>Ga0210409_10004950_pt1 | contig 14112 bp, 10 predicted proteins | sample IncBWH17MmetaG_FD_161649 | JGI IMG/M metagenome (GOLD analysis project Ga0210409, IMG submission 161649) | Forest soil microbial communities from Barre Woods Harvard Forest LTER site, Petersham, Massachusetts, United States - Inc-BW-H-17-M | ecosystem: Environmental > Terrestrial > Soil >... | reverse complement strand
ATGGTGGCTCAGAATAAGAATCTTTGCGCTTGGCAGGCTCTCTCGAATGAGCCGGGCGGCATGAAGGCCGTCCATGCCCGGCATGCTGATGTCGAGAAGGATCAAGTCCGGACGAAGTTCTTTCGCTTTTTCAATCGCCTCCGGGCCGTTCTCCGCTTCCCCACACACCTCCCAACCGGCGTGACGGGACAAAATACCTGCCACCGCGGTGCGAACAGCCTTGAAATCGTCTGCAATCATGATTCTCATAAATCGGATCCCAAAAACTTAGCCTCACGAAGAACGCTCTATTCACAAAGGTCAGGAAACAGCTTGCAAGGGCGCAGCCTTGCTCTGGCCCTCTGGCGATGCATCTTTCGGCACCGGGAGGGTCGCGCAAACACTCGTCCCAGAACTATCCGAATCGATCTTCAACGTTCCTTCGAATTGACGCAGGCGTTCCCGCATCCCTTGGATTCCCACCCCTGAGCCTCCCGACTGAATCTCAGCCAGGCGCTCGGGCGACATTCCCTTGCCTTGATCGTGGATGTCTAACGTGATGTGATTCGACTCCCGGACGATTCGGATTGATGCGGTCTTGCTCTCGGCGTGTCGATGAATGTTTGTCAAACATTCCTGCACCAGCCGGAAGATCACAAGTTCCATATCGCGAGGTAGTCTCCCAAACTCCTCTGAAATATCAAGATGAACGCCCAAGCCACTGCGTTCCTGAAGCCCTTGGACATACCAGCTGATTGCGGAATAAAGCCCGTTCTCGTCCAACAAGGGCGGATGCAACAGGTACGAAGTCGTGCGTATGTCGCGGTGTAACTGTTGCACGGCTTCTTGAATCTGTTCAGCCTCACTGGCAAGCTCGGGCGCATTGCGGCCGGTCTTTTGAACCAGCTGCGCGAGCCCGATGCCCAGCACGGTCAAGGTCTGACCAGCACTGTCATGTAGTTCCCGGGCAAGATGACGTCGTTCTTCGTCCTGCGATCGCAGCAGTCGCCAGGACAATTCTCGAACTTGCGCCGACTGTCTGAGCACATCGACGTTCCGATCTTGCAGCTCTCGGGTGCGAGCCTGCACCTCCGCCTCCAGGGTTTCGGCCAGTTTGCGGTAATTTTCCTCCGCCTGTTTGCGCGCGGTCACATCGCTGGCCGCACCGAACCACTCCACGATCTTGCCGTTTGCGTCGAGGAGGGGAACCGCACGCGAGTACGTCCAGCCCAGCGTTCCGTCGGCCCGGCGGACGCGATGCTCAAGCTGGAACATACTCTTGGTCCGCACCGCCTCGCGTATGGTCTGCAATAAAAGGGGACGGTCGTCAGGGTGAATATATTGGTCCAGCCAATCTTTCCTCGGCTTGTTCGCATCCGCGAGGAAGCCCCTGCCATTGAGTTCGCCCATTTCGCTCCAGTCGGGACTCATGTGATACACCACATCCGAACTGGCGTTTACAAGTGCGCGGAACCGCTCTTCGCTGCGGCGCAGCAACTCTTCCGCATGCTTACGTTCGGAAATATCAGCGGTAACCCCAAGATGAACTACGGTTCCATCCGGATTGCGCAACGGTGCACTATGGGTTTCCATTTGCCGGCGTTTACCTTCTAGCCCATTGATGTCGAACTGGAGCGAACCCTGCTCGCCCCGGCAGATGCCCTCGTTGAACGCTTTGTAGCGGTCTCGATCCTCAGGCGCAATCAGGTCATAAACACTCTTGCCCACCACTTCATCGGCGGCACGAGCGCCCACCATCTGCAAGCCGGGCAAATTCATGTGCAGCAAAGTTCCATCCGACGCAATCACTTTGACGCACTCAGGCGTGGTTTCGACAATAGCGCGAAAGCGCTCCTCGCTTTCCCGCAACGCCTTCTCGGTCCGTTTTTGCTGGGTAATGTCATTGTTGGTTTCAAGAATGCACCAGGTATTTCCATAGGCTTTCGGATCGAGCACCCACCGGCTGATGGCGATGACTTTCGTGCCATTTTTCGTGGTATGAACTAATTCGCCGCTCCAGTGTTTGTCGCGGTGCAGTTTCTCCTTGATGTCTTCCAGAGGTTCCGGGAATTGGGTACGCAAGAGTTCATGGGTTATGCGGCCCAACGCTTCCTCAGGTGTAAAGCCGTAGAGCTCCGTTGCAGCCCTGTTCCAGTACGTAACGCGGTCGGCCGCGTCGCGAATGAGGATCGCATCATTGCTCAGATCCAGCAGTCGACCTTGTTCCGACAGTGCTCGCTGCGCCCGCCTGCGTTCGGTGATGTCACGGGCAACCTTCGATGCTCCGATCACCCGGCCCGCCGCATCGCGGATCGGGGAAATCGTGAGTGAAACATCCAGGGTGGCGCCGTCCTTCCGCTTGCGCACCGTTTCGAAATGATCGACCCGCTCGCCTCCTGCCAGTCGCCTGAGAATGTCTTCTTCTTCCAAACGTCGTTCCCACGGCACGATGAGCGTAATGTGCTGACCGATCGCTTCCTCTTCCCTGTATCCGAACAGTCGCTCCGCGGCCTTGTTCCAACTGGTTATTGTCCCATCGAGTTTCTTGCTGATGATGGCATCGTCGGAGCAATCGACGATGGCGGCCAAAAGGGAGGTCGTCCGTTCCACCCCTTTCCGCTCGGTGACGTCCTGGAACGTCAGGAGGATTAAGTCAGTCCCGCCCCGCGCCAATCGACGCGCGTTGAGCATAACGCTCCTGGTCCCGATTGCTGGGAACTCGCGCTCGATCTCGACCGCTTGAAATGGAGTCTCGTCGGAAAGAGTTGTTTCTACAGATTTCCACACTTCGGAGGTTTCCCATTCGTGGTTTCCCAGCTTGCGAATTGAAATGCCTTGCGTCTCATCCCGCGAAACCCCGAACATGGCATAGAACGCCCGATTCGCGGTCTGTACTTGTAATTTGGGGTCGAGAACAACCAACGGATCGATGGCCGTGTTGAGGATCGCTTTCGTGTATTCTCGTTCGTAGATCGCTTGGTCGATGTTGGCACGAAAAGCCGTCACGTTTGTGAATGTGATTACGGCGCCCACAATCTGGCGATCGCCCCCGGTGTAGGGGGCTATCCGAAGAAGAAAAGCCCTGTCTCCGGCGCGGGCTTCGCGTCGGCACGCTGCTCCGTCTGCGATCGCTTGCGCGCAGAGCTTGTCAAGGTTCTCCACGCCAGCAAGAGTATTTCCAAGAGGACAACCGACGTCCGAGGGCGTCAAGCCCAGCACCGTGGTGGCGGCGCGGTTGATGCGGACAACTGTGCAGTCGTGGTTGATGACGATGATGGGAAGATCGACGGCATCAAGTACTCCGGCATCGCCGGCGGGGACCCCGCTCGAAGCCGTAGTCCCGCCTGATACAGTGTCGGCTCCGAAGAACTCGTCGTCCTTAGCCATGGAGTATCTCTATCCTTTTAACCAGTAGCCCGATATAAGCTGCCACTCCGCTGCAGCACATCGTCGGCTACCTGCGGGAGAGTCTGGCGCAGGGCCAAAAGTAACGCCTGAGATCGCGGCATGTGGAACGAGCCGGGAAAGCGCGAGAGCAGTTTCCCTTCGAGGACACGCGACTCGTCTGGGCCCACGGTGTCTCGAAGGGCGTCGGACACGGCTCGCTCAAGCCGGGAGTAGTCCTCGACGGGAATGAGATGCGAGTGATTCTCGCCCAGCCTCGGCAGCATACGAGCGTGCACGTCTCCGTTGAAGTTATCCATCAAGAACGAGCAGAAGATCGCGATATCCTGCTGATGCGCAAGCTGGTCAAACAAGTCTTCAAGCTGCATACTGGCGGCAACATCTCCTCGCTCCCAAAGTAGATTAACCATCTCACCCCACCAGCGCACCTTCGGGTAGCGACCGTCTCCACGGGCGTCTGAGATTACGCTCGCGGCCAGGCCCAGGAACACCGGGGAATCCGGCATTCCGTCGCGCATAAAGGTGGGCAGCAGATTGTCCGCGTCAACAATAGTTAGTTGTCCCCGCTTCTCAGCGGCTTTCACATCCACGCCCTCGGCTTCCAGGCGAGGCCGAAACGCGTCCCAGTGAGCAACGGTTGGGACCAGAATTATGCCCTCGCCGTTCGCAATCGCCGCAGCCGCAAAACGACAGACCGCTCGATTGAGAAACTGTTGATCCTGATAAAGCTGGACGATGTGATCGCGCGGCGCGGCGCTAGTTAACAGACCGCACCACGGCTCGCCTTGGCCGGCACTGGCGCCATCTGCGCGTGCTGATTGGTCGTCGGTGCTGCGATCATTTTTCGTTTGGCCGAAACTGCTGTGGTTTTCCATTGCCACTCTCCCGATTGTCGGCAGCAAATCTCGGGGTATATCAGATTTTGTTACGAAACCTTTCGCGTCAACGATACGAGCCTGTTCGCGAGCAATCGTCGCATCGTTTTGAGTAACGATGATCACGTTGCAATCGGGAATCTCACGCCGAATGATTCGAGTCGCCTCTAAGCCAGTCATTCGAGGCATGTTGATGTCCATGAGCACGATGGCAGGACGTAGTTGGCGAACCTTGTCAAGGGCTTCGACTCCGTTCCCCGCTTCGCCACAGACGCTGTAATCTGACTGAGATTCAATAAACGATCGAACTGCCCGGCGAAATAGCGCGGAATCATCGGCGATTAAGATCTCGACGGACGTCATGCTTGTCCTCACTTTTTTGGCTGTTCCGCGCGTGGCATTCCAGAATGCTTTTAGGCCATCAACGCCTGATTCCAGGCACGCAAATCCACAGCTGTCGCAAGCTAGAGGATGCATGAAGCCAGAGTGTCAAGCCTATACGGTAGTTAATGTATTGACCAAAAGCAGAGGCAAGTCGCGAAAGGACTGGCGGAGAGAGTGGGATTCGAAACCGCCTGAAAGCAGCAAACAAAGTACTTCACCGAGCACGGCTGGCAAATTAAGTACATGTAAGTCCATGCAAGATCAGGGAACTGATTTCGGAAATCAGTTTTGAGGTGATCCGAAAACCCTCGAATGGGCTGCGATGTGTCCGGTCGGTAGTAGGCCCTACGTTTGGATGTACCCCCGCCGTTGAACGACGCGAACGGCTTTGAATGCGGCCATGAACGGTACTTGCAAAGCGAAGACAAAAACAGGCAAGTCCTGCAGAGCGCGTGCGTCACGAAACGGTTTTTGCGCGATTCACGCTGATCCATCGTGTGCCTCGGAACGCGGACGACGAAGTGGCAAGGCGCGCGGATATGAACCGGACGAGAAAACCGTCGTCCCTATTCCCGTGCCCGAGACGGTAGAGGACGTCCGAAAGGCGCTTGGTCGGGCGATGGCGGACCTCGTCGCGCACCGGGTTGACACCAGAACGGCTAGTTCGATGGCTTATGTGGCGAATGTCCTGCTCAAAGCAATCGAAGTGTCGGCGCTTGAGGAACGGATGGGAGACTTGGAAGAGCTATTGAAAACAACAGGTGAGGCCGGACAGGGTGGAAGGCCGGACCCCACTATAAGACCGGATCCCACACGATGAGAACTCTCGAACGACGAATTGAGCGAGCCGAATTGGCCGCGACAACACAATCTAGATTTCCTGCAGAGTGTCTGTGTTTCCCGGAGAAAGAGCAGCCCGTCGTCGGTTTTCCGATCGAACTAGAAATTGCGGCGCAGGTGAAGCGCCCGCTGCATGGCGATCGGTTCGTGCGGCCATTCTTCATCAACAGGTCAAAATGGCTTCGGCAGAAACTTGAATCATTCCGACGGACTCACTACAGCGAGCAATATCTGAAGGCTTGGCGCGCAGGCTTCCCCGACCACCTCTGGCCAGCCAAGGAAGAGCAAACGCCTGAAGGGTTGTTCCTAATTCTGAAGGATAGAACCAAATTGTTAGCGACCGGATCACTTCGGAGCTGTTAACGCAAGGGGGCAAACTTCGCTACTTCAGATAGAGTTCTGCAACTTGAACGAAAGGAGTTTTACGAACATGGAAACAACCAGTTTGACGGAAGATCTATTGGTTTACTTCGTGCAGCACCCAGAGAACGGGCCGGGACATCGCGTCCACAGCCGAAACGCGATTCATTCGGAAAACGACCTCCTCGTCTTGAAAAGCAAGATCGAGAGCGAAGCACTCTGGTTTGTTCGTTTAAGGGAAATAGTCGCAACACGCGGTCCGGCGGGATCTCTAATGTCTGGCCGATTAACGTGCTCGGACCAGGCCCTTGCCAAGCTGCCGCTACCCGGCACACTTCGCAAGCGGCCGGGACGGCTCAATCCAGCATATGGGCAGAGGAACGACGTTCTTCAACTCTTTGAGTCTATGTTTGAAAGGATTTCGACCTGGGCCAAGAAGTTGGATTACGTGGACTCCGACGGATTACTCACGGGGCATGCTCTGAAAGAAGTGAAAATTGCCCCCGCGCAAATTGCAACCGATTGCGAACGCTACGATCGAATCCGGTGAGAGCACGGACATTGTTGAGGCATCGTTCGTTGAATATTGGGATGAACCTAAAGATCCATCACTTTTCTTGTGTGACGAAATGTTGACGGGAGATTTCTTTCGTTACTTGCTTGTTGAATCGCATTGGGACAGCCGCAAACGGTAGTTCACGACACGTGTTAAGCCGGTCTAAACGAAGCAGGCAGATTAGCGGTTGCCCTGAGTGGGGATTCTGGTTCTGTTTAAAGAACAACAAACCGGCAAACGTGTGAGTGACCAGACTCGTCCAGAAAATTCCGGAGCACAAAACATGGATCACGTTCTCACCGCGAAGGATTTGAAGAACCTCATGCATGTCATGTACCCAGACGTCGAGGACGACCGCGATGACAAGTGCGACTTCGAACATCCCATGACTGCGGTAGGGATTGTCTTGCTCACTGCGACGTTAACAGGAACGATCGATGAGCGAGCCCTGATGGGTTTTACTGGGTACAGTCGCCAGTTTGTGTCCGCAATCGCCCTGAATATGCTTAACAATAGGTTGTGGTCAGACAATGGGTATGACCATTCGAATTGGTTGTTGGATGACGGCACGATCGATACAGAAAAGCTATAGGAACACATTGACTTAGCTTGTGGATCACTTTGGTTGCCGAATGCCCACACCGGCGGTTCTACTGACCCCTGTGACATCTATTGGGATGAAGGAGGAGGACTCGGGTATTAATCTTGAGCGGAACTAGCGACAGCCCTCCGTCTTTCGACCACTCAATCTACTGAGCAGGTGCTTTCGTCTTCAATGGCTCTCAAGAGTAGCGCAGTGGAAATACGAGCGAGCATTGATCGAGTTCGTCGTTCTTGAAGACTCCAAGAGCCAAGAGCGGAGCACCGCAGCGAGACTATTTCTTGCGCGCATTCAGCTTGTCGAGTGCGCGCTTCAATTCTTCAAGCTTCTGTCCAGCCTCGCCGAGCTTGCCTTCCGCTGTCAGCCGCTGGTAGTCTGCAAGGTCTTTGGCGGCTTCTGCAATGAGGGCGTTGAGATCCGCTGCGGGCTGGGCCGATGCGGTGGACGCCGGTGCGCCTCGCAGCAGTTCCGCCGGCACTGCTGCGGCCGACAGCGACGAGACTGCTCCGCCAAAAAGGGCCGCCATCGCCGACTCAAACGTCGGTCCATACGCGAGCCGATCTTGTAGCGCGAGCACCACCAGACGCAACTCGGGCATCGGACTCCGCTCGGCCTGCAGGTAAATCGGTTCCGCATACAAGAGCGCGCGTCCGGTTGGAATCACCAGCAATGCCCCGCGCCGCACGTGCGAACCTTGCTGATTCCACAGCGTCAATTGTCCGGAAAGCTGCGCATTCTGATCGATTCGCGCTTCGATTTGCAGCGGTCCATCGACCAGCTTTGTCTTGGGAAAGTTGTAGACCACCGACGTACCATATTGCGCGCCGTCGCTGCGACCGGCAATCCAGCCGATCAGATTATTCCGGTTAGCCGGCGTGAAGGGCAGAATCTCGACGAACTCCTCGCCGGTTTCGCCCGGCAGTTTCATCAGCACGAAGTTTGGCTGCATCGCCTGTGTTACTTGCTGACCGGCCTCGCTCATGCCAACTTCGGTGGCGACGGTCCACAGATCCTCGCGATTGTAAAACGCTGCCGGGTCCGTCATGTGATACAAGCCGTAGACCTCCGCCTGCAACTTGAGCAACAACTCGGGGTAACGCACATGTTTGCGCAGTCCTGGCGGCATCATGGCCGCATCCTTGAAAAGACTCGGAAAGATGCGGCGGTAGGCTCCGATGATCGGATCATCTGGATCGAACACGTAGAACGTGGTTGTACCGTCGTAGGCGTCGACGACCACCTTAACGCTGTTGCGCATGTAGTTGATGGAATTGTTGTCGAGACGATAATGGGTCGAGTACGGATAGCTATCAGAAACCGTGAAGGCATCCGTGATCCATGACAGGTGGCCATCGTCGCCGAGTACGATGTACGCATCTGGATCGTAGGTGAGGAACGGCGCTAACGCCGATACGCGATCGCGTATGTTGCGGCGCATCAGTAGCCGGCTATCCTTGTTCACATCATCGCTGAACGGGAGCTTCGCGAGATCGCTTTGATCGAGAGCGATGATTATTCGGCGGAAGAAACCGCCGAGAATAATGCCGCCGTTGCCTTCATAAGAAGTGAGGTTGTTCGTGGCCCCCTGCGGGTAGTTGAATTCCTGCTGCCGGGTCTTTACGTAGACGTCAGTATTAGTCAACTCACCGAAATAGATCTCCGGACGCTTCACGGCTAAACTACGCACCGTGCTCTGAACCGGCATATTACTCAAAATCAGCGTGGGCAGTCCTTCCGCCGTGAACCCATTGACCGGGTTCATCGTGATGCCGTAGCCGTGAGTGTAGATCAGCTTCTCGTTAATCCAGTTCCGGCTGCTCTCAGGAAGCTTATCCACGTTCAACTCGCGGGGCGCGAGCATCAACTCGCGAGTCGTACCGTCGATTTCGTAGCGATCAATGTCGATGTCGGGGAAGTCGTAGTAGGTGCGGATTTCCTGAATCTGGCGCAGCGTGTCCTGCAGAGCATGCCAGTCCCAGAGCCGGACGTTCTGAAGCGTAGCCTGATTGTTGCCCGGGTCAGCAGCCTCAAGGGTCGTCTCAGCGGGAAACTCGCGCTGCGCGACTCGGTTCAACCCGTAGGCCTGCCGCGTCAGCTCGGTGTTGTAGACGATGTAGGGCTTTTCGCGAACCAGTTCGTTCGGTTTCACGATAAAGCTGCTGACGTACCATCCGACCCCTTGGACCGCGATATAACAGACTGCGGCCGGAAGGATAGCCGCGACCAGCCAGCGCCCCCGTGGCACTCGCACGGCATTGACGGCTGTAATCACCGCGCCCAGAGCGAGCGCTGCGCAGACGACGAGCATCCCGGTGAGCGTGACGTGCGCGTCCGTATAGGTCACACCCCCGAAGATCGTATGATCGTCGAACAGTCGCTCGAACCGGCCGATAAACACACGCATCGCGAGGATCAGCAACAGGAACGCAAACGTGATCGACAGCCCACGCCAAGGTAGTGGGACGGAGCGGCTGAGACGCCCGGCGAGCACACGGCTTCCGCCCGTGATGAGGACGAAGAAGACGGCGAGGAGACAGCCAATCACGGTTAGCGAAAGCAGCCAAGCGGCGATGAGCTGCCACGCGGGCAGGGTGAACAGAAAGAAGTTAAGCGGCCTGCCAAAAATTGGGTCCGTGACGCCACCGCTGGGGCGGGGCGCGTACCAAAAGAGCGCGAGCGTCGGCCATTCGGCCATCATGCCGGCGCCGGTTGCAGCAGCAATGGCGAGCAACACGCAGAGCGCAAACAGACGCAGGACAGGCTCAACCGGAAACTTCACCGGTCGTCCGCCGATTAGAATCGTGTGGCCGGTCGGCAAATCGGCGAGATGTGCCCGCTTCAGAGCCAGGAATGAGCCATATAGAATGAGAAATGTAGCCGCTGCAAAAGCCGCGAAGACTCCCCACTGAAAACTCAGAGTCTTCCAGAACACGTCCCCGTAGCCGAGCGACCTGAACCAGAGCAGATCCACGTAATTCGACAACGTGGACCGACTGCCGAAGAAGAGGACGGCAAGAACGGCTAGAATGAAAAGGAGCCGACGGCTACGGCGGGGCCGCGCTGCAAGGGTCGGCGGCCAGTCAATGGAGTCAGGCATTCCTGGACTCCGTTCTCATTAAGTCCATATAGTTATCCGCATAATACTCCCTCCGCTTTTCGCAAATTACCTCATCGCTCGACTTCCACCCACGGTTGCGCCGCCAACAGCATTGCCCTTGTTGGAGGATTCTTTTACGCGTCTCGTGATTTTTTTTCTTTGCCGACTAGCAGCGCCTCTCGAAATTGCGCCTGAATCATGGACTATTTTCACAACCGGTTACGGAAGCGTCGCCGAAACCATTTGTCCATTGACGATCCGATTCGCACCTTGGAGGCAGAAATCGAAGGGTGATGAATGGGTCGGCGTTCTTGTTGGGCGCTAAGCCGGGGTTACTTACCCACATTTACGGGATGGCTTACACGCAACTTCGATTGGGTTAGTTCCTTGGCGTCCAACTGCCCTTTCTTGTCCTTATCCAGTCGGTCGAACTCCGCTTCCATAAACTTCATCCACTCTTCCTTGGAGATTTTGCCGTTCTTGTCGGTATCCATAAGGAGTAGCAACTGCGTGACCTCGGGTTCTCCGAGTGCCAGCTTATCCTGCGGCTTCGGAACCACTTGCCTTTGTGCGGCAACACTCCCTAACATCGCCCAGGTACCCACCAACACTGCGATGGCGACGGTGACCCGTACGATCTGCGTTCGTGTCAGCATTGACCTCCCACAATGTCCTGTTCCAATCCGTTCTCACGCCGCGCGACTCACCTGTTTTTTTAGGTCCGACAGAACCGTTATCGTGTTTCCGACCGAGTCGACTTGCTGACGTACCTAATAACCGGTCGAACGAGGCTCGCACTCCTTGCATAGCGCCATTCTGTGACCAGCGCCGATTTTCGCCTAAGCGTCGGCCCCCAATCTCAGCCATGCTGCTTTCACCGCAGATCTCCTTCATCGAAGGCTTCGAGGGCCTCATCTTTGAGTTCCTCGCGTCCAACGCGATCTTTGCTCTGTGAAGACGATGGTGCCTTTATGCGCGCAACCGGCAAGTGCCAGCCGTAGTGGATTGCCATAACACGAAGAGCGATGCAGAGCGCCGCTCCTGTTGGCGCCGCCACATGAGACGACAGACCTAACATCCTTCCACCAACGAGAACAGCGGCACCCAACAATGCAGCAACTGCGTAAAGTTCGGTGCGCAGCACTGTAGGAACTTCCATGACGAGCACGTCGCGCATGATTCCGCCACCGATGCCTGTCACCATGCCGAGCAGCATCGCCGCTAGCGGCCCTGCATGAAAGGCGAGCGCTTTGTCCGCGCCGGCCACGCAAAACAACCCAAGTCCAGCTGCATCGAACAGCAGCACGGGGCTACTCAGCCGGTCGATAATTGGATACCAAAAGAAGGTGATTAGTCCGGCCAAGACTGATACAGCCAAATAACGTGAGTCACTGATTGCCGCCGGTGGAGTAGCTCCAATCATCACGTCGCGCGTGATCCCACCCGCGTTGCCGGCAGCGAAGCATAAGACTAGGACTCCAAAAACATCGAGCCTGTGCTTAACTGCAGCTGTTGCGCCGCTAAGAGCGAACACGAATGTGCCAGCGATATCAAATGCTGCAAGCAATGTAGTTACGACATTCTGAGCGCCAACGCCAACTTGGTTCATGCAGCTAGGCAGGCCTGAGCCGCGACCACCAGCGTCTCTACGCCTGTCTCCAAAGTGGGATGAATCACTGGTGCGAAGCGGGGGTTGTGGTTGGTCGGGATGTCGGCAATTGTGCCGGACCTTTTAGCCTTAGCGTACGTCTCAGGATCGGTGCCGCCCACAAACCAGAAGACCGACGGCACCTGCCACTCAGTTCCAAAAGAGCCAAAGTCTTCGCTCGCAGTAGTTGGTTGAGTGTCTTTCACTCGGTCCTGTGGGAAGTAGCTTCGAAACGCGTCAACCGCACGTTTTGTTGCCTCTGGATCATTCTTCACAAGTGCGTAACGGTCGAGCGGAGTGATCTCCGGCTTCTTAGGTGCTCTGGAGGCTTCGGCTTCGGCATTGACGATGCGTTCGATTGCAGCCAGCACACGCTTTCGGACATCTTCATCGAAAGTACGCACATTCAGCTTTATGACTGCTTCATCGGGGATCACATTCTCCTTTGTACCAGCCTGAAGCGAGCCGACGGTTACAACCACAGCATCGGTTGGAGCGATTTCGCGAGAAACAATTGTCTGCAGGCGAAGCACGGTTGCAGCGGCCATAACAACCGGATCAATGCTCGATTGAGGCATCGAGCCGTGAGCTCCTCGACCGAACATTCGGATTTGCAGGCTGTCTCCCGCAGAGGTGATCACGCCCGAGCGAGTGCTAACTACGCCTGAGGATCCGACCATGACGTGCTGTCCCAGTATCGTGCTCGGTTTTGGAAAGCGCTTAAACAGGCCATCGTCAATCATTGCTTGCGCGCCAACACCTGTTTCCTCCGCAGGTTGAAAAAGAGGCATCAGTGTACCTCGCCATGCGTTTCGACTTTGCGCCAGCAATACCGCCGCTCCGATCAGCCATGTTACGTGCATGTCATGGCCGCAGGCATGCATCACCGGTACAGATTTCCCGTTATGATCGGTGCTGGTTGCGTTGCTCGCGTAGGGCAGACCTGTGGCCTCACGAACCGGTAGCGCGTCCATATCGGCTCGGAGCATGATCGTTGGACCGTCGCCATTGCGCAGTACACCGACAACTCCTGTCTTGCCAACACCAGTCGTTACCTCGAAACCAGCCGCCCGGAGACGGTCCGCGGCAATACCTGCCGTCCGGTTCTCTTCCATCGACAGCTCGGGGTGAGAGTGGATATCTTTGTAAACAGATTCCAGATCGCGAAGTAGCGTTCCCAGACTAGCAAGTACGTTCTGCGCTTGTTGTGCTTTTTCGCTCATACTTCAATACCTTTTGCGATAGCTACCGACAATTGGCATTACCAGCGTTTGCAATACTTAAATACGTAATGCTAGAAGGCGCAAAGCTCACGCGGCCAGCGTTGACCGGCTCACCCTCGAATTGCGGCAGATCTCCACCGCTCGTGAGCCGAAGCGGTTTTCCATTCAGCTCAACTGTGGTTTCTTCGAGTTTTTTTGCTGTCAGTGTATAGCGCTCGCTGGCTGTGGGTAAATTGAGATCGAAGCTGCGCTGCTGATCAGCGTTGATGATCAGGAGCATTACGCCCCCTCGTTGGCCTTTGAGGCATTGAGCGTACGCATACGTGTTGGGCGCGACAGAGACTTGCGGATCGAGCACAGTCGTGCCCATCAGCTTGCACCACAATAACGTCGCCCAGTAATTCGGCCTCGGCTCAAAAGTGTTTTGGTCGAGCAAACCGTAGTCGCTCGCCGCCAGCGTGTTGTGCATGATGACCTTCACGCCTCGACGTGCCAAACTGGCATGTCCGATCAGATAACGAAACGTATCGAGGAAGGTTGAAGCCCACGGGTTGCCTCCACATGCTGCATCGGCTGTTTCGGTGATCCACAGGGGCTTCCCAGGATCAAAGCGGTCGCGAAGACTCGCATAGTATTCATCAATCTTCTCAGAGCGGGAAAGCCATTCTTGGGAAAGTGCGGCTGCCGCTGTGGTCTGGCCCTTGTCGCCCATGCTTGCGCATCGTTGCGAGGCAGCGGCATACAAATGGTAGGAAAAAATGTCGAATGCCGGGCCGGTTGCTCTTAGCAGGTCTTCACTGTGCAGCATTCCGCCCATTTCGATCGCGAACGGCCCTTCGCCCACGGACCCGGGACCGAGGAAGAGTGTGCCGGGAGAATTCTGCTTCAACCACGGCCCGAACACGACGATGTCGCGATCGTAATCAGCAGCGTTGTAGCCTTTGGGTGCTCCGCCCATGGCAGCGTAAGTCGGCTCGTTCATGAACTCGGCCGCAGCGATCTGCCCTCCAACGGATTTTGTGTACGCAAGCCACACGCTTGCCTGTTTTGGAGTCCACACGCCTTGCGCATTGCGGGTACCGACGCTCGTCGCGAATGAAGTCACGAGTTCGCCATTCACCGCGTGCACGAAATCGATGACGCC
>Ga0210409_10004949_pt1 | contig 14113 bp, 13 predicted proteins | sample IncBWH17MmetaG_FD_161649 | JGI IMG/M metagenome (GOLD analysis project Ga0210409, IMG submission 161649) | Forest soil microbial communities from Barre Woods Harvard Forest LTER site, Petersham, Massachusetts, United States - Inc-BW-H-17-M | ecosystem: Environmental > Terrestrial > Soil >... | reverse complement strand
TGCACGGTCATAATCTGCTGTTAGAACAAACGCTTCCCTTGCCAGCCGCTGCCGCAGCTCGTTTCCAACATGCCCCTTCCTCTCCAGTTCTCCAACTACACCCTCATACTGCAACGGAGATGTCACCGGAACGACTCGCTGGTTCAACAATGCGCCCTTTCCCGCAGCCCGGATTAATGCCACTCCTCCAATGTCGATGTTATCAACGGCCCTTCGAAGATTTTGGGGATCAGCCTTGACAACCTCCTGGAAGGGATAGAGATTGACTATAACAAAATCCATGGGTTCGATCCCGTTAGCCTCCAGATACTTTCGCTGATTGGGATCTTTCCAGTCTCCAAGAATCCCGCCGTGAATCTTCGGATGCAGCGTCTTTACGAGTCCCCCAGGCATCTCCGAGACTTTGGTGTATTCTGAAACTTCTACGACGTTGAAGCCAAGCTTTCGGACAGCCTCAGCAGTTCCTCCGGACCCAAGCATTTTGACCTGAAGTTTCGAGAAGATCCAGGCTAGCCGGTCCAGCCCTGTCTTGTCGTAGACCGAGAGTAGGGCGTTACCGGGCAAACCCTTTCCCTGTGAACGTGTCTGCAGTGATATTTAGTCTCGGGTCCAGATCATACTTGTTGCAGAGCTTGCGTAATCTCTAGTCGAGAAGCTCGCAGGGCAGGGTAGATGCTCCCGGCGAGAACTGCAACCATGGCAAGGACAAAGGCCTCAACAATGGCTGTATACGGAACAACGTAGGGTATGAAGAAACCGGCCAGAGTCGTACTGTTAGTTGCTCCCTTAAGCAGCAAGAGTCCCCCAGGAACTGCTAAGAGGAATCCGAAGAGTCCGAGGAGGGCCCCCTCACCTATGAAGAGCCCAGTGACTTGCCCTCTGCTCATACCTTGAGATCGCAATAATCCTATCTCCCTTCGCCGATCTGAAACGTTCATTATCATTGTCGCGCCGATACCGAGGCTCGCGATGAGGAGCGCGAAATATAGTATCAGAAGGATTAGTGCGAAGATTCTGTTGATGGTGTCGTTAACTAGGGATAGAAGTTCGCCTAGAGTAAGGGAGTTCTGGCTGAAACCGTACTGAGGATACGCAGCCGCAATGTTGTTAGCGATCCTCGTCGCTTGAGACTTGAACTGTGGCTTTAGATCGACTAGAAACAAGGGCGCCGTGTTCTTGCCTGCAAAGTATTCCTGTTGGGATGCAAAAGAGACGACTATTGAATCACTCGCAAAGTGTTCGCCGAACTGGATGTACTGTAACACTGCACCAGTGAAGATGCCCGCGATCTTGAAAGGAATCGGGGTCCTGCTGATCTGTGTTGAGACCGGGAGCGTGTCGCCTGTACTGACACCGAGCTTTGATGCCAGTGAGTCCGGTATCAACAACGACTGATTATCGTTCTCGAGCTGAGAATAAGCATGAGTTGAGTTGGGCGTGTTGACGAAGGTGTATGAGATAATTGCGGGAAATGTTGCAGGATTCACGCCGACGACTCCAATGCTGCTATTGCCCGCGGGGCCGAAGGCCCTCGCCGGGACCGGGCTCGGAGACATCGGAGTAGCGCCCGAAACGTCGGCTAGACTAGTAAGTTGGCTGGTGAAACTGATGGGGATGGATTGATTTGCGACGAGAATAATGTCTGCGCCGAGGGCTTCCTCGACTCCTTGTTGAAGGGCTCCTTGGACACCGTTCTGTATCCCGCCAATCATTATTGCGAAGCTGAGGGTCAACACGATCATTCCAAAACAGACAGTGCTACGCAGCAATCTCCTCCGGCCGCTCTTTGACGCGATATGCCGAACAGCGGGAGAAAACGGGAAGACCGGCAGTGTCAGGCCCTTACCAGCCTTCCCGAAGATTGCGGCACCAACCAAGACGAGGCCGATTGGAACAAGCACCACGTCCAGGTAATTCACGTGGAATGGGGTCACTCGGAGAGACTCTCCAGCTCCTAGTCCGAGCATGAGTGCTCCCAGAAGTCCAACTGGGAGGAGAGGAACTTGTTGGCTTGAGTTCCTCGCGGAGGGCCTAATGGCTTGTATGATGTTTATTCGACTGGCAGCCAGGGCCGGGTAGAGGGCTCCTATTAGGACGGCCGCGAATCCAGCTCCCAAACCGACAAGAGCGATGCTTAGAGTGAGTTGGGCTGTTGGCAACCCGGGTATGTCAAACAATGATTCGAAGACATAGGTGAACAGTCGGGCGAGTCCGAGGCCTCCAAGAATTCCAGCTACCGTTCCAAGAGCGCCTAGTAGTAGTCCTTCTGTAAGAAATATTCTGAATATTTGACTACGCGAGCTGCCGACTGCTCTTAGTATCCCGATCTCATAAGTTCGCTCGCTGACTGTCATGAAGAGAGTGTTGAACACGATAAAGGAACACACCACGAGAGATACTCCGATCATGACATTGAGACCTATCTCAAACCCCGCTGTCTGGGCGTCGATCCGATGGACCGCCTCAGCCTTAGGAGCACTCACAGTGTACTCAGGGAGCGCTCTCTGTAACTCGTCCTCTACCTGTATCGCTTTTGATGGGTCATTGAGACTGGCGTAGATGTGAGTAATCCATCCCTGTAAGCCCACAACGGTCTGAATTTCCGGAAGAAGTACGTAGATTGTTGAACCAAGGCTGCGGAGTGGGAAGTTGACTCCTACAATTTTCAGAGTTATGGTTGTGTTCTGTAATTGTGATGTTAGTGTGGTGACATTGATTGTTGATCCGATCTCGAGTCCGTATCTCTGTGCAACTACATTGTCTACGACTGCTTCACCAGATGAGACCTGTCGCGAACCGGTGATGTTGAAGCTCGCGTAGTCGAAATCCTTTGCTGGATCTACTCCTGTAAGGAAGAAGGGAGTGTTGGAGGATGTATTGTCAGCCCATGCTATCGACTGGAATCTCTCAGCGGTCTGTCTGACCAGAGGATTACCCTGCACGACCGTCAGCGTCTGGTTGGGGAAAGGCAGTTCGTTGCCTGAAGACACGACAATGTCTGTGGTTCCCCAGAACTTGTTGATGTAATTGTTGAACTCGCCAAGGGCGCTGGCTGTAGCCATGTTGATTCCCACCAGAAGAGCGACGCCAAGGAATATTGCCGCTATAGTCAGCATCGTCCGGGCTCTACGTTTTGGAAGGCTTCGAGAGGCGATTTTTACAGAGAGCACTTCGATTGACCTAAGCGGCTAGTTGGGCTGAGATAACGAGCGTCCGGGCTCAGGGGGCAGAGGTTCTACTGCTCTGATAGTGCGCCTCGGTCCCCCAAGATTCTTGTGTGCTTTCTCTGTTATTCTCCCGTCTCTCATCTCGATGAGACGATCCGCTCTATCTGCCACCACTGGATCGTGCGTCACCACTACGACCGAAGATCCCTCCTGCTTAGCCATGCTGTGCATTAGCTGCACTACTTCAGAGCCTGTTTGCGTGTCGAGATCTCCCGTCGGCTCGTCGGCGAGAACAATCCGCGGATGATTAGCTAGGGCTCTAGCGATCGCTACTCGCTGCTGTTCTCCTCCGCTCAGCTCGTCAGGAAGATGATCAATCCGTTCCCGAAGACCCACTTGGACCAGTAGTTCCATCGCCCTAGCTCTGGAGACTTTTCGCTTGACTCCTGAGGTAATGAGCGGAAGCTCAACATTCTCCAAGGCTGTTAGGACTGGAATGAGATTATGGAACTGGAAGACAAACCCGATCTTGTGCCTTCGGAGCTTTGTCAGCTGTCCATCACTCATTCTAGTGATATCCTCACCGTCCACCAGGGCACTACCAGAACTTGGCTTGTCCAAGGTCCCGATTATGTTGAGGAGAGTCGTCTTGCCGGACCCCGAGGGCCCCATTATCACCATGAACTCACCCTGCAAGAGTTTCAGCGTAACTCCGCGGAGTGCATTTACCGTGACCCTTCCCAGCTGGTAGCTCTTCTCGAGATTCTCTAGCTCCACAACGGCTGGAATTTGCAAAAGCGGTCTCCGACCAGGCGACTAGCAGACGATTCTGGGCTATGAAACCTGCGTTTGGATAATTTGGACGAAGCGCTTTAGACTAGCGCTGAGGCGTCGAGTCTCATGGCGCCCAGAATCGTTGTTCTTGACATTGAAACTTCCTCTCTAGAAGCGGACGCCGGAATAGTAGTGGGTGCGGGGTTATTGCCAGAGACTGGTAAGAGCGAGTATCTCGAGGCAAAGATGACAGACCAGGAGAAGGGACTGCTAGTCAAGCTTCTCAAGCGGCTGGAGGCATATGACGTGATCGTGACTTGGAGTGGTCGAGGATTCGACATTCCCTTTCTCACAACTCGCCTCTTGAAGCATGGACTGGGTCCTCTTCCACTCCTAGCCAGAACACATCTGGATTTGAACGAAGTAGTGAGATCTCGTCTCCGTCTAACATTCACATACCTAGACCATGTTTGTGACTTCTTCGGAATAGAGCGAGACAGAGGACCTATGGGACTCGAGGTCCCTCACCTGTTCGTCAAGGCATTGGAAGGGGACGAGACCGCGTTGAAGTCGATTAGGGATCACTGTCTCGACGATCTTAAGGTGACTCGTGAAGTGTTTCTAAGGCTGAAACCGTTGTTGGAGAATCAGCTTTCCTAGAACACGCCGAAAGGTGTCTGGATTCCCGTCAGCGCCCCGAGCAAGGCCAGAATTACCAAGTAGATGCTGAAGAGGCCTAGGCTGATTACAAGATTCTTCTTCCAGTGAAGACTCCAAGCGATACCGAACGGTATCCCGACTGTGAAGCCGATGACATGAGCGATGTAGGCCACGTTAGGATTGTAGCCTGGTATCATCGATGGAGCGTATACGAGTGCTACGTTAAGGACGAAGTAGATGATGGCGACGAGTCCTTGCGGGGCGAGGAAGAGCCAACTGAACTTGAGTGGGGACATTAGCATCACAATAGCCGCGAGAGTGAAGATTGCTGCACTAGCTCCTAACATGCCCGTATCGGGACTGTAAATTCCGATAAGAGGTGGCAGTAGAAAGCTTGTGAATCCACCCAGAAAGAAGACCAGGAGATGATTGTTTCGGCCGATCATCTTTTCCAAGGTGTTGCCGAAGACGAACAGAAACGGAAGATTGCCAAGCAGGTGCTCCCAACCCGCATGAACGAACAGGGCAGTGACGAGAGTCCAGACACGTCCAGCATACAGATTGTTGAGACTAAAAACCAGATTCTGATCGGCCCAATTGGGATCCTGCTGCCAAGCATAGAGACTTGCCAAAACGCAGGCCAACATCAGAAACCAGTTTACCCGCATGAACTATGGAACCCGAACAGAGACGCCGCTGGAGACAGGGGTATTTCAGAAGTATCTAACTTGAGAGTGGAAAAGCGCGTTCTTCGCATTCCAGCGAATACGAATCCGGAGTACAATTCCAAAGTCGTTAGAAGAAAAAATTCTCGCCAAGGCGCAAAAATCTTTTCGACCCCTTCCCCTCCCCCCAGGGGCCTACTCGAGTCTCGCGGCGTGTCGGAGTAACCCACCTTCTGTTCGAAGCAGCACCGATCATGACTCAGGGAGCGAAACGCGAAAGGAAACGGTGGAAAACGTTCGCGGCGGACGTTATTGTGCGTTCTTGTTCGTTAAACAACCAGTAACGACTTTGCTAACTCATTAACGTCAATCGCACTTGGGCAGCTGAGCTATGGAGGGGCATGCCCTGTCTCCACACTCAACCGGCTAGTAACCATCGCTAGTTACGCGACCCGTAAGCCGCCTAACCGACTAGTAGGTCTTAGGATTAGGGGATTGAAGGAGAATGCTATTCAGCAATCTCGTCCACTTGAAGGGTCTCCTAATGGTCCTTACGGCCGCCGTGGGAACCGTCGCAGGCGGCACAGTACTCAACTCCTACATGAACGGCGGTAAAGCTGGACCCTCATTTCTTCTGACGGCCAATCCCACAACGTTGACTATCGAACAAGGAGCATTACTTACTTCAACGATAAGCGTCATCAGCGTCAACGGGTTCTCAGGAACCGTATCCTTGTCAATATTCTTCACAGGTGCAAAACTCCCTGTATCGTTGAGCCCTGCCAGCGTAATTGTCCCGACAAACGGCACAGCCAAGTCCCTGCTGACTGTTACCGCAACTAGCAACATTGGAAACTACGACTTAGTGGTCATTGGGATCGCAAGCAGTCACGGAAAGACCAGCTATGCTTCAACTGAACTATCAGTACATGTCCTGTCCAATCAAGACTTCACAATCACCTCCTCTCCATCAAACATCGTCAACATTTTCGGGACGAGCAACACCACAACAATCACTGTTACAAGTAAGAACGGGTACGCAGGAACGGTAAGTCTCACATTCACAGCACCCTTCGGATACATCACCGTGACGGGTAGCCAAAACCCCTTGACACTATCGTCCGGAGGAACAGCAGTAAGCACCCTTACCATAACGACCAGTCTCACCACAACGCTAGGAACCTACAACATCACAGTTACAGGAACCTCTGGCTCACGTACTCATTCAACGGTCATTAGCCTCACTGTCGTGGATCCTATCGTACCACCTCCTGTCATCGAATCCCTGAAGCTGACAGGCTACCAATTCATCAATGGCACCAGCCTATCGCTTATCCTCCAGAACACTGGAAACACATCCGCGACAGTACAGTCCTATGCGGTACGAGACTCATCCGGAAACACGTGGAGTCTCTCAAACTTCGCAGGACCCATGATAATTCCAAATGGCTTCGGCACAGCGATCATCCTGATAGGCGCCAACTGCCCTGGGTGCGTCTACGGCGGTATACCTGGATTATTCTTCCAATTCACGGTGGGACAATCATACACGGTGACCGTGACAACTATTAGAAACAGCCAATTCTCATTCACAATAACTCGATAGAATCAGGGGCGAAACTCCCAGTCGGTTTTCCTTATTCTCGCAGGGGAATTACGTGTCGCTCATCTGGACATATCCAGATCCATTCTCCTGTAAAGATCGCGCTACGATAGCATTGTCGTCCGTGAATTGTGCAGAACATCCGACCTCTGAAAATTTCCGGCAGCACACCCTCCTCCGTGCCTACCTTTCCCGATGGACCTGTTGGTGGGTTTTCTGCTTGATCAGATAGCGGATTGTCGAGAGGCTTGCTCATCCGTCGCCGTCGCTACTCACCCTACCCCGGTCCGAGCGCATTAAGCGTAGCCCCGCACTCTCAATCCAGCTATAGCGACTAGTCTCTCTGTATTTCCACAGATGCCTGCCGAAATCCAACTGGGCAAAGAATAATGTGCTTCTCACTTCTGATACCGTTGTTCTCCGAAGAACACCATCGGGACGATGTAGAGAACGACTCGTCACACGGATTTTTCTAAGAGTCGGATGGCGAAGCTGCTGGAAGGCCGAACATAAACCATCCAGATGCTGGTTTTTTTCGGGCGCGAGCGAGCTAAATTGAGCCCATTTCCAACCAATCCACCGAATTTCTTTTATGGGCGAGATTTGCGCGACCGACTAGCGAGGATAATCATTTGCCTAAGAAATCCAAAAAATCCAAGAAGTCTAAACCGAAAAAAGCCAAAGTGAGTCCCGTCCCGAAGGGCTTCAATACGGTTACTGCGTACCTATCGATCAATGGAGCTGCTGAAGCCATTGACTGGTACAAGAAAGCCTTCGGGGCCAAGGAACTCTACCGTGAACCCACGCCTGACGGAAAGCTCATGCACGCTCGGATTAGGATCGGCGATTCTATTGTCATGATGTCTGACATATTCCCAGGCCCAAATGCCCCCTCTCTCAACGCTGGAGCCAAGAGTCCGGTCACACTCCACATCTACATGAAGAATGTGGACAAGCTGTGGCAACAGGCCGTTGAGGCAGGAGCAAAGATCGCTATGGCTTTGGATAATCAGTTCTGGGGTGAACGATATGGCCAGCTCACCGATCCGTTCGGCCACTCATGGTCAGTAGCAGAACAAGTCAAGATGAGCAAGGCAGAGCGCGATGAAAAACAGAAGCAAGCGATGGCCATGTTCGCACAAGGTGACCACCCAGAAGCACCGGAACAGGCTGCTCCCCAATAACTAAGCAACAAGTCTCTTCCAAAGAAAATAGGCTCTGGGTTCAAAACCCAGTTTTTCATACAACCTCATCGCGGCTCTCTCCACAGCCGGAACGGATAGAGTCACCAGATCTATACCGTTTCGCGCGAACGCCTCGAAGAGGACTCTGATCAAGCCGAAGCGTCCGTGCGATACTATCTTTCAATGTATGATTTTCGTCGTGTAGCAAGACGGAAATTATTTCTCAGCGATTGCAGGCTCGAATATACGATTCAAGCTTGTTTCGTAAGTCACCCTGCAGTACAGCCCAGAAATGCAACGCGGCACGGGTGGAAGCTTCTGTGTGCATTATGGGGATGCTGGTAGCCAGGGATATCTTCTAGGCGAAGAAAGTGAGCCTTGTCTAGAACGTTGATATAGCCTCGACAAGGGTCGTAGGTTTAGAAGAACAAAAATGCAAGCACAAACACAAAAAATGAAAGGCGAACTTCTATTCGAATTCAAAGCCAAGAACAACAGCACCACCATCAAAGACATCGGCCCAAACGGAATACAGTTAGAAATGAATGATCACGGAGATGTCAACGGCAAATACCATGCAGGACATATCGACACCGTCAGCGTCAACCTCAAGACAGACGGAACCAACGAATGGCAGCTGAAATCCATCCACAATACCAAGGACGGAGACATGGTCGTAGTCTGGGGAGGCGGCAAGGGCCGCATGAGCAGCCCACAGACAGGCACCTGGGAAGGGGAACTACATTTCATGACACAATCACCCAAACTAGCCTGGCTAAACAATTCGACCGGCTGGGTCGAAGGCCAGGGCAACATGTCAACCGGCGAAAGCAGCGGCAAGATCTACGCCAAGAAGTAACGCGCCATAAAGTCAAACTTCCAGTACCGTTTTTTTCTCTTGCAAGGCTTAGCGTAGCCTCCGATTCCGTCGGCCGAGACCCGTCATTATTTCTTCCAGACCTCTCCTCCGGTGTAGGGGTCTAGAAAGTTCAGTTCAGTATCCAGCACCTGTTGGTAGACTTTTCCCGCCTCGGTCCGACCGTAGTATGTGACTCTCCCCTCCGTCGTTGCTGTTACTAGGAATGTCCGTGTTAGGATTCCCGCGGGTCCTAGCAGCCGGTCGAAGGCTCGGTCGTCGCCACCGAAGGGTCCGTTAAGCAGGGTGCTCTTCGCGCATTTGTCCGCGAAGACCTCTATCATCTTCAATACGGTAAGTCTCTTCTCCGCTTCCTTCCTAGTGTCCGGAGACAGCGGCAACGGCTATCGGCCGAGCTTTTCAGCAAGAGCTTGGAGCCGAGCGTATCTCTCGCGTAATCGCAGCAGATTATAGATGGAGACGACAGAGAGCGCAAAGAGAACGAAGGTTAGAGTTGACTCGACAAGACCTGGACCCGGCCCAGGTCCAAACCTAGGCGGGAAGAGGATTATTCTTACGAATGTGGCAACAGCAAGGAATAGAGCGAAAATGGCGATGAGAGCATTAGTCGTAATAAGGCCAAGAAGATCCTCCGCCATTCGTTGAGTGTCCTCCTTCAGCGCCGCAAGTAGTTCCTTTAGCAGTGGATCATCGATAGAAGACATGGTCTAGGCTCGGACGCCTCTCATAGGGAGAACATTGATTGATCTCGGGTTTTGAGGATTTAAGCGATTTACTAGAGACCGCCCGGTAAGCTAGCCGACTCTAGCGTCACCTTGGGGCGACTGTACAGGTTCCGGACTCCTATAGTAACCGCCGATATAGCCAAAGCTACACACCTATGCGCAATCGCAGAAGACTCTCGATAAGTCTAGTAGTCATACTTTCAACCATTGTCGGAATATTCGCAGGAATCACGTCAGTCCCACCTGCTCAGGCCGCCTTGCCGAACCCTATCGCATGGGCGACAAAGGCCTCGATACCATTTGCAACAGGCCAAGCAGCAGTTGTTGCAGGATTAGATGGCAGAATCTATGTCATAGGCGGTTATTCCGGCAGCGCACAACTTTCGACAGCTAGCGCGTACAACCCCAGATTCAACAATTGGACCACGATTGCGAGCGAACCCACTCCGACTAGAGGATCGGCAGCGGCACTAGGCAACGATGGACTGATCTACGTCATCAGCGGCTGCTGCTATACCAACAACAACCAAATCTACAACATAACAAGCAACACTTGGACAACAGGCACCTCCATACCCACCGGCATATGGATGCCCGGAACTGCCACCGGCAATGACGGAAGAATCTACGTGGCCGGCGGCGAAAGCACGTACACAAATCTGCAAATCTACAACCCATCAACCAAAGTATGGTCAGTCGGCGCAAGCATGATCACAGGCCGAAAACAGTTTTCGCTAGTTGCTGCTCCGAACGGGCTACTCTACGCGATAGGAGGGATGACATCCTCGGACACGGCGATTACCTCGGTAGAAGCTTACAACATAACCGCGAACACTTGGACCGCAAAGGCTTCTCTGCCGAGCTCCGTAATGGAATATGGCGCAACCTTGGGACCTGACGGATTGATCTACGTCTTCGGCGGCTCAAACAACTACTGCAATGACTGTGCCCCATACTACAACTCCGTCTACTCCTACTATCCCCAGACAAACACATGGTACACCAACACTCAGAATCTGCCCACCGCACGAAAGGAAGCTTCCGCAGCAACATCAAACTATAACCACAAAATGTACGTCGTAGGCGGGGCCGACGGCGCTTACGTGGCAACTAACGAAGAGGCGACCGTGCAGACTGGAAACCCGACAACAACCACAGTAACATGCACCCCAGCAGCAGTTCTTGTTAATAACCCAACAAGCTGCACTGCAACCGTCACTGACACAAACAGTACGGGCCCAATCACGCCAACTGGAAATGTCACGTTCACAACCAGCTCCACAGGCACCTTCACCGGAACATGCACACTCACGGGAAGCGGCGCAACCGCTAGCTGTGCATCAAACGTGACCTACACTCCGACCGTTGTCGCACCCGGGACCCACATTATCAGCGGAACCTACAACGGTGACACAAAACACGCCTTCAGCACAAGCACGGGGAGCCAGTCGTTCACACTCACGGTAACTGGCCGTTCAACCTCAACGGTGGTAAGCTGCGCGCCTTCATCGGTAGTAGCTAACAATGGTTCAACCTGCACTGCGACAATAGCGGATACTGCAACAGGAACACCTACCACACCTACCGGGCAGGTCAGGTTCACCTCATCCGGAACCGCAACCGGCTCGTTCAGCCCGGCGACAAGCTGCAACCTAGTCTCAGCCAGCTGCTCAGTCACATTCACACCGACCGGCGCAGGCACAGACACCGTCACTGGCAACTATCAAGGCGACAACATGCACTCCACGAGCAGCGGAATAAGTGGAACAATAACCTCAACACTCAGAACAAGCTCAATCGGAATTAGTTGCCCCGCGACTACACTCGTCAACAGTGCCGCGGCCTGCACAGTAACAGTCACAGACACATCGCCGACTCCCGCCCTCACCCCCACGGGGACAATCACACTCACAACTAACAGTACGGGCACCTTCACCTCCTGCACATTGTCAGGCGCTGGTGCCTCTGTTACCTGCACGACAAACTACCGTCCGACAACAACTGGAGCAGGCTCGCACAAGTTAACCGCATACTACGGCGGAGACGCGGGCCATTACGCTGCCAGCCCGAACGCAACTGCGACCGTAAGGGTGAACGTGAGATCTCTATCCTCCTCGATGTCTTGCACTTCGAATGCAGTCATCGGAGTTGTGACCACCTGCACAGTAACTGTTACAGATACTTCTCCGGGGACATTCATCACTCCTACCGGCGTAGTCGCGTTCACGACAAGTGGCAGTGGAACGTTCGGAGGGACATGCACCTTAACCGGGACAACCGCCTCCGCGTCATGCACCGTAACCTACACTCCGGGCGGAACGGACGTAAGTAATGATCTGCTAACCTACACCTATCCCGGTGATACAAATCACACTACAAACACCGGAACCTACATACTGCCTGTGAGCCCATCGACTACAACTCCCGCAGGGACAAATCCGAGCTCGTTCCCAACTCTCTACTGGATATTGGTCGCAATTCCCTTGGCGGCTGCACTAGCCGGTTTCGGATACTTCATGAGTCTAAAGAGAAGGAAGAAACAACAGACGCTTCAACCCCTCAGCGGTCCCACGACCCCGAAGCCTCCTGGGGCTGGTCCGCTGCCTGCAGCCAACGCGCAGACTGCTTCCAGTCCACAAACAGTTGCTGGTTCACAATTGGCCGCTGACCCGAAGCCTACTGCCAGTCTGCAGCCGACCGCCACTCAACAATCGGCGCCTAGTGCACAATCAGCCACTAGTCCACAGCAATCTGCCGGTAGCCAACCCGCGAATGGCCCACAGCCGGCGACTAATACCACGCCCGAGCCCCCTAAGACCTGACCTAGAACCCAAGCTAATACTTTCCCAAAAATCGTCCAAGTAGTCCATTTAAGCGAATTCCTAGGAGAATGACCATCTCCACCCCATCGTGACCGCAAGTCGAGGAAAATGTCACAGACAGAAACGCAAAAGGCAACGCGAAAGAGCTTCTCAACACGGTCACTGGTGCTAGTCGTACTACTGGTCGGACTCGGTGCGGGCGCAGCGGCATACGCTCTCGCCAGCGCTTCGGCCGCACCTACCACTTCATCGAACCAGAACGGGCTCAACAATTACATTGGACAGTGGCCTGGTTTGAGAGGGGCCGGGCCCCTCCGCTGGGAGACAGGCCATAACGGAACCTTCACCTCGTTCAGAGCTGCGAGCACCATCGCCAACGTTACGGTAACAGGCTTCAACATAGTCGACAGCAACCACCTCACGGTAACTCTATCATCGGCTGGAACAGGAACGACCCCAGCAGTAACGATAGTCACCGCGGCCCCAGGCCTCAGCGGCAGCAACACCGTCTCCGCAGGATGGAGCAGCCCGACAACAATCAGCGTCCATGTGGTCGGCTCAGGCAGTCTTTCGTCTACAGCAACCTGCCTACGAGTCTTGGTTGTACCGTTCACAGGAGCCTAGCAGATCGACCCGCGCCTCAACCAAACTCCCCACTTTTTTGGAAACCTCGGAATCAAGAATCGCAGTCGGTATGTGAGCAGAACTCCGTACTCTAGTACAACGACAAGATAAAAGGGAGCTAATGGTGTACCGTTTTGACGCGTCCCCATCCGGGTCCTTCTGACTTAAGTCCCGGAATCCCAAAGCTCCAAGAAATCTTCGGTGTCACTCGAAGGTATTTGCCAGGACCGAATCTGCCCTGATGGTCTATGACTTCTGCAGTACCGTATACTTTGACCGCTCTTGGTTTCCAGGGTTCGACTGACTCCAAGTCGTCAATCGTTAGCGCAACGAGATTGTTACCGTTCTTCACGTTACGGTATTTCAGTGTCTTGTGAAAGATATCCTGGCTGTGGCTTCCCACCCAGAAGTATTTTCCGTCGAACTCAAACGCGACTGGTACAACGTCGGGCTGGCCTTTCGGGGATACTGTTGCAATCCTAGCTAAGTGTTGAGACTTCAAATATTGAGCTTCAACTTCAGAGAACATACGCTAGCCTACGCAACGCCACTCCTCGAGTCTAGGGATATATTGACTACTCTTGACTAGAGCCTGGTGGATCGGGTCTTTGTGCTACGCTAGGGCATCATTGTACAGCGCGTCGAGGGTAGAGAATGTCTCCTCAGGAGTGGAAGGGCTTACGGGGAGGATTTCTTCTGCTATTGATCTCTCAAGTATCTGTCTGATACAATAGCGGAGCTTCGTCGGATTCATACTTGCTTCAACGTACCACATGGGATGATCCATGTTGACATAGACTGTCCGGACGCCATTCATATCAGTCTCAACATATGCCTGGCCTCGGTCTCCGCCGTGCGCCACATCGAAGGCCAAGATCTGGTCTTTGAGGTGGATAACACTCCGTGTCGCTTCTCGACTATGTTTCTTTCCCTTCCGATGCTTCTTCTCTCCAAGAACGATTTCCTTACGCGTCTTGCCCGGGATCATGTTAATCTTAGGAGTCACTCTTGG
>Ga0210409_10004948_pt1 | contig 14115 bp, 10 predicted proteins | sample IncBWH17MmetaG_FD_161649 | JGI IMG/M metagenome (GOLD analysis project Ga0210409, IMG submission 161649) | Forest soil microbial communities from Barre Woods Harvard Forest LTER site, Petersham, Massachusetts, United States - Inc-BW-H-17-M | ecosystem: Environmental > Terrestrial > Soil >... | reverse complement strand
GCGCGCCATAGCGGTAGGAGTCGCTCACGAGCTTCCACGTCGTCACCGGGCCGTTCGTGACGTTGAACTGCATCGGCCCGCCGCAGCAGTGCGCGAAGTTCAGTCCCCGATAGGTGCTTGGGGCCGTCGAGAACGCCGACTCCTGCATGTGAATCGAGGCCAGCAGCAGCCAGTTGACCCCGAAGGTGCGCTGCGCCGTCGCGTAGATGGGGTAGAAGCCTTCCATCCAGCGTGTGTCGATTCGGCTTTCGGGAGCCTGGGCCAGGCGCCGGGCCTCGAGCGCCTGCTGGGCGGCCGACGGGCGGGCGACGATCGCCGCGGGCAACGGGCGGCCGCTTGGGGGTCGCGAGGCGGCGGCGGGCGCGGGCGCCGCCGGTGCGCCGGCCACCGGGGTCGGCGTCGCTGCTGCGAACAGGATCGTCGGTGGCGCGGTCGAGGTCGTGCGCCCCACGGCACCGCTGAGCACCGCCGCGAGTAGCGCCACCCCGATCAGGCCGATTGAGCACGCGAGCAGCCACGGCCCGCGTTCGGAGGGCGGGCTCGGGATGCGAGCAGCCGGGGTCTGGGGATCCGGCGTCTGCGGGCCTTCGCGTTTCATCGGGGGGCTAAAGGTATCGGGGTGCACGGGCCGTCGAGTCGGTCAATCGCCTATCGGCAGGAATCTCGCGCGGGCATAGCACTCGGCGCGCCGATGCGCCAGATGGCGGGTTTACACCTCCCATGAGCAGACTCGCGCCCATCACCGTCGCGCTGACGCTGGCGATCACGCTCGCCGGCGCAACCGCGGTGGCCGCGACGCCCGCGCCGGCCCAGCTCGGCGCTGTCCAGCAGCGCTACCTGCAGCTCGCGCAGTCGGGCGTCGCCCACGCACAGCAGGCATGGCACGATCGCCGGCTCGGCTGGTACGACGCGAGGCTGGGAGACCGCGACCGCTATCCGCTGGCCACGATCTGGGACATCGTGCCGCTGTTCGAGTCGCTCGATGCGATCGCCATCGCCCGGCCGACGCCCGCCAACAGGCGCGCCGTCGCGCATTTCGCGGCGGGAGCGGAGCGCTACCTGAATCGCGGCCTGCGCCCGACGCCGGGGTTCTCGCCCTATCCCGGTGACCGCTCGCCCGACACGCAGACCTGGTTCGACGACAACGGCTGGTGGGGCCTCGCGTTCATGAACGCCTTCAAGGCGACCGGCACGCGGCGCTACCTCGCCGACGCCGAACGCGCGCTGCGCTACATAGCCGCGGCGGGCTGGGATCCGCGGGCGGGCGGGATCTGGTGGAACACGCGCCGGCCCTACAAGGCGGGCGAGGCTCTGGCGTCGGCCACGCTGCTGGCGACGCTCCTCTACGCGCAGACCCATTCGCCGTTCGCGCTGGCGCAGGCGAGCAGGTTCCTCGCCTGGGCGAACACGAGCGGCTTCAGCGCGACGGACGGTCTCTATGCGGGCAGCAGCCTCGACTCGACGCCGATCGATTACATCGAGGGGCCCCTCATCTATGCGCAGGCGCTGCTGTGCGGCGCGACCGCCACCGCCGCCGACTGCGCCCGCGCCGAGCAGCTGAAGGCCACGGCGCTCGACCGCTTCGGCTACCTGCTGAGCTTCTCCCCGCAGTACGACGTGATCTACCTGCAGTGGATGCTCGCCCTCTACGCGCTCGACGGCGATCCGGTGCTCTACCGGCTCGCCGCCGACAACGCGCGCGACGCCTCCTCGCGGACGCCGAACTCCAGGGGCCTGTATCTGCTCTCCTGGAACGGCGAAGTCCTGCCCGCCCGCTACGCCGTGCCGGGCATGCTGCAGACGCACGCGGCGACCACCAGCCTGTTCGCGTGGCTGGCGGTGTATCCGCCGCCGGCGTGAGCGGCGGTCAGACGCCGAGCGCGCGGCGCAACACGCGATCGAACGTGCGGTCCGGCAGCGCCCGCCTGAGCATCACCATCATTTTCGCGTCGCGCCCGACGAGGTAGCGGGCGCGCATTCGCCGCGCGGCGAGCGCCCGCTCGATCGTCTGTGCCACCTGGTCGGGAGGAATGCCGCGCCGCGCCGTATCCTCGAGGACCCTCTTCATCGCCGCCGGCACATGCCCGTACTCGCTCTGCAGCTCGGGCGGGATCGTGACGCGTTCGGCTTCGGCGCGGCCCTTGTCCCAGATCGGCGTCGCGACCGACCCCGGCTCGATCAGCGTGACCTGCACGTGCGAGCTGGCGAGCTCGATCCGCAGCCCGTCGGCGATCGCCTCGACGGCATGCTTGGAGGCGGAGTAGGGCGCCAGGAACGGCGTCGCAACGCGACCGCCGATCGACGACAGGAATACGATCCGCCCGTGCGCGCGCCGCAGTGCGGGCAGCATCGCCCGCGTGACAGCGACCTGAGCGAGCACGTTCACCTCGAACTGCATGCGCATGTCCTCCGGTGCAACGAGCTCGAGTGGGCCGCCGACCCCGATCCCCGCGTTGTTGACAAGCGCGTCGAGTCCCGCCGAGGCCCCTTCGCCCTGGCCGGCCAGCTCCTGCACCCGCGCCGCCGCATCGGCTATCTGGCTCGCGTCGGTCACGTCGAGCGCCAGCGGGATCAGGCGCCCGTCTGCGCCCGGCTCCTGGGCCAGCTGCTCGCCTGCGGTGCTCTCGCGCACGCCCGCGAGAACCGTCCAGCCGGCGCGCGCCAGACGCAGGGCGGTGGCGCGCCCGATGCCCGTCGAAGCCCCCGTGATCAGCGCGACCGCCACGGGCTCGAGCCTAACCGAAAGCGTCGGAGCGTCAGCCCGCCGTTAGCGCTCGCTTAGGATGCCGCGCCATGCTTGCCCGCTTGCAGATCTCCTCGCCCGCCACGCGTGCGCTCGCGGCGATCGCGGCGGTCGCGGCCCTCGGCGGCTGCGGCAAGGGCGCCAGCAGCCCGAGCAACGGCTCCAACGCGACGACCGCCGCCGTGGCGGGAGCGCCCGCGACGCACAGGACGTGCCCCGAGACGGTGCTCGACGTGCTCCAGCGCGTGGCAAGGCGCATCTACCACCAGGGCGTCTCGAGCGAACGGACCCGCTCGGCCGCTCACCTGATCGCAGCGTCGGCCGGCCTGCGCGAAGCGGTTGAACGGTCGGACCCCGTGGCCGCCCGCGCCGCCGCCAAGGCGCTCGTCTCCGGCGGGCACATGACGAACCTGCGGGTGATGCGGGGCGGGCGCGTGCTGGCAGACGTCGGCGGCTCGGCGGTCGCTCCCCTGCACGGGACCCTTACGGGCGCCGGCGGGCGGACGATCGGAAGCTACGTGACGAGCGTCTGGGCGGATGAAGGCCTCATCGCGGAGACGAACGGCGTGACCGGCGGGCGGCTCGCTCTGCGCGTGCAGGGACGCAGCGTCGGCGGCTCGCTGGCGCTGCCGTCGGGCTCGCTCCCGCGGGAAGGCACCCTTGGCCTGGGCCCGCAGCGCTACGGGTACACCTCCTTTCACGGCGAGGCCTATCCCTCCGGCTCGCTGCGCGTGTACCTGCTGCGGCCGATCCGCGCGACCGCGGCACTCTGCGGAAGCACAGCCGAGGACACCGTCGTCCGCACCCTCAGCCGCATCGCGAACCTGATCTACGCCGGTGAGGCCGGTGGGCGCACGCTCGCGCAGATCCAGCGCGTGCAGCGCGATCCGGCGCTGCTGCGCGCCGTCGCCGCCCGCGATCCGCTCGCCACGAAGGCGGCCATCGAATCTCTGCTCACAGAACACATCGTCCGCCTGCGCGTGAGCGCCGGCGGGAGCCTGCTCGCGGACGTCGGCGGCCCGTTCGTGCTCGCGCCCGTGACGGCGCCGCTGCGGCTGGCGGGGCGCACGATCGGCAGCTTCGTGCTCTCGATCCAGGACGACGAGGGATACCTGCGTCTGACGAGACGCCTCGTCGGGCTGCGCGTGCTGATGTACATGAATCCGGCCCACCCGCAGCTCGTCAAGAACAGCCTGGGGCCCTCGCCGGGGAGTGTGCCCGCCAGCGGCTCCTACAAATACCGCGGCTCCTCCTTCCGCGTGTTCACCGTCAACGCGCGCGCGTTCCCGAGCGGGCCGCTGACGATCCGCGTGCTGGTGCCCGTGCCGTACTCGTGAGAGCTTCCGGCGCCTACGGCTGGAACTATGCGACCGCGCTGAGCGCGTGGCGCTTCGCGTCCAGGGCCTGCAGCAGCTCCTCGAAGGAGACCGCGAATTTCTCGACCCCCTCGCGCTCCAGCGTGACCGTCACGTCGTCGTAGTCGAGCCCGGCCTGCGCGAGCTCCTCGAACACGCGGCGCGCCTCATCCAGGTCCCGCTCCAGGCGCGGCTCGGGATCGCCGTGATCCTGGTAGGCCGTGATCGTCGCCTCGGGCATCGTGTTGATCGTGTCCGGGCCGAGCAGCTCCTCGACGTACATCGTGTCGGGGTACGCCGGGTTCTTGGTCGACGTCGACGCCCACAGAACCCGCTGCGGGGTGGCGCCCTTGGATAGGAGGAAGTCCCACCTGGGGCCGGTGAAGGTCTCGCGGTAGTGCTGGTAGGCGAGCTTGGCGTTGGCCACCGCCAGCTTGCCCTTGAGCTGGTCGTGCCCGCCGATCTCATCCAGGCGCCTGTCCGCCTCGGTGTCTATTCGCGAGACGAAGAAGCTGGCGACCGACGCGACCTTTCGAGGGTCGCCGCCCTCGGCGACGAGGCGCTCGAGGCCGCGCAGGTAGGACTCGGCCACCTCCTCATAGCGGCGCAGCGAGAAGATCAGCGTCACGTTGATCGAGCGGCCCTTGGCGATCACGTCCTCGATCGCGCCCAGCCCGGGCTTCGTGCCCGGGATCTTGACCATCAGGTTGGGCCTGTCGACCTCGTCGTGCAGGCGCATCGCCTCGCGGTAGGTGGGGAGCGTCTCGTATGCCAGCCGCGGATCGACCTCGAGCGAGACATACCCGTCGCGCGCCCGCCCGCTCTCCCACACCGGACGGAACACGTCGCAGGCCTCCCTGATGTCCTGCTCGGCCAGCTCCCAGAAGGTCTCGTTCACGTCGCACCCCTGCGCGAGGAGCTCGTGGAGCTGCTCGTCGTAGGCGTTCCCGGAGGTCATCGCCTTCTCGAAGATCGTGGGGTTCGACGTCGCGCCGACGACGGCGTCGCGGTCGATCAGCTCCTGCAGGCGGCCGCCCCGGATCGATTCACGGGAGAGGTAGTCCACCCATACGCTCTGGCCGAGCGCCGACAGGCGCTGGAGAGGTGAAAGGGTCTCGTCGGCGGGCATCTCGGCCTCCTTGGTCTCTAGTTGCCTTGCTTCAGCACCGCTCGCGCGCGTGCGGCGATGTGCTCGGCGCTGAAGCCCAGCTTCTCCAACACGGTAGTACCCGGCGCCGAGGCGCCGAAGCGGTCGAGGCCGAGCACGTCGCCCCCGCTGCCGACCCACTTCCACCAGCTCATGGTCGCGCCCGGCTCGACCGCCAGACGGGCGCTCACCGCGCTCGGGAGGACCTCCTCGCGGTAGGCGTCGGGTTGGGCTTCGAACAGCTCCATGCAGGGCATCGAGACCACGCGCGCCCGCGTGCCGTCGGCGGCGAGGGTGCGCGCGGCGGCGAGCGTGGCGGCGACCTCGGCTCCGGTCGAGATCAGGATGATGTCCGGGTCTCCGTCCGTGGAGGAGTTCCACAGCGCGTAGGCGCCTCGCTCCACACCCGCGGCGGGCGCGAGCTCGGCGCGGTCGAGAACGGGGATGCTCTGACGCGAGAGGAGCAGCGCGACGGGGCCATCCTCGCGTTCGAGCGCCACCCGCCAGGCCACGCTGGTCTCGTTCGCGTCGGCCGGCCGCACCACCCACAGGCGGGGAATCGCGCGAAGCGCGGCGTAGTGCTCGACCGGCTGGTGCGTCGGGCCGTCCTCGCCGAGGCCGACCGAGTCGTGCGTCCACACCCACACCGTGGACAGGCCCATCAGCGCCGACAGGCGGACGGCCGGGCGCATGTAGTCGGAGAAGATCAGGAAGGTCGAGCCGTACGGCTTGACCATCCCCCCGTGCGCACAGGCGCCGTTGACGATCGCGCCCATCGCGTGCTCGCGGATCCCGAAGGGCACATTGCGCCCGGCGTGAACGCTCCCGAACTCGCCGGCTCCCTCGAACAGCGTCTTGGTCGACTCGACGAGGTCCGCGGCGCCGCCGAACATCGTCGGCGCGAAGTCGCCGAACGCCGCCATCACCTTCTGCCCCGCCGCGCGCGTCGCGAGCTGCTCGCCGGCCGAGAACTCGGGCAGCGCCTCGCGCCAGCCTTCGCGCAGGCGCCCCGCCCACGCCCGGTCCCAGTCCTCGGCCTGGTCCGGGAACGCCTCGCGCCATGAGGCGAAGCCCTCCTCCCATTCCCGCTGCGCCGAGGCGCCGCGCTCGCGCAGGCTCATGTGCTCGTAGACGCGCTCGTCGACCCAGAACTGGCGATCGGGATCGAAGCCCATGACCTCCTTTGTCGCCCGTACTTCGTCCTCGCCCAGCGCCGATCCGTGCGCCTTCGCCGTGTCGACCGCGTGCGGAGCCGGATAGGCGATGTGCGAGCGGACCGCGATGAACGACGGACGCTCGCCTTCCTCGCGCGCGGCCGCGACGGCGGCCTGCAGCGCGTCCACGTCCTCGGAGTCCTCGACGCGCTGGACGTGCCAGTCATCGGCCTGCAATCGGTCGAGATGGTTCTCGCGGTCGAACGAGAGGCTCGTCGTGCCGTCGATCGTGATGTGATTTTCGTCGTAGCAGACGATCAGCTTCCCGAGCGCGAAGTTGCCGGCGATCGACGCCGCCTCCTGGCTGATGCCCTCCATCAGGTCGCCGTCGGAGCAGATCACGTACACGTGGTGGTCGAGCGCCGCACGGTCCGGTCGGTTGAAGCGCTCCGCGAGGAAGCGCTCGGCCATTGCCATGCCGACCGCGTTGGCGAAGCCCGGCCCGAGCGGCCCGGTGGTGATCTCGATGCCCGGGGTATGGCCCCGCTCGGGGTGGCCCGGGGTGCGCGAGTCCCACTGGCGGAACTGCTTGAGGTCCTCCAGGCTGAGGTCGAAGCCGGTGAGGTGCAGCAGCGAGTACTGCAGGATGCAGGCGTGCCCCGCGCTGAGGATGAAGCGGTCGCGATCGGCCCATTGGGGGTCCGCGGGATTCACGTTGAGGAAGCGCTCGAACAGCGTGTAGCCGAGCGGCGCCAGAGCCATCGCCGTGCCCGGATGTCCCGAGTTGGCCTTCTGGACGGCGTCCATCGCCAGCCCTCGAATAGTGTCGATCGACAGCTTCTGAATGTCGGGCTCGGGCACTTCAGTCGATCCTAGCGGCGCCGGGTCGATAGAGTCGCTAGATCGTGAATGAGCAGTTCTGCGACGTGGGGCGGGGGATCAGCCTCTGTTATGAGACGTTCGGGGACCCCTCCGACGCGACCGCGCTGCTCATCATGGGGCTCGGGACGCAGATGCTGGCATGGAACGAGGACTTCTGCCGCGCTCTCGCCGAGCGGGGGCTGCACGTGGTGCGCTTCGACAACCGCGACATCGGCCGCTCGACGCACATCAGCGCTCCCCCGCCGACGATCGGCCAGCTGCTCCGCCGTTCACGCACGGCCGCCGCCTACACGCTCGCCGACATGGCCGAGGACACCGCCGGGCTGCTCACCGAGCTCGACCTCTCCCCCGCACACGTGATCGGAGCGTCGATGGGCGGGATGATCGCCCAGACGCTCGCCGCCCGCCATGCCCGACACGTTCGCTCGCTCGTCTCGATCATGTCGAACACCGGCAGCCGTATCTGGGGCCAGCCCTCGCTGCGCACCTATCCGGTCCTGCTGCGAGGAGCGCCGCGGGGTCGCGACGCCTACATCGCCCACATCGAGCGCGTGTTCGCGGCGATCGGCTCACCGGGTCTGCCGCGGGACCTCGAAGAGGTGCGCGCGCTCGCCGCGGCCAGCTACGACCGCGACCACGATCCCGACGGCCCCGGACGTCAGCTTGCGGCGATCATCGCCTCGGGCAACCGGGCGAGCGAACTGCGGAGCATCACCGCACCCACACTCGTGGTCCACGGCAAGGCGGACCCGCTAGTCGCCTTCTCGGGCGGGCGGGCGACGGCTCGCCTAATCCCGGGAGCGAAGATGATGAGCGTCGAGGGCATGGGCCACGACCTGCCGCGCGCCATCTGGCCGCGGTTGATCGACGCGATCGCCGCGCACACGGCGAGGGCGGACGGGGCCGGGCAGCATGACCCATCCCCACAGGCCCCCCGATCGAGATCTCTCTCGGGCCTGTAGGGATGAGTCTCGGCGGCTCCCCTTGGCCGCCGACTTCCCCGGCTGCTGCCCCTCAGCCGCCGGGTCCTCGCCGGCTGTAGCCCCTCAGGCCCGCCAGCGAATGGGTGCGCCCCGTCGAGCACCGGCGCGCCTCGGCCCTGATCCGCACCAGCCAGTGGAGATCGTGGCGGCAGTGCGAGCGGCGGTGGGGCCAGCGGCCGTGGAGCGCGCGAAGCATGCGCTGCTCGTGACAGACGAACAGCCTCATCTCGAGGCCAGCCCCGCTGGTGAGCCTTCGCCGGCCCGTCGGTCTCGCCTCCTGCTTGACCCCCACATGTCCAGGCCCTTCCCCGTCGTTTGCCGATTGCGTCACTCGGCCAGAGAGTTCCGAGTGGTCGTAGGTTTCCTCTCTGCGGACATATAAATCAGGTTTTACGCAGATTGTCAACCGCTTGCATCACCCCCGTGGAGCCCATTCGCGGCCCGCACTGAAGGTCGCGGTACGAGGGATTCGGCGGGGGCCGGCCGGGCGGCGTACGAGGGTGGGGTGGGGAGAAAAGTGCGCCCGGCGGGAATCGAACCCGCGGCCTGCGGCTTGAAAGACCGCTGCTCTTTGGCTCCCCGAAGAGAACCGTTGACCACTGAGCTACGGGCGCGCTGGAGAGGCTGTCTAGTGGATCACTCTTGCGGCAGAGCCTAATCTAAGCACGCTTGCAGGAGCGTCGTGAGGGCACGGCCCAGGAGCTCGCCACCGGCCGATGGGCGGACATCCGCCTCGAGGCCTCGGGGGGCGGGCGTCGCATTGCAGGCCTGCCCGCACGCACATGCCGCATGTACACTTCGAGCGCGTCGGAGCAGATCGGAGGGCCGCGGCTGCTAGCGGCCGGGGAGAGGGAGATCGATGGAGGGGTTCATGGAAGAGCTGCGGCATCGACGCCGGTCGTTTCTCGCGGTGCTGCTCGCCGGCTCGCTGCTCGCCGTCCTCGGCGCCTCGCCAGCCCGCGCGGTGGTTGCGCGTCTCGCCGACGGCAGGACGATCAGCTACCAGCCGCTGCGTGGCGCAGCGGCGATCGCCCCCTTCGACCAGTTCTTCACCAACCTCGACTACAACGGCGGCCCGGTGATGGCGTCGAACACCAACTACGCGATCTACTGGCAGCCCTCCGGCGCCCCGTCGTATCCCGCCGACTACCGGCCGGGGCTCAACCGCTACTTCGAAGACCTTGCGCACGACAGCGGGGGAACCGAAAACGTCGACTCCGTCTCGGCGCAGTACAACGACACCGCCGGGGAATTCGCGAAATACGATGCGCATTTCGGCGGCGCGCTCGTCGACACCACCGCCTACCCGCCGAACGGATGCACGCGTGCGCCGATCTGCCTCACCGACGCCCAGCTGCGGGCGGAGTTGAAGAGCTTCGTCGAAGCGAACGGCCTGCCGCGCGACCTGACGCACGAGTACTTCCTGCTGACGCCGCCGAGCGTCGAAGACTGCTTCGAAAAAGCGGGCAACGTGTGCTCCGCCGGCAGCGAACGCCCGGTCTACTGCGCCTACCACGGGAACATCCCGGCCGGCGAAGGCCAGATCATCTACTCCAACGATCCGTACGTGACCGGCATCCTAGGCTGCGACGACGGCAACCATCCGAACGGCACGAGCTCCGACGGAGCGCTGCAGGGCGGCCTCAGCCACGAGCACAACGAGTCGATCACCGACCCCGAGCCGAACAACGCCTGGACGGACTTCGGCGGCATCGAAGGCGAGATCGGCGACAAGTGCGCGGGCGCGAATGGCGCGGCGCTCGGCACGGCGTCAAACGGCGCGAGCTACAACCAGGTCGTCAACGGCCACTTCTACTGGTATCAGCAGGAGTGGAGCAATCAGACCCACCAGTGCCTGCAGCGGCTGACCTTCAGCGGTGAAGAGCCGACGGCCACGTTCACGAGCACGGCGGGCGCCGGCAACGAAATGAGCTTCGACGCCACTGGCTCGACCGCTCCGGGCGGAGTGGCGAGATACAACTGGCAGTTCAACGACGGCCTGGGCGGGAGCCCGAGCACTCCGACCGAGACCACCACACCGAGCGTGTCACACACCTTCCCGGCGGGCGGGAAATACGTCGTCGCGCTGACGGTGTTCGCCTCCGACGGCACGAGCATCGGCACGTCCCGCACCCTGACGGTGGGCAAACCGCCGACGCCGGCGGTCGTGAAAGTGACGCCGGCCAAAGGACCGGCCGCCGGTGGCACGAGCGTGACCATCACCGGGAAAAACCTCGCGGAAGCGACCTCGGTCAGCTTTGGAACGACGCCTGCGGCGAGCTTCAAAGCGGTCTCGGCCACCACGCTGACCGCCGTCTCGCCCGCCGAGAGCGCCGGCATCGTCGACGTGACGGTCACCTCACCGGGCGGCACGAGCGCCCTGGTCCTGACCGATCACTTCAAATTCGGACCGCCGACCATCAGCGCGGTCAGCCCCAACAACGGACCTGCCGCGGGCGGCACGAGCCTAACGGTCACGGGCACCGGCTTCGCGCCGGGCACGACCGCGACGAGCTTCAAGTTCGCCCTGTCGCCAGCGGCGTCGGTCAACTGCAGCTCGCTCACGGAATGCACCGTCGTCTCGCCGCCGCACAAAGCGGGTCTCGTCGACCTACGGGCGACGGTCAGCAAAATCGTCAGTCCGAAAACGGCCGCCGACCAGTTCACCTATCACTAGAGGACCTCGATCGGGCGCGTGCAGCATGGAGGCGCCCGCAGGTAGTCTGGCGCGAGGATGCGCGCGCTCGTACAGAGGGTCAGCGCCGCCGCCGTCGAGGTCGACGGGCGCCGGGTCGCCGCGATCGGCCCCGGGCTGCTCGTGCTCCTGGGCGTGGCGCACGAGGACGACGGCGCGAGCGCCGAGCGCCTGGCGGCGAAGGTCCGCGCGCTGCGCGTGTTCGACGACGCCGACGGGCGCATGAACGACGCGCTCGAAGGCCGGGAGATCCTCTGCGTGAGCCAGTTCACCCTCTACTCGGACACAAGGCGCGGCAACCGGCCGAGCTTCGTGCAGGCTGCGAGGCCAGAGCAGGCCGAGCCGCTGTACGAGCTCTTCTGCGAGCGCGCCGGCGCCAAGCGCGGCGTGTTCGGCGCGCGCATGACCGTCGAGCTCGTGAACGAGGGGCCGGTGACCCTGATGCTCGAGACCTAGGCGTGCGGACCTCCAGTCACGAGGGCGAGGTTCGACCAGCGAGTGCCCGGGCCGGCGGCGGGGCCTGCGACGTGGCTACCAGCGCCGGCGCGCGCGAAACGTCTCGAGCACGTAGCCGGCGAGCGAGATCGGCGACATGATGTACTGGTAGCAGAACACGTAGAACAGGAGCCCGCGGCGGTTCTGGCGCACGCGCAGATTGACCGCGGCGAACACGCGCCGCTGGTGGAAGTACATGACGCTGCCGAGCAGCGCGTTCAGCGGCAGCACGATGAGAGTCATGGGACCGACGATCGCGAAGTTGCCGGTCATCGCCAGCAGGACGCCGGGAATGAAGGCCAGCGTGAAGGTTGCGTCGAGCAGCGGGAACAGGAAGTTGCCGGCGACGGCGTGCGAGTAGAAGTCCATCCTCTTGAGCAGGCCCACGCCGTGGTCGCGCAGCCCCTCGATCATCCCGCGCGCCCAGCGGCGGCGCTGGCGGGCGAAGGCGCCCCAGCCCGACGGCGCCTCGGTGAAGGCGACCGCGGTCGGCTCGAACACGGTCCGCCCGCCGTGCAGCAGCATCCGCCAGGTCAGAACGATGTCCTCGCCGATGCGGTTCGGCCAGCCGCCTGCCAGTTTGAGCGCGAGCACGTCGTAGACGCTGAACGCTCCCTGTGCGACCAGCGTCCCCTGCAGCAGGGCCTGCCCGCGCTTGACGCTGGCGATGCCGAGGAAGTAGTCCCACTCCTGTGCTCGCGTGAGCAGGTTCACGCGCGAGTTGCGCACGAGCACCGCGCCTGCGACGGCGACCGTGTCGGGTGGCGAGGCGGCGAAGCGGGCGACGAGGCGCGTCAGCGAGTAGGGCATGAGCAGCGTGTCGGCGTCGATCGTGGCGACCAACGGCGCGCGCACGGTCGCCAGCGCGGCGTTCAACGCACACGCCTTGCCGCCGTGCTCGACGGCGAGCAGGCGCACCCGCGGGTCACGCGCCGCGTATGCCGCGACGATCTCGCGCGTGCGGTCGGTCGAGCCGTCGTCGGCGACGACGACCTCGAACGCGCCCGTGTAGTCGGAGGCCACTGCGTAGTCGAGTGTCTCGACGATCGACTCCTCCTCGTTGTAGGCCGCAATGAGGAGCGCAATGTCGGGAAAGGCGACATCGAGCTGTAGCGGTCGCGGGCGGTCGACGAGGATCGACGTGAGCAGCTGGATGTTCAGGTAGCCGGGAATCAGGGCGATGCCGGTGATCACGAGGATCGCGAGCGGCAGCGTGATGTCGTCGCCGAGCGTCCTGATCCATGAGCGCGACAGCCAGAGCGAGAAGCAGAGCCACAGCAGGCCCGCGACGATCGTGAACGCGACTCGCAGCTTCAGCGGTATGTAGAGCCCATCGCGTCGCTCCCGGTCGGGCGGAGGCTCGTGTGCGGGGCGCTTCTTCGCAGGCGCGGCGGGGAGCGTCGGCGCATCGACCTGCGCGAGCTGCGCAAGCATCGTGAGCCTGTTCGAGAGTGGTTTCATGGACGCTGGCGATCGGTTCGCTCAGCTGGTTATCGGCGCGGGCGGGAGAACACTGAAGCGCCGTCGCGCCCGCTTGGCCGGTGGCAGGCGACCGCGGCGCAGCCCGAATCGGAGCGCGCCGGCTCAGATGGCCGTCGGGATGCTGTCTGCCCGAGCCACGGACCGGAGCGCGCCGGCACAGATGGCCGTCGGGATGCTGCTTGCCCGAGCCACGGACCGCGCGATCGGTGATGGCGGCCGGCTCAGGCGGCCGCCATCACGGTGGGAGCTCGGCGGAGTGCGTATCGGGGTGTCTCAGACGGATGCGGGCAGCCGGACCTCGGTGAGCCTGAGGCTGTTGCCCGACGGGTCGCGGAACCCCGAGTCGATCCCATAGGGACGCTCTTCTGGCTGCTCGGTGAACTCGACGCCGCGCGCCTTGAGCTCCTCGTAGGAGGCCTGGCAGTCGTCGGTCGTGAGGAACACGGTCCCGGCGAATCCCTTCGCCATCAGGCTCCGCACCTGCTCCGCCGTGTCCGCGTCCATCACCGGCGCTCCCGGGATGGCCATCAGCACGATCGCGAAGTCCTGCTGATCGGCCGGCCCGACCGTGAGCCAGCGGAAGTTGTCGAGCTCCGGCAGCGTGACGTCGAGGCGAACCTCCATTCCCAGCTTCTGGGTGTAGAAGGCGAGCGCCTCGTCCTGGTCGTGTACCCACAGTTGCGCGTTGGCGATCCTGATCATGATTGCTCCTGGATGTCGAGGGAACGGGTGCCGGCCAAGCTAGTGGAGCGCCGCGTCCTTGTCTTCTCGAAATGTGCGGTGTTGCGGGCGACCGTGGGCTCGCAGGACGCAGCTCGGGACGAGCGCGCGGTGGGCGGCGGGCGGGAACGCTGCCCGATAGGTCGTCGGCGAGACGCCGTAGGTTCGCGTGAAGCTCGTGGTGAAGGAGCCGACGCTCTGCAGGCCGACGGAGAAGCAGATGTCGGCGACCGAGCGATCGGTGCTCCGCAGCAGCGCGGCGGCGCGCTCCAAGCGCCGGGTCAGCAGGTATGCGTGCGGCGACTCGCCGAAGGCCCGGCGGAACTCGCGGCTGAAGTGCGCGCGCGAGAGGCCCGCCGCGCGGGCCAGATCGTCCACGCCGAGCCGTTCGAAGTAGCGGCTGTCGGCCTCGTCCTTGGCGCGGAGCAGGTGACGGGCTGGAGGGACGAATGCCACCGG
>Ga0210409_10004947_pt1 | contig 14115 bp, 10 predicted proteins | sample IncBWH17MmetaG_FD_161649 | JGI IMG/M metagenome (GOLD analysis project Ga0210409, IMG submission 161649) | Forest soil microbial communities from Barre Woods Harvard Forest LTER site, Petersham, Massachusetts, United States - Inc-BW-H-17-M | ecosystem: Environmental > Terrestrial > Soil >... | reverse complement strand
AGCAATGGGGAAGGCAGAGACTGCATCCCGCAACAAAAACGTTTCTGGCGCTGCGGATAGCGGTGAATCGAGAGATGGAGGAACTCGGGCAGTTTCTTTCTCGGACCCCCGCCACAATGAATTCCGGAGGCCGCTGGGTGGTGTTGAGTTACCACTCGCGGGAAGACCGCCTGGTGAAGCACGCATTTCAAGAGGGAGAGCGAGCAGGAACGCTCCGCGTGCTGACGAAACACGTGATCCAGCCCAGTGAGCAAGAGATGATGGGCAACCCGCGTTCGCGAAGCGCGAAGCTGCGGTGTGCGGAAAGAATGCCGGCCGCTTAGAGGCCTGCAGGGTATCGCAATGGCACGAAAGAAAAAAACTTCGGCGATGGCTGAGTTTCATACCGTCAAGAGAATCGACAATTCGCGCATCGTGCGCCACGTCGAGCCGGTAAAGATGCGCAGGCTGTTTCGCACGGTTGCGCTGGGCGGTGTGATCGCGACCTGTTTCATGCTGTACATCTACCAGCATTTCCGTTGCATCGACTTGAGTTTTCAGCTTGAGGACGTTAAGGGCAGGCAGGCGGAGGCGGCTTCGCTGAACTCCTCCTTAAAATTGGAAATTGCGGGTTTGCGCAATCCGATGCGCATTGATGTGATCGCCCGCCGCCAACTGGGACTGACTGAGCCGCTGCCGACGCAGGTGCAGGAATATGAAGCTCCGGATGGGGCCGAAGTGGCGACAGTACTTCCCGTTCGGGCAAATCGGGCACCGTAGTCTTTTTCTTCGAAGCACAGGTTTCGACAACCAGTTTTCTGTCACGCAAATGAACTTCCAGGCGGAGCGCCAGTCTTTTCTGATTTCACCATGCCTGAAAACCGTGTCCACCACGCCGCTTGCCGCATCTCAGTAAATTCCGGGCGCAACCGCAAAGCGGCCAATTTGCATGCTGGCAGCAAGCCGCTCAACCAACTGGTTATCGTTGTCTGCCTAACAGTTCTGCTCTTCGCCGCCGTTCTTGGGCGTCTCGGCTACCTGCAACTTTTCCGTCATAGCGAATACATGACCAAAGCGCAGCGGCAGCAGCAGCATGTGATCGAAATCACGCCCAAACGTGGCGCGATCTACGACCGCAACATGCACCCGCTGGCGATGAGCATCCCGGTGGACTCGGCGTTCGCGGTGCCCTCCGAGCTTGGCGACCAGCAACTGGCAGCGCGGCTGCTGTCCGGCGTTCTGGGTATTCCACGGGAAGCGCTTGAAGCGCGGTTGGAATCTTCGCATTCGTTCGTGTGGATTGCGCGCAAGTTGCCGCCGGATAAAAAAGAAGCGGTGGAGGCACTGAACCTGAAAGGCGTGTACTTCCAAAAGGAAAATCAACGCATCTACCCGAAGCGCGACCTCGCCTCGCATGTGCTGGGTTTCGTCGATCTTGATGAAAGGGGCTTGGGTGGGATCGAACACGAGTTGGACGCACAGATCCGGGGCAAGAGCGAAAAGATTATCGTGATGGCGGATGCGCGCCAGCGCTGGTTCGATGGCGGAGAAGCGCAGCGCGAGCGCGGGGCGAACGTAATTCTGACGCTCGACGAAAAGATTCAGTACATCGCCGAACGCGAGCTGGCCGTAGCGATTGACAAGACGCATGCCATGGCCGGCACCGTGATGGTGATGAATCCTAACAATGGTGAAATACTCGCGCTGGCCAACTGGCCGAAGTTCAATCCCAATGCGGCGAACGAGTCTACAGCGGAAGCTCGGATGAACCGCGCGGTGACGGCACTGTATGAGCCGGGATCAACTTTTAAACTCATCACTCTGGCAGCGGCGTTCGATCAAGGAATAACCAGTCCGGGAGAAGTTTTTGATTGTGAGAATGGGGCGGTTTATGTGGCCGGGCACCGCATCCGCGACCACAAGCCGTTTGGAATGCTGAATGTTGCCGGTATACTGGCGCAGTCGAGCGACGTCGGGGCCATCAAGATTGCGCTGCGGCTGGGCGCGCCGAAATTTTACGACTACATTCGCGCGTTTGGCTTTGGGCAGCTGACCGGCGTGGATCTGCCGGGGGAGAGCAAAGGAATATTGCGGCGGCTGGAGAATTGGTCGGCCATCTCGATCGGATCGATCTCGATGGGGCAGGAAGTGGGAGTCACGCCGATTCAACTCATCAGCGCCGTCTCCGCAATTGCCAACGGCGGGATGCTCTACAAGCCGCACGTCATTACAGAACTGAGGCGCGGAGAGCAGGTGTTACCTGCGGAGGGCGTGCTGGCACTGGCAGAGCCACGGAGGGTTATTCGCCCGGAAACGGCAGCGACACTGCGACGGCTCATGGAGGGCGTAATCCTGAATGGGACGGGGCCGTTGGCGCGGCTGGATGGCTGGACGGCAGCCGGCAAAACAGGTTCGGCGCAGAAGATCGATCCGGCGACCGGGCGGTATTCGGCGACGCAACTGATCGCGTCCTTCACAGGATTTGCGCCGATCAGCAATCCCGCAGTCACGATTCTGATCTCACTGGATTCACCCATCGGAGAACATGAGGGTGGGCAGGTGGCTGCGCCGGTTTTCAAGCGCATTGCCGAGCAAGTATTGCCGTATTTGGATGTGCCGCGCGACGTGCCGATTGGTCCGCGGCTGGTCCAAGCCGCGTACAAAAATCGCGCCGTTTCAGACAGCTCTACCCTTGCAGATTTTACCCCGGCGGATTTTTCAGGGCAGCCGGACCAGCTTCCTACGGAAGCCCCCGCATCAAAATCAAAGGCGGGCCTGAGTCAGACGCCTTCGGTGACGGTAGCTGTGGATGAAGGCGGCGACATTCAAGTGCCGGACTTTTCCGGAAAGACCATGCGCGACGTAACGGAGATATGTCTTCGATTGGGACTGGACCCGGTTCTACTTGGCAGCAGTCTTGCTACCAATCAGACGCCGGCGGCGGGAGCGAAGGCGAGGCGCGGCGCGAAGGTCACCGTGCAATTCGGGACACCTGCACCAAAGATTGCGAAGCCGCTGCAGAGAGCAAGGCACTAGGATGAGAATGGAATTGAGCCAAGAAGAACAAGTACAGGACGCCGCCACGAACCAGGTTGACAGCCAACGAAAGCATTCCGCCCAGGCGAGTCCTTTGGACAAACGAAAAAAGATGACTGCGGTGTTTGAGGGCGTTGAAACTACTCTGCCGGTAGGCGCGAGCAGTCTGGAAATTCGCCAGATAGCTTGTGACTCGCGAAAGGTGCAGCCCGGAGCCCTGTTTTTCGCTCTGCATGGGGCCAAGGCTGACGGAAATTCGTTCATTCAGGACGCCATCAAGCGGGGTGCGGTTGCCGTTGCCAGCGAAGAACCCGCGGCCGGCACGATTCCTGCTGACGTTGCGTGGATAAATGTTCGTGAAGCACGCAAGGCGTTGGCGATTACGGCTGCGAATTTTCTGGGGCACCCCGCGAACGCACTGCAACTGGTTGCGGTGACCGGCACGAATGGAAAGACGACCACCACTTCGGTCGTGGATGCCATCGTGAAGGCCTCCGGTGCGAAGACCGGATTATTCGGAACGATCGCTTATCACACCCCCCTCGGTGACTATCCTGCGCCAAATACGACGCCGGAATCGGTGGACCTGCAGGGATTCTTCGCGGAGATTCGCGACGCAGGCGGAAAGTACGCCGTGCTGGAGGCCAGTTCGCATTCGCTGGCGATGGACCGGCTATGGGGATGCCATTTTCAAGCCGCGGTGTTCACCAACCTGACGCGTGAGCACATGGATTTTCACAAGACATTTGAGGATTATTTTGCGGCGAAGAAGCGGCTCTTTGCAGGCACCGGAGCGGGCGTTCCCGAGGTAGCTGTTCTGAATACCGACGATGAATTCGGCAAACGGCTGGGGGGATTGGCGAAGAAAACAGTCACGTTTGGGCTGGAATCCGGCGCGGATATCACCACGAAGAAATTTCAGCTGACTTTTGACGGCTTGACCTTCACGGCGCATACGCCAAATGGAAAAGTGCACGTGGTTTCGCGGCTGGTCGGACGGATCAATGTTTACAACTTACTCGCAGCGATTGGAGCGGCGCAGGCGCTGGGCCTCTTAAACGAAGTGATTGAAAAAGGCATCCGCGAATTGGAAAGCGTTTCGGGACGATTCCAGCGAATCGATCTCGGGCAGCCGTTCCTGGTGATTGTCGATTACGCGCATACTGATGATGCCTTGGAGAACCTGATTCGAACGGCGCGCGAGCTAAATCCCGATGGCCGCGTGATTACCCTCTTCGGCTGCGGCGGCCAAAAAGACCGTACCAAACGGCCTGTCATGGGAGAAGTGACAGGGCGCTTGAGCGATCTGACGATTCTTTCCAGCGACAATCCGCGCAGCGAAGATCCGCTGAAGATTATCAGTGACATTATTGTGGGACTCCAGAAAACCGCCGGCAAATATCTGATCGAACCTGATCGGGAAAAAGCCATCGGCATGGCTATGGACGAGGCGCGCAGTGGAGACATCGTGTTGCTGGCCGGAAAAGGTCATGAAAACTATCAAATTCTTGCCGACCGGACGTTTGAATTTGATGATCGTGAAGTGGCACTCCGCGCTTTGCGCGAGCGTGGTTTTGAAGGGCCGCGAAACGAGCAGGGTAACGGCGGCCCATTGAAAGGCGAGCCGCGGGGCGGCTCAGGGTTTGGCACCTAGCGCGCTTGGTAGTAGCTGTGACGAGGGCGCTCGGGTCCCGGCCATACCGGGGCGAGCCAATTGGTGACCTCTCGAAAGGAGGAGCCCTCAAACCGTTGAGAACAAAACAAGGCCTGCGGTACTGGGGTAAGTCAAATCCTTTGAGGAATTTATGCGGTGGACGATTGCACAAGTGGCTGACGCGCTGGGTACTCGGCCGGGGGCGGGACTCAACCCCATGGCCCGGGTGGCCGGCGTGTCGATTGATTCTCGCACGATTCGTGCCGGAGAACTGTTCATCGCCATCCACGGACCGAGTCACGATGGACACGACCATGTGGCCAGCGCCCTGGAGCACGGGTCCCTTGGGGCAGTGGTGGCGGAGGCGCAGCTTTCCCGATATGAGGGGACAGTCGGCACCCGTTGCCTCGCCGTGGGCGACACCTTCGAGGCGCTCAAGCAACTGGCGCGCGCAGTACGCCAGTCCTGGGGCGGGAAAATTGCCGGCGTCACGGGTTCTGTCGGCAAGACCACCACGAAGGAGATCCTGGCGGCACTGCTGGGCGCGAAGCTGCGGGTCCTGAAATCGGAAGGAAATTTCAATAACGAGTACGGACTGCCGCTGACGTTGCTTCGGCTGGAGGAAACGCATCAGGCGGCGGTGCTGGAAATGGGCATGTCGCGGCGCGGCGAGCTAGCAAGGCTGGCGGCGATTGCGCGGCCGGACGTTGGAGTGGTGACTCGGGTTGCGCCGGCGCACCTGGAATTTTTTGCGTCGGTCGATGAGATTGCGCTTGCGAAGCGCGAGCTGATTGAAGGATTGAACGGGCGCGAGTCGACTGCGGTGCTGAACGCGGACGATTCGCGCGTTGCTGCGTTCGGGTCTTTCGCGCCTGGGCGTGTATTAACTTATGGCATTGAAAAGCAGGCGTTTTTCATGGCGCAGGATATAGAGGACCGTGGAGCTCTCGGATCGGCGTTTGATTATGTGAGTCCGGAGGGGCGAGTGCGGCTGGAGCTGAATGTTCCCGGACGTCACGCCATCGCCAACGCGCTGGCAGCATTGGCGGCGGCGAGCGTATGGGACATTGGTGCCGCAGAGGCACAGAGCGTATTTCTTTCATTGCGCGCTCCGGCGATGCGCGGGGAGCTGTTACGATTCTCGAATGGGGCGGCGCTCATCAATGACAGCTACAACTCGAGTCCCGCGGCGCTGCAAGCGATGACGGAGTTGCTGGCAGCGACACCGAATTTCCGCCGACGCATCCTCGCTGCCGGAGAAATGCGCGAACTCGGGACGGCTTCACCGGAATTGCATCGTGAAGCCGGACAGTTTGCGGCGAAAACCGGGAAGATCGATTGGGTTATCGGCGTGGCCGGTCATGGGGAGCACATTGTGGAAGGCGCGGTGGCGGCTGGGCTCCCACGAGAGCGTGTCAAGTTTTTCGCCACGCCGCAAGAAGCCGCCGAGTTCCTTGTGGATTTCATCGGCAATGGTGATCTGCTGTTGGTGAAAGGCTCACGGGGAGTGAAGATGGAGCAGATTGTGGAAACGCTGATTGCGCGGCACGCTGCGCCGGGCGAAATCAAAGGTCAGGAGGTACGGCACTGAGATGCTTTACTATCTCCTATACCATACCCTGCAGCACTACTTCAGTCCGTTGAATGTTTTCCGTTACATCACAGTGCGGACGGTTTATGCGAGCCTCACGGCCATGTTTCTGGCGCTGGTGTTTGGACCCTGGCTCATTCGGCGTCTACGCGAATTGCAGATCGGGCAGTTCATCCGCGAGGAAGGCCCCGAGGAACACAAGAAGAAAGCGGGCACTCCCACTATGGGCGGAGTGCTCATTGTTCTTTCCACGGCGGTACCGGTCCTCCTTTGGGCGGATTTGACCAATCCGTTTATTCTGCTTTCGTTGTTTGCGCTGTTCGGTTTTGCCGTGATTGGCTTTATCGATGATTACGCGAAAGTCTCGAAGCAACGAAATCTGGGTCTTACTGCTAAGAAGAAGATCTATTTTCAGACTTTCGTAAGCCTGGTCGTCGGCGTCGTGCTCCTGGTACTGGCCACGTACAGCGCGTATTCGACGAAGTTCGTCTTCCCGTTTTTGAAGAAATTCCAACCCGATCTCGTAATTCACTCGCTGCTGAATCCATCCCATTTTGGCGGACATCTCTGGCCGCTTGCATTTATTCCCTTTCTCGTGGCGACGGCGATCGTGATTGTGGGGTCGTCCAACGCGGTAAACCTGACAGATGGACTTGACGGCCTGGCGATCGGCTGCACGGTCATCGCGGCGGGAGCGCTGACGGTTTTGACGTACGTGAGCAGCAACTATCGCTGGGCTACCTATCTGGAGATTCAGTACATTCCGCGCGTCGGCGAACTGACGGTGTTTTGCGGCGCGCTCGTCGGGGCATCGCTCGGATTTCTCTGGTACAACGCGCACCCCGCGGAAATCTTCATGGGTGACGTTGGTTCGTTGTCGCTTGGTGGAACGTTGGGCACCATCGCCGTCATCATTAAGCAGGAAATTTTGCTTTTTTTCGTTGGTGGGGTTTTCGTGATCGAGGCGCTGTCCGTGATTTTGCAAGTGGGCTCGTTCAAGCTGCGCGGCAAGCGCATCTTCCGCATGGCGCCCATCCATCACCATTTCGAGCTGCTCGGTTGGAGCGAATCGAAAGTGATCGTGCGATTTTGGATTGCCGCGCTGGTTTTTGCGTTGTTCGCGCTGACCACACTGAAATTGAGGTAACGAAAAATTCTCTTTTGAGACATTTACGAGGCAAATGGCGAATCCATTCGAATTGCGGGGCAAGCGCGTGCTGGTCGTGGGGCTGGCCAGGACCGGTGTGGCCACCGCGCACTTTTGCGTCGCGCGTGGCGCGACTGTGACGGCCACCGATGCAAGGGCAGAAAACGAAATCGGTGAAGCAATCACGCCTCTACGGTCGGCAGGTGTAAAGCTGGAGCTTGGTGGCCATCGGGAAAATACATTTCTCGAGCAGGACCTGATCGTTCCCAGTCCTGGCGTTCCCGCCGATGCATCTCCGCTGCAAGCCGCGCGCGCCCAGGGCGTCACCATCTGGAGCGAGGTGGAGCTGGCGGACCGCTTTCTCCAGGGCCGTCTGATCGGGATCACCGGTTCGAATGGGAAGACAACGACGACCGCCTTGATCGAACATATCTTGAGGAACGCCGGTCTTTCCACGATTCTTGCTGGAAACATCGGCACTCCCTTAATTGCGCGCGTGGAGCAAAGCAGCAACGACACGACCACCGTCGTGGAGTTGAGCAGTTTTCAGCTCGAGTTGATTGAGACGTTTCGCCCCAACATCAGCGTGTTCTTGAATCTCACGGCCGACCACCTGGACCGGCATCACACCCTGGAAGCGTACGGCCGGGCCAAAGCGCGCATCTTCGAGAATCAGACGGAAACCGACAGCGCCGTCTTGAACGCGGACGATCCGGCGACCACTCCGCTGGCGCCCGCGACGCCGCACGTGTACTGGTTCAGCCGCAAGCAGCGCGTGGCGCAAGGCGCTTACGTGCGGGAAAACGAAATTGCGTTTCGCCGCGAAGGCGAAGAAGAAACGATATTGAATTTGCGGGACATTCCACTGGCGGGCGCGCACAACGTCGAAAATGTCCTCGCGGCCGCGGCGGCGACGCGCCTCGCGGGGGCCGAGCCCGCGGCCATCGCGCGCGGAGTCCGCTCGTTCGCGGGAGTCGAGCATCGCCTCGAATTCGTTGCGGAGATTGCCGGCGTGCGCTATTACAACGATTCGAAAGCCACCAACGTCGATGCCACACTGAAGGCGCTGGATGCGTTTCCCGGTCGAATCCTGATCGTTTTGGGCGGAAAAGACAAAGGCAGCGACTACACGCTGCTGCAACGACCGTTGCGCGAGAAGGCCATTCTCGCACTGCTGATCGGCGCGGCAGCAGAAAAAATTGAGAAACAGATCGCTGGTAGTGTGGCCATCGAGCGCGCCGGGACCATCGAGCGCGCCGTGGAGATTGCCTCGCACGCGTCGCGGCCCGGCGACGTTGTGTTACTTGCCCCAGCTTGCGCCAGCTTTGATCAGTTTCAGAACTACGAGCACCGCGGCCGCGTCTTCAAAGAATTGGTGCACAACTTGGAGCGGCAAGCGGCGAGTACGACTTCTGCGAGAGGGTGATAGAACGTGCCGAGACGACTGGAAAGTGACCGCTGGCTCTTTGGAGTGACGCTGGCGCTGTGCTTGCTGGGCGCCGTGATGATTTTCAGCGCCTCCGCCGTCACAGCGGAGCAGCAGTACGGCCATTCGTACATTTTTCTTGCCCGCCAGGCTGCCTGGCTTTTCATAGGCCTACTTGGAATGTTTGCCCTGATGAAGACAGACTATCGGCGTTTGCGCGAGCCTGCGGTCATTTATCCCGTAATCTGCATTGTGTTGCTCTTGCTCGTCGGCACTTTTTTTCTCGACAAGTCCCATGCCACGCATCGCTGGATCAAATTCGGTCCGGTAGGTATTCAGCCGTCAGAACTCGCCAAGCTCGCCACCATCCTTTATTTGGCTTGGTTTCTGGATCAGAAGCGCCGCAACAAAGCCAGTATGGAATTCCGCAAGGAAGATTTCTGGCAGACGATTTTTCCAGCGGCTGGTCCCATTCTGGTCTACGTTGTATTAATTCTGCTGCAGCCCGACCTGGGGACTTCCATTGATATCCTTGTAGTGGCCACAGCGATTCTGTTTGTTGCAGGTCTCTCGTGGAAATGGATCACCGTGGGTGTCGCCGGCGCGATCCCTGTCGTGTACTTGCTGATCACTCATGTGGCCTACCGGCAAGCGCGGTTGATGGCTTTTCTACATCCGGATTCCGATCCGCAGGGCGCTGGGTTTCAACTGATGCAGTCGCTCATTGCCGTAGGGTCCGGCGGTTTCACTGGCGTCGGCCTGATGGAAAGCAAACAAAAACTCTTCTATCTTCCAGAGGCGCACACGGATTTCATCTATGCGGTGATCTGCGAGGAACTGGGTTTCATCGGCGCGATGATTGTGATTGCGCTCTTTGTCGTTTACGGATGGCGGGGAATGCGTGCGGCGTTCGGTGCGCCGGATGGATTCGGGCGGCTGTTGGCGATGGGGATCACCGCGATGGTCATGTGCCAGGCGCTGATTAATTTTGCCGTGGTGCTTGGGATGGTTCCCACGAAAGGAATCCCGCTGCCGTTCATCAGCTACGGCGGATCGAGTTTGCTGGTCATGTTGCTGGCTACGGGTGTGCTGCTGAATATTTCGCAACAGGCCGCGGAAGCATGAGGGGCGGACCAGCCAAGTGAAATTGCTGATCGCAGGCGGCGGCACGGGCGGACATGTTTTTCCGGCGCTGGCGATTGCGCAGGAATGGCTTGCCAGAGGAAACGAAAGGGAAGTCGTGCTCGTGGGAACAGAACGCGGGATTGAAATGAAGCTGGTGCCGCAGGCAGGACTGCCGCTGGAAACGCTGCGCGTAGCAGGACTAAAGGGCAAAGGCGGAGCCACGCTCATGAAAAACCTGGCGATGCTAGTACCGGCGATGTTCGATGCTCGGCGTGTTCTGCGCCAGCACCAACCTATCGCGGCGTTCGGCGTTGGTGGCTACGCAGCGGGACCGATGTTGTTGGCTACCTGGCTGGGGCGCGTGCCCAATGTCATTTTTGAGCCAAACGCTGAACCTGGCTTCACGAACAAAGTGTTGGCGAGAATTTCTACACGCATCGCGACGGGCTATGAAATTTCTGCACGGGCCTGGGGAAAAAAGGCCGTCGTTACGGGTTGTCCGGTGCGCCCGGAGTTTTTCTCCATCGCACCCCGGCGGCTCGGAACGCCATTTCGGCTGCTGATAACCGGCGGCAGCCAGGGGGCGTTGCCGGTCAACCGGGCCTTTGTCGATGCCATGGACCGTCTCGCGGCACGCAAGAACGAATTGGCCATCGTGCATCAGACCGGCGAACGCGATTACAATGCGGTGCGCACCGCGTATGCGCGGCGCGAAATCAACGCGGAGGTTGTTCCCTTCCTCACCAACATGGCGGAACGCTTTGCCTGGGCAGATGTGATTGTTTGCCGAGCAGGAGCCATCACCGCAGCAGAAATCGCCGCCGCGGGCCGAGCCGCCATCTTTATCCCCTTCGGAAGAGCGACAGACAGCCACCAGTTGCGCAACGCGCAGGAAATGACTCGTGCGCGCGCTGGCCGCCTCATCTCCGAAACGGAACTCACAGCCGAAAAACTAACTAGCGAAATTTTCTCTCTCCTCGACCAACCCCAGGAAATCGAAAAGATAGCAACTGCCGCGCGTGGATTGGCCCGGCCGAATGCCGCGCGCGACATCGTGAACCTCATCGAAGAGGCCGCCAACGTGCAAGGAAATCCCCAGAGGGCAATCGCATGATGGTCACCTTCCGAAATTTTCAGCGCATTCACCTGGTTGGCATCGGTGGCATCGGTATGAGCGGGATCGCCGAAGTGCTGCTGACTCTGGGCTATTCCGTGTCCGGCTCAGACACCAAGCCTTCCACGATCACAGAACGGCTGCAGAATCTCGGCGCCACGATCTACGAAGGCCATAAAGCTTCCAATGCCGATGGCGCACACGTCGTCGTGACTTCTTCAGCGGTAAAAGCGGACAACCCCGAAGTCGTCGAAGCGCACAAGATGAAAATTCCGGTGATTCCGCGGGCGGAGATGCTTGCGGAGCTGATGCGCCTGAAATACGGAATCGCAGTGGCTGGAGCGCACGGCAAGACGACTACGACGTCGATCGTCGCATCCGTGCTGGCAGCGGCGCATCTTGACCCAACTTTTGTGATTGGCGGAAGAGTCAATCAGGCGGGCACGACCGCGCGACTCGGCAAAGGCGAATACTTTGTGGTGGAAGCGGACGAAAGCGACCGCAGCTTCCTGATGCTCGCGCCGGTGGTCGCGGTGGTGACCACAATCGATCGTGAGCACCTCGACCAGTACAGCTCGCTGGACGATATTCAGGGCGCCTTCATCCAATTTGTGAATCGTGTGCCATTTTACGGCGCCGCGATTCTCTGTATCGATGAACCCAACGTGCAGGCGATTATCCCCAGCGTGAAGCGGCCCATCATTACCTACGGAACGTCGAGCCAGGCCGATCTGGTCATCAGCGATGTGAAGCTGGAGGGTTTGGAGAGCGAGTTCCGTCTGACCTACAAAGGCGAAGATCTCGGCTTGTTCCGGCTTACGCATCCGCCAGGGATGCACAATGTCCGTAACGCAGCGGCGGCAGCGGCAGTCGCGCTGTACCTAAACGTGCCGGCTGACCTAATCCGCGAAGGCCTCGTTAAATTCGCCGGCGTGGGCCGCCGTTTTGACATCAAGGGAGTGGTCAATGAGATCACCGTGGTCGATGACTACGGCCATCATCCGGTCGAGATTCGCGCCACGCTCGAAGCGGCCCATGGCTGCAAGTTCAATCGCCTGCTGGTGCTTTTTCAGCCCCATCGCTACTCGCGAACGCAGCACCTTTGGGACGAATTCTGCCGTGCCTTCAATCAGGCCGATATTCTTGTTCTGCTTGATATCTACGCGGCTAGCGAAGCGCCTATTCCCGGCGTGACCAGCGAATCGCTTGCGGCCGCTATTCGCGAAGCTGGCCACAAGAACGTCCATTATTTTCGTTCGATGCAGGAAGGTATCGAGTACCTCCTGAAACAGGCGCGTCCCGGAGACGCCATTCTTACGATTGGCGCCGGCAATGTCAGCCGCGCGAGCAATGAGTTTATGGTTCTGCTGGGAACGGAGCATCCAACGCCACATGCGCATCGGTGATCCGAAGATCGTTGCTAAACTGGCAGAGTTGAACGTCGAGCTGCAGCATGCTGCGGCCCTGGCGGATCTTACTTCGCTGGGCATCGGCGGAACCACGGACCTGCTGCGCATACGGCAACACGAGATCCTCCCCGATCTCCTGAATCTGCTCGATGCTAATGACGTTCAGTACAAATTTATAGGCGGTGGCTCGAACCTGCTTGTCGGAGACGGGGAATTGCCCTGGGTTGTCCTGCAACTCGTTCGTCCCGAGCCTGATGTCGTTCTGGACGGCAATTTTGCCCGCGTCGACGCGGCCGCGGACCTCGGCCGCATGATCACTTTTTGCGCGAAGAATGATCTTGGCGGGATGGAAGGGCTCATCGGCGTTCCCGGCACCGTCGGCGGCGCCTTGCGCATGAATGCCGGAGCTTACGGCATGCAGATCGGCAGCTATGTCCGGGAAGTGAAGCTCTACCGGGCGGCCAGCCGCAAGCTCGAAACCCTCCGGGGCGATCAAATTTCCTTTGAATATCGGCACACTTCTTTTGCGCCCGATGATATGATGCTCTCGGTGATTCTGGAACTACCCTCCAAACCGTTCAAGTTAATCCTCGAAGGTATTCGTATCTGCAACGAAAAACGGCGATCCAGCCAGCCGCTCGGCCAGAAAAGCGCCGGCTGCATTTTCAAGAACCCTCCAGGTGCGTCCGCTGGCCGCATGATCGATGAATTGGGACTCAAAGGTCTCTCGGTTGGCGATGCTCGCGTCAGCGATCGCCATGCCAACTTTTTCGTGAACGCCGGCCAGGCCTCGGCCAAGGACATGTTGCGGCTGATCGCCGATGTGCGCGAGCGCGTGCACAAAAATTACGGCATCGAATTGGAGAACGAGGTGGTCGTTTGGAACGCGTGAAGGCCATACAGCGGAATGCCACCGCGGCGGCGGAAGCCGATGCCTACCGGCCGGAGCTGATTGCCGACGACGAGCCGCGCTATCTGCGCCGGCAAAAGCCCGTTGAAATCCGCCGCAAGAAATTCAGCGGCCGGGGCTGGCCGTTTTATCGTCGGCTTCTTATTTTAAGTTTTGCAGGAATTACCAGCGTGACCGTGGCGGTTTACGGAGCGCAGTTTCTCCTCTATTCGCCCAGCATGCTGCTGCTCAAACCGGAGCAGATCGAAGTGAACGGCAATCGCATCGTCAGCCGGGAGGCGGTGCTACACCAATTTGCCGAGGATCGCGGTCGCAGTGTGTTGCGCATTCCGCTCGATGAGCGCCGCGCTCAACTCGCGAAAATCCACTGGGTCGAATCAGCTACCGTGCAGCGCATCTTGCCAAATCGCATCCGAGTCGAGGTGGTTGAGCGGACGCCCATCGCCTTCGCGCGAACTGGCAACAGCTTGGCAGTGATCGACGCGCATGGCGTAATTCTTGACCGACCGCGTGACGAAGATTTGCGATTTCCCATAATTAGCGGCGTTTCTGAGGACCTGGCTTCAGAGCGGTGTGAGGAGCGCATGCAGCTTTTCCAGGAATTCATGAAGGATATCGATCTGGTTCGCGCCGGCTCGTCCGATCACGTCAGCGAAGTCGATCTCTCCAATCCGAAGGATTTGCGCGTGGTAATGACCGCACTGGCGGGCGCCAACGATGCGCA
>Ga0210409_10004946_pt1 | contig 14117 bp, 12 predicted proteins | sample IncBWH17MmetaG_FD_161649 | JGI IMG/M metagenome (GOLD analysis project Ga0210409, IMG submission 161649) | Forest soil microbial communities from Barre Woods Harvard Forest LTER site, Petersham, Massachusetts, United States - Inc-BW-H-17-M | ecosystem: Environmental > Terrestrial > Soil >... | reverse complement strand
GGACGGAGTGGACGCGAATCAACTTGCCGATGAAATCTTGAAGATCGTCCTGGACCTTAAAGACAAGACTCCCTGATCAGATAGCAGCCGCGCCTACACTTCAGCGCGTTTGAGCAGATATTGCGCCGCCAGCGGTAACGCCGCTGCCAGGAAAACGGCGCGCCATAACGCTCCCCATGGAAACGCGATTGGCGAGGCGCCGAACTGGTTGTTGTTCACCAGCCAGACCAGCGGTCCTGTAAACAAAGTTGGTGGATTGAGGTGCAGCGGGACAATGATGATTTGACGAAGGAGCGCATACACGATTACCACACCCGATGTATAGATCAGTCCGCCGCTCGCGCTCCGCCGCAACGCGGTCATCAGCGTTGTCAGCCCCAGCAACGGAAGGCCGACAATGAGCATCACCCAGGGAGCAATCAGAAGTTCCGAAATGACCTGCCCCGATGAGTTCCAATGTCTTGTCAGTGTTCCCAGCAATGCCGCCGCAAGGTACAGGGGAACGACCGCCACGATTACCATTTCCGCCACGCAAACGCCCCAGTGTGTCCAGGTCACCGAAGTTCGCGTCCGTGGTCGCGTCCACAGGTATTCAATCGTTCCAGGCTCGATCTCGCTTCCGGAAGCCGTCGCGCCGAGGAACACTGCCGACAGAAATCCGCTGCACCACAATACGCCGAGAATCATGGAAAACACCATGTGCCCCGTCGACCAAGGATTGCTTAGGTATTCGCTCCGGTCGAAATACCACCATCCGTTTCGTTCCCCGAGCCCTGGCCCTAGAGTGAACAGCAGGGCGGTCACGGTAAACATGATCAAGAGAAAGATGAAACGGGCGCGGCTTTCGCGCCAGCATTTCCAGGCGTACATGGATCCTCCTTGCGTACTAAATGGAGAAACAGTTCCCGCAAACCGAGCGGACTAACTTCCAAGATCGTTGCGCCCTGGCCGCGCAATTCCGCCGCAAACCGCTCCGCCTCTCGTGTGACAACGTAGCGCCGGAACCGGCCGTCGGTGGTTGCAGAAACGAGATTGGGCGACGTCGCAACGGGCAAGCCTTCACCAGAAGCAATCACGAGCCGGAATTCCTGGCGAATTTCTTCCAGACGCGACTCGAGCAGCAGGCGTCCTTCTTCCAAAACCCCCACCCAGTCGCAAATCTGTTCCACTTCACCCAGATGGTGGCTGGACACAAAAATCGTGCGTCCCTGGCTGATGTGGTCTTCAATCAGCGTGCGCAAGATTTCGTCCACCATCACGGGATCCAGCCCGGCAGTCGGCTCGTCCAGAATCAAGATATCCGCTCCCTGCGCCAGCGCCAGGAGCAGCGCCACCTTGCTCTGATTCCCGATCGAGAGTTTCTTGAAGGGCATCTTCATCGGAATTTCCAGCCGCTTCGCCACCCCCGCCGCTGCATCATCCGACCAGCTCGGGAAATACGCTTTGTTCATGCGCACCAGTTCCGCCGGCGTTGCCCAGCCGTAGAGCTGCTTGCGCTGCGGCACAAACCCCACGCGCTCGAGGATGCGCAGCAACTCCGGCTCCTTCGCAGGGTCGAGCCCCAGCACTCGCGCACTTCCTCTCGTCGGCCGAACCAGGCCGAGCAACATGCGCATCGTCGTCGTTTTCCCCGCGCCGTTGCGCCCCAAGAATCCATAGACTGCGCCCGTTTGAATTTTCAGGCTCAGCGCCGACACGGCGGCCTGCGCCCCAAACGATTTGCTTAATCCTTCCGTCAAAATGGCCGCTTCGCTCATGCTTGGCCTCCCAATTTGTCGAGCTCCTCTTCCAGCAATTTCAAAGTTTCTTCGCGCGTCATGCGCAGTTGCCGTCCTTCCACCGCCAACTGCCGCGCGTGCGGCCGCAGCCGCTTCACTTTTTCGCTCTTGAGCAGCCCGGACATACCGTCGGCCACATACGTTCCGCCACCCGGCACGCTCCGCGTCACGCCGTCGCGTTCCAGGTCCTGATAAGCGCGCGCTACCGTGTTCGGATTGATGCGTAGTTCCGCCGCCAGTTTTCGCGTGGAGGGCAGCGCCTCGCCCATGCGCAAAGCCCCCGCGGCCACCGCCTGCTTCACCTGCGCTTCCAGTTGCAGGTAAACCGGAACGCCGGAGGAGGGGTTGAGGTGCAAGAGCATACTGTACTAATACACTAGTACAGTTTCGCTGTCAAGCCCCTTTGGGAAATGTGCTCTTCTGGTAGCCCCCCTCCGCTAACCGATTGACGCCAAAGGGATAAAAATTTCACTTGCGCAATACCCCATCCCGTGGTACTCTGTCTTTGCGTTTGTTGCTCTTGTATCGCCTTTGGGTAGTAAAGCGGTCGCAAGGTCACACTTGCGGCCCATTTTTTTGTTCGGCGACTGCTTTGCAGCCTTCCCGGACAAAGCTTGAAGACGGCCGCGGCTCTGTTGAGGGGCTCGGGACTTGGGGCATCAGATAGCTTAATGTTGTGCTCAGCCGGTTTCCGGTTGACAGAAAAGAGTAAAGCAGTGAGTAAAGAACAAGGTACAGTGAAGTGGTTCAATGCCAGCAAGGGCTTCGGCTTCATCCAGCGCCAGAGCGGCGAGGACGTTTTCGTCCATTTCTCCGCGATCGTGGCTGATGGCTATAAGACGTTGAACGATGGCCAGGCGGTTGAATTCGAAGTTTCCAAGGGCCCCAAGGGCCTGCAGGCCTCGAACGTACAGCCCCTCTAATGGATAGCTGCTTTCGGCCAGATCGGGCTTAACCCCGATTCGGTCGAATCCAGCTTCACTTCACAAAAATACAGAACGGGCGGCCCGCTTCAAACCGGGCCGCCCGTTTTGATTTTTGGCTAGGGTTCGTAGTTCAGCCACGACTAAGCACGGGTGTTCTGGCGTTCGTTCTCTGTTCCAAGGCTTGAGCCTGCTAGAATCTCGGCTCGATGCTGGCCCTCATCATCATTTCCATCCTGCTCACATGGCTCCTCTGCTCTGCCGTTTGCATCGGCATCGGCTTCCTCCTGCTCCGCAGTCTCCGCATCACCTGCTCGGCCACGGAGGCCTTGTGGACCGGATTAGCCCTCATCACCGCCATCCTGCAGCTCTATCACTTCTTCAGGCCCATCGATCTCGTCGCTGTTTTTCTTCTTCTGGGCTTGGGCCTTGCCGGTTGGATTTGGAATTACGTCGTTCGGATCCCAGACGCCTCCACGGGAAACGCCTCGCAGGTGAACTCTTCTGCGACCTCGAGAATTCAACTCTCAACCTTGAACTTTCACCTTTTGAACTTTCTTCTCCTCTTCATCGCCGCAGCTATCATCGCCTTTCGCTGCGCTGCTCTGGGCGAACACTACGATACCGGTTTGTACGGAGCGCAAGCCGTCCGCTGGTTCATCACCTACCCGCTGGTCCCCGGCCTCGGCAATTTAATCGCACAACTCGGATTTAATTCTTCCGTTTTTCTGTGCATCGCGGCGTTGGACCAGGGCCCCTGGCGTGATTTGGCTCACCATCTTTTCGATGGCTTTCTATGCGCGGCGCTCTTCGCTTCCATAATTCCCTCTGTGCTTCGTATCCTTCGCGCCCAGTCTAACTCTGCAAGCGATTGGTTTCTCACGTTGCTTTTCCTGCCGGCGGCAATCTGGGCCGCTACCAGCAAGATTGTCGGCACCAACACGGATCTTCCCACGAGCGTAGTTTGCATTGTCGCGACTGCCATGCTTTTCCGTGCACTCGAGGAGGAATCTGCGCAAGCAGGCACAAGGGATTCGAATGCCAAAAACCTTGTCATGGTCATGACGCTCTTTTCGCTGGCCGTCACGTTCAAGATCTCCAGCGCCGTATTTGCCTTGTTGGGATGGACTGTCGCGGTGCTGAAGCTGTGGTCGCTGCACCGCAACACTCCAAGTGGAAAACGGCACATGGCGTGGGCGCTCATTTTGTCTGCTGTGATCGTGCTGCCGTGGATTGGGCGTGGATTGGTGCTGACTGGATATCCATTTTTCCCGAGTGCGGCTTTGGCGATTCCTGTGGAGTGGAAGGTGCCGGCATTCGAAACGCAGATGCAGGAGGATTTTGCGCGATCCTTTGCGCGCGTGCCGGAGCTTACTTCCGAATACGCGCATGAGTGGAAATGGCTGAGGCCGTGGTTTCGCGAAATGCTGACGGAAAGGGAAGGGTTCGTGCTGCCACTGCTATTCGTGCTGGCGGGCAGCGTAACCGGAATCATTGGATTGAAGCGACGGGATCAAAGTTCACTTCCACAATGGTTCTGGGTCCTTATGCCTTCTCTGGGTGGATTGATTTTCTGGTTCTTGGAAGCGCCGGCGCTGCGTTTTGGCGAACCGGCGATATGGACTGCGGGGGCGACATTGGGAACTTTTGCCGCGGTGCGTTTTCTGAACCGGTCGGGAAGGAATCGAATCGCGGTGGCAGTGTTGATATTGCTGACGGCGTGGGCGGCGCATCCGCGGCTTTTCTGGAGTTCGTACATTTGTCCAAGCGTTGGCGTTCGAACGTTCCTGCGCCTGCCGGAAGCAAAACTGAAGCAGCACCAAACCGTTTCTGGGCTGACAGTGAACGTTCCCGTGGAGACCAATCAATGCTGGGATGCACCGTTGCCCTGTTCTCCGTATTTCGACGAGACGCTGCACTTGCGGAAGCCGGGAGAACTGGAACGCGGATTTGCCGCTGAGGAATCCGGGAAAGCCGTCAAGTGGAAATGAGCAGCCAGCGGCCTTGCTCTGACCCGAGATACAAGCCACCCCTCCAGCAGTCAGTACTACGAGATAATCTACTTGCCTAATTAACGTATTGTAATTAGTATGCCACTACTACACGTAGTTAGCGACACGGGCCCAGGATTCTTGCGTATTCCGTCCCTGGCAACGGCAGCCAAACAGGCTGATCCAGCGACAAGCCAGTCCCTGAGCCGATGGATGCCCTCTCCACCGCGAGGCGGGCTTCCGTAAAAGAAAAACAGCAAGGAGGCAATGCCATGAGTCCCAGCTCACGAGTAGTTTCCCGAGACGCAGAAGTTCAATCCCCCCGCCCGACGACGGAAATCACGATTCATCTGACGCCGTTCGATCAGAAAGAGTATCGGCGGCTCATCGAATCTCGCGGCGAAACCGCACAGCGCGTTGTGACCCGGCTGAAACCCGCCGTGGAACTCACGAACGCAGTGGACGCCGGTTGCGGCGTGGGATTCTTCTCGCAAACGCTTGCGGAGTGCGGCCTGAATGTGTGTGGGTTCGACGGACGCGAAGAAAACGTGACGGAAGCGCGGCGCCGGTTTCCGCACATTCCGTTTGAACAAGCGGACATCGAAGAGAAAGCCATCCTGGAGCTGGGCAAGTTTGATCTCGTTTTGTGCTTCGGATTGCTTTACCACTTGGAGAATCCACTGCTGGCAATCCGGAATCTCCGAGGACTGACGGGGAAATGCCTGCTGCTTGAAAGCATGTGCTTGCCGGGAGAAGACGCGTCGATGGTCCTGCGCGAGGAGCCGAGCCAGGGAGATCAGAGCCTTAGCGATGTGGCCTGGTATCCGAGCGAGGGCAGCCTGGTGAAGATGCTGTACCGCGCCGGTTTTGGGCAGGTCTACCGCGTAACACCGCTACCGGATCACGAGGATTTTCGCGAGACGACGGGACATATTCGGCGGCGCACCGTTCTACTTGCCACCTTCGCCGCCGTGGACATAGCCGGGTTCCGGTTGATTCCCGAACCTCGTGAACAAGAAGATCCCTGGGCGAAGAAGCCGGCGGCAACGGCCACGCTGCCACAACGGATCGTGAGATTTCTGGCCAGCCCGGCTCGGGGAAAATACATCACGCTGGCGAATCGCGCGCAGCGGATCTTTCCGGGGATGCCCATTCCCCTGCGCTTACCGTTCGGTGCTTGGTGGCTGGCGGAGAAAAGCGCGCTGGATCACGAACTGATCTACAACGAGTTTGAACGGATGGAAACGGAGTTTGTGAAACGACTACTGCGGAAGAATATGACGGTCGTCGATGCCGGAGCGCATCATGGCTTGTACACGCTGCTGGCGTCTAAGCGAGTCAAATGGGGCGGCCGAGTGATCGCGGTCGAACCTTCACCCCGAGAGTGCGAGCGACTGGAAAAACACTTACGCCTGAACCGCTGTTCGAACACCGAACTTGTGTCTTGCGCCTTGGGCGAAGATCCGGGGGAGACGGATCTCTACCTGGTGGATGGATTTCAGGATTGGTGCAACAGCCTAAGGCCGCCCGCGGTGGACGAGCCTTTACGGATAGTACGGGTCTCCGTGCGGCGGCTGGATGACGTGCTGGCCGAACTCGAAGTGACCAAAGTGGATTTCATCAAGCTGGATGTGGAGGGGGCGGAACTCTCGGTTCTGTACGGAGCGATGAAGCTGCTGCGGAGGGAATCGCGGCCGGCGATCCTAGCGGAAGTGCAGGATACGCGCACCCAGCCATGGGGGTACCCAGCGAGGGAAATCATCCAATTTCTGATTCGAATGGACTATCGCTGGTTCGCGATTGCGGCAAAGGGCACCTTGTTGCCAATTTCGTGCGATCAGGAAACGTACAACGCAAACTTGGTGGCGCTGCCAGTGGAGCGCACGGAAGAGTTTCTCGGCCTCCTCGGGCAGAAATAGGGCTTGCCAGGGAATTATATTTCGAGCAGCGCAAGTTTCTCCGGAGTGACAAATTCTTCAGAGGATGGGGTAGCTCACGCAGGCCAGGAGAGCAAAGTTCGTATAGAATTAGCGTTCTTGGCTCGGCCTTCTTGTGCTCTCAAGTTCAAAACTGGCGATTGGCGAGAATTGATGAAAGAACATCTGCTCTCCTTAGTGAGCGGACGCCAGGGACATTTCCGGCTGGAGTCGGGCCACCACGGAGAATTGTGGTTCCAACTGGAGACGCTATGCCTGAACGGTCGCGAGATACGACCGTTTGCTGGGCGATTGGCGGAGCAACTCAAGAAGCATGACGTTGAAGTGGTGTGCGGTCCGCTGGTGGAGGGTGCATTTGTCGCGTTGCTGGTTTCACTGGAGCTCAGTTGCGAGTTCGTGTACGCCGAACGTTTCGCCGATGAAACTCGGGAGGGATTATTTCCGGTCGATTACCGTCTGCCGAAAGCGCTGCGGCCGGCGGTCAAAGGCAAACGCGTGGCGATTGTGAACGATGTAATCAATGCAGGATCAGCTGTGCGAGGAGCATTTTTCGATTTGCAGACGCATGGCGCCCGCGTCGTCGCCATGGGCGCACTGCTTACGCTGGGTGACGCGATCGTCGAATTTGCTACGGAGCAGGGAGTCGCGCTCGAACTTCTGGAACGAATGCCGAATAATTTGTGGACGCCTGCCGAATGTCCCCTGTGTGCCGAAGGGGTGCCCCTCGAAATCGTGGGCACTTCGTGAAGAGCGGACTTGTCTTGGCCCGCAGCAGTTAAAAAACCACTCGACTGCTGGTACTCTTCTAGTGAGGGAGCGGCCCTCTAGTCCCCAATTTCAGCTATTTCAGGAATGCGGTATGCGGCAAGTTCACTGCTTTATCGATGATTCGCGGACGATGGTGAGAGGAAGGGATTCGAGCGAATGAAAGTACTTGTCACCGGCAGCAGCGGCCTGATCGGTTCAGAGGCGGTCGAACATTTCGACCGGCAGGGGCATGAAGTTGTCGGCGTGGACAACAATATGCGACGGATATTCTTCGGTCCGGCCGGCGATACTCTCTGGAATCTGGAGCGGCTGAAGGGTGTGACGAAGAGGTTCACTCACGCGGCGCTGGACGTTCGCGACCGGGCGGGAATCGAGGAACTCTTTCGAATGCAGCGCTTTGATTTGATCGTCCATTGCGCGGCTCAACCATCCCACGATAAAGCGCGAGAGATTCCCTTGCTGGATTTCGAAGTGAATGCACTTGGGACGGTGAATCTCCTGGAAGCGACGCGGCAACATTCGCCTGAGGCGGTGTTTGTCTTTATGAGCACGAACAAGGTTTACGGCGACGCGCCGAACGAGATTCCGCTGAAGGAGATGGAGAAGCGTTACGACTTCGCGCGGGCGGAAGATTTTGCGGGGATTGACGAGAGCTGCCGGATCGATCAAACGCTGCATTCGCTGTTTGGCGCTTCAAAGGCGGCGGCGGACCTCGTGGCGCAAGAGTATGGGCGCTACTTCAATATGAGGGTAGGAGTTTTTCGGGGCGGCTGCCTGACGGGGCCGGCACACTCGGGCGTCGAATTGCACGGCTTCTTGTCCTATTTAGTGAAGGTGACCCTCAGCGGCGGGAAATATTCCGTTTTTGGGTACAAGGGCAAGCAGGTGCGCGACAATATTCACAGTCATGACGTGGTGCGTGCCATCGAGGAATTTGCGGCGAATCCGCGGCCAGGAGAGGTGTACAACCTAGGTGGCGGGCGCGCGAATAGTATTTCGATGCTGGAGGCGATCGAGCGAGTTGAGCGGATGACCGGTCGCAAACTGGATTGGGGATACGTGGACGAGGCGCGAAAAGGCGATCACATCTGTTATATCTCGAATCTCGGAAAACTCCAGAGGCACTATCCGAACTGGAAAATCACGCGGGGATTGGATGCGATCCTCGAAGAGATTATCACTTCGCAGCGCGCGCACTCCGCGCAGGCCACGGCGCAATGAAGCAAACAAGGCAAGAATGAAAGCCCCTTTTTTCACGGTCCTCATTGATACCTACAATTACGGGGAATTCATTGAGGAAGCGGTTGCGAGCGCACTAAGGCAGAATTTTCTAGCTGAAGAACGGGAAATTCTGGTTGTGGACGATGGTTCGACCGACGATACGCAGGAGCGATTGCAAAAATTCGGCGAGGCCATCCGCTATTTTAAGAAATCGAATGGGGGACAAGCTTCGGCGTTCAACTTCGGATTTGAGCAGGCGCGGGGAGAGGTCATCGCACTCCTGGATGCTGATGATATCTGGCTTCCGGAAAAATTAGGGCGCGTCTACGAAGCATTCGAGATGCATCCCGGCGCGGGGATGGTGTACCACCGCGTGCATTTGTGGGATGGCGCTCGCGACATTTCCGAGGACACGTATTTCACAGCTGTTTCAGGGCGCGTGACGGAGAACAAGAACGCGTTGCTGAGATATCCGATGGTAGGAACGTCGTGCCTGGCGTTCCGACGGGAAGCTCTACGGAAGCTTGTGCCGGTGCCGGAGTCGCTGCGATTCCAGGCCGACGCTTATCTCACAGCGCTAATCATTTTTGTGGCGGAAGTCGCGGCAGTGCCGGAGTTCCTGGGGAAATACAGGCTGCATGGAGCGAATCTGTTTCAGGCCAACGCGGAACGAGTCTCGCGCAGACAGATTGCGCGAAGAATGGCCATGCGCGAAGCGCTTCTCGGGGAGATTCGGAATTGGTTGAAAAGACATGGCGAGGACGTGGGCTCTCCGCGAATCCGCGCGTACCTGAAACAATGGGTAAAAGCACAAGAGAGCGACGAATTTGCGGTGCAAGCGCCAGGGCGCTGGAAATATTTCCAGCACTTGGTTGATTTCCCGCGAACGTACGGCGAGATCATGACTTCGCGGCATCGCGCTTACTCCTATCTGCGTGCCATCGCGGCTCTGCTCTTGGGCTATGATCATCTTCATGTTCTGGACGATGTGCGAATGAAGCGGAAGCGAATTTTCGCTTCCTCCGATGACAGAACAATGAAAGCTGAAAAAGAGAAAACATTACCCGCAAAAAGCTGAGACGAACGGATGGCATTGCAGAGGGAAATGGGCACGGGGACAATGGCAGCTACGGAGCATGATGGATTCTTACAAACGGCGGCGGAGTCCGCGTGCCCGGGATGCGGTAAAACGGTGCGCGCCTCTGCGATAGAATCGCATGGAAAATACAAACTTTTGGGATGCGAGGCATGCGGACTGCAGTTTTGGGAGCCGCGGGAGATGCCCGACGCGCGCTGGTACGAACAAATGTACGGCGGCCGGGATGAAAAACTGCTGCCGCTGGAGCCGGGACACAAGTACTTTCTGGCCGATGCGCTCGCTCCGCGCGGCGGTAAGCTGCTGGACATTGGCTGTGGCACGGGGAATTTTTTGGCTGCGGCCCGCGACGCAGGCTACGGAGTGACTGGCATCGAGCTGGACCGCAATGCGGCGCGCTTTGCTAAAGAGCGGCTCGGATTGCAAAATATTTTGCCTTTGACGATTTCCGAATTTGCGGATCGGCATGCGGAAGCACGATTTGATGTGGTGACATTTTTTGAAGTTCTGGAGCACCAGGCCGCGCCGGTGGAATTCCTGCAAAGGGTGAAAGCCTGCGTGAGGCCTGGCGGAATGATCGCTCTAAGTGTGCCGAATCGTGAACGGTGGCTGACGGGGCCGGACGTTCTGGATTATCCGCCAAATCACTTCCTGCGATGGAATGCGAAAGCGCTCAAAAGTTTCTTGGGCGCGCAAGGCTTCGAGCTCTTATCTGTTCGCGAGCAGCCAGCCGGACTCCGGCATACGGCGCAAATGATTAACATGGTCCTCCGAACCGGGATGTCGCAAGCGGCGACGGGAGAGGCTTTGAAGAGTTTTCGCGACGTTATGCAAATGTCGCCCGATCAAGCAGAAGCAGCTCTGCAGGCAAAGCCAACAACAGGGGAACGTGCCATCGAGTTTCTGGGGCGGATCAAATCTGCCGCCTGTTTTCCCTTGGCGGTTGCCGCTTATCCATATATCCGGATGCGCGGGCTCAAGGGAACGTATTTGTATTGCCTGGCTCGGAAGCACGATTGAAGATTTTCGGGGAGCCGTAAGTTGGCGAAAAGTTTTGTCAGCGTACTGATTGATACGTACAACCACGAGCGCTTTATCGAACAGGCGATCGTCAGCGTGCTGGAGCAGGATTTTCCGGCGGCGGATCGTGAAATCATTGTCGTGGACGACGGCTCGACGGACCGCACGCCGGGAATCGTGAAGAAATTCGAGCCGCGCGTACGTCTGCTGCGCAAGGAAAATGGCGGACAAGCTTCGGCGTTTAATGCCGGCATTCCGGAGTGCAAGGGAGAAATCGTCGCGTTCCTCGACGGCGACGACTGGTGGGCTCCTGGGAAATTACGCCGCGTGAGCGACGTATTTGCTAAGGAACCCGCGGTGGGCCTTGTCGGCCACGGAATTAAAGAGACCTTTCCCGACGGGAAGGAACGGACCATCGCACCGGAAAAAGATGAGCGGTTGCAACTTACTACCTTGGCGGCAGCGGAGGTATTCCGGCTGCGGAAAAGCTATTTGGGGACGAGCCGAATGTCACTTCGGACCCAACTGGCGCTGCAAATGCTTCCTGTTCCGGAGACGCTCGTTATTGAAGCAGACGAGTATCTATTCACTCTTGCGGCAGCAAAGAGCGACATTATCATTCTCCAGGAAGCACTGACTCACTACCACATTCACGGAGGCAACCTCTATCTCGCAGCAGGGAACGGAGAAAAGGGTTTGCGGAGGAAACAGAAGGTCATGGCAGCGCTGGCGGGTTTGCTGCAGAGCGCACTGGCTGCGAATGGCACTGCGCCGGATGTAACGGCATGCATAGTCGAAATTGTTCAAGCCGAAGCAGACCAAATGCGTTTGATGTTAGATGGTGGTAAGTCATGGGAAACCTATCGAACGGAAAGTAAGCTCTATGAGGTATTGCATGCGGATGCGTCGCACGTGCATCGTCTTTTTCGCGCGGTTACCATGCTTCCGGCGTTGCTGCTTCCGCCGCGCCGATACTATGCGGCGCGGCGCTGGCTGACCTCCCGGGGCTGGTACCGGCGGATTCGAGAAAAAACGGTGCCGGTCCCGGAGATCACGCGCGTGGCGGGGCCCGAAGAGTTCAAAGCATGAGTCTGCGCGCGAACTATGACGTTGGCACGAACGGCTCTTCAGCGCCGATGCTTACTTTGTCGCCGCTGCGAAACCGGACTGCGCAACTTGAGCATGACGTCTGCGGACATTCAAGGAGAAGGCTTGGGCAAGCTGGCGGAGCTGAACTTCTCCCTCCGCCTCCTCGAGCGCGGCGCTCTCCCGAGCATCAACCCGTGCGATAATGCGGACACCGTGGGAGATCAAAGCATCGCGGCGCCGGCAAAATCAGTTTTTTCAGTGGACAGGCCTTACCGCTGGCTAGCGTCGCTCGCCATCTTTTCGACCCTGCTCCGAGTCATCCTCGTCTTGCGCGGTGGTCAGCTCTATTGGCCCGATGAATCGCGCATCCTGCGCACCTGGGTCGTACTTAAGCGGCCGGCTGGCGCTCTCGATTACATCCTCCACGTTGGACCGCTGAATCCTTCGCACTGGTTCTACACCTTCCTGCCGATACCTTTTGCCCTGGTACAGGCTTTCTACATGTGGCTGCGCGGCATTCCACTCGACACGGAAACCGTCAAGGCCTATCTCTGGGTCATGGCTCTGGGGACCTCCCTCTTCTCTGTCGCCTGCATCATCCTTGTCTACATGGTCGCCAAGCGCGCCGGAGCCAGCGAATTTGAGTCCCTCGCCGCCGCTCTATTTATGGCCACCTCGACCTCCATCCTTTATTACTCCCGCCATCTTTTTTCCTACGACGCCGGCATGGCCCTGGCTCTCTTGGCTCTGTGGATCGCCCTCAAGCCCGGTCCACTCTCGCGCTCCTTCCTCTGCGGCCTTGTCGCCAGTCTCGCCTTCAGCGCCTACAACGGCTATTGGGCCATGGCTGGTCTCGCCTTGGTGGTGCACGCGCTTTATCCTCGCCCCACTGTACTCGAGTTCTTGAAGCGTTCGGTCGTCGCGGGCTCTGCGCTGGTGTTACCCTTCGCCATTCTTGAACTCCTTACTCGGCTGCGCGGTCTGCCTTCTTACATCCACGGCATGGGCGGATTCGCCGGCCCCGTCACCATGGGCACCTTCGAGGAAGGATGGAAACTCCCGGCGCTCTACCTCTGGGATTGCGAGCGCCTTATCCTGATCGTTTGGATTGTTCTGGCGGTCTTGGCCTTCCGCCGGTCCTGGCTATGGTTAGGCCTGCTGCTTGGGACCTACCTTTTCCTGGCCTTGCCATCCCATCTTCATGTGGTCGTCGTCTATGGCCGCACTTCCCGGCAGTTGATTCCGTTTCTCTGCCTCGCGGCTGCTTATGGGATCTCCCGATTGCCAAAGCCCGCCGCCGCTGCGGTTCTCTTGCTCGTCGTCGCGCAGTTTGCGTTCAATGCTTCCGTTCCTTTGCGCCAGCATTTCCCGCCCTTAGCACCGGGCCAGCCCCATCCTCTCGCCTGGCGCCCCTACCAGGACGAAGACTACCCATCCGCGGTACGTGCCCAATTTCGCGCTGGGGATTACAGTTGGTGGTTTGCCAGAGGGACGAAATAGCCTGTGTGGAGGTGCCGCGCCCATGACGCTGCGAGGGGCATACGACGAGTGGCACCAGCGCCTCTATGACGCCGCACCGAAGCATGAAGATGCGTCAAGCCCGTGGTATGAACTCGTACGCGAACAGATCGGGAGTGTCACGGGCCTGCGAATCTTGGAGGTGGCATGTGGCCGTGGAGGTTTCGTCAGGGAGCTATCGCGAAGCGGTGCAGATGTGACGGGGTGCGACTTTTCACTTGCGGCGCTACGCGTCGGCTGGGAGAAACTGCGCGCGCTGGGGAACGGAAATTCGGCCGCGCTTATTCAGGGCGACGCCCAAGCTCTGCCTTTCGCTGATGAATCCTTTGATCTGGTGGTGTCCTGTGAAACGATCGAGCATGTTCCCGATGTGCGAAAAGCGCTGCGCGAAATGTGGCGCGTGGCGCGTCCTGGTGCCAAACTATTTCTAACCACGCCGAACTACGCGAACTTGATGGGTCTCTATGATCTCTACGCGCGAATGCGCCATCCCCGGCGCAAGGATGACCAGCCGTTTGACCGCCGTCAATGGTTTCCGCAGATCCGCCGGTACGTTCGCGGCGCGGGTTGGACCATCCTGCGTAGCGATGGGACAGTCCACCAATTGCCGATCGTTCCCGGGCACAACCCAATCGAATTGCCATTCCTTGAATCGAACCGGGTAATGCGCCGAATCTTGAGCCCAATCGCATTCCATTACTTTTTGCTCTCAGAAAAGCGAGGCCGTGCGTAGATGCGGATTTTGATGATATCGGGGTGGTCTGGTAAGGCCGAGG
>Ga0210409_10004944_pt1 | contig 14125 bp, 9 predicted proteins | sample IncBWH17MmetaG_FD_161649 | JGI IMG/M metagenome (GOLD analysis project Ga0210409, IMG submission 161649) | Forest soil microbial communities from Barre Woods Harvard Forest LTER site, Petersham, Massachusetts, United States - Inc-BW-H-17-M | ecosystem: Environmental > Terrestrial > Soil >... | reverse complement strand
GCGATCACGAGGGGGTCGTCGTGGGGTGTCACGACGTACGCGGAGGTCTCTTCGCGAACCAATTCGCGCACTTTCGCCTCAAGCGTCTCGACGCCGAGGTCACAGAGCTCGAGGCGGCCGCCGTGCGCGCGTACCCCATCCATTTTCACGCGACTCGCCGTCAACGGCATGACGATCCAGCACCGCTTGCCGGCTTGCTTGCAGGCGAACGCCAGCGCCACACCGAAGTTGCCGGAGCTGGCCGAGATGACAAGCGGATGCCGAATGCTTTTGACGAGATGGTATGCTCCGCGAAACGCGAAGCTGCCCGTCCATTGCTGTGTCTCGTTCGCGAGCACGACGTCGGCGCCGACTCGCATCGACAACTGGGGCGCTTCTATGAACGTCGTCGGACGAGCGCCGGTGATCATCTCGGTTGCGGTCGTCACCATGACTCATCCATGGAAGGGTTGATGCACACCGTCTCAATAGCTGACGGCTTCCATAGTGTCTTGAACGGATCCAACACGAGGAGCGGTGGTCGCTAGGCCCTGGCGACCGTGTGCATCCTATCGAGTGTGTGGCGACGGACCGGTGGCTGCGTCAATGAGGCCGCGCCTTTTGTCCTCACGGAAACGGGAGCAGCCGTTTACGGAGTGTCGGATGGCGAACTAGTAGCGAGTCGGCACGGCCGTCCTGTAGCAGGTGTTGACGAAGCTCCGGATACTGGACTATCAGAGAGTCGATAGCGCGAATCGGCATGCGGGGGTTGAAGCAAATCCACTCTTGATACGGTGAATAGGCGAGGATCGCCGTGTCGCTGAATGCCTTGTCGGGTAGATGGGGGTTGGCCAGTGCGTCATCTGCTTCCCACACGTCCCCTCTGCCAAGCTCATAGAGGAGGTCGGGCGGCGCCTTGTCGTCGCTGCCAATCGCGGCCATGATCGTCGCCGATCCGCGCGGTTGGAGCTCCGGAGGCAGATCGTCACAGATCGCATGGGCCAGACGGATCTCACGGGTATAGCGGATTTGGATTAACCGTACAAAACGGATGTGACTGAGCTGACCGGCCTCGTGACACGTGAGCGCCAATCGTTGAAACGCCCCGGCATTTCCGAACCATGCGGCGAGGATCGTGTTCGATTCGACCCATGTCACCGCCAGCGCCGTGGCGATTGTCGGCGCGAGAATGACGACGGCCGGCACTGTGCGCCACCATGTGACGAGGTGACTGTGCGAGACCTGCAGCATTGTGCGGCCTGCCCACGCGCTCGCGTATAAAATGATGACGAGTGCGGCGGTGAACGGCAGCAACCCCAACGACGGGAAATCGTCGGGGGAGTCCAGCACAACGATTCTCGTTGTGTGCCATCCGGACTGGACGACGATCCATTGCGCTATCGATGCCGCTGCCCCGACGCCGGCGTATATCATGTACAGTCCGGCTGACCATCTGAGGCGCGCTTTGATGATGAAGCCGCAGGCCACGAAGAGGGCGAGGCCGGTTAGCGTCACGGTGAGTATCATCTCTTGGTCCCAATGGATGAGCGTCGGGCTCGGCGCGGTATGCGGAATCGCCGGGCGACCGTTGGGTCGCCGTGACCGTCCTGCGACGTGTCTCGCTCGCCAGCATGACCTCGGCGCCGACCCGCATCGACAACTGAGGCGCTGCTATGACCGTCGGCGGACGAGGGCCGGTGATCATCTCGGTTGCGGTCGTCACTATGACTCATCCATGGAAGGGTTGATGCACATCGTCTCAATAGCGGACGGCTTCCACGGCGTCTTGAACGGACCCAACGCGGGAGTAGCGCACATGAGGGTGGGCGTGTCGCGTGACCTGGGGTTCGTGGGCCGGGGGAGTCCTCAACGCGCGGCCCTACCGTCGAAGCGGAGGCCCGGTCATTGGAACGCATCATTCGGGGGTACCCGGAACGCGCGGCACCACCAGGTCGTGCTTCGTCAGCGCGCGCACCGCGCCTGAAGCGTGTGGTCGCCCTGCGTGCGATCTCAAGGCCTGACACCGTCACCGATAACCTGCGGATCACGGACAGCGCGCAGGAGCGCTACCCGGTCCACATCGCTATCCCTTCCATCGCATGTTATTGGCGGAAGCACAGGCCGATCGGCTCGCGCCGGTGAGTAATGAAGCGGTCTTTGGTACGTATGGGGTGACGCGCCTCTGGTAGAGGGCCAACCCTGGCCCATCTTCCACGAGACTCGGGACCTGGGACAAATGCACACACGCCGCGACTCGTGCGCGGAGCGCTTAACATGTTGGTCTCTTGTCGGAGCTGTGCGAGTGAATGATCTTCCATCCCGCGCCAGTACGATGAAGGACTCCGGTCCACACCCCGTCATGCGCTGCGCGCCCTCCGGCAATTCCGTCGAAACGATGCCTGATGTATAGCACAGCATTGTTGCTGTCGAGCAAGACGACTCCGGGCTCGCCGACCGCAGTCACGGGGTTCGTCTTCACCGTCGTCAGGTAGGCCCGCATCATTCGCGACAACTCGGGCCACGGGGTAATGACGCCATCTTCCACGTGCACGAAGTGCGTCGTATCGCCATAGAGGGCGACAACTCCGTTGGCATCTTTGGCGGCCAGCAGTCGTCCCATGCGCAATCCGAATTCGCGCAGACTGTCGGCCAACGCGCCGCCCGTTCTCGCCGGGAACTGGGCCGTAACTGCGGCCGGCCGGAGGACGGTCAGTGCTACCGCAAGCGCAACTGGTACTATCAACCGCCCGATCCACGTTCGACGCTGGCGCACCGGAGCCTCATCAGAAGGGGTGCGGCACGATGGTGTCGAAACGGGCAAGATTCTTGGATCTTTGTGCTCTCTCCTAATGCGGGTGAAACAATCCGCGGCGCACCTCGCGGCTCAACGCGACGAACTCTCTCGGTGTGCGGTGAACGGCCGCCCGGAAAGCGCGATTCAAGTGACTCTGATCCACGAACCCGCACAGATACGCCGTTTCGGCGATCGATCGCTCCTCCGTGGTCAGCAGGAACTTCGCGCGTTCGATGCGGCTGGCGGCGAGCATGGCGTATGGAGAAAGCCGAGTGATCGTTCGAAATCGTCGACTAAAGTGGGATCGGGTGAGCCCGTACTCCTGCGCAAGCGCTGATATCGGTCCCGCTTCGCGCCCATCCACGCGTAGGCGATCCAGTGCGGTCGCGATGCCGCTCGGCGCTGCGCCGCTGTTCGGCACCAGATATCGCGCCGTCAGCCGATCGACGAGAGAGTGCATCAGCGCGCACACGGCGATCGTCTCCGGCCTCGCGCGGCTGGCGATCTGCTCCACGAGCGCCAGACCAATGTCGCGCAGCACTGCGTCGCGGAGGTGATCGTGCGCCGCAAGTGATACGCCGACGCTACCGCCCCCTGTCCGCGTTAGGCTTGCAAGAAACCGGTGATGCACGTGAACGTAGACGCAACGCGCATCGCGCGGCCACTGCACGAGTTCGCCGGGCCCGGCAGGGTGTACGGCGACCTCATCACCATCGATCCGAAAGCAACGGCGCGCTGCGCCCTCGCCGCGCACGAGAGGATGGCCGCCGGAGAGTGGAATGGCAACGACGTGAAACATCTCGTAGTGTGCAGGAAGGGTCACCCTTCCGCCGACTTGTACTGATACGCTGAAGTCTGACGTGCGAATCGGGCGCAGGCTTAACGGCAGTTCGCCGTTTGCCTTCAGCGGACGAAACACAATTGCCGACTGCTCAATAGCGGTCTCGTGGTTTCGTTGCTTCTGGCGTTCGCGAAATTGTCCAAACCAACTCCTATAAGGTGTCACTCGCGAATCCGAAGCTTTCGCAGTGACCGTCCGGCGACGTTACTGGCCGGGGTGCCTCGCCTCGGGGCTCGGTGCCGCTGCATTAAGGTGGCGCCACACCCGACCTCGCATATAGTGAATCTCCGGCGGGACCACTCCGGCGAATCGCAAGTACGCCACCAGCTTTCCCGTCTCGCGGCGCGTGTGCCCGAGCACGGTGACGACGAGGTCGCCAAGGATCGTCCCGCCGTTGGTCGACGTCAGCTTTGCATCGGTGAGCTGATCGAACGCTGAGTCGCAGGCCGCGATCGACAAGCGGAGGCCGCGGATTGCGTCCGACTTGGCTGGCTTCTTCTCCCAGCTGGCGCCGCGATCGATCTTCAGGTTCCGAGCGGCATCGCAGAACCCAAATTGCACGTCCGTAATATGACCGACGATCTCGCCGAAGGACCTGGCTGACTTGGTGCGAAACGCATACTTGTCGTCAGGCATTGCGGCGACAACGTCGAGCAAGTTGTTGATTTCATCACCCCATTCGTGCTCACGCAGGACATCAGTCATCGTCCGGTAGCGGGGCGCGCTGTCGTTGGGCGCGTAGCCCTCCTTTGACGCCTTCGATGATGTTTGGGCACCGGCATACTGCGTCGGAACGGTCGTCAGTGCGACGGCCACAGTCAGAGCGACCAGAAATAGCGGATGCCGTGTCATGCCATTCCTCACAAGGAGTAGAGGGTCGCGTCGGCCATCGTGGAGGCCCAATCCCGTTGGGTATGCGCACGTCACTCTGAACAGCGCCCGGGCTCGGCGCGGTATGCCGAACCGCTGGGCGGCGGTTGTGCGATGTGATCGAGGTTCATGGTGTCGAGTGAGATGAGGTGGGTGGGTCGCGGGGAATCCTCAACGAGCGGCCCCTACCGTCGACGTGGAGGCCAGGTCGTCGAGCACACCGATCGATTGAGGAGAGCGCTGACTCGGACGCTCCGAATGCTTGCGCATTCGTTCACGCTGAGTGCTTACGCTCGCACATAAGCCCATGCCCGCAATCCCGACTTCAGTGTGACTTGCACACGCGTGTACTCCGAGACTTCATATCGATCCGCGGCGGTGAGCTCGTCCGGTGTAATCTTAAAAGACCATCCCGGGCACCTCATCAGAGTGATTCCCGCTGCGCTCAGCAATCGTATGGTGTGTCTTGCCGCTCGTCGCGACCACCCCCAGGTCGCGAATCGCGATCAGCGATGTCGAGTACCCCGGCAGCGAGTCCGAACTTCCCGTCAGCTCCCGCCCAAAGTTTGCCAGCTGTACCGCTCTATCCTGCAGAGTTCCGTAGGAGAAGAGCAACACACTCGCGTTCAACGAATCGTTCAAGGAGTTCTCTCCCACCATTCGGCAGGTTCATGGTCGGCAGAGTTCTGGGCTCTGGTGCAACGCGGGATCATTGGCGGAGTGCCGCCGATGTGGAGGCCAGGTCGTCGAGCACACCGATCAATTCGCGGAGCGGATCGGCAGGATCGCGGCGGGGGCCGGCGTCCGCCAACTGCGCGGCGAGCTGGGTGAGGGATGCGCGGCGTTGAGTGGCTGGATCTCTCTCCGATCGATCGAGTGCTCGTCGTACGGCTGTGATTCGGTCTCTTGTGAGCTCGTTCGAGCGGGCGAGCTGGTCGAGGTAGGCTCGGGCCAGGACGAAGGAGGGCGGCCAGACGAACTTCGGCTGACCTTGTACGTTGAGCTCCGAGAAGCGGACCGTTTTCGCGGCATCGATCTCGTTCTGCGTGAGGAGCGTGCTGGGAGTCAACTCCAGGATATCGAGGCCGCGCGTGATCTCAGAGGTGACGATCACGCCGTTGTACCAGTAGGCGGACCACACGCCGCCGAGCACCATTCGGGTGGAGTCGATCGGTCCGCGGTCAAAGAAGGCGATCTCTTGCGGGTGGGCGGCGTCGGTCCAGTCGAACACCGAGACGCCGCCTTGGTACCAGGCCTGAACCATGACATCGCGGCCGGGGATCGGGATCAAGGATCCGTTGTGGGCGACGCAGTTCTCTTCCGGCGTTTGTGGAGCCGGCAACTTGTAATAGCCTTGGAAGACCAACTTGCGATTCACGATCTTGAAGAGCGCGTCGGCGCCCCACTCGCGGGGGTCGGTGGCGCGGCACTTGGGTCCGCCGCCGCCGCCCCACTCATCGCTGAAGAGGATCTGGGTGCCGTCGTTGTTGAACGTCGCCGAGTGCCAATAGGAGAAGTTGGTATCGGCGACGGCGTCGAGGCGCGTGGGATGCGCGGGATCGTGAATGTCGAGGAGCATGCCGTAGCCGTCGCAGGCGCCGCCGGCCACGCCCATCGCCGGGAACACGGTAATGTCGTGGCACTGGTCGGCGACGTTGGACGCGCTCATCCCGCTCATCCCGCTCATCCCACTCATCCCGACCATCGATGTGTCCATTCCGATCGATTTGGCCATGAGGATGGGCAGAACCGCGCGCAGCTTGGCACTATCATCAGCGATCGCGGCGCCGCGCGCACCACGCGCCTTGACGATGCTATCCAGCAAAGGGTCGACGAAGCTCGAGGGGACGATCGTCTCATCGCCCATGACGTTGACGGTGAATGCACCGTGGGCGCGCGCCGCGGCGACGGCGGCGCGATCGGCCTCGGGTTGGCCGTGGGTCCCGACGGGCTTCAAGTCGGCCAACAGGTGCGGGGCGCCGACGATCGCGGCTTGCTCGGGGTGGGCCAACGGGACTTTAATGACCTCGATGCGGAAGAGGGCGGAGTTCGCATCGCGGTCCGGGGGAGTGCCGCTGCAGCCGGCGAGCTCCTCCTGCGGCCGCACCGGCGAGGTGCCGGATACATACACGTACACGTTGTCGTGGTCCCTGGGATCGACGAGCAGCGTGTGGGTATGCGATCCACGACAGGTCTGCACGTTCGCTACGCTCTTCGGGTGCGCTGCGTCGGTGAGATCGACGATGCGAACGCCGCGGAACCGCGCCGGGCTGACGGTCGCGTTGACGCCGTCGCCCGCGCAATCGAGGCGGCCTTCGAGTCCCTCGTTCGAGACGAACAGGAGATTGTGATAGACCGATACGTCTCCCTGCGCCGCGGGGCAGTAATACGCGGTCTCGAGCGTCGGATGACTCGGGTTGGCAATGTCCCAGATCTGAAAGCCGTTGTAATTGCCCTGGATGACGTAGTGGCTCGTGAAGGCGAGGTCGGAGTTCGAATTGTTCGCGAAACGTTCGGACGGGCGCGTGGTGGACATGAGGCGCATGTTCCAAAAGGCCTGGCCCGCGTCCCATTGACCGGCTTTGAGGCCGACGCGAGGGTCCGGCATCGGTTGCGTCGCGGATCTGTCGGCCGCGGGGTCCGGATCGGGATGCGCCGGCGCGCCGCCCGATCGCACGCAGGCGGTGAGCGACAGCAGTGCGATCGGAAGCATCGTGTACCAGGATTTCAGGGCGCGCCACTCGGCAGAGAGCATCGGCGTCGCATTGCGCGCCTCCCCGCGAGTCGACTCACCGATGCGTACCTTCGCTGCTGGGTGCGCCATAGTAACCGTCCATGCCTGTGTTCGAGTGACCCGTCGACACTGGATGCGTCCCGTCCGATGTACCGGCGGGCAAAGGCCAGGTCTCAACTCTTATGCTATAGGCGACAGGTCGGCGTCAGTCTTGAATGGATCCAACAAACCTGACGACCGATGCAGAAGTTGAACCCACCGCGGGTCTCTTCAGTGCGTGTCACCGCCACGAAGCGGTGTTACCAAGCGACGGCAATCACGAAGCCCTAGCAGGAGGGTCACCAGGAATTGACAGCCAATCTGAAGCCGCACCGTGTGATCGTTCTGGCGCTCGCGGCCCTCTGGGCGTTTCCGCTGCCGTTACGGAGTCAACCACCGGATGCGCTCGATGCGATGCTGCGCGCCGACGTCGATAGCGGGTTCTCAGGCGTGGTGCTGATCGCAGTGGGTGATTCCGTGATCCTCGAGCGCGCGTACGCGTCGCCAAGCACGCACCTGGACACCGCTACGGCGTTCTGGGTTGGTTCCATCACCAAGGGGTTTGTAGCGGCCGCGATCCTGACTCTCCAGGAAAGTGGCCGACTCTCCGTGCGTGATTCGATACCGCGCTTCTTCCGCGACGTGCCAACCGACAAGCGCGACATCACGCTGCAGGAGCTCTTGACCCACACATCCGGCATCGACGGGCACTTCGTCGCCGTCGGGATCGTCGACCGGGCGCGCGCCATCCAGAGCATTTTGGCGCAGCGATTAGCCTACGCTCCCGGTGCCGGGTACCAGTACATGAACGATGACTACAACCTGCTGGCGGCGGTCATCGAGATCGCCAGTGGGAAGACATACGAGGACTACATCGAGTCGAGACTCCTCCGTCCGGCAGATCTCGGGCATACCGGGTTCTGGGGTCAGACGAGTCGTGTCAACATCGCGCCTCCGTCGGGTCCGCCGGATGGAGTGCCGGCCACGGTATGGCGCGATGGTCGGCCTCGAGCCAACTGGGGCTATCGGGGAGCCAACGGGATGTTCAGCACCGTTGGTGATCTCTATCGGTGGCTTCGCCAACGGAACGATGCGGTACTGAGTGGCGCAACGCGCGAGCAGCTGCGTACTCCGCAGCGATTCGTGCGAAGCGAACCGCCGAGGGATATCTACATTGGGTACGGCGCCAGAATTTACACCATGGGATCGAAGCGGTCAGAGGTGCGGCACTTGGGGGATGCCGGCTGGGTTGGTCACAACGGCGTTGCGCGAGTCCTCGATTCCGGGTTGACGGTCATTGTCCTGTCGAACTCCGGCAGCCATGGATCCGGGACATGGAGCGCCTGGGTCAGCCAGCAGATGGAGCCGTTGCTCCGATGACGACGCGGGGTTTCATCACAGAAGAACATGCAGCGTCGGCGGAGCGCGGAACTCGTACCCGCGAGGCGACGCTGGGCGGTCCGGATCGAGGCGTAGCGTAGGATAGCGGGAGAGTAGAAGCTCCACGGCCAGGCGCACTTCTGCTCGTGCCAGTGCTGCGCCGAGACAGAAATGGCGCCCCGAGCCAAACGAGAGATGATCGCCGGCGTTGGCCCGACGGATGTCGTACCGGTCGGGATCGGGAAAGTGTGCCGGGTCGCGGTTCGCGGCGCCCAGCATGCACTGTACGATGGCCCCTGGTTCGAGCCGTACCCCGGCGAGCTCGGTCGGCGTGCCGACATGCCGGGTACACGACTGGACGGCCGGCTCCCAGCGCATCGCTTCCTCGATGGCCGCCGAAAGCATCACGGGATCGCGCCGCACGGCGGCCAGCGCATCAACGTGGCTCAGCAACGTCCAGATAACGTCGAGCAGTGTCGATTCTGTCGTTTCGATGCCGCCGAACAACACGATCAGCGCATTGGCGACGATCTCGTCGTCGGCGAGTCGGTCTGGCCGATGCCGGGCCAATTCACCGAGCAGGGACGGGTCGGCCGTGCGCTCGGCGCCGCGCAGCACCGGGCGCATCGCCTCCCGAAACTCGACCACGCTCGCGTGACCACGCGCGCGAATCGCATCGTCCCACCCGAAGTTGGCGAGCGCCGCCGCGAAATCTTCGTACCAGCGGCGGATCGTCGCGTGGAACTCGACGGGGATGCCCAGTACCGAGCCAACCGTATACACAGCGAGCGGGCTCGCCAGCGACGGTCGCAGGTCGACCGCCCGTCCGGCAAAGCCGTCGAGTAGCGCCCGCACCCGGACCTCGATCAATGGGATGGCGTGATCTCGAACCGCTCGCGTGTTGAACGGCCCACTGCACTGGCTCTTGTATCGCCGGTGCTGTTCGCCCTCGACACTCAACATCGACTCACCGAACGTATCGCGGATCGTCGAGCGCGCCGCGTCGGTGCGGAACGTCTCGGGATCGCGCAGCACTTGCACGATATCATTGTACCGCGTGACGAACCACATGCCCGCGTCCTCGATCCACGCGACGGGCTCGTGCTCGCGCAAACGGGCGAACACCGGATACGGGTCGATAGCGAGATCGCTGAGGCGCACGGGGTAGGCCCGAGACGGCGTGGCCATGGGGTTACGGTAACGCGGCTCACGCGATCTGTCCACGCGGCTCTCCGTCGTACAAATCATCTACCGAAATACAAGACGAATGGTGGTTTGCCGGCGAGCATACTGGCGACGCGTAGTCGAGCACCAGGGAGCGGCCATCAGGGGAGCTTTGTCAATGGATATGCCGCACCATCTTTTTCGCCTGCTACCGATCGTCTGTGCCACGGCCATCGCCTCGGGGCAGACGAGTACGATCACGGGCACCGTGATAGACAGCACGAGCCGTCAGCCGGTGTCCGCGGCTACCGTGCAGCTCGCGGGCAGTGGCCGAGGAACGATGACGGCGAGCGACGGGACATATCGACTCAACGCCGTGGCACTCGGTCGCACCACACTGCGCGTGACCCGGCTCGGGTTCGCGGCCGTCACGCGGGCGGTCGTGGTGGCGGACGGCGGTGGGACAGTCGCCGATTTCGTTCTCACGCCGACGCAGGTGACGCTCGACCAGGTGATCGTCACCGCGACCGGACAGACCGAACGAGAACGCGAAAATGGTAGTACGGTCGCTACTATCGGCGTCGACTCCGTCAGCAAGGCGGCCGTGGGTACCTTCTCGGACCTGGTGGCCGGCAAGGCCGCCGGCGTCGAAGTCGCGCAGAGCTCTGGGGAAGTCGGTAGCGGCGCGCGCATTCGTATTCGGGGATCAAACAGCGTGTCGCTGCCGAATGATCCGCTGCTCATCATCGATGGGGTACGTGTCAGCAACGATGCGGCGTCGATGTCGACCGATATCAATACCGGAGGCCAGACGCCGTCTCGGTTCGACGACCTCAATCCGGACGACATCGAAAGCGTCGAGATCCTCAAGGGGCCCGCGGCATCGGCGCTCTACGGGACGGCCGGCGCGAACGGCGTGCTGATGGTCACGACCAAGAAAGGCGTCAATGGCCATGCTCGGTGGGCGACGCACGCCGACTATGGATCCGTCGCCAACGTGGCGACATTTCCGGCGAATTTTGGCCAGGTGGGATTTGCCAGCGGACAACGCGTGACGAGTTGCACGCTCATCGATCAGGGTACCCACGCCTGTACTAAGCGCGCGGATTCGCTCCTCAGCTTCAATCCGCTCGAGTCGCGGTTCGCGCCGTTCAGCACCGGCAACACGCGGAAGTTGGCTGGGCTCAGCGTGTCTGGCGGGACGGACCAGGTGCGCTATTACGTCAGCGGCGACTACGACGATACCCACGGTATCTACCCGAACAACTTCGCCACGCACAACAACGGTCGCGCGAACCTCGCCGCCTCGCCTGGCTCGACGGTCGACCTGGGCATCAGCGCCGGCTATGTGCAGGGGCGCCTGCAGCTCCCACAGAACGACAATGATAGCTTCAGCCCGCTGGGGAGTGCGCTGTTCGGCTCTCCAATCGACGGCCCGACGCATGGATACGCCTTTCTCGTGCCAGCGGTCAGCAACAGTCTCATCGCGGCCCAGAATATCGAGCGATTCACCGGGGCCACGAACGGAGACTGGCGCCCGCTTTCCTGGCTGCAGTTGACCGGCGTCGCCGGCGTCGACTTCACGAGCCGGGTCGACCAACAACTCTACCCGGCCGGAATCATCCCAGTCGGTTTCAGCAGGCTCGCCGCGACCGGACGCGCGGCGTCGGACGCGTTCCAGATCTGGACCTACACGGCACAACTCACCACCACCGCCACGTACCACCTCGCCCCGTCCCTCCGCGCGACATCGTCCGTTGGGACCCAATACATCAATGAGGTCGAGCGAGGGACGCAGGCATCGGGTTACGGACTGGCCGCCGGGACCGGGTCCGTCGGCGCCGCGACCACCAATTTCGCGGCGTCGCAGCTCGCCAATCAGCAGATCGTCACCATCGGCTACTACGCGCAGCAGCAGGTCGCCTGGCATGATCGCCTGTTCCTGACCGGTGCGTTGCGGGCCGACGACAACAGCACATTCGGCCATGCCTTCGCGCCTCAATTGTATCCATCCATCAGCGGCTCCTGGGTGATCGGCGAGGAGTCGTGGTTCCCACGGTCGGCGGCTCTGAGCTCACTCCGTCTGCGAGCTGCCTTCGGTTATTCCGGTCAGCATCCGGGCTTCCAGCAGGCACAGACTTTCTATACGACGGTCGCTTATCGCTATCAGAACGCCGACGTGGGGGCGGTGACGCTCGGAGGCATCGGCAATCCGCAGCTCAAGCCGGAACGTTCGGGCGAGCTCGAAACCGGTCTCGATGCCGGATTCTTTCACGATCGCGTGACGCTCCAAGGGACATTCTATAGTAAGACGACGACCGACGCGCTGGTCGCGATCAATTTGCCCCCGTCGGTCGGCGGCATCACCGTGGGGCCCGCAGCGGGCACGTCGACCCGATTCGCCAACTTGGGCGAGGTCACCAACCGAGGTGTCGAAGCCTTGCTGACCGCCACGCTCCTGAACGGCAAGGCCGCCCGGATCGACGTCAGTCTCAACGGCTCATTCAACACGAACAAGCTCGTCACCCTGGGCAGCGGCGTGGCGCCCATTCTGTTCGGCGCCTCCAGCATCAGCGGCGCGTTCATTCAGCAACAGCGGGCGGGTTATCCACTCGGCGGCTACTGGCAGCCGGCGTATACGTATCGGGACGCGAACCACGATGGGATCATCGAGCCGAGCGAGGTGACCGTCGCGACGGCGTCCAGCTACCGCGGCGCGCCATTCCCGAAGGAGGAAATCGGCATCAACCCGACCGTCGTCCTCCTTCACTACTTCAGGCTTTCCGCACTGTTCGACTTTCACGGCACGGTCGCCCTCTTCAACCAGACGAATCAATTTCGGTGTTCGGTCATTTACCCGTTCACGAATTGTCAGGCCGACTACGATCCGCGGACGGCGCTCGCCGCGCAGGCGGCTGTGGCGGCCGATGCGCAGGGCACGGACGCGGGCTACATCGAGAACGCGACGTTCTGGAAGTGGCGCGAGCTGTCGATCAAGGCGACGGCGCCGGATCCATGGTCCCGCTTTCTCCACCTGTCGGGCCTGAGCTTCACACTCGCGGGTCGCAACCTGCACACGTGGACCCGATATACCGGCCTGGATCCCGAGGTGACGTTCAACGGGCAGTCGAACTTCGCGACCGCTGAGTTTCTGACGCAGCCAATGCTGCAGTACTGGACCGGACGCGTCGAGATCACCTTCTGACCAGTGAGTCCTACGTCCATGCACCGATCGATTCTCGTGGTTGTTCCGCTCGTGGCGCTGGGGGCTTGCAATCCGACTGGCGCGTTGACCGTCCCCGAGCCGGATACTGTCCAGCCAGGCAACGTCAACAATGCGGCCGCCCTGGGCGCATTACGCGACGGAACGCTCAGCGCGTTTCAGATCGCGTACAGCGGAGCGGCGGACCTTGGCAATGGCGGACACGAAGGGCAGATCAATATGACAGGTTTGTTCACCGACGAGCTGCAGGACGAGGAGACGTTTCCGGGTCGGATCGCCGTGGACGGCCGGCTCGCGGCGCCGGGCAACAATTCGCTCATACCGCTGTACGTCGACATCCAAGCGGCCCGCGCGGTTGCCGACAAGACTGACGCCAAGTATGCGCAATTCGCGCCATCCGATCCCGATCACGCCCTCGTGCTGAGCATCGGGGCCTTCGTCTACACGCTCCTCGCGGAGAACTACTGCGAAGGCGTGCCGGTGAGCTCGCTCGCCGACAATGGCGCGATCACCTACGGCGTGCCATTGACGCGGGCCCAACTCCTGGGGATCGCCACGGCGCGGTTCGATTCGGCGCTGACGATCGCCGGCGCGGCCGGGGACGCGGCCAACGCGAATCTGGCATCCGTGGGACTCGCCCGGGCGCTGCTCGATGGTGGCGACGATGGCGCCGCCGCCGCGGCCGTCGCCAAGGTGCCGGTGACGTTCGAGTTCGACATTGGTGCGTCGTCTAATACGCTGGTCGAGACCAATGGCATCTGGAACTACACGATCGACCGCCTCGACTTCAGCGTGAGCGACCGCGAGGGTGTGAATGGTTTGCCGTTCGTCAGCGCCAACGACCCTCGGGTGCCGGTGCTCAACACCGGACAACCGGGGTTCAGCAGCGGTACGAACCTCTTTATCCAGCAATTGCGCTATCCGGGCCCAACGACCGCCATCCCGCTCGCCACTGGCATCGAGGCGCAGCTCATCGCCGCCGAACACCAGCTCAAGAGTGGGGGACCGTGGCTGGCGACGCTCAACGCCCTCCGCGCAAGGACGCCTGGCCTACCGGCATTGGTCGATCCAGGGACGCCAGCGGGCCGGCTCGATCTCGTG
>Ga0210409_10004943_pt1 | contig 14127 bp, 10 predicted proteins | sample IncBWH17MmetaG_FD_161649 | JGI IMG/M metagenome (GOLD analysis project Ga0210409, IMG submission 161649) | Forest soil microbial communities from Barre Woods Harvard Forest LTER site, Petersham, Massachusetts, United States - Inc-BW-H-17-M | ecosystem: Environmental > Terrestrial > Soil >... | reverse complement strand
CGGTGGGCCTTGAGGTGCCTGTGCTTGGATGGATGCAGCAAAAAACATCATGCAAACCGCGAGAATTACTATCGTTCTATTCACAATCGCCTCCTTTGGAATCGGCTCCGCTGCGGGTTTAGGTCCGGTGGAAGCCGTGTTCACGGTGCGGCGGGGCGTGTGAGGATGATACACCTGTCTTTAGATTTGAACCGAGAATTATCCTTCTGACTTGGTGGTCTTCGTAGGGCGCAGCTTGATCGAACGCGCCAGTCCAATCAATACCTGGAACCTCAGGCCTTCCTCCGTCAAGCCACGTATGCGCTTCGCGCCACAAGGAGGGCACCACCAAGTCAAAGACCCGTCGGAGCACTCTACGTGCCAGAGTACTCTACGTGAGGAAAATGGAATTCTGGCGTTTAACCTTAATATTAGCGTTGTTCTTTCCCTCTCTTCCCGTGTGGCCGCGAATGGGCGTTTCTCTCGTGGCTCCGCATTTCGGTTGTGAAGTTCCGCAGCAGTTCGACGAGTGTCGCGGAATTGTTGAGGAAGCGGTGTTTCGGTGCATCGGGTGGCCTATTTTTCTTGATTAGTTTGTGGAGGGCTTGCAGGGAGATATGATCGACCAGGCCAACCCTGATGCCGAGGCGGAGCTTCAGATCAGTTTGCACCGAACCGTTGGGCGTCTTGCAAGAGAGATCGAAGAGGCGTTGGCTAGGATCAGGCAGAGCAATTTCTGAGTATGAGCAGGAGTTCTGGAGACGCCATTTCCTTTAATCTGACGGACCAGTTTGTGGACCGCCACATCAGAGAAGGCCGGGCTCAAAAAGCGGCGATTCGATGCGGCGAGTCGGTTTGCACCTACGGCAATTTGGCCGCTGATGTAAATCGCGCCGGGAATGGCCTGTTGAGTTTGGGGTTGCAACGCGAGCAACGAGTATTGTTATTGTTGCCCGACTGCCCGGAGTTCGCCGTTGCATATTTCGGTGTCACAAAGATCGGCGCTGTGGCCATCCCGACGAGTACTGCTGCTCGAACAGCCGATTACGACTACTTCCTCCGCGAAAGTAAGGCACGGACACTCGTAGTTCATTCGACGCTCTTTGCGGAAGTTGCACCTGCTCTAGGTGCGCAGCATTTTCTCCGACACGTCATTGTCGTCGGCGAACTTCAGCCCGGGTGCAAACACTGGAATGAGTGGCTTGCCCAGAATTCGTCCGAACTGGACGCCGCAACGACAAGTGCGGAAGACGTCGCGTTTTGGTTGTGGACCTCGGGCAGCACCGGGCGCCCGAAGGCGGCGGTACACCTGCACTATGACTGGATTTCCTGCTGCAGAAATTATGCTATCGAAGTCCTGGGTATCGGCCCCGATGACATAACCTTCTCGTCGTCAAAACTCTTCCATGCCTATGGATTGGGCAATGCACTTATGTTTCCCCTCTATGCTGGGGCGAGCACGGTTTTATTTTCAGGCAAGGCGCAAGCCAAAGCGGTATTAGGAATTGCTCAGACCGCCCGGCCGACGCTTTTCTTCTCTGTTCCAACGTTGTATGCCCAGATGCTCCAAGAAGCCGAGAGAGAATCGTACTGTTTGGACAGTGTTCGACTCGCGGTTTCCGCAGCGGAACCACTTCCAGCTGACATTTTCCGCAGGTGGCAGCGCAAATTTGGTGTAGAGATTCTGGACGGTATCGGTTCGACTGAGGTACTTCATATCTATTTGTCCACGCGGCCTGGCAACGTGCAGCCTGGCAGCACGGGGAGCGCGGTTCCGGGCTACAAATTGCGCATCGTTGATTCAGATGATCGTGAGGTTCCGCCGGGCACGATTGGAGATCTCCTGGTGTCGGGAGACAGTATCGCGCCCCGTTATTGGAACCGCCGACGGCTAACGGCTGAACGCATGCGTGGGGAATGGTTTTTCACCGGCGACAAATACTGGGTAGATAAGGCCGGCTACTACTGGTATGCCGGCCGTTCCGACGACATGTTTAGGGTTTCGGGCCAATGGGTCTCGCCGGCTGAGGTCGAAAGCGCCCTCATAGAGCACGGATGCGTCCTAGAAGCGGCGGTGGTTGCCTATCAAGAAGATACAGGACTCCACACTCCCAAAGCGTTCGTCGTGCTTCGGGAAGGCATCGCAGCTACTCCCGATCTTGCGCTCGAACTGCAGGAGTTCGTCAAACATCGCATCACGCCATACAAGTACCCGCGACATATCGAATTCATGGACAAACTGCCTAAGAGCGCGGCCGGAAAATTGTTGCGCTACAAGCTGCGTGAGCTCACGTCCGGCAATTTGATTTGAACGGTCAAGAAGATTCTTCGGGGTTTGTGCTGCTCGGCCTCAGTTTTCTTTTGATCGCGGGTGGCTGAACGTTTTTCGCACGATTCGATTTCCCCGTTTTGCTTCCTTCTCATCGATGCCGCCTCCCAACGACTCCCGATGGAGCGCCACAGGGAGATCGGATGTGGGAACTGAGTCAGAGAGGCTAGGAAACTACGTGAAGAGATTGAACGGCAATTCGTTGAAACGGGAATTCTGAAAATACCCGCAACTGCGCAGCTGGCGAGTTCCTAAGCCGGGCGCCGCTCTATCGAAGGCGCGCCGGTAGAAGCAACTGCAAGAGCAAAAACCAACCTCAGGCTTTCCGCCGTCAGCCGCTTATGCGCGACTAGCGCGCCACAGCTGGAGATAAGCGAAAGGCCAAAGCCACTGCCACTTCATCTGCCACTGCAACTTCGCACTTCGCCGGCCAAAGCTCGGAACACTGCAAAGTCTTGAGACAGCCACTGCCAAGTCAAAGGCACTGCGACACCGTCGGAGCACTTTACGTGCCAGAGTACTCTACGCGAGGAAAATGGCACCTGGCTCCGGACCTTAATATATGTGTGTTCTTTCTCTCTCGTGGCCCGACCTCCTCCGCCTATACGTCGTGCGCGAGCGACGAATGACCGACCATTACGCCATTGAAGGGGCTCCCCCAAACACATATGATCCCAGCCGCGGTAGAGGTCGCCTCATGTTTCACGCCAACGATCGTCATTCGCCACATTGGTCGGAAGACTTCGTGGAGCACATCAGAACCGTGCATTTCTCGCTGGTCGCTGTTTGCCTGGCTCTCATTGGGCTCCTACAATTCGAAAAACCTAAAGACGTGAAAACGGCTCAGTCTCAGTTGCAAGAAATAAAATTAACTTTGGACGCTTGGAACTCTGAACAAGGGGCTGGCGCCGTTAGTAGCTCCTTCCAGAATGCAGCTGGCAATATCTATGAAATGGTTTCCTTTCCGTTTCCGGGTTTTGAGATTTTCCAGCAGGACGTGGGAATCGGAGACTTTCCATTGGTCTGGGTACCGCCTGAAAAGACCGGAGAGGGCGAGTCTCTAAAGCCGCGTGATTTTCTTGGCGATAAAATCATGAAGAAACCAAGTTCGTTAGCGGATTTTCGAGAGTTTTGGGATTTGCTCAGCAGAAAACCCCAGTTGTGGACAATGGATCACGAGCATCTTTCAGACAGGCTGGTGATCGTTGCGAGCGACGGTTCGGTGTCGACGATCGGTTATAAATCCGACAAACCATTGTCGTCGCTCGAGATACTGGCTCCTACCCTTAGCGATGAGCACCAGAGGCGGATCATATCTACCGCGCTTCACACCGCGCCTCCGGAATGTGTCTATTCCTATAGCAAGGGAGGGAGCACCATGTTGTTGCCAGTTTCCGTGAGTTTGAAGAAAGAGTTTGACGGCCAAGCTGCCCTGATAGGGACCCATACTTATTGGAAGTCTGGTGTTTTCTCAAAGTCCTTTGCAGAACTGGATGCGGCAACCGCAGGAAAACAGAACAGTTCATTCGAATCGATTGCCTCCGATCTAGCAGCGGAGGCGGCAAAGCCGAAGTCAGACTCATTCGAGATATTTGGTGTGAAGTTCCCAGTTGAGTCTGCTAGCCGTTGGGGGATTGTTCTGATTCTCGGGATACAGCTCTATCTGTGGATTCATCTCTACGAAATATCGCCAAAACTCAAGAAAGGTGATCCTGGTTGGGACGTGGCTTGGATCGGTGTCTACCAGTCACTCCCTGCCAAAACACTGTTCTTTGCCTCTACAGTTTTACTACCCCTCCTAACTATTGTTGCGCTTGGGCATCACGCTCTCACTGCACTTGGTAGTCATGCCTCACATGCCGCCGGTCTCTCCGTCTGGGCTATTTACATTTCTGCCGCGCTCGCTAGCCTAGTTTTGTCTGTTCTGATTTCAAAAGGCATTCCAGAACATTACGATGCGGTCCGTCGGACATAACAGACCACAGCCCCCGGTATGATTGAAAAGCCTTGAATTGACTTCTTCTTCCTGTGGCTCCGCGTTCTGTGGAATCTGACTTTTCGCTTCTAGCTGAATATTGCGGGATTTTCTCACAAAACGAGAGGTTCAGAGGTCTCCTGGCCATTTTGGGGATACTAGCCGCTTAGGTTGCGAACCGCAATCTGGTACTTGGCACGCGCGGCCTATGCCGAGATGAGTGTAAGGTGCAGGCTAAGCGAGAACTACCCGGAGAGCGCCCCGATGCCTGGAATCTCAGGTTAAGGCGCCAATTCTGCTGGAACTATTTCGTTAGGAGCTGCGGGTCGTTTACGACAAGCAGCGGAAGACAATTGTGACTTGTTTGCCGCACAATTGTGGCGAAGTATCAAAAAAGGTTGAAGGATTTATTTGGAGAGGGTGGGTAGCGTGATGGGTGACAATGACGGAACGGCAGCTGAAGATTCACAAAGGACGGGGGGACTCAACAGCGTCTTACCCCGCACCCAATTGGTCGAACGTTTTGGGTCCACTTTGATTTTGGAGGAATATGGGAAGGCGGACCTGGAAATGATCGCGAAGGAGAATGCCCCCGATCTCCTTCAAGTAGGCGGAAGCGTTTGGAATAGGATCATTCAAAGGAAATGGCACACGGTGAATCCACTACAGTTCGCCTCCCACTTCAAAACGCTAAACCCTAGTCTTTACAAGGCCATCTCGACACTTTTGGGAGTCGAAGTGATTCGAGACATCTACTACGTAAAAGGCTGGACCGCTAAAAAGAAGAAATCCAACCTCGTAGTGGAGCTGATGATTGCTTGGGTTCATCGAAATGATCTGCTCTTGGCGGATGTCACTTTTATAGACCCGGCGAGTCCAATTCCGAAGAAGGAAAGGCGCTTTGCGCATCAGACCCACCAGGGGCTGGGACTTCTGCCAACTCTTTTGACGAACATGCAGCGTAAGGCCGAAGAGCTCGGCTGTGAACAGTTGACTCTGACCGCGGCCACGCGAGATCAGGCGCATCTCTTCGGTTCTTTTGGGTTCCTGGTCGAAGATAGCCAGATGGGTCGCCGTGGAATGCAAATTGGTTTCGGGATTCCAATGGAACGGGATGTCCGAGTTGGGGTTGCTGAAGTGTCGGCAACCGACAACTCAATGATCAAATAATCTGCTTGACTCCAGTTCGACGAATGACGTCTTTTCGTATTCCCGCAAGCATATTGAAAATGCGCTCACGCCCGACAGGCCCCGTTGGGCCATCAAGTCTTTTTTGGATGACCTGGATACCTAATGAAACGCCAGCAATTCCAAGTGCGACGGGCGGGGCAACGACAGTCATAACCATCGACAAGAGTCCGCCGACATATAGCGGCGTCCATTCCCTGAAGCCTCTTGCGTACCTCGATTTGCGAAACGCCTGATACTCTTTAAAGAATTCTGCGGCCGTTATTTTGACGTGATGCCGAAGAAACTTCGGATCTTGAATGTGATTCAGACGATTAATGCGAGCTAACTCTGCGGTTAGCTCTTTGAAAGCCGTCCGGATGGATGCATACGCGTCGCGAAGATCTCGATAGTCGCGAGGGCTAAGTGTGGCAACGTCCAAAGGAATGAGAACGGATGCCAAGGAAGACAAGAGCGCGCCTTCTGCTGCGCCAGGAACTGTAGCTCGCTTCACACCAAGATTATTGAGTGCATTTAGAGCAAACGGGACCGGTTCGTCCGTAATGGCGTCGGATCCGATCCGTCGCGAAATGTTTTCGGCTATGTTTGAGAGAATTAAGCTACTGGCGTTCCGATCGACAACTACAAATCCGTCCACAAGGCCTTCGAACCCATCGACTATCAATCTATTCCGACGCAATTCCTCGCGAATAGCTGGCGATACCTTAGCGTGGTGAAGGAATACATGGCCGAGGACCGAGAGCGACCCAGTTTTGGAAATCACCATCTCGATCGCCACCCCCTTTTGGGAACGTTTAGGCTGAGACCTCGCCAGAAAAGCAAAAGCCTGTGCGAGGCGAGGCATGTCATGTTCCTCGATTGCAACATCGGGAGCTTCGGGTGAAATCGATCGAAGGCAGCCAGGAACAGATTCCTGCAGTGCAAGCAGATTTTCCGGATCACTGGTCTCCACGTCAGTCGGGACGATCCGAGTCAGATTATCGGCGAGCAGAAGGACCCTGCGTAGCCAGAGGGTGTCAGGATGAAAGCCCGGATAGTACAGCAACGTGTAAGGATTCATGTTCTGCACAACGTCGGCGTTCTTAGATTCTATCAGTTTAGACAGTGTTGCGTCCGGCTTCCAATTGACCAACGAACCGATTCTCTCCCCTATGGCTCCGCATTCTCTGGATTCCGAATTCGTGCATCTGGATCGGTATCGCGAGATTCTCTCAGAAAGCGAGAGGTTCAGAGGTCTCCGGCAGTGGATGTCCTGCCGGAGGCGGGGAGATGTGGAGAGCGCGGTGTTTGACTGTTTGGCTCGTCCTTCGTTCGTTGACCAGGCTGTGGGCCTGGTGATGGGGCCGATTGAGGCGAAGATCGTAAATCAAAGGGCAACAGCAGTGGCATGCGCCCTTGAGGCGCCACAGGAATTTGAAGAGCAGGGCGGCCAGACTACGGAAGGACTACAGCGGGTGATTCATTCTGAGGCGCATTTGTTGTGTCGGGAAATCGCGCGGCAGGTCGTGAAAGAGGCTCATTGAGAGCCGTTCTAAGCATGCGAATCGCTTTTCGTTTCGTTGGCCGAACCCGTAGGCGCTGTGGCGGTCGGAGGGCTTTGCTTTGGCAGAACTTGAAAAATGAGATAGGAAAGCGAAAGACTTACGATGTTTCCTAACAACACGATCGGCCAAGCTATCCACTCATTGTCGGATATTAGACGAATGCCTCTATAACTGAGCACGACCACCGTGACCCACGGAAGCACTAGGACTGATGTCAAGAACACCACCTGGGCTGACCGGGAAAAATACACGCCTATCCATGCAACTTCGAATCCTGCATCGCGTTCGGCCCGATTACCGAATTCGTGGAGATGAATCCACATGTACAACTGCACCCCGAGCACAAGCAGAATTCCAAAGCGAACTGCTAGCTCGGCGGGGATTTTCAGTCCCATGGCCTCCAAGGCGTCGCCTTCTCTCTTCATTTCCGCTGCGAGTATTCGTTCAGCGGACCCAATAGTTGATTCTGCAAATGGTTCGTCAACAGCGGTCAGTTCACGAAAGGCATCTTTAAAATGCAAGTTGTGTTTGGCTGACCATTTCGGCGACTCCTTTGTCAGTGATTGGTGTTCATCAAACGCAATCTTCACGACATGTCTCAACGGAGATATCACTTCTGGCCCGTAATTTACATTCTTTTCAGTAAAAATTGCGCCGGCACCAAAGAATTCGAAGCCCCAGTCGGCTTGCCCGGGTATTGCAAAAGGTTGATCCAGCATCCTGTCCACAGTTCGAAACCGTAGGTATATCTTTGGCTTGTCTACTCTTGTGAATTGGGAGACCTTGCAGGTCAGTTGTTTTATCTGGCCTTTAGGGGAGGTTTCAGTTATCCCCGGAACAGGTTGATCCTGGTATTGCGCAACCGCGTAGCAGTCTTCGGGCAATCCGGCTAGTACCACAGTCACATTATCCAGAGCAGAGTCCCAAAGTCGCTGGAATGACTTAATACTTTGTGGGCGTTTAATACGGAAATAACCAGCTTCGAACTGTGGAGACGCGAGCTCCTCGGGAATCGTGCTTTCGATGATCCACGGGTACGCGAGCATTGGGCCATAGCTTGTTCCTTCTACCGAGAGGCTGAAATTACCAATTGCGTTGTTATTCTTCTCGATTTCTCTGAACGCGACCCCATGCTGAGCGGAGTTAGACCGAACAAACTCTGCGACATCCCTTTCTACGATGCTGTCGTCCCACTTGTTTGTGACCTCCAAAATCTCTAGGACCTGATCGTGCGCCACTTTGATATCGGATTTGCTCGGAAACAATGCCAGAATAATCAGACCGAGGCACAGCGCGATGAGGGTGAAGTGAACTGTGCGAAGGTGCTCCACGAAATCCTTGGACCAATGCGATGGTATTAGGGTTGTTGGCTCTGACACATAACGCCTCGGGCGCGAACTGTAGCACAGAGTTGTGCCGAGAAAATATTCGGACGGGAAACTAAGTTGCGGAGCAGCGTGTCGCCAACGTTTAGACGGTTGGACTTCGTGCGGAAGATGATCGGCGCGATTTGTCTATTACGCAGATTTTGCCCGTACTCGAAGCCCTGATCCGCTGTGAGCAAAACCTCAAATTTGGCGAACTCAGCTGCCTTTAAGAGTTCGTCGTTCTTGAGCCCAGCGAAGCCCGCATACCGGGCCGTCTGGCAGTCGTGCTCCGGGAAGGACTTTCGCAGCCGTTCATCCAAACATTCATCTATGCCCGTGCGGACAAGGGCTCTTTTGCTTCTTCTAACGCTGCTATGGCCATTTCGCGGGAGACGGTGGGAAAGCCATCCAAGAATTCTTCCAGCGTTTCGTCGCCTTCCAAGTAGTCAAAGAGGTTCTTGAGAGGCACTCGTTTCGGATTTGGCCATTTTCCCCCATTCTTTCTTCTCCCCCCTGTGGCCCGTACCCGCGGCAACGACGACACTGAGGACTGAGAATGTAACGTCACAGAAAACGGATTTGAGCCCGAGTCTTGCCGCAAGAATCGCGCTCGCAACAATTAGGGTCCCCCTGAGCAGGATGGAGCTCTCGTCGTCTTTGAAAAAGGGCGAGGTATGTCATGACGTGATATGCGGCGAATTCCTGTTGCGTGATGTGAAAACGCGAGAGCGTGCACAGCTCTCCAGATTCCAGAGTTTATGTGGAGTTTTGTATAATCCTGAGACCTGTCATCAACAGTGTCGAGTGGCACGACCTCATGATGGTGCGTGTGGCTTTGAATTGAGGGGGTAGCGATTTGGGAAGTCTCACTCAGCGATCGCATTAGAATGTCCTCTGGCGCTCGGGATATCACGGTGCGGTTTATATTGATTCAATTCCCTAACCTGCTACTATTACTCGCCGAGCGTTGCTGAGAGCCTGATGGAAGGGTCAAAGTGCCAAACATCGACGACATCCTCAAGACCCTGAGATCTTTCCTAGAGCTTGTGGAGAAGCATCCATATCTCTCCGTTCCGATCTTAATTGTCGCAATAGTGCTGACGATCGCGTCTGCTGTAAAGGGAGCAAAGGAGCAACTGGGCTGGGTCTTCGAGATTGTGAAGAGCGGGACCTACCGGCAGAGGATCGGGTTGGTCGCAAGTATCTGCCTGATTGTTGCAATCGCTGTTGCTGTGCCGAAGCTAGTTCTCACTTACCATCGCCCTAAGCCGATATTCCTGGATATGAAGAGCAACGTTCTGACCCGGGAATTTAACGCGCGGTGGACTTACGCCGAGGATCACAATGGAAATGTGAAATACCGGCTCGTAGCGGAATCACAAGGGGGGAGGGAAGAGGCGCAGACGACCATTCCCTATCACAAGATTAGCCTAACGGGCTTGGTTAAATTGCAGGTCACGGCAGTTATAAATGATGGTTCAAAACGAGTAAGTGACCCAGTCACCATCTCGATTTTTCGAGACTCGGTACAAAGGTTGAAATCCACGGGACATCTGGTCATCGGCATACATGCGGACGATAATCCAGGTGTGTTCTGTTTCAACTCTCCTGACGCGGGCTATCAGGGATTTGATATTGACCTCAGTCGGGAAATTGCTCGACAGATCGCAGCCAAGTACGGGGTGCCTTACCAAGAGCCGTCGTTCTCTTTCTATCACTGGCCGGAGTTGCTGGAAGGTCCAGGCTCGTTCGATGTTGACTTTATCATCGCGAGTATTTCGCGAAGCGCTGAGCGTCAGCAAAAGTACGGATTGCGATTTTCTGCTCCGTACTATAGTACCAAAGTGGGTCTGATACAAAGGGCGGGTGCGGCGTCAGAAATCAGCTACACGGATCTCGTTAAGCTAGCGGTTGCTGCGAACAGTACAACGACAGCCAGTAGTTTCGCTGATAGGTTGAAACTTCACGTCACGAAGGCGGACACCAAGCAGGATGTATTGGCACTGCTCGCGGACGGAAAAGTTGATGGGGTCGTTTACGATTACGTGAGAAGCATTTCAGAAGCAAAGGCTCGTGGTTGGATCAGCCGTGAAATCGATTACAACAGCATTCCTACGCTGCTGCGCCCAGCTGGAGAAGAATATAGTGTGGCAGTAGCCCCGGTGAATGATCAACTGTTGAGTGATATCAATGATGTTCTGAAGCACTTAGACACGAATGCCATGATCGAAAAAAGGCTTGAACGACTGAAGAACGGAACCCCCTAGTCCGAAGCATGTCAATCGGCTTCACGAGATGTGAAAAATGCCGAGCGGGAACGTCCCAGCGAGGCTGCATTAAGAGGCGTCCGGACGAAGCACGATGTCGAAGATACCGGTTTCAAGGGGCTGCCCATTTAGCTGCTCCTCGGTAAGTTGTATGGCCAGCGACGGTTTGAAAAACGGATCGGAATCCTCGTACGGATCTCCTCGGAAAAACAGTTGGGTAATTAATCTCATGTAGCCTTCGCAGTGTACTCGGTAATGTATGTGAGGTGATCGCCAGGTGGACGGGTCCATCTTATAGGCACCTGGGTGAATCGTTTCAAATTCATACCCTCCATGTTCATCGGTCACTAGACGAACACGGTTCCTAAAGGAATTTGGAGGTGGCGGATGTTGTGGATCCTCGTTGTCGTAGTGCCCCTGTGCATTCGCTTGCCAAATATCGATCCTCGCCTCGCGCAGAGGGCGACGCGAGTCGATACCCCATACGCGGCCGGAGACTAGTAAGGATGTACCCGGCTCGTTCGGCGGTGTGACTTTCGCTCGAAAAGGGGCACCTTTGCGAAAGTAGGGTCCCAGCACATCCGGTTCCGTCGGCGGCTTGGGTGATGCGGATAGTAAATACAGCGAATCTAGATAGCGGTGGTAGTCATCGTCGTCATCGTAGGAGATGGTCGGTAGAGCGTCGGGCCTGAGTAGGAGTTCCGCGCTGTTGGCAAGAGCCAGATCGTGCTCGGCGTGGGTCACTTGTTGTTCCTTGCTGCCTTCAGCGTGCGGTTTTTCTAATCTAGGCCAATCACACTCGTACGACGGGAACGTACTAAGACGCCTTGTTGCCTCGCAAGAAGCATTTCCTTCGTCTGCGGTGGGAACAGAATGGACATCACCTTTTTCATGCTCGCGATTTTCTTAGCCCGCATCTCCGGAGTATCATCGCCCATGCCCTGGTCGAAACCGCCCAGTGATCTGGGCCAAACCCAAGGATAGTCGACCTGAACCCAGTCGCCTGGCTTGAACCATTTGACCCCGCCGAGCTCCATGCGTTCGATATCGCCAGGTTGGCTCGATTCGTGGGCTGCGGCCCAATCTTCGATCCGGTCATCTATCCAGCCATGCAGCCGCCAAAATACGGGGTGCACGTGAGAGGAATAGAATTCGCCCAGCCAATTGTATCGGGGGTTGTCCCAGCGGTCCGATATGTCTTCATCGGGGCGGCCGGTAGGCAACAAGACATTCGTTTCTGGATCCCGCGCAGCAGCCGACCAGCGGATGTGCATGTCGTTATGGATGGTGTATTGAAGCAAAGAACCAAATTCTCCAAGCGTGAGGGTAGCCAGGTATTTCGGGTTCTTAAACTCTAAGTCCCACCAGCGCATCCGACTCCAAAAATAGTTGTCTTTCTTGAGGGCAGCGACTCGGCGCTCAAAGTTCGGAGCTTCCGGAATACTCCACGTCGTGGGAACTACATTCGGGCTAGCAAAGCCGCCGGCACCTGGCTGTGGGATCTCGGGCCACTCGATCATCGGAGCGCCCAAATCCATCATCATCATTCGATAGTGCACAACCATTTGCCGATGGAAAAAAAGAAAATCTTCTCCTGAGCCATTCTCTAGGGCCGGTCGAGTTTTTTGGGACGAGACGAGAGCGACGCGCCCGCCTTCAATCTGCCAGTCGAGATCTGTGAGTTTTGCCTGCTCCTGAGGAGTGAGGTCGTCCCAGAGTTCTCGGACACCGTGCCAAACGGCATGGTGAAGCCGGTGAACCTTGTCTGCAAAATGTGCGACGACAGGGGAGGGGAGTTGGTATTCGTTTGCAGGAATATCTTGGCTGACAGCAACGAAAGAGTAGGAAGCGCCTGCTGGGCGATTTGGAGCATGCGGTACGGTCCGGGTGACGGTCCCTGTAATTGCTGGTCTCTGCGCATCGCCCTCCGGCCAACGATGAGCCAAACAGCCTGAGTAGTCATAAATCCAACCCTCTGTGGGCGTTCCCGTTATTCCAGTTGCTCTCATTTGAATCGTGTGGGTAGGGCCATCAAGGCCAGTAGCCCCACGGACATCAAGAGCGTAGTTGCCACTACTAAGACGACCACGGATCAGGTTTGGTCCGCCCTCTTCAAGCACGAGAGTCGCCTGCCAGAGCAAGAGGTCATCGATCTGCTGGGGCTCAGCGACTATGTTGTACAGACTTCTGTAAACCCAAGTTCCTGTAAACGGATTTCGATGCATGAAAGCACCTCAAGAGAGATTCTGCCATTTGCAAATCCAGGATCTTGCCTGGAAGACTTTCCGAGGACCCGATGGAGAGAACCCTCAGGCGCCGAGTTGATCCGCGAGGTCTTCGAAGTCTGTCGCATTTACATCAAACGAAGGATTGGCCTTGAGAACCGAGGAATCTCCGGGCATCTCCTTGGGTCGGGGAATATAGGCGGTTTTCATCTGGGCTTTTTCTGCGCCAGCGGCAAGGTCCCAGTCGTGTGCTGCAACGTACATCACTTGCTCCGGTCGCGGGCCCATCGCTTGCACCGCTAACAAGTATGGCTCTGGTTCAGGCTTGTATTTCTCGACAAGTTCCGCAGAAAGAACACAATCCCACGGCAGGTGCGCGTTTCTCTCCATATCCGTAAGCAAAATCATATTTCCGTTAGAAAGGGTGCCGAGCGTGAATCGCCTGCGAAGCCTCTTTAGTCCTGGCAGGCAATCTGGCCAGGGTCTAAGTCGATGCCACACCAGGCTAAAGTGGGCGAGTTTCTTCGGATTAATACTCGAGAGGTGAAAGTCCTTCACCAAATTGTCGAAGGTTTCTGCCAGTAGCACGTCCAGGTTTGCCCAGGGACGATGCCCCGTCCGTACTTCTTCGACGCGCGATCTGTATCCGGTCAGCCATCCGTCAGCGAACCGCGGCCAATCAATGGAGGACTTCAGCCGCTTGCCTTCCGTAATGATGGACCCTCGCCAATCGACGACCGTACCAAAGATGTCCATGGCCAAGGCATGCACGGATCTCAAGTTGTTCTTAAGCTGCGGCCTCTTCTTCATAAAGACCCCAGGTTGACGCACGGCGGGCCTCCTGCGACTTTCGTCGGTCATAACGATAATGTTTATCCTTAATTTGTCAAGTCACATTGAAGATATGAACGAAAAGAAATTTTCAGAAAGGCCTGGATGGGGGCCTCAGTGGCGTCGGTCGGAGCCGAGCGCCCCGTGGAGTCAGGCGGCTTTTCCGGAGTGATGTGATCGGTGGTTGGGACTACTCAATCCATGGCGACGCCCGGCGATTCTAGTACCTCATCCTACCGACGTAATAGGTAGATTGAACGGGATCGTCAATTGCAGTGCTGTGTGGCCCACGTTAACAGAGTCTCGAAACACTCATCGCTCTCCGCTGACGTGCTTAGAACCAGGTCTGCGGCTGATTTCAAAAGGGTTCTATCGGCCTCGACGGGATGTGAATCGATTTCTCGCAGTTCACGCGCGCTGAG
>Ga0210409_10004941_pt1 | contig 14129 bp, 9 predicted proteins | sample IncBWH17MmetaG_FD_161649 | JGI IMG/M metagenome (GOLD analysis project Ga0210409, IMG submission 161649) | Forest soil microbial communities from Barre Woods Harvard Forest LTER site, Petersham, Massachusetts, United States - Inc-BW-H-17-M | ecosystem: Environmental > Terrestrial > Soil >... | reverse complement strand
CGAACGAGAAAAGCGAGGATCCACCCACGATTTCGGTGGCATTTGGCAGAAAAATTTTCGAAGGATCGCCAGTGGGAGGAGCTTGTAGAGTCGTGCCCCATGGATTCGAGAACGAACCACCGTTCGCTGCCGTGGGATCGCAAGTGGGAATGAAGCCCTGGTAAAAGCTTCCGATTGCGGTACATACCTGTGAGTTGACGAATGGCGGCGACTGATTGACGCCGAACGGGCCTCCGGGAATCACCCCGGCGGCGAAGCCTGGTGAAAGGTAGGTGAACAGTTCGCCGCGGTCGTAGTACATTCCCCAACCAGCGCGAACCACGATTTTGTTGTTGAACTTTCCGGGACTCCACGCCAGACCAATGCGTGGACCCAAGCCCCATTGCCTGCCTGTGAGCGTGGAATTGCTGACCCCTTTGCTGGGGAACAACTTGTTATTGCCGGCGATAATCAAGCCGTTTGAGACGATGGTGTCGGTTGTGGCGTCATAGTTGTATTGGGCGGGATCGAAATTGTCGAGACGGCCGTACTTTTCCGTCAGGCCGCCGTGGTCGTCGAAGCGAAGGCCGGCGGTGATACTAAGGTTGGAACGAATCTGAAACTTGTCCTGGAGATACAGACCCGTTTCCTTGGAACGGTAGTAGCGATTCGCATCCCCCTGAAGATACGCGCTGGTAATGAAACCGTCGGAAGTGTAGGAAGTCGGCAATCCCTCCAGGAATTGCGAGAAATCGGCGAACCCGATGACGCCTTTGTTCGGTCTCTGATCGCGCGTGTTCAGTTGGGTGTAGGAAAAACTGCCACCGAATGTCAGCGTGTGCTTGCCAAGAGTCCAAACGGCATTTGCCGAAGGCATGAAACGGTTTTGAAAAACACCGGTCCACGCTCCCTGGGAATTCGAACCCATGCCGATGTTCGTGGCCGCGTTTGAAACGGCGCCTTGGCTAGGACACGTCGGGTTAGTACTGGGGCAACCAGTGTTATAAGGCGCCGCATTTCCGTAATCGTCCACGATCGAGATACCGGGGAAGTACGAAGAACCGAAGGTATTGATGGTCGAGTCCGACAAAGATGCGCCGGTAAGACCGGAAACATAGGTACCAAGTTGTTGAGGCGAAAAGGGCTGTTGAATGGTGCTGTAGACTTTTTCTCGAATGAAGCCAAACACCTCGACGACACTTAGATTCGGTTTAAGAACCTGGGTGTTGGAGATCGAAGCCACGTGGCTTCCTGCGTCCAAGTTTTGCGTGAACCCTGGTGAACCAGAGTACGCAAACGGCGCGATGCTGGGGTCATGCTGATAATAGTATTTCAGCGCCAGAGTGTCCTTCGGCGTGACAATCCAATCGAGGTTGGAAACCGCCTGATCTGCCGTGAAGTACGCGGTGCCAGGCGTAAACGTATTTTCTGGGAAATTGATGGTTGGCACGAAACTCCCCGCGGAAGGAATCAGGAACTGCCCGTTAGGAAGTTTGTAATTCAGCAGGCCAAACGCAATTGGGCTGATATCGCCCGCTGCGGTGCCCACAACCGGGTTGACGGTGGAAGGAAAATTTCCGTTCACAAGCGCGGCCAGTGCGGGGGCGCTTCGGTCATCCGTAAGCCCGGGAGGCACCGAGACGCGGGAACTCCCAATCTCTTGATCGGAATCGTGGACGTGTTGATAGCTGATAAATCCGAACAGCTTGTTCTTGATAATCGGCCCGCCTAAAGTGCCGCCAGCGGTATAGCGATGCAGTTGTGGCACTTTGTCGTCCGCGGGAATGTTGTCGTTCGCCTTGTAAAAATAGGGCGCCGCGTTCAAGGCGTCGGTTCCGCGGTGGATGTAGGCCTGCCCGTGTATATCGTTTGTGCCGGAGGCGGTGCTCATGTCGATGTGCGCGCCGCTGGTGGAGCCTTGCTGCGCATCGTACATGGATGTATTGACGCGAAATTCTTCTATCGTTTCTGGCGCCGGCGTTGGCAATGCCTGGCCGATCGCAAGGTACGGCGAAGCGGTACTCTGAATGGGTTCTGCCGTGGTACTGGAGATGCTTGCCGCGCCGCCGATCCCTGTATTGTTCACGATGCGCGCGGACGCCACGGAACTCGTGCTCTTGCCATTGAAAAGGTTGCTGGAATCCACGCCGTTCAGAAGAAACGTGTTGCTGGTGTCTCGCTGTCCATTGGCCCAGATGGGTTGATTACCCAGGCCATTGTTGACACCCGTTCCGCTGCTCAGTTCGGCGTTGACGCCTGGAGAGAGGATTGCCAACCCGGTGAAGCTGCCGGTGGGCAGAGGAACAGACTCGATTTGATCTTTCTCGAGGATGTACCCGTTGGTGGTGTCGACGGCATTCAGGAGCGGCGCAGCTTCCACGGTCACGGTAGTTCCGACTTGTCCAACCTTCAAAGTAGCGTTCACCGTGGCGGTGCGGTCCGCCTGCACGGTGATGGATGGAATTTTCAGGGTATCGAATCCGCCGTGGGTGAAGGTGAGGGTATACGAGCCAATAGGAAGGTTCGCAAAATCATAAGCGCCGACGCTGTTTGTTTTCTGCGTGCGAGTGAGCTTGGTGCCGTCCGCAACTAGTGTGACTTCGGAATCTGTTATCGCGCCACCGGAAGCATCCGTTACGGTGCCGGTAACCCCTCCCAGGGTCTGCTGCGGGAAAGCGCTCGCGGGGAAAAACAGGGAAATGCCCAAGTAAAGGCCAACTACGAAAAAGTACACAGGAACTTTTCCTGATGTTTTCGCCATCCGAAGAGCCTCCCAACGTTCCTCAAAACACCAATGGCTGCGAATGCCATCTGCAGTTCGACCAAGCAATATGTAACGGATAAGGTTGGTATGCCCCGCTTGGCCCCATTTGCGCGACAAAACGTTGCGAGGAAACTAGTCCAAATTGATGTGGAACCGAAACGCAATTTTTCGTTTTCCTCAATTCGTTTTTGTATTGCATAGTGGCGGGGGGAATTTACACAGGCTTGCCGAACTAACGGGCTGTGCTGGAATCTGGATTGGGATTTTCCGTCCTGCGCCTGCTGACTGTGAGTTAGCATGTGTCATGCAAGCAGGCTTTCTTAGGCCGTCCGCCGCCAATCTTGGTTTGTTTTTTGTGATGCTGGCGGCTGTCAGTTCAACGGACTCCTCTCCCGTCCAAACTAAGTCACAGGGCGCTAGCGTTTCCAGACCGCAGCTCCACGAAAAACGTGCCTCGGCTCTCGATCTGGAAGTAGCCGGGGATGTGGCCGGAGCGCCTCCAGGAACAATCCGTTATCTCCGTCGGGAAGATTTGCTGGCATTGCCGCAGGTGAGTTACACGGTCACCGACGATGCTAATTTAAAACGGCCCACCCAGGTTAGTGGCGTTTCGTTGGCAGAACTGGTGCAGCATGTGAGTGCCAACCCGCAATCCGATCTGGTCGTCGCGATTTGCGATGATTTGTATCGAGCGCATTATTCACGCTCGTACATTACGGCGCACGATCCGCTCCTTGTCCTCCTGATCAACGGGAAACCGCCAGAAGACTGGCCGAAAGATTCCGAGGGTCACGGTCTGGGTATGGGCCCGTACTTGATTTCGCATCCTGTTTTTACTTCCCGCTCCAAAGTCCTGTCGCAACCGGAAGAACCACAAATTCCGTGGGGAGTGATTCGCCTGGAATTTCGAGATGAGGAAAAAGTCTTTGGCGCAATTGCGCCTCGCGGCCCGAACGCGAAGGAACCAGCCGTGCAGGATGGCTACCATATCGCGCAACAAAATTGTTTCCGCTGCCACAATATGGGTGCGGAGGGTGGCCAGAAGGCCGGACGGCCGTGGCTCGTTCTTGCAACCTGGGCAAACGCGTCGCCTGAATATTTTGCAGCGTTCGTTCGCAATCCAAAATCAAAAGCCCCTCTCGCACAAATGCCGGGGAATCCTGACTACGATGATGCAACGGTTCACGCGTTAGTTTCCTATTTCCGAACGTTCGCGGTCGAGGAAAAACCATGACGTTCCGCGTCACTAAGTTCGTTCTGGTCTTCGGAGTGGCTCTGTTCTACGCCTTCGTGGTTTTCAGCAACATCACCGACTACGATTCGAACTACCAGTTTGTTCGCCATGTATTAATGATGGATTCCACTTTTCCCGGAAATCATGGAATGTGGCGGGCCATTAACTCTCCGGCGGTGCACACGGCGTTTTATTTGTCTATCATCGCGTGGGAAATCGCGACCCTGGTGCTGTGTTGTTGGGGAGGAGTACGTCTCGCAAAGTCATTGAAGCGCGATGCAAAAACATTTCGCCAGGCCAGCAATCTCGCCATCGCCGGCCTGACACTTAGCCTGGCGATGTGGCTGGTTGCGTTCCTGGACGTGGGCGGAGAATGGTTTCTGATGTGGCAATCGAAAACCTGGAATGGCCAGGAGGCTGCCTTTCGCATGTTCGCGGTAGTGGGAATCGTGCTGCTGGTTCTGGTGCAACCGGAAGTCGACGAGCACCCCTAGCCATCCGCCAACGCGGGTTTTTGATTCCGCCCTCTGACGAAAAACAACAACATTCCTGCCGCCAGATACGCCAGGTAAATGTAAGGCAGTTTGCCGTAGGGTCCTTCGGGTACCGGATACAAATTGCCGATCAGCGCGAGTAACATAGCCATGCCCGCGAGCCATGGAACGAGCTGCGCGCCGGGGCGGTAAGCGCCGTGATCGCGCAAATATCGCGGCAACGCAACACACACCAGCGCGTACGTTACGATGAAGCCGTACGTCGCGAGTGAGCCCATCCAACCATACACATCCAGGCCGCTCGCACCGCGCGCGGCAAGAATTGCTACAGGCAGCACAGCCGCGCTTCCTGTAACCACGATTGCCAGGCCCGGGGTTTCGTGTCGAGCGTGCGTTTTACGAAGCGCCCCATGCGCGAGGCGATGGTGAGACATCAGGAGCAGCACACGAGCGGCCGCGGTGACGCACGCGAGTGTGCCCGCGAACATGCTTACCAGCGCGCCGATATCGATGAGTAGGCCGAGGATGGGAATGCCGCCAACGCTCGCCAGCACGCGCATCGGAGCTTGGCTGGTGCCCAAATCCTGTCCGGCGCTGCGCAGCCCGAGGACCTCCGTATAAGCGCACGCCGTAAAGATCGCGCCGGCAAGCAACGCGCTCTGGATTACCGCGCGCGGAATCGTTTTCAGGGGATTGCGAGCTTCGGCACCCAGCGTCGTGGCGCTTTCGAACCCGACAAAACTGAACAGCGCCAGGACCAAGCCCAGCCTCAACCCGCTCCCGCTCATGCCTTGCAGGTGAAGTTGCTGCCAATCCAAATGCCAACCATGTCGCACGAGGACAAGACCTACGACCAGCAGAATGAATGAAACCGATATTGCTTCGATCCACAACATCAGACGCGTCGAAATTTTCACGTCGCGCCACGCAATCCAGATGGAAATCGCCGTCACCAATAGGGCCAGGAACGCGGCGGATGTGCCGTGACCGGTTGCGTCTCGCAACAACAAATTTCCAAAGTGGTAGAAGCCCCCGATGACGCTTGCGCCGGTGGCGATATACGCAAATAGCAAACTCCATGCCGCCGCGGCCCCGAGCGACGGCGGCAGCACCATCGACGCGTATGTGTACAGCGAACCTGGTGATGCGGAGTAGCGCGCAAATTTCCCGATGCACAGCGCCACCAGCAAAATCGCGGCGGTAGCTAAAACATACGCGAGCCATGTGCCGTTACCGGCGAGCGCGCAGACCAGGGGAATGGTGGCTACTGGAGTCGTCGTGGGCGCGATTGTGGAAACCGACTGCGCCAGCGTTTCCATGGGCGACAACACTTCGCGTCGCAGCCCATAACTTTCCGTCTCGATTTTTGCTTGCGCCATATTCCGGATGAGTCTCCGCCACGCACACTGGCCCGCGATGGAAGACTAGAGGCGGCTACGATACAAGTCCAGCCAGAATGGCGCAAGAAGCTTCCGGGACAACGACGAAGAGTTGCCCGTCAAAATTTCGATTTGAAGATGCAATCACGCTGCTGCTTCCTGCGGGAGCTATGGCGTCGGCGACGACATTCACGAAGCACAGACAGGAGTGTCTATGCCACCTTGGTGTCGATCGCCCGCGCAGCACTCAAAAAGATCTCGATGATCGCGGTGTTGTCGTGATCGGCTGAGTCGTGGCACGGGAAAACCTGAAAAATCATTAACCGCTATTTGTCGATACTGTCGTACGTTAGTGGCCTATGAAAACGTCACGCACCTTCCCGATCCTTGGTCTTGTTTTGCTGGCATTTCTGTCTTGTGCGAAGGAACGGTCACAGGAAAAAGTCGCCGCCAATTCCAGCCCGGCAGCTCTCGACCTGAAAGTTCCAGACAGATTCAACTTCGTGGCTTTCGGTGATACGCGGTTTCACGATCCCGCCGATACGCAACCGGCGAATGCCGCGATCCGGCAAGCCTTGGTGGTGGCGATCGATAAAGAAAACCCAGCGTTCATTTCCATCGGCGGCGACGTTGTGTACACCGGCGATAATTCCAAAGATTGGGAAGTATGGGATACCGAAACCGCCGCTTGGCGGGAACACAACATCAAAGTCTATCCGGCGCTAGGGAATCATGATCTGAAGGGCGACGAAAAGGTCGCGTTGGGAAACTACTTTGCGCGGTTTACGGAGCTTCAGAGCAGCCGCTACTACTCGGTGTTGATGGGCCACTCCATGATGCTGGTGATCGACAGCGCGCTGGAGGAAATTTCTGGCCCGCAGGGGGACTGGCTGCGTGCACAGTTGGAACATCTGCCGGCGGATCTCAATTTTGTGTTCTTTGTGTTTCATCACCCGCCCTACACCAGTTCTTCGGACGAAAATAAAGCGCTGGGTGGAGGCCATTCCGCACGGACGAAAGAACAGGGCCTGGGTGAGTATCTGGAAGAGCGCCAGAAAAAGACCCGAGCGCGATTCATTGTCTTCAACGGCCATGTCCATAACTATGAGCGCCACGAGCATGGCGGAATAACGTATTTTGTAACCGGCGGAGGCGGTGCTCATCCGTACCCCATCCCACACCGTGAACACGATCTGTACACCGACGCCGGAATCAACTACCACTATCTGCTGGTGCAGATCGATGGTGTAAAAGCGAATATCGTTATGAATAAGCTGGAGATTAAGGATGGAAAGCAAATCTGGACCAAGCCGGATAGCGTGACCATTTCTGTCCCCTCGGCTTTGCCCCACGCAGCGGATTGACGCTCTACCGTTTCACTCGTTTCCCACCCTCACGTCTGCACAGGCGTGCAACTCTCGAATGGAATTGCCGTATGATACGGGCATGAGACTGTTGCTGGCTGAAGACGACGCGCGCATTTCCCGCTTTGTCACCAAAGGTCTTCAGGAGCAGTCCTATGCAGTGGACGTTGTCGCGAATGGAAACGACGCGGTCTATCAAGCAGAAATCAACGACTACGATTTGGTGATCCTGGACGTAATGTTGCCCGGCCAGGATGGCTTTGCCGCATGCCGCGCGTTGCGTGGGCTCGGAAAGCATATGCCCATCCTGATGCTCACCGCGCGCGACGGCGTGGACGATCGGATTACCGGGCTCGATGCGGGCGCCGACGATTACCTTACGAAACCTTTCGAATTTGGCGAGCTTCTCGCTAGATTGCGAGCGCTGCTGCGACGCCCGCGAGACCTGCAGCCATCGCAGATTGTCGTTGGCGACCTGGTGTTGAATACCGCGGCACAATCCGTGAAGCGTGGCGATCGCGACATTCCCTTGACCGCCAAGGAATACGCCCTGTTGGAATATCTGGTTCGCAATGCGGGGCGAGTTGTGGGACGCGCGGAAATCGCGGAGCACGTCTGGGACGAATCGTTCGATCCATTTTCGAATTTGATTGAAGTGTACGTGAACCGGCTACGGCGAAAGCTGGGTGATGATGGCGGCAAACCATTGTTGCAGACCCGTCGCGGCAGCGGCTACGTGCTGTTGCCGGGGTCGCCTTCGGATTCTTCCTCAAGCGCGCCAGGTAGCGCCGGCAAATCGCATGTTTGATTCGGTCCGGGTACGGCTCACGTTTTGGTATACGGGCGTGCTTGCGCTCGTTCTTATCCTGCTCGCAGTGGTTACGTACCTATTCTACGCGCGCGATATTTCGCAGCGCATCGACTCCAACCTGTTTGAGCTATCGGATGCGTTCACGACGACCTTTCATGCCGAACTCGGTCAACAGACCAGCCCGGATGCCGTGAAAAGCGCGGCGCGAGAAGCGATGGTCGAACATCGTTTCCGCGATACGGTTTTCACCTTGCTCGGGGTGGACGGAGAAGTGCTGGCTAGTTCCTTGGAGTTGCCGGCGTTGGGTGGCTCGTCAAAAGAGCAAATTGGTCCCGAGATATTCCGCTCTGATTCCTTTCGATCGCTCGTGACGGGTAGTCTCCGTGGTCCCGCGGCACTGTTACGAAATGTAGACGGAGGAAAATCCGGTCTTCGCGCATACCTGCGACCGTTGAATGTTGGAAGCCATTCTTACAGGCTGGTGGTGATGCAGTCCTTGCACCCCCGCAGAGAGTTGCTCGAGGACGTACGCAACACGTATTTGTGGATCATCCCGATTGTCCTGATCCTTGCCAGCGTCGGCGGTTATTTTCTGGCACGCAAAAGCCTTGCTCCAGTGGTGGCCATGGCGATCCAGGCACAAAGCATGGGCGCACAGAATCTGCAGGGCCGGTTAGCGGTGCCGAACCGCCGCGATGAGTTGGGGCAGCTCGCTCTTTCGTTCAATCAGTTGCTGGAGCGATTGGAGCAAACGTTCGAACGGCAACGGCGTTTTATCTCGGATGCGTCTCACGAGCTGCGCACCCCGGTGGCCATCCTTCGCGGGGAAACAGACGTTACGCTTTCGCGTTCGGACCGCTCGCCGGAGGAATATCGTGAATCGCTCGCGATTCTGCGCGACGAATCGCAGCGCCTGATGCATATTATCGAGGACCTTTTCACGCTGACGCGCGCGGATGCGGGACAATACCCCGTGGCGTTGCGCGAATTCTACCTCGATGAACTTGTCGGCGAGGTGTTGCACCAGGCGAGATCGCTGGTGATTCCCAAGCAGATTGTGCTTACCTCCAGCATTGAACCCGAGCTGCTGTTTCGCGGAGATGAGGCATTGCTCCGGCGCTTGCTGTTGAACCTTTTGCAGAATGCCATCAAGCACACACCGGCCGGCGGAACGATTCACTTGAAAGCCGGCAAGGATGCCAATCAGTTTCTTGTCAGCGTTACGGATTCCGGTCCGGGAATCCCGCCGGATTTGCATGAACGGATTTTCGAGCGGTTCTTCCGTGTGGATAAGGCGCGCACACGCTCGGAGAGCGACTCCGGCGGAGCTGGCCTAGGGCTCTCCATTGCCCGCTGGATCGCGGAGGCGCATGACGGCCGATTGGTGGTTAGCCGGTCCGATTCGACAGGCTCCACGTTTACGGCTACCTTCCCGATTAAGGACGCGAAGGCGATGCCCGCACCCGTATCGTAGTTCTTGAAATATCAGTCCTATTCATGGCCAGCCAATCCGGTCAAAACGCTACCTTTACCTCGAAAAACTCATTAATCGTGTGTTTATCTCGAGGTAGCTACTGTCAGGTCAATGCGGGAGAAGTGGGTTTTTCCGCAAAGCTTGGAAGCTTTTAGCGAAGGTGCAAAATGAACAAGAAAAATGCTCTGCCCCTGTCGATAGGTATCCTCGCCCTGGGATTCGGCGTGCAGTTGAACGCGCAAACTACCGCGCCACAAAAATCGAAGGTTCCCGCTTCACTGAAGTCGCAGGCAAAGATTTCTCTTGAGGATGCGCGAACCACGGCCATCAAAAAAGTACCGGGCGAAATCAAGGAAGAAGAGTTGGAGAAGGAAAACGGCAAGCTGGTTTATTCCTTTGACATCCAAGCCACCGGACAAAAAGACATCACGGAAGTACAGGTAAGCGCGATGGACGGCACAATCGTGAGCGTGGAGAAGGAAAACGCGGCGAGCGAAGCAAAAGAACAGAAGCAGGACGCTGCAAAGCAAAAGACGGCAGGCAAGCCGCAGCCGTAGAGAGTATATTTTGAAAATGAAACGACGCTTCTTAAGACAAGCCACAACGCTAGGCGCCGTGACCCTGGCGTTTGCACCGCTGCTTGTGGGGCAGCAAGTAACGGCGCCGGAGCCACGGCCGCTTGCAATGGCGACCCCAATGCATGCCGGCGCACAACCTGCGGATAACTCCTCCAACGAGCGCAAGGCGCTGACGTTGCAGCAGGCACTTGCTCTGGCGAAACAAAACAGCGTGCAGTTTCAGGCCGCTCTGACAGACTCGCGAGTGGCTCAACAGGACAGCAGGCAAGCGCTGGCCTCGTTGCTTCCGACCGCGGTCTTCAACACTTCCGCTATCTACACCCAATCGAATGGACCGGCGCTCGGCGTTAAATTCATTGCTAACAATGCGGTGCACGAATACATCAGCCAGGGAAATGTGCATGAGGCTCTTGACGCCGCTACCGTGGCCGCTTATCGCAGGGCGGCAGCCTTGGCGGCAGTGTCAAAGGCTCGCGCCGACATAGCGGCTCGGGGATTAGTCGTGACAGTGGTGCAGAACTATTTTGCGGTGTCCGCCGCGGAACAAAAACTCGAAGCCGCTAAACGAACAGCAGAAGAAGGGCAGAAGTTTCTTCAACTGACGCAAGATCTCGAGAAGGGTGGAGAGGCCGCGCATTCGGATGTCATCAAGGCGGAATTACAATCGCAGGATCGCAAAAGGCAACTGCAGGAGACCCAGTTAGCGCTGCTGAACGCCCGCCTGAACCTGGCGATCCTCGTGTTTCCCGATTTCAACGATAACTTCACGGTTGTCGATGACCTGCACGCGCCTGTAGCCTTGCCGACCCGCGATGAATTTGAAGTGCAGGCTGCCCGCGATAATCCGGAAATCCGCGCGGCCCTCTCCACGGTGAAAGCCGCGGATCAGGAAGTGTATGCCGCACGCGCGGGCTATCTACCTACGGTCACCTTGGATTATTTCTACGGAATCGATTCCACCCACTACGCGGTAAATTCGACGCTTCCGCCTCCAGACAACACCAGGTACTCGAACTTAGGCTCGGCGGCGACCGCAGCACTTACGTGGGAATTATGGAACTGGGGCACCACCCAGAGCCGGATCACGCAAGCGGAGCTTCGGCGAACCCAGACGAAACGCGAGCTATCTTTGGCGCAGAGAACCCTGCTATCGGAGATGCGCTCCCTTTATGCGGAAGCGGAGACTTCGCTCGAGGAGTTGAGTGGTTTGCAAAGGTCAGCCGAATTAGCCTCCGACAGCCTGCGCCTCACCACCCTGCGCTACAAGAATGGAGAAGCTACCGTGCTGGAAGTTGTGGATTCACAAACGTCGTTTGCTCTGGCGAACTCCGGCTACCAGGATGGCGCCGTTCGTTATCGAGTAGCGCTCGCAAATCTGCAGACTTTGACAGGAGTATTGACGACTCCATGAATCGCGGAATCGAAATGAAATCATTCAAGAATCCCCAAGCGGCGGCCGGTTTTTTCCTCTTGGCCGCATCGTTGCTGCTTCACGGCTGTGCGGCGCCGGAAAAAGAACCGGAAGTCGTCGCCGCGGTTCAAACCACGCCGGCAGAGAGCGGCCCGATCTCCGAAACGGTCTCCGCGGAAGCGGTCGTGTTTCCTCTGGAACAATCGATCATCACGCCAAAAATTACCTCGACGATCAAAAAGTTTTATGTCCAGCGTGGCAGCAAGGTGAAGAAAGGCCAACTACTCGCCGAATTGGAAAGCGCGGACCTGGCTGGAGCCGCGGAGCAACGCAAGGGTGAATTCGAGCAGGCCGAGGCAGCCTACCTGATGACTACCGGTGCAAGCCTCCCCCAGCAGATTCAGAAAGCGGAGCTGGATGCGGCTACGGCAAAGGGCGCATATGAAGCGCAGTTAAAGGTTTATGAGGCGCGCAAGGACCTGTTCAACCAGGGAGCGCTTCCGAGGCGCGATCTGGATTCGGCTGAAGTCGCTATGGCTCAGGCGCGGAGCGCGAACGAGCAGGCGCAGAAGCAATTGGCCGATCTTCAAAGGATCGGTAAGGAACAATGGCTGAAATCAGCAAGTGGATCTTTATCCGCTGCTAAAGGCACCTACCTGAATGCCCAGGCGCAATTGAGCTATTCAAACATCTATAGCCCCATCGATGGTGTTGTTACAGAACGTCCGTTATTCCAGGGCGAACTAGCCACGGCGAACCAGCCGATCATGACGGTGATGAACACCTCGAAACTGGTCGCAAAAGCGCACCTGGCGCAGAACGAAGCGGTGCTGCTGAAGGCGGGCAATCCGGCGGAGTTGCAACTGGCCGGCCTGGATGAACCCATCAAAGGAAAGGTGATGTTGGTGAGTCCCGCGCTGGACGCCGGAGGCACCACGATCGAAGTGTGGGTGGAAGCTATCAAGCCTCCAGCGGCGTTAAAACCCGGGATGAATGTAGGCGTTACCGCGACGGCCAAAACCGTGAAAGAGGCGATCGTGGTTCCCGCTTCCGCGGTGTTCAAGACGGCCGAAGGGCAGGACTATGTTTTGATTGCGGGCTCCGACGAGAAAGCCCATCAGACCAAGATAAAAGTTGGCATTAGAAATAAGGAACTGGCGCAAATCGAATCCGGGGTGAAAGAGAAAGACCCCATCATCACCGTTGGTGGGTATGCATTGCCGGACGGCACGAAAATCAAGGTTGAGACGTCCCCACCTCTGGAAGCAGCGGACGATAAGGCCAACGACAAAGCAGGCGCTGGTACGGACGACAAAGCCGACCCTGCTGATAAAGCGGATGCTGCTGACGACAAGAAGACCACACCTGCCGCCGCCGCAGCTGAAAAGAAGCCCGCAAAGAACGCACCACCCGCCAAAACTCCCGCGAAAGGCAAGGAATAGGCGTACATGGATCTCCAGCCAGAGAATGTGCGTCCGGCATCCGGGCAAGGAAGCGGCAAGGAAACAGAAAGCTTGCCGTGGTTCAAGAGGTTGTCCCGGCCCATTATCTTTTTGACCATCAGCATCGCACTGGTCGGTGTCTATCTGGCGTTCACGATTCCTGTCGCCGTATTCCCGAACACCGATTTTCCGCGCATTGTGGTTGGCATCGACAACGGTGTTATGCCCATTGACCAGATGCTGGTTACGGTCACCAAGCCCATGGAAGAGGCAGTGAACAGCGTACCGGGATTGCAGAAGGTGCAATCCATTACCAGTCGAGGGTCCGCGGAATTGGATCTGTTCTTCGATTGGAACTCGGACATGATCCTCACTTTGCAGCGTGTCGATGCGGTGGTGGCCCGGCTGCAACCGGAGCTGCCACCAGGAGCGAAAGTCGACACGCATCGACTGACGTTCGCATCGTTTCCAATCCTCGGTTACAGCTTGACCTCCGATTCGCTGTCGCAGAGCAAACTCTGGGAGGTTGCTACTTATGATTTGAAGCCGCGCCTGAACCGGCTGGACGGTGTTGCCACCGTTGTGGTTCAAGGCGGGCGCGTGCCGGAATTTCAGGTTATGCCAGATCCTTCGCGACTCCAAGCCACCGGAATCACCGTTCCGGATATTCTGGACGCGATTCGCCGCACCAATTTGATTGATTCCCCAGGCCTGATGGAGCACGAGCACCAGTTACTCCTGGGATTGATTAGCGGGCAAGTACGCACTCCGGACGAAATTGCGCAGATTGTCGTGAAGTCCACCAAGGATGGAGTACCGATTCGCCTCGGCGACATCGCGAAAATTTCACCGTCTGACGCGCCCGTCTACACCATCGTTACCGCGAACGGTAAGCCTGCCGTTTTGCTCAGTGTCAAGCGCCAGCCAGAAAGCAATACTCTGGACGTGGCCAACGAAGTACGCGCGAAAATCGCGGAGCTGCGTCCAACGTTGCCGCCCAGTGTCCACCTTGAGCCATTCTACGATCAGTCCACCATTGTGCAGGCGTCCATCACCAGTGTGCGCGATGCGGTGTTGCTCGGAATTATTCTTTCCGCGGGCATTCTGGTGCTTTTCCTGCGCGACTGGGGTTCCTCGCTGGTTGCCGCGCTGGTCATCCCAGTCACGTTGCTCATCACCTTCATCGTTCTGAGGCTCAC
>Ga0210409_10004940_pt1 | contig 14130 bp, 7 predicted proteins | sample IncBWH17MmetaG_FD_161649 | JGI IMG/M metagenome (GOLD analysis project Ga0210409, IMG submission 161649) | Forest soil microbial communities from Barre Woods Harvard Forest LTER site, Petersham, Massachusetts, United States - Inc-BW-H-17-M | ecosystem: Environmental > Terrestrial > Soil >... | reverse complement strand
CGAACGCACTCGGTACTTGTGGCCGCCGATCGTTTGCGGCCAAAGGCAAAACGTGCATTGGGCGGGGCAACCGCGCCCCGTATAGAGGCTCACATAGGGGTGAAGCAGGTACCCGATGAAATACTTCTCGATTTGCAGATCGCGTTTATAGACGTCCGCCACCCAGGGCAAAGTGTCCATGTTGACGATCATTTCGCGCTCCGGATTATGTTTAATCTTACCGTCTTTATCGCGGTAGGACAGGCCGGTGATACTGTCGAGGGGCCGACCCTCAGCCACTTCCTTGCACGTATAATCGAACTCCTTGCGCCCGACCCAATCGATTGCCCAGGAGGCTTTGAGTGTTTCGGTGGGCAGCACCGCCGCATGAGCACCCACGAAACCAATCCTGGTTTCGGGGCGGTTTTGCTTGATCGCCTCGGCCACCTTGCTGTCGTTCTTGAGCGAAGGCGTCGAGGTGTGGATGATCACGTGATCGTAGGCCTTGGCCTGCTCCAGACATTTCTTAATGTCGATATCGTGCGGAGGACAATCCAGCAGCCTGGCGCCGGGGACCAGCGCGGCGGGTTGCGCCAGCCACGTAGGGTACCAAAAACTGGTCACCTCACGCCGCGCCTGGTAACGCGAACCGGCGCCGCCATCAAAGCCGTCGAAACTGGGTGGAGACAAGAACAGTGTTTTCATGCTGTCAAAAAAGTGATCGCATCTGCCCGCTCAGCCTAGGCGTCCTTGGCAGTGCGGATCTTGGCCATTAGCTCATCCCGTTGCGAAGTGTCGCCCGTGCTGCACGAACCTCCGCCGTGGCCGCTCTCAACCTTTGTCTGGAATGCCGACCGTGCTCCGGCCAGACCCGATTTGACGGCGGCCTTGGCCTCGGCCAGATGACCTTGCCCGATAGAAAAACCATTGAACGCGGGAACTTTACGGCCTTCGTAATACGGTGCGGGCTTGCTTGAGAAATTGTATCTGAAATTCTTCCAATTATCGCGCAGGTTGCTGCTGAGCGCGCCGCTCGGGTCGTAACCGCAATGCACCATGCAGTTTTCGCAGCGTGCGTCTCGCGCCACGCCGTTTACAACTCCGTACTTGTTCCAGTCCACCTTGTCCAGCATCTCCTGGTAATGCGGGTAATGGCCATCGGTCATCAGATAACAGGGCGCCTTCCAACCTTTAACGTTACGAGTGGGAATGGCCCAGGCTGTGCAGGTCAGCTCGCGTTTGCCGGCGAGGAATTCCTGGTAGACGGCCGTACCGATGATCGTGAAACGCTCTCCCCATTCCAGCATTTTGCTAAACTTCTCCCGCGTCATAGCCCGCGTGAGGAAAAAGTCTTCGGGCTTTTTGCCAAGCCGTTTCACCATGTCTTTCTTGGCCGCATCGTACTCGTAACCTGGTGAAATGGTATGGGCATCCACTTCGAGCGAGGAAAAGAACTCGAACATCTGTTCGATTTCTTTGACGTCAGTCTCTTTGTAGACCGTTGTGTTGGTCGCCACCTGGTAGCCTAGAATCTTGGCCATGCGGATGGCTTCGACACATTCGTTGAACACACCTTCGCGTTCGACAATCAGATCGTGCGTGTATTCCAGGCCGTCGATATGGACGTTCCAATACATCCACTTGCTGGGCTTGATGGCGGGGCGGCCGTCCTGTTTGCCCTTGCGAATCGTCTCCACGTCCTTTTGCGTGATCAGCTTCTCCGCAAGCAAGCGGGCCAGAGTTGGTTCGAGCGCCGCCGAATACGTGCTGGCCAGATAATCCTTCAACTCCCGCCGCATGAACATCCCGTTGGTGCAGACGTAAACAATGCGGCGCTGTTCGAGCAAGCCGGCGACGAGTTCCTTGATTTTCGGGTAGATGAGCGGTTCGCCCCCGCAAATGGACACCATGGGGGCATCGCATTCCCGGGCCGACCCCAGGCAATCTTCCAGCGTCATCATATCCTTGAGGCTGGTGGAATACTCTCGAATGCGCCCGCACCCCGTACACGTCAAGTTACAGGTGTGCAACGGTTCCAGTTGCAGAACCAGCGCAAACCGCGGCGTCCGCTTCATTTTGTGGCGGATGATGTGACGGGCAATCTTCACCGTCAATGCGAGTGGAAATCGCATAGCAATGCTTTAAATAGATTCTATTGTTGGGATGATGAGTTTTAGAATTGAGCGACCTCGGTACCTGGCTCAACTGCGGGAAGAGTATGCTCGGGGTGGAGTGGCTGGGGATCAGCTTTGAGTATCCCCGGCAACAGAAAAGAGGCGGGCGAAACGCTCTTGGTGGCGCTAAAACCGCCGCAACCGGCCACGATCAGAAGAAGGGCCGGCAGCATGCTCAACCGCAGAACTTTCCAATTCAATCTCACTGAAACAGAATATAGTTTACGTTATGCCCTTGGCAACCTTTAATTCGTCCGTGCGTAAGGGACTGGAAGGAAATCCGAAACCCGAAGGCCGAAGGCCGAAAGAAGGCCGAAGCCCGAAACCCGAAGCCCGAAAACACCTACGCCTTATTCGGATTTCGGATTTCGACCTTCTTTCGGCCTTCGGCCTTCGGCCTCCGGGTTTAATATCGGTCTTTGCCGCTCTGTGCCTATTGGCACTGGGCCCTCCGGCCCGCGGTGGTGACAGCGATGACTCCACCGGGCCGCGCAAGGCATTCGAAGAGGCCAAACGCAAGCACGAGAGCAATCCCAAGGATGTCGAAGCCACGTGGCAATTCGCCCGGGCCACGTTTGATCTGGCGGATGTGGCGACGGGCAAAAGTGAACGCGCCGAGATAGCCCAGCAAGGCATCGCGGCGTGCAACCAGGCGCTGGAGAAGACGACGCCCCCGGATTGCGCCGCGCTCCACTACTACCTGGGCTTGAACCAGGGAGAGCTGGCCAGAACCAAAGTTTTCGGGGCGCTCAGGCTGGTGGATCAAATGGAGCGCGAATTCCTGAAGGCCATCGAACTGGACGCCTCGTTCGATTATGGCGGGCCGGATCGCAGCGTGGGCTTGCTGTATCGTGACGCGCCAGCTTTTGGGAGTATCGGCAGCCGAACCAAAGCCCGGACCCACTTGCAGCACGCCGTGGAGCTGGCGCCGTGCTATCCCGAAAACCGGCTTAACCTGATTGAATCCGAGCTCAAATGGAACGATCGCAAATCCGCCCGGCATGAACTCAAGCTGCTCGAGGATTCCTGGCCCGACGCGCGCGCGCAGTTCACCGGGTCTGCCTGGGGCTCCAGTTGGACCGATTGGAACAGTCGGCTCGATAAAATCAAGCGGACCCTTGAGGAGCCCGCCCGCTTGGAGTCTCCTCGCCATTAATATTTTCCAGAAGTCCGGCGTATACCCGGTTTTACGGGCTGATTCTTGTGGCATAGCCGCTTTCTCCACAGTATTGTCCTGACGCCATTGTTTGGACGCGGCCGGCTCCTTTGGCCTTGTCCAGCAAAGGTCCCGATATTTGATATTAATTAACTTGAAATTGAAAACCTGGAACATATGAACACGCTCGTACAGCTTCTTGGCGACAAAGCCGATTATTTGCTCAACTTTAAGAATCCGAAGATCCCGGCAGAACGCCTGCATCTGCCTGGACCGGATGTGGTGGATAGGCTTTATGCTGTTTCCGATCGGAACAACCGCGTCCTGAGCAACCTGCAGCGCCTTGTAGGCCATGGCCGGCTGGCCAATACCGGCTACCTTTCCATTCTGCCCGTGGACCAGGGTATCGAGCACTCCGGCGGCGCCAGCTTCGCCAAAAACCCGGACTACTTTGACGCCGAGAACATCGTCCGGCTGGCGATCGAAGGCGGTTGCAACGCGGTAGCTTCGACCTTTGGCGTGTTGGGCGCGGTGGCTCGCCAGTACGCCCACAAGATTCCCTTCCTGGTAAAAATCAACCACAACGAGCTTTTGACCTACCCAAATAAGTTCGACCAGATCATGTTCGGCACAGTGAAGCAAGCCGTCGACATGGGCGCGGCCGCCGTGGGCGCGACCATTTACTTCGGGTCGGAGCCAAGCACCCGTCAGATAGTTGAAGTGTCCCAGGCCTTCGCGCTGGCTCACGAGCACGGCTTGGCAACGGTGCTTTGGTGCTACCTGCGCAACAACGCTTTCAAAAAGGACAAGGACTATCACGTTTCGGCCGACCTGACAGGCCAGGCCAATCATTTGGGCGTGACTATCCAGGCTGACATCATCAAACAGAAACTTCCGGAAAACAACGGCGGCTTCAAAGCGCTCAACACGGGCAGCTCCAGCTACGGCAAGCTCGACGAGCGCATCTACACGGAATTAACCAGCGACCACCCCATCGACCTCTGCCGCTACCAGGTCGCCAACTGTTATATGGGCCGAGCCGGGCTGATCAACAGCGGCGGCGAGTCCAAGGGCGCGGGCGACCTCGCCAACGCCGTCACCACCGCCGTGATTAACAAGCGCGCGGGTGGCATGGGCCTCATCTCCGGCCGCAAAGCGTTTCAGCGCCCCATGAAAGAGGGCGTTGCGCTGCTGAACGCCGTTCAGGACGTTTATCTGAGCAAGGACATCACGGTCGCGTAGGATCCGATTTGTGCTTGCCCCGGGCGCGGCGAGGCGCTGCGCCCGGAGGTTTGCCGGATTGCAAATTGTAAATTGCAATTTCTGGCGTGGCGCTGTGGCCGAAGGATTTGACTTACGTACGCGCGTTTTGAAGCGGGCGCGCTCTTTTTGTAAAGGCTACGCCCTCGATCTCCACCAATAATTCGGGACGGCACACATCCGCCACGGCGTAAATCGCAGGCACTGAGCCAAAGCGTTTTTCGCAAATCGCCTTGCACACAGAAAAATCCTCGGCGCGTTTGAGGTAGACCCGAACTTTTGCCAGATCGTTCAGCCGAGCCCCGGGATGTTTGATCCCGTGGAAAACAAAATTGTCGGCAGAGATTAGCTTTTCAATGTTCTCGACGGTTTGTTCCGTCTGTTTCCGGATGTCGCCGGGGTGGCGGCTGAGGGAATGAACCACGCTGGCGGTGCCCGAAACCCAGGTTGTAATGTAATTGTCCAGCACCAGGGCAACGCCTCGCGAGAACTTGGGACTCTGGGGCGAGTGCCGGGGATGATAAGCGTAAGCCGGGGTTTGCTGGGGGTTCTCCAGCGGCAGAAGGAACGCATCTCCTCTTTGGGTCTGCAGCGCCAGGGAACCGGCGACCAAACCCGAACCGCTCATACCGATGCCCGTGCTGGCAGGGTAAATGCCCTGGGGAATGCTCGGCTGAGCCACGGAGCAATGGAATTTTATCCGGCGATAAAAATCCGTTCGCGCACGATTAAGCTCCATATAACGCTGAAGACCAGCCTCGGTTTCGGTAATCCCGCCCAGATAAAACCAGGTGCGCAGCACATGCTCGAAGCCGCCCCCCGCTTGCTCCAGCGCGCGTTGCATGCGCTTGAGCACGGCGATAGTTTGCCCGTAGATTCCGCCCCTGGATCCTTCCGATCGCAGCCCGGCGCAATAAATCCAGCGTGTGCCGTCATAGCTTACGGTCAGCGTATGCTCTCCTCCCTGCTCGATGCGCACGTCGCGTCCTCCAATGGCCCAAGCCTCCAGAGCGAGGGCCGCCCCGCAGCATGGCGGCTGGAAAACCATGTTGGTGATGGGCCGCTTGGCTCCGTAATGCTCCAAAAGAATCGTCTCGCAAGGCGTCAACGACTCCGGTTCGCGCAGGAACACCGTTTGCGAAGTCACGGTCATGGGCTGTTCCTGACGCGCAAGTATCTGTTCCTGGAGAGTCAGGATCTCGCGCGCCTGTTCAGCTAAGGATCCACGGCCCTGCGGCACCAGCATGAGCGACATCCGAACGGAGCTTCCAACCTGGATGGAAGAATAGCCTTCGCCAGCGGTTGAATTCGGGTTCGGCCGCCGGCAAACCATGCGTAGAGATTCAACCGAGGTTTGCGCCTGGCGGTTGGCCACTGGATCGAAAAAAACTTCGCGCTCACGCGCACCCCGTGGACGAGCGGACATATTCTTTCGGCTCAACTTACCAACGCCCTAGCCGCTTGCCCATGATATTCAGATCACCGTCCCATGGGGAATCACTCCGTTCTTGGGAACTATCACAATCCCGTCCCGAACGTAGTACTGAGGGTGATCCACTTTGTCGGGTTTGCCAGTCGGCGAAATGATCACGTTGTTTCCGATCCGCGCGTTTTTATCGACAATGGCATTCTCAATTCTGCAATTGGCGCCGACCCCGATACGCGGCTTGCCCGTCTTCTCGTGTTCTTCGATGGATTCCTTGGATTCGTAATAATCGCTCCCCAATAGGATCGCCCGGTTTAAAACCGTCCCCGGCCCCACCAAACAACGCAGCCCGACGATGCTATGACTGATCGTGGCTCGGTTGATGATACATCCGTCCGAAATCACCGCATGGTCGATCTGCGCGCCGTTAATTTTCGAGCCGGGCAAAAACCGGGGGCGGCTGAAGATCGGCGCGCTCATATCGAAGAAATTGAACCGGGGCAATTCGTTGGTGAGATCGATGTTGGCTTCGAAAAAGGCTCGAATGGTGCCGATGTCTTCCCAATAACCCTGGAAAACGTATGAGTAAACCTTCAGGTCCTTGATCGCCTGCGGGATGATATGTTTGCCGAAGTCGGTGAACTCGTTTTCCAGGAGGCGAAAAATGACGTCGCGCCCAAAGACATAGATTCCCATGGAGGCCAGGAAAAGCTCGCCCTGTTCCTCGATTTCCAGCTTAGAGTACCAGGCCGGGTCCAATCGCAGCGTGTCTTGCACTGCCGGGTCGGAGGGCTTTTCCACGAATCGGGTGATCCGTCGGTCGGCATCCATCTGCATGATGCCCAATCCGGGCACTTCTGAGCGCCGCACCGGGATGGTGGCGATCGTGATGTCCGCTTGGGTGTCGGCATGTTGCTCGATGATGTTGCGAAAATCCATCCGATAGAGCTGATCCCCGCTCAGGATGAGCAGATAGTCCCAGTCGTGGTTGCGGAAATGGATCTTGTTCTTGCGCACGGCATCGGCAGTGCCCTGGTACCAGGAGGTGTCGGAAAAAGTCTGCTCGGCGGCCAGCATTTCGACGAACCCTCCGGCAAAGTGGTCGAATTTATAGGATTGCGAAATATGCCTGTGGAGCGAGGCGGAGTTGAACTGAGTCAGCAGGTAAACCCGGCGCAAACCCGAATTAATGCAATTGGAAATCGGGATATCCACGAGACGGTACTTTCCCGCCAACGGCACGGCAGGCTTGGCGCGCTCCTTGGTTAATGGAAACAAGCGGGTTCCCTGTCCACCTCCCATAATGACCGAGAGCACGTTACTGGTGTTTATTGATTGACGACCGCTCTGTGACATACCACGTCCCGAGTTTCAATAGCCCGCAGCGACTATACCTGTTGGTCCAAAAAACATGCAAGCCAGCATTGCTGCTGCTCTGCTGCCGCTGTGAAAAGGGCGTGACTGGGTGGGGTGGGGCGAGGCTCCTGCCGAGGCCCCACTGGCCTCGCCCAAATGCCCAACCTGGGGCAAACTACGCTATTTCACCGATAGCCAAGCTCGTATAGTATAGCTCATGCCGTTTGGAAAGGGCCGACGGAAATTGCTTTGGGCTTTTGGCTTTCTCTTTGCGGGGGTCGCCGCAGTCTGGTTCTCGCTCCCGGTATGGTTCCCTTGGGTGTTGCGTCCCCTGGCTTCGCGCGCCGGAGCTCGATTTGCCGCTTACGAACGCCTGGGCTACAGTCGATTCGTTCTCCACAACTTCGCTTTGACCAACAGCTCGGTTGTCTTCCACGCTCGCCGGTTCGAAGCCTTCGTGCCCTCCGTCTGGCTCTGGAAACTGGCTCTGCACCAGCAGACGGAGAGCAAACCGTACGCGAGCTTCAGCGATTGGAATTGCCAACTTATGCCCAGCGGCAACAAGAATCCCTCGCCACCGTTTTCGCAAATCCAGGACCTGGCGGCGACCTCGCGCGTGCTAGAACGTTGGATTCCCACGGCAACCCTTGAGCATGGCGCGGTGCACTCGGGCGAAACCACTTTAGCAGTTCCCGAAGCCAACTGGAAGGAGGGGCACCTTCAAGCCGGATTGCAATTGCCGGCCCAGGCATCCGGGCGTTTGCTCCAAGCCAGCTTGAGCCCAGCGCATCCATTCCAATTGCAAGTGTCCTGCCCTGACTTAGCCCTGGATTCCATGATAGACTTTTCGACCAATAAGGCCGGGTTGGACCTCGACACTTCAATAAACTTGCAAAGCAACCGGCTCTCGTTGCAGGCGCACTTCGGACCGTCGGATATCCTTCCCCAAACAGCTTTGTTGCGCGGCAGCAATCTTCAATTCTCGGCTGAAACGGCGCAATTGCCTCAATACGGCGAGCTGGGCGGCTCTCTTCTAGCCCAGTGGGAGCACGGCCAATTCTCACTGGACCTTACAGCGACCGCGCGTCCGGCAACCGGACAAAGCAACCTGCCCCCGGTTGACGTCGATTTAGGCGTTCGAGGCGACACTAACTCAGCGTCGGTCGAGAGACTTGTCGTCAAGACTCCTTTTCTTGGGGCGAATCTTTCCAATCCCGTGAGGCTCGGCTTCACGGCGCCTTACCTGGCAGACGGTGCGAATCTGAACCTGGCGGCAGACCTGTCCCGGCAGCAATGGGCTCCTCTGACCGGGAAACTGACTGGGTTTGCCAGGTTAGGCCTCGGAAACAATAACCTCCCGCAGGCGCAGCTTCAGATTGCGGGCACCAACATCGGCAACGAATCGCTAAAGGCCAGTACCGTCGAACTGGTCGCCGGGTGCAGTTGGCCCGTGCTTGAAATCATCCGTGCCGATATCCATTTCAACGATGGTTCGACCGCGACCCTCAACGGCAAGCTCGATCTGGAAACAAAATCCGCCGCCGATGGAAGGTTCCATTTCGATGGCCCTTTGGCCCGGCAATGGCTGCCTGCGGAATACTCTTATGGGAAGCTCCTTGTCTCGGGGACTTTCCAGGGACCGCTGAATAAACTCGCTCACGAGGGCCGCCTGGAAGCGGACGACGTCACGAGTCCCTTGTTGAAACCTCTAGCTTTGAGCGCCCGATGGAACGGCGAGGCCGAGACTGTTCAAGATTTTTCGATCCGGCTCTCGAGCACGAACTCGTCCCTCGCATTGGAGGGGGCGCTGGCGACAGGGAAGGCGCCAACTGAGTTGCGTCTCAAAACCTTGTCACTGTCCACAAATCGTTCCCCGGCCTTGGACCTGGCTGAACCCGTTACCATCAGCCTGCTGCCACCGAAGCCCGGCACGAACTGGGTGCTCGACACCACGCGCATACGCTGGGCGGGTCCCGCCGGCGAAGTGAATGTCCAGGCTTCTGTTGAATGGCCAAGCCGCGGCGTCGTGCAGATTTCGGCCCACCGCTTCCCACTTGAGCCCGCTGGCGGATTCTTCAAGGTCTCCCCTCCGAAAATCAACGTCGACCGGTTGGAAGCTTCGGCCGGTTGGACGAACGGTCCGGTCACGCTCGGTCTTGAATTATCCGCGAATGGACTCGTCGGGCCACCGCAAACTGAGAATGCGCCATCAAACAAGCAAAGCTTGATGCCAGCCGCGGCTCCCCATGCCGGCCAGGACGCCTTGCTTTCGGGTCCTGCCGCACCGCTGTTGACGACGCCACTCAAGATTGAACTGTCGCTCCGCGGCGATTCGAGGGGAATTCTCTTGTCCAACCTGGCGATCAATAGCCCGACCTCGGCCGTGGTGGTTGCTCGAGGATCCTTGCCCTTGACCTTCTCTCCTGCCACTCCGACGAATTGGGTTAACCTCGATGCGCACCAGTCGCTGATGCTGCAAGCTTCAGTTCGGCCCGAGGCGTTCTTCTGGGAAGAATTGGCCAAGCTAAGCGGTGTCCGCCTGGAAGATCCGGATGTTGACATTACCTTCTCTGGCACCTGGGGTGCCCCCCAGGGTCGGCTCACCTTTCAGGCCAGGCGCATTCAGGTCAATCAGGCTAAACTCAAACAACTGAACCTGGAAGATCTTCGCCTGGCTTTGACGGTGGATCGCGAAATGGCCCGATTGACCCAGGCTCAACTCCTGGTGCAGGGCCAACGGCTCACCGCCAGCGGTGAGTTGCCTTTAGGGGAAGCTGCCTGGAAGGCTTTGGAACAAAGGAAACCTCCCGATTTGGCTCGTGCCGCGGCCCAGCTGCGCATCCAACAGGCAAAGCTCGCAGCCTTTGAGCCGTTCTTTCCAGAACTGCTGGCGCCCCAGGGCGAACTCGACCTCGACCTGAGGCTGACGCCGGGTGAGCGGCTGGAAGGAGCAATGAACGTCCGCGATGCGAGGACACAGCCATTGGGCAATATCGCGCCGCTCCGCGACATTAAGCTGACCCTGAGACTCCAGGATCGGCTCCTCATCCTCGAGAATGCCAGTGCCAGCCTGAGCGGCGCCCCAATTGACCTGGCCGGACGCGTGGATCTTCGTGGCACCAACTGGTTGGAAAGCGGACTGCCTCCGTTCGCCCTCACCTTGCGCGGCACCAATGTGCCTTTGGCGCGCGAGCCCGAATACGTCATTCGAAGTGACTTGGACTTGCGCATCGCCAAAACCAATAACGCGGCTCCGATTGTTTTTGGGGCGGCTCATCTGCGGGACTCCTTTTATCTGAGTGACTTGGCCGCCCTCGTCTCCGGCGGCGTCGCCAAGCCCAGCTCGCGACCGCCCTACTTTAGCATTGACGACCCGCTGCTGGCGGATTGGCGCCTGGGGGTGACTGTTGATGGAGTCCGTTGGCTTAAAGTACGCACCTCGCTCTTTGATGGCGAGGTTAGCGCCAATCTGCATCTGCAAGGAACCCTTAAAGACCCCATGGTCCTGGGGGGACTCAAAATTGACTCTGGCGTTGTGCGTTTCCCTTTCGCGAACCTGCAGGTTCAGCAAGGTCTTGTCACTCTCGGCAGCCAGGATCCCTATCATCCCCAACTCCTGGTGCGAGGCAACTCCAAGCAGTTTGGCTATGACATCCGCATGGAAGTCAGTGGCGCAGCGGATGACCCCGTGATTCAGTTCACGTCCAATCCCTCGCTCAGTTCCGAGCAGATTCTCTTAATGCTCACAGCCGGCCAACTGCCTCGGGGCTCCTACACCTTGAGCCCCCAGCAGCGTGCAGAAACCATGGCCCTGTTCCTGGGCCGAGATCTCCTGTCGAAAATCGGGCTGGCAGACCAAACCCAGCAGCGCCTGATTATCCGCTCCGGCGAGGAGATCTCCGACCAAGGCCGCCCGACCTATCACATCGAATACCGATTTGCCAAGCGCTGGTTTATCGAAGGCGAATACGACCGTTTTGGGGACTACAATGCCGGCTTCAAATGGCGCGTCTATTCCAAGTAATCCCTGGGAGCGCCGTGGTTCATTGTCTTCAACTTTTTTTTCCCGCTTTGATCTTTTCGTGTCTTGCCGCCGTACCGGCCTTCGCCGAGCAGACTAAGCCTCCACCTAAACCCGCGACGTTGCAGATTTCCGGTTATGGGTTTCTCGGGAACCGCGAATTGAAGCGCATACTTAGGACAGTCGAACTCGCGGGCAAAAAGCCTGAATTCTTTACGGATTCATTCGTGGAGGATGCGGCATTGATTCTGGTCTCTAAGATCAAGCGCGACGGGTATTTGCAACCCAGGGTTGAGATTGAGCTTCGTTTAGCGGACGGCGCGAGCATACAGGCCAATGACAAGACTCTGCTCGACAATCCGCTGCCACCAAACCTCCGAATCACCAACGTCCGTTTCCATATACGAAAGGGAGTGCTCTATTACTTCAGGTCCTTGGAATTCCAGGGGCTGACCGTCGTATCATTAAAAACCGCCCGCTCCTATTTCTTCGAAACCGAATCGCTCTTTTCAACCAGGCGCTCGCGTATCTATACGCCCGAACGCTTGCGGCAGGGCCTGTCCAGCCTGACCGATACTCTGGAGCGCCAAGGCTACCAGGATGCCAACGCGGAAGAGTCCGCGGTGCGTCAGGATAACCGAACCGGCGCAGTAGCTGTCTCGGTCAAAGTCCAGGAAGGAGAAAAATTCATGATCCACTCCATTCGTGAGGAATTCCTGGACACTGCGCTATCGAACTGGAACCGCACGGTGACACCCAACCAGCCATATTCCCGGGAGAGGCTGCAGGATTTTACGCTGGGCATCAAAACCAACCTGTACCGGCTTGGCTACCCCGACACCGCGATCGAACTCCAGACGCTTCCGGTCAGCGGGACGGAGGGTCCGACCAACAAGGATTTGTTAGCGATCGTCAAACCGGGTCCCCAGGTGCGAATAGGCGCAGTGGGATTTCAGGGTGTGAAGAGAACCAGCCGCGGTTTGCTCAGTCGCGCCGTCCGGGTAAAGCGAGGAGAGCTTCTCGATCCCGGTCGAGTCGAGCAGGCACGGTATCGCCTGGCCCGCCTGGGGATCTTTGATGCCGTGGATTTGAATTACCGGCCGGAGGACGAGCACACCCGGGATGTTTTCTTTGATCTGCAGGAAGGGAAACGAATCAACCTGAACTTGTTGTTTGGGTGGGGCAGTTACGAATTGCTGCGCGGCGGAGTTGACGTGGAAGCAAATAACCTCTGGGGACAGGCGCATCACGCGGAAGTGAAAGCCATCCAATCATTCAAAGCATCGAGCGGGGACCTTACCTACACCGTGCCCGAACTGATCGGTAATGACATCGATTTGTTCGTTCACGGCTCGGGCCTGCGTCGAGAGGAAATTTCGTTCACGCGGCTGGAATACGGCGGGGACATTGGTCTCCACAAATACTTTCAAAGCTCCGCTACCGATGTGAGCACCCGCTATAGCTACCAGATTTTAGATGCTCTCAATTTGAACTCGGTCCAGGAAGTTGCCAGTGAAGGCCTGACCAATCCGGCAGTTGGCTCCATAACGACCGAGATTAAATACGACCGCAGAGACAACCCGCTTTATCCGCATCGCGGCTATAAGATCTTCCTCACGCTCGAGACGGCGACCTCCTATCTCGGCGGGGATGCCAATTATCAACGGATCGAGTTGTCCGCCTCCTGGCATCATCGCCTGGGAGACGGGCTGTACCTGAGCCTGGGCCTGACCCACAGCCTGGTCGATAGCTTCGGAAGCCCCGCCAACAATCTTCCCTTCAACAAGCGCTTTTTTCCTGGTGGCTCTGACTCCATCCGCGGCTACCAGGAGGGCGAGGCCTCTCCCAGGAACGCTTCCGGTCAACTGGTCGGCGCCGAAACCTTCACCTTGGGCACTGTCGAGCTTGAGCAGGCGCTAACCCCCAAGTGGTCCCTGGTCTTTTTCTCGGATTCCCTGGGCATGGCGGAGCATCTGGACCACTATCCTTTTGATACCGGCCTGTTTTCCGTTGGCGCCGGCATTCGGTGGCGAACGCTCATCGGCCCAGTGCGCCTTGAATACGGTTACAATCTCAATCCCCGTCCAGGCGATCCCTCAGGTACCCTCCAATTCTCGCTGGGATTTCCGTTTTAGGGGCACGCGGATTACCCTTTGTTTTCTTCGTTAGCTTCTGTTCAATTCAGAGCGAATCTGAACGCTCAAACCAATCCCGACAAGGCAGAAAACTACCGAATCGTCCGGCTAGCCAGCGGTGCTTATAGTGTGCATTCCCTGGCGCACGCCGAGACGTTTCATCCGGTCATTGGACCCGTAGCCGAGGCGCGAGCCCTGTACGTGAGCCAACTGCGGCTGCTGAACAGGCTGCGAGACCATGCTGATCCGTTTGTGATTTGGGATGTTGGCTTGGGAGCTGCTGCGAACGCCCTGACGGTGATCCACGCGGCGCGTGATGTGCCCTGTTCGATTCGCTTGCTGAGTTTCGATCACACGCTGGCTCCCCTGTGGTTTGCACTGGCGCACCCGCAGCACTTGGAATATCTCGCCGGCTATCAGGCACAGCTCGGCACGTTGCTCAGTCACCGTGAAGCCCGCTTTCGGGAAGGCAGCTGCTCGGTCCATTGGACCGTTCACTTGGCGGATTTCCCGTCCCTGCTGGCGGACCCGCCCGCTCAACGGCTGGCCAAGCCTCACCTGGTCATGTTCGACGCCTTTTCACCGGCGAAGAATCCCGCGATGTGGACCTTGGAGCTGTTCAC
>Ga0210409_10004939_pt1 | contig 14130 bp, 13 predicted proteins | sample IncBWH17MmetaG_FD_161649 | JGI IMG/M metagenome (GOLD analysis project Ga0210409, IMG submission 161649) | Forest soil microbial communities from Barre Woods Harvard Forest LTER site, Petersham, Massachusetts, United States - Inc-BW-H-17-M | ecosystem: Environmental > Terrestrial > Soil >... | reverse complement strand
GTTGTAAATTACGGCGTGGTTATGCCAATCGGATCCCCAGTGATGCCAGCCCCAGCCATAACCTCCGTAGAAACCAATCCCGAAGCCGACTCCGAAGGAGAGATATGGACCGCCATACCAGATCCCAGGATAAGGGTACCATCCAGGCCACGCCACGATTGGACCGCCGTAAACCAACCACGGATCATACGCGGGGACGTAAACCACATCCGGCTCGGCAGGCTCAATGATGATCGTCGAGCCTTGCGCCGTTACGGTTTGCTGCGGCGTAGTCTTAAGATTGCCGGCTTCCTGCGCCCGCTCGCGCATCACTTGTACAGCGTCCATCACATCCTGTTGCTGATTGTAGTAAGCGTCGCCTAGAGATGACGTCCAGGAAAGATTTTTGTCCATATTGCCAAGGACGGATGGAAACGCGGCAAGCGCCTTGACGCTGGGGTCCCAGGGCTGTTGGTCCACCGCTTGACCCAAAGCGTCGCCCTTCAAATCAGGGTTCGCTTGCACCCATCGGTCGGCCTCGACGACTTGCTCGGGAAACGCGGACGCGGCCAGGATCTGTGCCACAAGCGAATCGGGATAAAGGGCAATCGGAGCTACCAATTGCTGCAACTCGTCGGGAGTCTGCTGGGCGTATTGTTGCTCCTGCGCGGCCTGGTTCGGGGCTTGCGCGTCTTGATAGGCCGGCAGGTTCTGAGGCCAAGCCGCGAACGACAGAGTCAACGACAACAGGGAAACCAAAATTTGCTTGCCCCATCGAGGTTTTGAGAATCCTGCGGCAGGCCCGAAAATGTTTATGCTTTTGAACTTGCGCTGCACCTTCATTGCTTTAGGCCTCCAACCGTTAGATGAACAAAGCACGGTTTAGGGCGCAATCTTTATCGATCATTTATTCGCCATCGATGGTTGGCAACTGGGGCCGCTCCGTTGGTCATTTTCGCCCGTGCGTTGCTACAAACTGAACACAAGAGCACATCAAGTAACTTTCCGCGACACTTATTGCGTCGCGGCGTTACGAAGCTGGTTCTATTGCGCGGTGGGTGTGGTTGTCAAGAGGTAGCCCTCTACGGTGGGGGCGCGGAGGTACTTGATGCGGGTGCGCGTGGCTTCGGCGGCTGAGGCGTTTCCGAGTTTTTCCTGGGCGGCGGCGAGCTGCTCGAGGACGAGGAGGGAACGCGGGTCGGCGGCTAATTCGTCGACCGCGGCGGCGAGATCACCCTTGGCGGCGAGTAAGTAACCGCGCGCGGATTCATAGCTGTTGGCGACGAGCAGGTCGCGCGACAAGTCGGCGAGGTGTTCGAGTCTGCGAACGCTGGCTTCTGCGAGGGCGAGTTCGCCGCGGCGCGCCGAGATGCGCGCTCGCTCGCGAAGCACCTGGGCGAGTGAACTATCGCGGTCGACTTCCGTCAAGCCGTCGATAGGGTCTTGCAGCCAGGTTTCCAGCCAGCGGAGTTGTGCGAGTTCCACGGAGGGATCCGCGGCGAGCATGGCGCGGCCGAAACTTATTTCGAATTGTGAATAGGGCTCCTTTTGTTGCTGCACTTTTTCGTTGAGCGCATCGAGAGCTTCCCGTCCCTCGGTGGGATGGCCTTCCCAGAAGTAGACGAGGGCTTTCTGAAACTCGGAGTGCGAGCGATCGCGCGGGTTATTAGCGATTGCGATGGCCTCATCATATTCGGTGCGGGCGCGGAGGTAATTGCCCATGAGGGTCGAGGTGTCTCCCAGGCCGTAGCGCGAGGAGATGTACGTGGGATCAATTTGCAGCGCGGCGGAATAGTGATCGAGAGAGGCCTGGTCGTCGCCGGATAAACGCAGGACTTCCCCGAGCGAGTCTTGCGGGTTCGGGGAATTCGGCAGCACTTCCGCGTAACGCTGAAGCGAGGCGATAGCCTTTGCAGGATCGGGTGTGCCGGTCTGGATGTAAGCGTAGCCGAGGAGGTTCAACGCTGGAGGAAAATCAGGATCGAGCTGGCGCACGGTTTCGAGCATTTGGCGGGAGCGGTCGTAGTCCTGCTGGGAGTAGAGCCAATCGGCGAGGATGTAGAGAACGTGCTTGTTGTTGGGATAGCGTTTCAGAAGATCGTTCATCGCGCTGATGGCGGGCAGGAGGTCGCGATCGCTGATGCTGGTCATCCAGCGGATGAGGAGCTGCTCGTCGGGAGTGGCGCGAGGGAGCAGAGCTTTTGCGCGGCCCAGAGCGGCGGAGTCCGGAATGCTGCCGAGGGAAGCGAGCGAGAGCGCGGCATAGCCGAGGGCGAATTGCGGATCTTTTTGGATGGCACGGCGCGCATTGCTGAGGGCGCCGTCGACGATGTGGTTTTCATATTTGTCCAGGGAGAGCTCGACGAATCTGCACGCTTCTTGCGAGCGGGTGGAGACGGGGATACTGCCAAAGAGTTGCTGCCGGGCGATGGGTGCGACTTTGGCGGCCGAGGTGGTGTTGCGCGCCTTGGCTACTTCTACGCGCGGCGGGGGGCTCTGCGCCCAGGCTGGACAGCCCAAGAACGAGGGAAAAATCAGAAGAAGAACGCGCGCTGAGAAGCGGTTCATGTAGCAGACACCCCTTTGTGAAAACGCCCGACAAACCCTTGCACCGATCACGTTAGCTTGACGCGCACGCGACCGCATACTGGCCCATAGGACAGGCTGTGTGGGGATGGTTACGATTGCCGGAATCGCACGGTTAGACACAAGCAGAGCAGGATTTTCTTGTGCTATCTGGGCAGTGTGCGAATACTTTCAGATAAATCGTTCCGAGGGGAAGTTGCGCTCCATGAATGCAGAGCAATGGGGGAAGGCGTTCCGCCTGACGGCATTGATTTGTGCCGGGGCAGTGTTGGCGAGCCCTGCCGCGCCGGCAATCAAGAACATGGCGGTGGTGGCGCCGGCGGGAAGCAAGTTGCAGGACGTATCGCTGGCGGAGTTGGCGAGGCTCTGCAAAGGCGCGCAGAAAACGTGGGCGGACGGGCGGAATTTTACGCTGGTGATCAGGGATCCGGAATCGCCGGAGTTGCGCGTGGCGATGCAGAAGCTGTTTCAGATGCCGCCGAGCGAGGTCAAGAGCGCGATTGCCAAGCTGAATGAGACGCGGGCGGTGGTGCGGATCGTGGACAGCGACGAGGAGTTGTTGCGGACGGTGGAAGCTACGCCGGGAGCGGTGGGAGTTTTGGATGTGTATGCCATCAACAGCACGGTGAAGGTGCTGCGGGTGGATGGGAAGCTGCCGTTTGATGTGGGCTATGCGCTGAAGGGAAATTAAAGAGCCAAGGTCCAGTCGACTGCCGGTGTTCGTTCGTCATTTCCTCCAGTTCTTCGTTTCCTGCCTTTCCCTTTCCCAGGTTCCCGCCGAAAAAACTGCTTGACATAGCGAATAAAAGGCGAATATAGTGAGCGCGAAATTCCTCGCGGGTAGGGTAGCGGAGCGCGACAAGGACTCTGTGGGGTTCCGGACAGCGCTCGAAAAGGCCTGTACGAAGGGACAGGTTTTCCACAGGAGGGACAGGTGAATGGGGAGCGAAGAGCTGGGCAAAAGGGGGAAATCCGTAAGTTGTTGAAATTACATAAATTAACAAAAACCGGAGATTTGCAAGGGCGTACTGGTAGTTTGGTTTAAAGACGAAAATGTGTCTTGCGTACCATCGCGTTTGGGACCCCTTATCGTGTCAAATGGTACAGGTAAACAGGGAATAGACCCAACGGACAGGGTCGAGCATCTAAGTAGGCGTTGAGCAACTAAAGCAGATGGTTGGGTGTTCTGCAGAGGGAATAGGGATAGAGGACAGAATGAAGACCAAGGACAACGGACGGAAGTGGATGTGGGGGTTCCTGGGGGTGCTGGTAGCGCTGCAGCTCTATTTTGTGCGGGAGTTGCTGGCGGCGTTTGCGTTGTTTGCGCTGGCGTTTGCGGCCGTCGCTTTTGTGATTGTGAGCTTGTACATGCTGCAGAAGAGCTGGGAAGTTGCGGTGGGACGAGTCGCGGACAGCAACCACGCGGTGGTGAATTTCGCGCGGCGTGGAATGTCGGCGGTGGAAGAGATGGCGCGGCGACCGCTACGGCGGCCGGGTTCCGCGACGGCACGGACAATCTAACAGCGTCTGGCTAAACAGTTTCTGGCTACGGCCGGAGCATACGAGGGCCAATCGGACTTGAGACCGGTTGGCCCTTTTTCTTTTGTGCTACTCTCTGCGGCGTGTGAGGGGGAAGCTGATGCGGGGAAAACTGCTGGTTTCGGCTATCGCGGTCGCCGCGATTTTGTTCTGCGTGCACGGGACAGGGAAAGCGCAGGAGAAGGAGAAAGCGGCAGCCAAGAAGATCGCGATTCGCGCCGGGCGGCTGATTGACGGGAAGAGCGAGACGGCGATGGCGAACGCGCTGATTCTGATTGAGGGCGACCGCATCGTTTCGGTGAACGCGGGCGGAACGGCGCCGCCGGGCGTGGAAGTGATCGACCTGTCGAGGGCCACGGTGCTGCCCGGATTCGTCGACACGCATACACACTTGCTGCTTAACGGGGATATCACCGCAGAAGATTATGACGTGCAGTTATTGAAGCAATCGATTCCGTACCGGGCGATTTTGAGCGCGCGGAATGCGCGGATTGCGTTGGAGCACGGATTTACCACTATGCGCGACTTGGAGACGGAAGGCGCGATGTATGCGGACGTGGACATCAAGAACGCGATCGCCAACGGGGAAGTTCCGGGGCCGCGGATGCAGGTGGCGACGCGGGCGATGACGCCGACGGGGATGTATCCACTGCTGGGATATTCGTGGGAGTTGCAGGTGCCGAAGGGCGTGCAGTACGTGGACGGGGTGGACGGCGCGCGGAAGGCGGTGCGCGAGCAGGTGATGTATGGCGCGGACTGGATCAAGTATTACTCCGACCGAAGGTATCACTTCGAGGCGGACGGCGTGCTGCACAGCATGGTGAACTTTACCGACGAGGAAGCGAAGGCGATCGTGGACGAAACCCACCGGCTGGGAAAGAAAGCGGCGGCGCACGCGATTGGGAGTGACGGGATTGCTGCGGCGTTGCGCGCAGGCGTGGACACCATCGAACACGGAGACGGGTTGACGGACGCGCTGATCGACGAGATCGTTCGGAAGGGCGTGTACTGGGTGCCAACGATTACGGTGGGCGCGTACGTGGCGCCGGGACGCGGAGGGAATTGGACGAAAATGGTGGACCTGGAAAAAGTGGCGTTTCAGAAGGCGCTGAAGAAGAACGTGAAGATTGCGCTGGGGACGGATGCCGGCGGGTTCGATTGGAAGGACGTGAACCAGGCGAAGGAGTTTGCATACTACGTGAGTTATGGGATGACACCGATGCAGGCGATTCGCGCGGGGACCGTGGTGCCGGCGGAGTTGCTGGGTTGGAGCGACAAGATCGGCACGATCGAAGCGGGGAAGTGGGCGGACTTAGTCGCGGTGAGTGGAGATCCGCAGAAGGACATTACGGAACTCGAGCGGGTAAAATTTGTGATGAAAGGCGGGGCAGTCTATAAGAACGAGCTGCGCTGATTCCAAGCGAGTGATTTCGATGCTGAACCTATGGCAAGACTTGAAGTTCGCTGTCCGGATGTTGCGCAAGAACCCCGGGTTCACATGCGTCGCCGTGCTCACCCTGGCGCTCGGTGTCGGCGCCAACACCACAATATTTAGCGTCGTTCACGCCGTGCTCTTGAAACCGCTGCCTTATCGCGGGGCCGGCCGCCTGGTCTCACTCACCGCTAGTTCATTTACGAAATTCACGCAGATCCACGACCAAACTCAAACGCTCGAAAGTATCGCCGCCTATTATTCGTTCGGCTCCAGCCTGCTGACAGTGCAAGAGCCCGAGGCCATTCAAAGCGCGCACGTTTCCCTGGACTTTTTTCGCGTGTTCGATGTTGCTCCCGCGCGCGGCAGGGCTTTTCTTCCCGAGGAGGAGCAAACCGGCGGAGCGAATGTCGCCATCTTGTGGCGTGCGAGCTACCGATCCATCGATTTTTACAGCGGCGGCGGTAGTTCTCGCTCTTTCTGCATTGCTAGCGTGTTACGTTCCCGCGCGCCGCGCTACCCAGGTCGATCCCATCATTGTCCTTCGCTCCGAATAGGCGTGGAATCAGAAAAATGCCGCGCCGCCGTCGACGTTGATGGACTGGCCGGTGATGGCGCTGGATAGGTCGGAGCACAGGAACAAGGCAGCTTTGGCGATTTCGTCGGCAGTTTGCGCGCGGCCCTGCAGCAGCGTGTTCAGAAATCCCTCCAGCAGCTGCTTCTTAGGGCGCACTCCCATTTTCTTGGCGAGAGCCTCGCCGAGCTTTTTGGACATGACTGTCTCGGTCACTGGGCCTGGGCAGAGCGCGTTTACACGCACGCCCTTGCGGGCAGCCTCGGCTGCGGTAACTCGCGTGAGACCCAGCATTCCAGCTTTTGCGGCGGCATATGCGGAGCCCCAGGCGAAGGCGGACTTGGCTGACAAGCTGGAAATATTGAGGATGACACCGGAGCCGCGGGCGTACATGTCGGGGAGAACCAGCTGGCTCAACAGAAAAGCTGCGCGCAGGTGGACGGCGATCACGTTGTCGAATTCCGCGAGCGGATAGTCTTCCACCGGAACTACGGGACCGTAATGGCCGGCGTTGTTGACGAGGATATCAACGTGATGGAACTTTTTGCGGGCCGCGACGACAACCTGAGCGCACTCCATCGCGCGGGTCAAATCGGCGGTAACAAACGCAGCCTGACCCGACTTATTGATCTCTGCCGCTGTCGCGGCCAGTTCGGCGCTGGTTCGCGCAGTCAAAAAAACGGAGGCGCCTTCGCTGGCAAAAAGCCGCGCGATGGCGCGTCCAATTCCCCTGCCCGATCCGGTAATGACGGCGACTCGATCCTTCAGCAGCATAAGGTCAGGAGAATAGAGCGAAGAGGGGAGCAGGGCAAGGTCCTTTCGGGCAGTAACGCATTGCGCGAAACAAGAAACTTCGCGCGACGACTTGATTGTCCTGGCCGCATCCTATTTCCATAGTAGTGGTAGATCCCATCGAGGTGATAGCCGTGTATCGATTGTTCCTTGGCGGCCGCTGGCGCGCCATTTTGGTCGCACTTCTCATTGTTCATTCGATGGCAGCTTGCGGCGGGACCACCAGCTCGAGCAGCGGCCCGGGAGGCACGCCGAACCCGACGCCGACTCCAACTCCGTCCGCGATCGACGTCACAACCTATCATTACGACAATCTTCGCACCGGGCAAAACCTCAATGAAACAACACTCACAACCGCGAACGTGAATCAAGCCAAGTTCGGGAAACTCGGCGAGTTGATGGTCGACGGCAAAGTGGATGCGCAACCACTGTACTTATCAAATGTTTCCATCACCGGCGTGGGCACGAAGAACGTCCTGTACGTCGCCACGGAGCACGGCAGCGTTTACGCGTTTGACGCTGACAACGTCAGCGGTATCGCGGCCAAACCCTTGTGGCAGATTTCGACGCAACTGTCCGGCGAGGCAGCCAGCGATGATCGCGGCTGCAGCCAGGTGACGCCGGAAATCGGCGTTACCTCGACGCCGGTGATCGATCGAACGCGCGGCGCCATCTATGTTGTTTCCGTATCCAAAGACGCAGGCGGGAATTATTTCCACCGCATCCACGCGCTGGATCTGGCCAGCGGCAAAGAACTCCTCGGAGGTCCGACGACGATCACCGCAAGCGTTTCGGGCAACGGCGCCGGCAGTTCGGGCGGGGTCGTGACCTTTGATCCGAGCGAATATAACGAGCGGCCCGGGCTTCTGGAGCTGAATGGAACGATTTACACCACGTGGGGATCTCATTGCGATGCCGGCGCGTATACCTCCTGGATGATGGCTTACAGCGCCGCTACCCTGAAGCAGACCAGTGTGCTGAACTTGGTGCCCAACGGCAGCGATGGCGGGATCTGGATGGCGGGCGCGGCGCCCGCGGCCGATGCGGCCGGAAACATATACTTCTTGATTGGAAATGGGGCATTCGACACTTCCTTGAACACAAGTGGGTTTCCTTCGCAGGGTGACTGCGGAAATTGCTACGTCAAAGTCTCTTCTGCTGTGCCCCTCACGCTCCTCGACTACTTCGCTCCGTCGAACACGGTCGCGGAATCGAATGTCGACGAGGACCTCGGCTCCGGCGGACCACTGCTGCTGCCTGATGTCACGGATGCCGCTGGTAAGACGCGGCATCTCGCGGTGGGCTCCGGCAAAGACGCGATCATTTATGTGCTCGATCGCGACAGTATGGGGAAGTTCAGCGCCACGCAGAACAGCATTTATCAGCAGATTTCCGGTCAGCTCGCCGGTGGAGAATACGCCAAGCCTTCGTACTTCAATGGAACTGTTTACTACGGCGCGGTGAGTGACACGGTCAAGGCTTTTCCGGTCGCCGGCGGCAAACTCGCGACGTCGCCCTCATCCCAGACGGCGATCCAGTTTCCGTATCCTGGGGCGACACCCGCGATCTCCGCCAATGGCACAAGCAATGGAATCCTCTGGGCCGTGGAGAATGGGTCGCCGGCGGTCTTGCACGCCTACGACGCCACGAACCTCGCTACCGAACTTTACAACTCGAATCAAGCGGCCGGAGGTCGAGACCAGTTCAGCGGGAACAAGTTCATCACCGCTATGATCGCTAACGGGAAAGTGTTCGTGGGCACGCCGAATAGCGTCGCTGTCTTCGGGCTGCTGTAAGCGGGTCTGCGGCGCTTACTTCTTTGAGGGCTTTAGCTCCTTGAGCAGGTGCTGCACGAGCCCGTTTACTTCACTTTGCGTGAACGAGAACGTATCGCGGCGGACGGGCTTTTCTCCCACCGCGCGATAGACCAAGTGATTTGCGGGATTCTGCACTACATCCAGAACGATGGTACCTTCGCGGAAGCGAATGTTTTCGTAGCCGACTGCCGCTGGGCCGTAACCCCATCCTGAATAGCAGCCAAAGGGGCCGCACACCAACCCCGGATAAGCGCCGGGGTACCCGACGGTCACGTTGCGGCGGTTGACGGCAATGTGAAAATCGACGAGGAAATCGGCGGTTGCGGGATCACTGACTTCCTTCAGACCTTTTGCGGTCAGATTTTGCTGGACGGCAGTCTTGACTTTGCCGCGGAGCGCTTCGTTGTCTGCGGTATCTTCGCGGGTTACCGCTTCACCGCGCGTGATCTCGTCGCGGGATACAACCGGGCGCGAACGGCGGCCCTCTTCCTGGGCGGGTCGCCATGCCCAGGTGGCGTGGCGTGCGATTCGCACGTCAGGATCTCGCGTGATGTGGACGTATTCATCGCACCCGGCGAGCAAAACAGCGCAGGCGATGGCGCCGGCGGCAAAAAGAGGCGCTCGGGCCCTTAAGAACCCCTTCGATAGCATTTGCAGCTCCTCCAAAATCTCAACAAACAGGATTCCGGTTATTTAACACTGGATGTCTCGGATAGTTGCGGGGCTATTGGGTCATGCGTCTCACTTGTCAGGCTGCAGACCCCAATCGGCGGGAGGAAACACGATGGGCCAGAAATGCGGAGCGGGCTGATCAAACTCGAAGGCCACCGCCGAAGCCCCGGCCTGGGAAGTCTCGACGCGGACCACGCGGCAGCCCTGCTGCATTTTGGTTTTTTCGTTGATTAGCAGGACGGGCTGGCCAGCCTTGACCTCCATTCGCAATTTCAGCAGTCCGCCGTGCGCATTGACGGCCACCGTTCGTGTTTCCTCGCGCACCTCGTCGCCGTCGCGGGTCCTGGCCTGCACGACCACGGGAACTTGCAGCATTACACGCTCGCTGCGCCGGCGATTCGCTGGATTGGGGACAGTCACACGTTTCAACTCGACAATGCGTCCGACCAATATACCTCACGGCGTCTCTTGTGATGACCGAGGCGGGGAAGTGCGTGCGATTTCGTTACTAGCGGAGCCTGGCTTCGAGCCGGGCTTTTACTTCCGGCCATTCGGAGTCAACGATGCTGAAATACACGGTGTGCCGAATGCGGCCGGTTGCGGTCATCATGTGATTGCGAAAGATGCCTTCTTGGGTGGCACCGATGCGCAAAATCGCGGCGCGGGATCTCTCATTCAGCGAATCGGTTTTCAGCTCCACGCGCATGCATTTGAGCGTTTCGAAAGCGTGACGCAGGAGCAAGTATTTGGCCTCAGTGTTGATGGCCGTGCGCTGCCATGGGCGCGCGACCCAGGTCCATCCGATTTCGAGGCGATGGTGCACGCGCTCGATATTGGCGTAGCGCGTGGAGCCAATGGTGCGGCCGCTGGATTTCTCGATCAACGCAAATGGCAAGGCGGTTCCGGCTGCCTGGTCCTGTAGCGCGGTCTGGACATAGGCGCTCATCTCCTCTGGCGTACACACCGGAGTCGGAATCCATTTCCAGAGGTCTTCGTCAAGTCCTACTTCGGCCAGCCCGGCAGCGTGTTCCGGGGTAAGCGGCTCCAGTCGCACGTGCCGGCCCTGCAAAATCACTGGCTCAACCACCATCTGCTCGCTCATCGGAAACATTCTGCCCCGGATTGGGCGCGACAAAAAGGGTCTGCACCGCCGGCGAAGGAGTCCGTTAGCAGGCCGCTTTGGCACTCAAGCTATACTAATCACGACCATGAGCGATATCACCATACTGGACACAAATTGGATGGGGCGGCCGCATTCGGTGGCGGCGGCGCTGCTGGAATCCGGCGGGCATCGCGCCATCATTGATCCGGGGCCGGGGTCAACGTATCAGACACTCCGCGAGCTTTTGCATTCGCGCGGGCTTTCGGTGCCGCAACTCGACGCCATCCTTCTGACGCACATCCATCTGGACCATGCCGGCGCTTCTGGCGCACTGGTGCGAGAGAATCCGCGGCTTACCGTTTACGTGCACGCGCTGGGAGCGCCGCACATGATCGATCCCACGAAGCTCCTGGCCAGCGCGGCGCGGCTATGGCCGGAAACTTTGCATCAGCTCTTTGGGGAAACGCTGCCGGTACCAACGGAGAATTTGCGCATTCTCGAAGGTGGCGAGACGCTGACGCTGGGCACGCGCAAACTGGAGGTCGCCTACACGCCGGGTCACGCTTCGCATCATGTCAGCTACTTTGACGCGGCGGAAGGCGTTGCTTTCGTAGGCGACACCACCGGCATTCGCATCAACAATGGACCGTACATCCTGCCGGCCACGCCGCCGCCGGACATCAGTCTCGAGATTTGGGAGAATTCGTTCGCGGCCATTCTTGCGCGGCGGCCGTCACGGCTCTTTCTCACACACTTTGGCTACGCGGAGAAGCCCGCGGAGCACATTGACGAATTTCGGAGGCGTCTGCATCGTTGGGCGGGGCTCGCTGCCGAAATTTTGCAGTCCGCCCCCGATGAGTCAGAGGCGAAGAAAACCTTCGTGGCGCGTGCGCAAGCCGAGATGCAAGCGCGTCTGGGGGTTGACGAAGCGAACCACCACGCGTTCACCGCAGGGCTGGATTTATCCTTCCTGGGGCTCGCGCGCTACCTGCGCAAACGGGCCGAAGCGACGGCTTGAGACTTTGTGAGCTAAAGACTAAGCGGTGGTCCCAGCCGATTCTTCCGGCTGGGCCGCCGGCTCGGCACTGGCGGGCGCGGGCGATTCGAGGCGCGTTGCGAGCGATTCGACCAGCAAATCGACGATCTTCTTGGCGCAATCGCCGTTGGCGTCCTTATCCGGATTGAATTGCGCGACATCCAGTCCAACCAGATTCTTGTGGCGCACGATTTCCTTCAGCGCGGCGCGCACGTCTTCGAAGCCCAGACCGCCTCTTCCCGGCACCACCACGGCGGGAAAATCCTCCTGCGCGATAACATCCAGGTCGAGATGCAAGACAAACTCGCGCGCATCGGCATGCAAGTGAGCCAGCGCGTCAAGCGCCGCAGCAGCCGCGCCCTTTGCTTGTATGTCCGCGGCATGCATGTGGCGCAGCGGCGCCCGGGCGAAGAAATCCTGCTCGGGAGGATCGAGCCGTGCCAAACCGAAGAGCGTGACATCGGGCTCGCGCACCAGCGGCGGCTCACCCCAGAACCGCACTAATTCTGGCGCGCCCTTGCCGATGATGTGCGCCAGCACCATGCCGTCGATTCGACCGGATGGTGTTGTTGCCGGGGTATTCAGGTCCGCATCGCGATCGAACCAGAACAGATTGATGTGTTTGTAATAGCGCCGAGCGCCAGTCAGCAATCCGACCACCTGCACGCATTCGCCGCCAAGAACCAGGGCGAGCGCGCCGCTTTTCAACGCGATTTCCGCGCGAGGCTTGAGGTCGTTCAGCCCGGCTACAATTTCCGTCAGGTTGCGGGCCCGGCGGTGTTCATCGTCGTCAGCAAAGTGCCTGGGCGCGCAATCGCCGTAATCGGTCACCTCGAAGCCGGCGTTTTGCAGCCGTTCGACTAAACCGGCCGCGCGCAGCGCCGCGGGAGCCTTCTCAGTCCCGGGCGAGAACGCCGCCGCACTCGAAGGCGCGCCAATCAGAGCAATTTTCTTCGGCTGACGGACGATTTTGACCGCCAAGGTTGCGCTCCTTGTTCTTGTTTCCGCCTGCGATGCTGGGTTGAGTTGCCTGCCGGCCTACCCTGCCGGGACTATCAAAATTCTTTAGCGGCGCGGAGCGGCGGCGATAGTCGCCAGCTCCGGCGGTAGGGTAAACCGTACGTCTTCACGGATCAAATCCAAATCGCGCTGATCGGTAAAGCCAAACTGAGCCAGGCGCTCGCTGACCTGCTCGACAAGCACCTCCGGCGCGGAAGCACCCGCGGTCAAGCCCACGCGCTTGACGCCTTCGAGCCATTTTACGTCGATATCCTGCGCGGAATCGATGAGTTGCGCGCGAACGCCGCTGCGTTGCGCAACCTCCACCAGGCGGTTGGAATTCGAGCTGTTCGGCGAACCCACTACGAGGATCAGGTCAACGTCCTTGGCGACCTGCTCGACGGCTTCCTGGCGATTCTGTGTGGCATAGCAGATGTCATCGCTGGCTGGGCCCTTGATGGCGGGAAACTTCTGGCGGAGGCGCGTCACGATCTCCTGAGTGTCGTACAGGCTGAGCGTAGTCTGGGTGAGAAAAGCAAGTTTTTCCGGATCGTCCACCTGCAATGCATCCACGGCCGCGACGGAATCGACAACAATGGTGCGGTCCGGAGCTTCGCCAGACGTGCCGATAATCTCCTGATGGTCACGATGGCCGATCAAAATAATGGTGCGCCTTTCGCGTGCAAACTTAAGCGCTTCCAGGTGAACCTTGGTCACCAGCGGGCAGGTGGCGTCGATCACTTTCAACGAACGCACCCGGGCTTCCTCTCGAACTGTCGGGGGAACCCCATGGGCACTGAAGACGAGCACGCCGCCGTGCGGAACGTCCTCAATGGATTCGACGAAAATCGCGCCGCGACGGCGCAATTGCTCCACAACGTAGGTGTTGTGCACGATCTCATGGTGTACGTAAACCGGAGCGCCATAAGCTTCCAGCGCCAGTTCGACGATATCCACCGCGCGCACCACGCCGGCACAAAAGCCGCGGGGGCGAACTCTAAGCAAGACTTTTCCGTTGTCTGTCTGCATCATCATCCTAATGAATGGTTTCCGAACACTCTATCATACCTTACTCATGCCGCCGGCCGCACCGGCTTTCGACCTGTATTCCAGGGCCAGACTATTTACGCCGTTGGAGGTGGCGCAGGGACATGCGCAACTCGGTAACTGTTGCATTTGCATCCCGGGAAATTGCAGCCCTTGGGGAGTTTGGCCGGTCTCGCCCGGAAATACATGTGCGCGTGGATGCTCTTGGGATGGCCGCACTTGCAGGGCTGAGGACGATTATTTCTCATGGTCGCTGGAGCTCGTTAGGGCGAGTTCGATTCGATGCGCGGCAATTGTACCCGATTTATGACAGTGCGTGCGCTTCGTTCTCGCGCTCCAAACGGGAGGTATGTCCATGAAGGGGCCATGATAATCACCACCCAGCCATTTTTTTCCTGCGTGAGGAGGATATAGGGCTAATTCCACTCCGGGGCGAAACATAATAAGATGCTCGGTCGAGTTTCGGGAGTCGGCGCGCATGAACACAGTAAAAGGACCGGCGATTTTTCTGGCTCAGTTTGCAGGCGACGAATCACCGTTCAACAACTTGGAAGA
>Ga0210409_10004938_pt1 | contig 14134 bp, 11 predicted proteins | sample IncBWH17MmetaG_FD_161649 | JGI IMG/M metagenome (GOLD analysis project Ga0210409, IMG submission 161649) | Forest soil microbial communities from Barre Woods Harvard Forest LTER site, Petersham, Massachusetts, United States - Inc-BW-H-17-M | ecosystem: Environmental > Terrestrial > Soil >... | reverse complement strand
AGCGACGATCTGCTCCCTGAGAGCCTCGTCGGATTCCACCACCAACAGTTTCCCAGCTTTGGAGTTCATGAGACGCGTTTTCTTTTGATGGTGCAAGACTGTGGCAGGGTTCAGTTCGGCTGAGTATTTAAATACTTAAGCCATAAGATCTTGTGGCGGTCAATGGAATGAGCCGTCGGTTCCAATGCCGCGGCGGCGCAAATTTGCTCAAGCTAAAAACAAATCTCAAAGACTTTGCGCTTTCTCGACGGACGCATCGACAGCGAGCGACGAATTTACGCTGTAATCGCGGTGATCAATTGTCAGAACCTTCTTGCCATACAGTCGAACGTCGACAAAGGTCATATCTCTTAGCGGAAGCCAGAAATCGTCGATCTTCTGGTATTGGGTAGCCCTTCGCCTTCCAGGCCGCCAACCCACCTTTCTGCGCCGACGCTAAGAAGCCTGCATAGCCCTCAAGGTCCAAGTTTTACGCGACGGAGAAGCTGCGCGTTGAGTGCCACAATGATCGTGGAAAGATTCATCGCGATTGCGCCCACGCTCATGGACAGATTAACTCCCCATCGGATAAACATCCCAGCAGCCGCCGGGATGGCAATCACGTTATAGACTGTTGCCCACAGCAGATTTTGCACCATTTTTTGATACGCGGCCCGCGAAAGTGTGATCGCACGAACAACGTCACGGGGATCACTGCGCACGAGAACAATTCCGGCAGATTCCACTGCGACGTCTGTGCCGGCGCCGATTGCAATTCCAACGTCCGCCGTGGCCAGCGCTGGCGCATCGTTCACGCCATCGCCGACCATTGCCACTCTCTTGCCACCGCCCTGGAACTGCTTGACTGCAGATGCCTTGTCAGCAGGCAGAACCTCTGCCGCGACTTCGTCAACCACGAGGCGCTTCGCAACCGAATCTGCTACCGTTTGTGAATCCCCGGTAATCATCGCCACTCGGATGCCAAGCTGGTGCAGCGCCCTGACTGCCTCAGCGGACTCAGGACGAATCTGGTCTTCGACCGCGAGCCCACCGATCACGGCGCGGTCTCGAAGGACATAGAGTACTGTCTGTCCCTCGGACTCCCAGCTCCGCACAGTCTTATCGAGTTCGGCTGGAATGGCTGCTTTGGCGTCCACTAGCATTCTCGGGCCGCCGACGACCACACTATGTCCGTTCACAGTCGCGCCCGCCCCTCGCCCCGGCAGTGCCTTGAAGTTTGCCGATTCCTGAAGTCTGACGCCACGACGACTTGCGCCGCTCACGATGGCTTTCGCGATCGGGTGTTCGGAGTCTGCCTCCACCGCTGAAGCAAGTCCCAACATTTCTTCTTCGTCCGCACCCGTAACAACGGCGACTCCAGAAAGAACAGGCGCGCCACGCGTAAGCGTTCCTGTCTTATCGAAGATCACCACATCCAAATTGCGGGCCCGTTCGAGTGCCAGGCGATCTTTCACGAGTAAACCATTGCGTGCGCCGATGGCCGTCGAGATCGCAATCACCAGCGGGATTGCAAGCCCAAGCGCGTGCGGACAGGCAATGACGAGTAATGTGGCTGTTCGGATGAGTGCGTGTTGTCTGTCACCCGCCAGCCACCAATAGGCGAACGTAAGCGTGCCCGCTGCAACCGCAATGTAGAAAAGAAGTGCGGCTGCGCGGTCCGCCAGGGCCTGTGCGCGCGAGCCGGAAGCCTGCGCCTCAGCCACCAGCCGCATGATGCCCGACAGTGCCGTCTCCTCGCCGACAGCTCTCACACGCACACGGAGGCTTCCCCCTGTGGCAACGGCTCCGCCCACTACTGCGGCTCCTGGCTCTTTAGGAATCGTTCGTGACTCGCCGGTGATCAGCGACTCATCGACGTCGGCCGTGCCCTCCAATACGATCCCGTCCGCAGGCACACGAGATCCAGGCCGAACAAGGACGACATCGCCGACACGCAACTCTGTAAGAGGCACTTTTTCCACGCCTGACTCGGTCACCCGCTCGGCGCTGTCCGGCAGCAATGCGGCCAGCGCATGGAGCGCTCCCTGGGCCTGGGTGACTGCGTTCATCTCCAGCCAGTGGCCTAGAAGCATTACACTGATCAACGTGCTGAGCTCCCACCACACGTCAACTTGGAAAAAACCGAGAGCCGCAGCCATGGAAGCAGTAAAAGCGACGACGATGGCCAGGCTGATCAGGGTCATCATGCTGGGCTGACGGCGGGAAAGTTCCCCGCGCGCACCCTGAATAAAAACGCTTCCGCCGTACACGAAAATGATCGTGCCGAGAATGGCGGGAATCAATCGTGATCCGGGGAAAGTGGGGGCGCGGTAACCAAGCCAGTGCTGTACGTCAGCTGACCAGAACACCACCGGAAGAGTAAGCGTCAGGCTCAGCCAGAATTTGTCCCGAAACATTGCCGCCGAGTGACCGGAGTGCTGAGTGTGACCCGAATGTGCGACCGCATTCATCGGTTGGTCGCTCGACATCCCATGCATCTTATGAGCAACAGCCTCCGCCATCTCACCGTGAGTGAAATTAGTTTTCATGTTCAGTATTCTTGGATGACTTGCATCGAGGCGCAAGGTCAGGTTCGCTGAGACAATCGTTGGTAGAAACAGATTGTTCGATCGCAATCTTCTCCGGTTGTTCCTCTATCGCTAATGCAATCTTGTTCGAGGATTGTGGAGCCCCTGATTTGCCAAACCGAGCGTGTAGATGTTCGGATCGTCTGCTTTCAGCGTTCCCCTGGAGTTCGAGATTGGAAGGTAAATCGACCATATTTTCATGCGGCCCTTTGCACCGACTGTTCGAGGCGACGCCACCGACGATGGTCGCCGGCGATGAGAGTGTCGGCTTCCGCCGGACCGCTGCTCCCAGCCGCATAGTTCGGGAACGATGGCGGAGGCAATTGCGCCCACGCTTCTTCGATGGGCGTGATGATGCGCCATTCGGCTTCCACTTCATCTCCGCGCGTGAAGAGCGTAGCGTCACCACGCATGGCGTCGAGCAGTAACGTGGTGTACGCCTCTGGTGTTGCAGCGCCGAAGGCCGTCCGGTAACAGAATTCCGCCTGCACCGGGGCCATCTGCATCTGCGCAGCCGGTTTCTTCGCACCAAACTTCACAGTAATCCCTTCATCAGGCTGAATACCCAGCGTAATCACATTCGGGTCGATCTCTTCGTCTGGAGTGCGCGCAAACAGCGCTTGCGGCGTGCGCTTGAAATGAACAGCGATCTCGGTCATGCGTCGTGCGAGCCGTTTGCCAGTACGCACGAAGAACGGCACGCCAGCCCACCGCCAATTATCGATATAGAACTCCAGTGCGACGTAGGTTTCTGTTAAGGAGTTGTCGCGCATGCCGGGCTCCTGGCGGTAACCGGGCACAGCGCGGCCGTTAATTTCGCCAGGGCCGTACTGACCGCGCACAGTCCGACGGGCCACATCCTCGACGCTCATCGGACGAATGGAACGGAACACTTGGACCTTCTGCTCGCGAACGGCATCAGCATCGAAGGCAATCGGCGGTTCCATCGCGGTCAAGGCGACCAATTGCAGCATGTGATTTGCCACCATGTCGCGTAACGCGCCGGTCTCCTCATAGAATGACGCACGGTTCTCAACGCCTACCGTCTCCGCTGCGGTGATCTCGACATAGTCCACATAGTTGCGATTCCAGACAGGCTCGAACAGAGAGTTGCCGAACCGGAATACGAGGATGTTCTGCACCGTTTCTTTACCCAGGTAATGGTCAATCCGATAAATGTTGCTCTCGTCGAAGGTGCGTAGGACCGTCTGGTTAAGTTGTCTGGCGCTCTCCAGGTCGCGACCGAACGGCTTCTCCAGCACGATACGCGACCAACCTTGATAGTTGCGATTCAGGCCCGCTAAGCCGAGGCCCTCGATGATGGGAGCGGCGACGGAGGCGGGCGTCGACACGTAGAAAAGATGGTTTGTGCTCGAACCAGCTTGATGCATTTCTTCGAGTTTCGCGCCGAGCTGACGGTAGAAGTCGGTATCGCTGGGATCTCCAACCATATAGAAAAGACGCTTTTCAAAGTTCGCCCACTGCTCATGATCAAGGTGGCGGATCCCCCCGGACTCCAAGGCTCCCTGGCGCATGCGCGCACGAAACTCTTCCGTCGTCATTGGACTGCGGCCAACCCCCAGCACCTCGAACTTGCGTGGCACGCAGCCGACGCAAGTCAGGTCATAAAGTCCCGGAATCAACTTGCGTCGTGTCAGGTCGCCCGAAGCGCCAAAGATCACGAGCAAAGCCGAGCCCGCCTGTGGCAAAGACGCTATTGTTGTTGGTTGAACGCTTGTTGCTTGTATGACTGCACTCACAGCCCACCTCCATTTGGACTAGTGTTCTAGATCGTCGTTGCAATCTGAGGATTCAGGGATCGCACCATCTGGAGAGAGTCGGAAAACGGTCTTAGAGTGCAATCGACGTATTCGCTCCGCGCGTTACGAGTCCTAGAGATGCCCCAGGCTTGCACCTCCATCCACAAACAGGGTCTGCCCTGTGATGAAAGCGGCTTTGTCTCCGGCAAGAAACGCGATCGCCGCCGCTATTTCTGCGGGTTGCGCGAAGCGCCGCATCGGCACGCCTTTCAAATAGCGCGCCTCTCCTTCGCTGCCGGGCGGGTTGTTGGCGCGGAATAGTTCGGTTTCGGTTGGGCCAGGCGCAATGGCATTCGCGGTAATACCGTCGGTTGCAAGCTCAATCGCCATGGTACGCGTGAGGCTTTCTAATGCTGCCTTCGCTGCTGCGTAACTTGAACGAAAGGCGAGCCCGCGAGTAACGAGGCTGGTAACGTTGATGATGCGTCCGAATCGAGCGGATCGCATGTTGGGCAGGAGAGCTTGGGTGAGTTGCAACGCCGGGCGGACGTTCAAATCCATCACCGTGGTGAACGCCTCGAAATCTACGGCATCAATCGTCTCATGCTTGGCGACGCCCACATTGTTCACGATTCCAAACACGTCTCCGCGAGCGGCTAGGTCCTTGGCGAGAGTATAGGTCTGATTCTCGTCTGCAAGATCTGTCTCGATAAAAACTCCGGGAAAATGCCGGGGAGAACTGCGCGCAACGCCTATGACCGACCAACCCTGTTGGGCTAAGGGATCCGCCGCGGCGCGGCCGATCCCCCTCGATGCACCACTAATCACGATGGACTTGCGCATGACCAGCCCCCAAAGTGCTTCTCGAGTCTTGCACGGCGGCGATAAATGGCCGCCGCCGCTAGAGCTTCTTGCTTCATGCGACTTGTTCCTTGGAACCGGCACGTCCTGCATTGGTCTGCTTTGACTTCACGAGGTCGGCGGCGGATGCTCCCTCGAGCGACAGCCCATAGCCGACTTCCCGCACAATGCGCTCTTTCAAGGGGTGGATGAAATGCACGCGCGTGTTGCGGCGCGTCACTTCCGGAGCTTTCAAGTACAGTTCGGCTAACTCTCGCGCACGACTGAGAGCTTTACCGTTCGGCACAACCTCGGCAACCACTCCCCATTCATACGCCGTACGCGCCGGCAGTGGCTGCGGATTGAGCAGAAACGCCTCCGCTCGTCCTGCCCCAGCACGATAACTCCAGGTAGTAAAGATTCCGTCCCCCGGCACCACTCCTGCGGCGAAGTGCGCCCCATCGAGGAAGGTCGCCCCCTCGGCCGCCACAATTGCGTTCGCAAGTAGCGCATACTCGGAGTGCACATGAGCGCGTCCCTCGATAGCCGCGATGACGGGAACGCGAATGTTAGCTATGTTTTCCAAAACCTGAACGCCTTCGTCGTGAACCTGGCTCCAAACGCCGGGATCGGCGACATTGCCAAACGAGGACCACTCGACACCGGTAATGAAGTCCCCACCTGCGCCCGTCAGGATTACGATCTTATTCGCTCGATCTTGAGCGATCCGGTAAAAGGCGTCGACAATTTCGGTATGGTCTTGTGCGGTGAAAGTGAAGGGTCCGCCTTTGCTGTGAAATTCTGCTACCAGCACCCCACTGGTATCTCGTGTAAGCTTCAGACTGCGATATGCGTTGAAATAGTCAGCATTAACTGGGTTCATGGTAATTTCCTCGTTGTCTCCCCGTTCGATCGAATGAGAGTTGCAAATCTGCCGCTTGCCAATCAGACCGTTAAATTCCGCAACTGCCTGAGAGTTTCGGAAGGCAATCGGTACTCCGGTTCATCATGAAACCTGTCCAGCGCATTGCCGAAGGATTTGTAAAGGTCGCGCAAGTAATCCGGCAATGTGAAAGACAAGCCGAAACGTCTCAGCGGTCTTCAAATGAAGACCAGTTAGGATGTCAAAGCTCAAGTTCAGCCTCTTGTGCAGAGCGCGGGTGTACCGTTCGAGTTCAGGAGTGAGCACGACGATCTGCGCTCTCAATGCTCTGACCTCCCCATAGTTTTGCTGTAGAGCTTCCAGTTCCATGTTGCAGTAGGGTCACCAGTGGCCGCGGAACAAACTGACCACCAGCGGTCCTTGACGGAGAAGATCGCCGGAGGACACCTGCAGGTGGTCCTGATTGAATAAGGTGAAACTCGGAGCGCGGTCACCGACCTTCAGTGCGTGCGCCTCAATCCCCGAGGCCTTCAGCTCGGCAGTCGCTCGATGCATTGTCTCGATTGCCTCGTGTGGTGCGTTGTAAGGTGGGGCCCCGGACTCGAACGCTTTCTTGAATTCATCTAGACGTGATTGCAGACTTGCCACTTTTATTTCAGTCCTTTCCACATTTCTCGAATACGTATAGGGCAACGATGCAGCACTCAGATTTGAGCTACGCCACCATCGACATAAAGCTCCGCACCCGAGACATAGCTGGCCTCATCGGAAGCGAGGAATGAGACCGCTTTGGCAATCTCGTCGGGGTCTCCCAATCTTCCGAGTGGGACGTTGTTCTCCATCTCCTTTTTCATCTTCAGGAGCGCCTCGCCCTGCTGAAGGTCTTCCAGAATCGGAGTGTCGATGTGACCCGGGCTGAGCACATTGACGCGGATGCGGCGATCCCGCAAGTCATTGGTCCACGTCCGCGCAAAGGAACGTACCGCGGCCTTGGTGGCGCTGTACACGCTCATGGCGGGAAAGCCCTTGATGTCGGCAATGGATCCATTAAGGATGATGGAGCCTCCGTCCTTCATCAGCGGAAGACCCTTTTGCACGGAGAAGAAGAGTCCTTTCACGTTGGCGTCGAAGTGAAGGTCGAAAAACTTCTCGTCCACCGTCCCAAACGAGGCCAGCTTCGCGAGGCCGGCATTCGCAAAAATGATGTCGATCTGTCGATTGTGTTTTTCTACTGTGTCGTATAGACGATCAAGATCAGAGAGCTTGGCCACGTCGCCCTGCACCGCCGTCACATTCTTTCCAATCTCGGCAGCTGCAGCATCCAGCGCATCTTTACCGCGGCCAGTAATGAAAACGTGATCCATTCCTTCTTGGACGAAGCGCTTCGCGGTAGCCAGGCCCATTCCCGCCGAGCCTCCGGTGACAACCGCGACCCTTCCCTCGAACTTCTTTGACATAGCCAAGTCCTTTCGTGAGCAGTCAACCTAGCGCGAACTACGCCTAATTACTTGCAACTGAAATTCCAAGTGTTGTCATCGGACGCCTTGTTCTCAGGTACGACGACCGGACTCAAAAGCAAACGAATACGGTCAAGATCGTGAGGGATGGAAGATCGAGAGACGTCCGCTGGCAAGATAGGCGGCGTCGAAATATCGCCGTGGCGCCATATCGACCTTTGGGGCAGCACATAAACTGCATAAGGCACAACATGGTTTCATAAGGTGTTTAAGGCAGGAACAACTAAACGTGTGTGCGAGTCCATGCAAGCGCGCCGGGCAACGCACTGAACGGGACTCATACCGCCAGTTCCGGTCCCTCGTCGACTTCATGGATCAGTCGCTGATACCGCGGTCGGTATATCCCAAGCCTCTTCATCTTGGAGACTAAAGTTGTACGCTTAAGCCCCAGCCGGGCAGCGGCTCCTCGCGGTCCTCCGATCATTCCTCCGGCAGCCCGCAATGTCTCCAAGATCAGACTTGCTTCGTGTTCGCGCAGTGTGCCCTGTGTGGCACCCGTGGGGATTGGATTCGTCTGTGATGAAGGCAGAGGATTGGGTAGCACGCCATCGTCCGATCGGATTACGGATCGTTCAATGAGGTTTTGGAGTTCACGTATATTGCCGGGCCAAGGATATGCAATGAATGCGTCCATGGTTGTTTCTGGTATTTGTTCTATGTGCTTCCCCATCCGCCGGGCAAATACCTCGGCGAAATGAAGGACCAACTGGCGTATGTCCTCCCGGCGCTCTCGCAAGGGCGGAACCACGACCGGGAAAACGTTCAGCCGATAGTAAAGATCACTGCGGAATTCATGGCGTGCAACCATCTGGGCCAGATCGCGATGGGTAGCGGCAACCAGCCGCACGTTGATGTGATGCGTGCGGCCGCTGCCCAGGCGCTCGAACTCTTGTTCCTGCAGCACGCGCAAGAGTTTCGGCTGCAGGGCCAGCGGCAAGTCTCCGATTTCGTCCAGAAAGAGAGTGCCGGTATCCGCCATTTCGAAGCGGCCAAGCTTTTGTGCAACTGCCCCGGTAAAGGCACCCTTCTCGTGCCCAAACAACTCACTCTCTAACAGATCGAAGGGAATGGCAGCGCAGTTAAGCTTGACGAAGGGGCGTCCGCATCGCGGGCTCAGATTGTGAATCGCATGGGCGATCAATTCCTTTCCCGTTCCGGTTTCCCCCAGAACGAGCACTGTCGAATCTGTTGGCGCCACACGTTGCACTTCCGCGAGAGCTGCCTCGAGAGCGGGGCTGTTGCCGACAATGTGATCAAATTGCCGGTCTCTGTCGTCCCGTTCGTCAGAGCGTAGTGTCTCGAAGGCGCCCACAACTACCTCCCAAAAAGCCGTGCAATCGACTAAAACAGCCCTCAGCCTTCCAAGGCTGCGCGAACGCTCTCAAGTAGAATCCCGCAATCAAAAGGCTTGACCATAAATTTCACTGCACCGCCCCGCATGGCCTGCAATCGCATGTCTTCGTCCCCGTGTGCAGTAATAAAAATGGTCGGAATCGGGCAGTGATCAGCATTCAACTTAGCCTGGAGGTCCAGCCCAGACATTCCCGGCATTCGGATATCGGTGATCAGGCACCCAGTGTCGTGTTGCTGGCCAGAGCTCAAAAAATCCTCGGCAGAGGCGAACGATTGCACTGAAAAGCCTTCCGATTTCAGCAAACGTTGTACGGCGACGCGATAGGATTCGTCGTCCTCGATAACGGCAACCATTTTTCCCTTCCTCTCACCAGCCATACAGGTACAGGATTGACCCGCTGTGCGGAGAACGCAATTATTGTTTGTCATAAGGGCGGTGATGTGTATGTATAACGGAGTTCCTCGGCGTGCCTGAGATGCGAGGTAGGCTCGGCAGTACGGCCTAGGGGGCGGTCGGAAGCTTGAGCTTTTCTGCCATTCTTCCTAGTTCAGCGGGGGAGTTCGCTTCCATCTTGCGCATTACTTGCCCACGCTGCACGGTCACGGTGATTTCGGTGGTGCCAAGTGTCGAGGCAATCTGCTTCGTAAGCATGCCGGAAACAATGAGATGCATGACCTCGCGCTCGCGAGCGGTCAATTTCGCGTAGCGTTGTTGCAATTGCGCGAGTTCGCTCTGTTGTTGCCGCACTTCTGCATTGCTCTTCAGCGCTTGCTGAATCGCATCGATCAGCTCCTGATCTCGGAAAGGTTTTGTCAGAAATTCCACCGCGCCAGACTTCATCGCTTTGACAGTCATGGGAATATCCCCGTGGCTGGTGATGAAAATAATTGGGATCTGAGCGCCTGTCTCGTTTAATTTGCTTTGGACCTCCAGGCCACTCATTCCGGGAAGTCGTATATCCAGTAGGAGGCAACTGGGAGCGTCTGGAAGCTTCCGCCGCAGAAAGTCCTGTGGCGTAGCAAACGACTCCGAGTGCAAACCGACCGTCTTCAACAGACGCTGCATAGCCGCACGCATGCGGCCATCGTCATCGACGATGAACACAGTCGGAGTATCGGGGCAGGTCATGCAGCGACTGCCACCCTACTGGGCAGGGTAAAACTAAAGGTTGCCCCCCGTCCGGAGTTCGCGCTGGCCCAAATCCGACCACCGTGTGATTCGACAATCGAACGGGTGATGGCGAGTCCCAAGCCTGTACCTTGAGACTTCGTGGTAAAGAATGGGTCAAAAACCTGGCCTGCGTTTTCAGTGGGCAATCCCACGCCCGTGTCGGTGACCGAGATCAGCAGTTGGCCATCGTCGGCCAACTTGGACTTGATGGTGAGCTCTCCGCTCGTGTCCAGCATCGCCTCAATACCGTTGAGCATGAGATTCATCAATATCTGCTGCAAATGCACCCGATCCGCCATCACCTTGGGGAGTTCTCCGGCAAGCTCGGTACGCATCCTAACCGAATGCCGATCCGCCTCGTTCTGCAGCATAACCACCATCTCGCCAATGACTTCGTTTACCTCAATTGTCTCTAGTTGTGAAGAACCCTTTTGGTACAGCGAGCGGACACGGTCGATGATCTCCGCTGCGCGCCTGGCGTCTTTGGCCATTTCCAAGGCAGCCTCTCGCGCCTCGCCGATGTCGGGCTGAGCGCGATCGAGTGATCGCACGCACGCCTCTGCGTTGGTTACGGCTGCCCCAATCGGCTGCTTGATTTCGTGTGCCAGCGAGGCTGTCAGTTCGCCCATTGTTCTGACTCGGTTCAGGTGTGCGAGATTCGCCAGTTCTTGCCGCAATCTCTCGTGCTCTTGCTCGGCCTGCTTGCTCTCGGTTACGTCCATCGAGACCCCCACGAATTGCACCAGCTCCCCAGATGGGCCCAAGACTGGGCGGCCCACGGAATGAATGTATCTGGCTGGTGCGTGCGGGAGCAGAATTCGGAACTCGATGTCATAATCGGATTTTTCGACGACTGCTCGATCGATGGTTAGCTGAAATCTAGCGCGGTCTTCCGGATGAACGCGCTGCAGCCGTTGTTCCCAGGTAGGCATGCCATCTTTTGGATCGAAGCCGTATATGCGACACCATTCCTCCGACACATAGACCGCGTTCCTGCCAGTAGCGTCCCACGCCCAACTGCCTACATGAGCGAGCCGCTGCGCTTGCGCTAGATAACTCTCGTTGCGGCGCAAGGATTCTTCGCCACGCCTGCGCTCTGTGACATCGACCATGGTGCCAACCACTTGAACAAGTTCTCCATTGCCACTCAAAACAGGGTGGCCGATGCCATGAATTTGTTTGACTGTGCCATCGGGTGTCACGATCCTGAACTCGACGTCGCAATGTACTTTCTCCAGGAACGTCCTATCTCCCGCCATCCTGAACTTGTCCCGGTCTTCTGGGTGTATTCTCTGTACCCATTGGTCCCACAAGGGTAAGCCCTGTTGTGGATCAAAGCCGAAAAGTCTGAACATTTCCTCGGACCAGTACAAGATCTCGCGACTAGCGCCGTCAATGGCACAACTGCCCGTCAGGGTGAGCCTCTGCGCTTCCGCCAGGTAAGCTTCGCTGCGCCGGAGAGCCTGCTCTGCTCTTTTTCGCTCCTCGATATCGGTATTTGTTCCGTACCATTTGACAACCCTTCCGTTGTCGTCGAGGGATGCGGTCGCGCGGAACAGAAACCAGCGGTATACTCCGTCGAAACGCCGCAGGCGCGCTTCGACTTCACCGGACTGGCCTGAAACCATAATCTTCCGCCAATAATCAACAAGCGCGTTCAAATCGTCAGGATGAACCGCAGCTGTCCAGCCCCAACCTTGCGCTTGACCCGCCGTGAGGCCAGCGTAAGCCAGCCAGCGCTGGTTGAAGAAGTCAGCTGAACCATCTGGTGCAGCGGACCATGCCATCGACGGAATGGTTTCAATTACTTCGCGCAGTTCTCGCTCACTGCGTTGCAGCAGCTCATTCTGGCGTTGTAATTCCCGCTGCGCGACCTCGGCCCGCCTGAGATTGAAATTGTCATCGATCGCGAACGCGACTACCCGACCAACGAGTCGCAGAAAGCTAATGTCATCACTGCTGTAGACATTTCCGGGCGATCCGGACATGCCCAACGCGCCCAGGCGGCGATGCGGTGTGGTTAGGGGAACAAAAACGAGCGGACCGACGTCGAGCCCTTGAGCAGCGATTCCTTGTTTGAGGCGTGCCGGTACTCTTGCATCGGTGCTCCAGTCATGAATGTGGAACGGTTCCTGCGTGGTATATGCCTGCCATGATGGTCGCTGTTCCACTGGCACATCCGCATAGGCAGCCATCAGCCTCTTCTCTCGCCCCACCACAGCCCATTCGACTTCTGAGGATTTCTCCTTGTAGACAATGATGTAGAACTGTAAGAAGTCGAGGAATTCACGCAACTGTTCGGACAGAATCTTCGTCAGTTCCTCGGGTTCTGTGCACACCGAAAGGGCTTCGCTAAGGCGAAGCACAGCCTCGTAGCGTCGTCCGTCTTTTCGCGGCTGAATGTAAGGATCTCCGTCCATCTCGTGTTTGGGAGGTCCCAACCCCTTTGTCTTTAAGGAAGTTTATCCCACAACAGATGATGATTTCACTTGGCTGAAGGTCGCATTCCGAGTGTTCCCCAACACAGTCGGAGTATCGCGACAACTCATGGCGTTGCGGCCAGTGTACTTGGCAAGTGAACCTAAAGATTGCGCCACGTCCGGACTGGAGGTCGCCCAAATCCGGCGTCATGCGACTTACTGAAAATCGGCGGTTGACCATTCATCGGCCGACTGCAGTGGCAATGGCCCACACCCGTCGCTTGCCCTTTGCGCCGGCTTGGCAGTGCCAGAGGAAATGGCGACCAGAGACTGGTCCTGGCACTCCATTTGCTTTCAAAATGGTGAGCAAGTCGCAGACGCCAATTACGAACCTGGACAAACACTGACTTAACGGGGAGCCAAGGTTAGCAGCAGGCGAGGCGGCAGACGATGGAGGGCGTCATGGCGAAAGTGATTGAATTTTACGTTTCGGATTCTTTGCCGAAAAAATCAAACTATATAGCCCGCAAGGAAGGTGGGAAACTGATCGAGTTCCGTCCATCGAACAGAAATCAGGCTAACTCAAATTCTGCTCAATGCTCAGGAATGTGTATGGTGTATATGGCACCATTTGCTGCAAACTGTGCGAGGGGTCGAACGGGCAAAACCACGTGAGCAATACGGTAAAAAAGGTGGGCCATCCCGACCAGGAACGTCGGTATCCTCGGCAGGCGCATTCGTCCTGCCAGCGCTCACCTTCGAGTTTTGCGAAGGCGACGGTCGTTGTCGGCTGACCTTGGTTGCTTGGCGTTGCGTTTTGTGCTTTCCCAAATCGCTCGCCACTGTCTTCCACATCGTCCCAAGCATCTGAACTGGTTGGAGTGAGGTTCAATGGCCCCACCGCATTCGGGACACACGCAGTTCACGATGGCAGATCGTACATTCTCATTTGACTGAATTGAGATCGCAGGCCACATACCCCTCCTTTAAATCAACAGAGATCCCAGTCTTGCAAGACCAGTCGCTTGGCGCGAAACCATTTGCGCGCGACTCTCGTTTGTTAGCAATTGCCCTCACGACTGATGCACTCGATCATGTCTTCGAGGGATGCTGTTTCTCATCGCTTCTCTGAGTCTCACGCGAGCCCTGGCGAGCCGTGCCTTGACCGTTCCGGTGGGCACTCCGAGGAGATCTGCGGTTTCGCGAATGCTCAAGCCTTCGATGTCGCGCAATCGGAAGGTTGTGCGCAAAGTAGGCGATAGCCGTGAGGTTGCACGAGCCAGTGTCTCCGCAATTTCTCGCTCGCGATATGCCTCTTCCGGACCTCGCCGCGTATCCGATACAGTGCCTTCCAGCGGGAGATCCTGCTGCCCATCGGTTTCATCCAAAGCTAGGTGCACCCACGTTAACCGCCGCCGCAGTTTCATCCGTGCGGAATTGATTACGATCGTCGTGAGCCACGTGGACATCTTCGCTTGCCCCCTGAACTGGTGAACATGTGTCAAGGCCGAGAGCAAAGCATCCTGCACGGCATCCTCAGCGTCGGCGACGTTGCTCAGATGACCCAGCGCGATGCGCCGAAAGCGTGCCGAGTGGTGGGTAATAACATGGGTCAATTCCTGA
>Ga0210409_10004936_pt1 | contig 14136 bp, 9 predicted proteins | sample IncBWH17MmetaG_FD_161649 | JGI IMG/M metagenome (GOLD analysis project Ga0210409, IMG submission 161649) | Forest soil microbial communities from Barre Woods Harvard Forest LTER site, Petersham, Massachusetts, United States - Inc-BW-H-17-M | ecosystem: Environmental > Terrestrial > Soil >... | reverse complement strand
TGAAACGACTGCGCTAGCGCGGCAAAATACGCCGGGCTACATCGCGGGCCACGCGGGCAAAGGGCAGGAGTCCGATTTCTGGCATCCTACCTCCTGCTCCATCAGAAACCACTCCTTACCTCGCTTTGTCGACCTTCCCAAAATCTACCTGTGCCGAGGATGTCAACAGAGCCACTTTAAGTCCTTTAGAATCTGCATTTACAGAAAAACCGGGAGGGGGGGGGGTAATTATTGTTAACTAGAAATTTGAGAGCCTGTCATGATCGCCAGTGCAAGGTTACGGGACCCGACATAGGATGCACCATTGCCGCGCCGGTGCGCCGCGAATCCAACCAGTTCGCTTTCAACCCGAAATACCACTTGGCGGGCCGGTCGGCATCGTCGATCAGCATCAGCCGCGGATTGTGTTTCAATCCCTCGGCTTGCAGTATCATCGTCTCCTGGTCCTGCCGCAAAAACTTTTTCGCAAATATCCGGAAAATGGTCACAGGCAACAGCAAATTCCAGGCGGCCACGAAATCAATCCGGCAAAGATCGCGGCGCACTGGCGTGACCGTCGCTCGGCTGGAAAACCACAGCTTCCCGCTCCGAATCTCTTCCGTCCGGATATTCGGCAAAACAAAGTCGATCGTCGTCGTCACCGGCTCCCCGGTATATTTCTGCAGCATCCGGTACGGCGCGCTATTCGAGCTCGGCGTGTGCGGACTCATCCGGAATCCATTCGGGATCGGCTCAAACTTTTTTTCTTTCTCATGAATGCTATGCCGCCTGCGCCAGTACCACGATTGATGCACAAACGGTCCATGCGCCGGATCCATCAAACCAATAATCCCCTGGTCCACGTGCGAAGGCAGCTCGCAAGCCAGATGCGTAATCCGGTATTTTTCGCTGAAAGTAGTCAGTTTCGGTGCCGCAGCAATCGTCTCAGGCAAGCGCGATCCGTGCGAGTTCATGTACACCCAGAAATATCCGTCGCGCTCTTCGCAAGGATAGTGCCCCGCAAAAATGCGCTCCACCTTCAATTTGTCCTGGCTAGTCAGCGATGGAATCTCTACGCACTGTCCCGTGCACGCCTCAAATTTCCACCCGTGATAGCTGCACTCGAGCGTCTTCCCGTCAAAGCGCCCGTAGGAAAGCGGAATCCCTCGATGCGGACAAGAATCGCGCATGGCAAACGCTTTGCCATCCGACGTGCGCCCCAAAACCAGAGGAACTTCCAGAAGCATCGCGGTCGCCAGCCCGTTGCCTCTAACTTCCGTGCTTCGCAGAGCCGGATACCAGAAGTCCCACAAAAACCCTGTATCGCTTTCGGCAACGGTTTCCGGCGCCGCCGCCGCGCCAGCTTGCATCAAGGATTGCACCGGTTCGCTCATCGCTACGGCATCGTAGTACACCGCGTTACACCGGAGCAACCGGTCAGCGCGGTCGTATCACGGCGACCGCATTGCCCGTGGCGAATCCTGGCAAATGTCGAGCGCATCCAATTGCGCTTACCTGGTTTCAGCGTTATTCTTACACGTGAGCACTGCGATGTACTCCGCCTTCTATTAGCTGATCCCGCCTCGCTCGCCCTTGTCGCGAGCTTGCCCTTTCTTTTGCTGCGCACTATTCACTGTTCAATACTCACTTTTTCGAGGATTCGCCATGGCCGTAATGACACTGTCAGACAAATTGGATCAGCTGGGCACCCGCTACGATGATTTGACGCAGCAGCTTTCGACGGCGGAAGTCGCCTCGGACTCCGCGCGCTTCCAGAAAATCGCCAAGCAGCACGCCGAGCTCGAAGAAATCGTCGCAAAGCACCGCGAGTTCAAGCAACTTGAAAAGGACCTCGCCGGCGCGCACCAGATGGTCGTGGAAAACGAAGACGCCGAGATGAAGCAGATGGCGCTCGACGAAGAAAAACAGCTGATCGCGCGCAAAGAAATTGTTGAACGCGAGCTAAAACTACTCCTGCTTCCGAAAGATCCGAACGACGAGAAGAGCGTCATCGTCGAAATTCGTGCGGGTACTGGCGGAGATGAAGCCGCCCTATTTGCCGGCGAGCTCTTCCGCATGTATTCGCGCTACGCGGAAACGCTCGGCTGGAAAGTGGAAGTCCTCGAAAGCTCGCCTTCCAACCTCGGCGGTGTCAAGGAAATCGTCGCCGCCATTCAGGGTCACAAAGTTTATTCCAAGCTGAAATACGAAAGCGGCGTCCACCGCGTTCAGCGCGTCCCCGCCACGGAAACGCAAGGCCGCATTCACACTTCCGCGGCTACGGTTGCGGTCCTCCCCGAAGCCGATGAAATCGACATCAAGATCGAAGCCAAGGATTTGCGCATCGACACTTTCTGCTCTTCCGGCCCCGGCGGACAATCCGTCAACACCACCTATTCGGCGGTTCGCATAACGCACATCCCCAGCGGCCTGGTCGTTTCGCAACAAGACGAAAAATCCCAAATCAAAAATCGCGCAAAAGCCATGCGCGTTCTCCGTACCCGCCTCTACGAAATGGAGCTCGAGAAACAACAAGCCGCCATCGGCGCCGAACGCCGCGGCCAAATCGGAACCGGCGATCGCTCCGAAAAAATCCGCACCTACAATTTTCCGCAAAATCGCGTGACGGATCACCGCATCGGCCTAACGTTGCATCAATTGAGCGAAGTCATGGAAGGAAAGCTCGGCGCGCTGGTCGATGGACTGGTCAGCCACTACGAAGCCGAGCGCCTGGAGCAAGAGCTAGGCGCCGCGTAAGAACGCATTGCCTCGCGGGCTCTTCAGCAATGCATAACTTTTTCCTATTTCGTCCTTTTTCTCTTCTCCGTACTCTCTGTGTCTCTGCGCCCTCTGCGTTAATTTCCTTGGTGTCTTCCTGCCGGGTGCGGCGATGATCGCGGACCCGGAACACGTCGACGTTCGCACGGCGCTCAAGCGAGGCATCGCCGAGCTTCGCGACGCGAACGTCCCTTCGTACACGCTCGCAGCGGAACTGCTGCTCATGTACGCCCTGGGCCGCGACCGCACTTGGCTTTACGCGCATCCCGAAGAAGTGGTCCCCGGCCTCGAAGCGCATCGATTCCTTTCACTCATTCTGCGGCGCACCGAAGGCGAACCAACGCAGTACATTACCGGGAAGCAGGAATTCTGGGGCCTGGAGTTTGAAGTTACTCCCGATGTACTGATTCCCCGCCCTGAAACAGAACACGTCATCGAAGTCGCGCTCGACCGTCTGGCCCTTCGAGAGATTCGCGCTGGCCGAAAACAAACTCTGAACGGCGAAGGGTTGCACATCATTGACGTTGGCACTGGTTCGGGATGCATGGCCATCGCTCTCGCGAAAGACCTTCCCGGCGCTCGAATTGTTGCGACTGATATTTCAAAGGCAGCATTATCCGTCGCTCGCCGCAACGCCGCCCACAACGCGTTTGTCGATCGCATCCGTTTCGTAGAGTGCAATCTTCTGAGCGACCCCACAATCTCCAATGCTGCAACCTCGGTTGTAGGGGCGCAGCATGCTGCGCCTCTACAAGGCAAGGTCTCATCAGCCGGCGCGGTGGGCTCGAGTCCGTTCGATCTGATTGTCAGCAATCCGCCGTACGTCGGTCGCAAAGAAAAAGACTCTTTGATGCGCGAAGTCCGCGACCACGAACCTGAGGTTGCACTCTATGGTGGCGAAGAAGGCTACGAACTCTACGCAGATCTGATCGCTCAGGCCGAGCAACACTTGAAGCCTGGCGGCATCCTCGTCCTCGAACTCGGCCACAACAGTCTGCCCGCTGTAAAGCCGCTCCTCGACCTGCCACACTGGACAAACGTAGCTGTGACCAGGGATTTGGCCGGGATCGATCGCGTCATCGCTGCCGAGCGTACCTAGGCTAAGGCGAAGTTGTGGCGAAAATGCAATCGGGAGTAGGCTAGCGGCATGCCAGACTTGGCAAGATTCCGCGCAAAGCATGGGCCGCTGGAGGAGCGAGCGGCGGATGCGATCGCGTCGATTTTGCACGTCGACATGGACGCCTTCTTCGTGTCGGTGGAACTGCTCGAGCGGCCGGAACTTCGCGGCAAACCGGTGGTCGTTGGCGGAAGACCCGATCAGCGCGGCGTGGTTACTGCAGCGAGCTATGAAGCGCGTAAGTTTGGTGTGCACTCCGCTATGCCGTTGCGTACGGCCGGAAAGCTCTGTCCGCAGGCGGTTTTTCTTGATGGCCATCATGAGAAATATGGAGCGTGGAGCGACCGAGTCGCAACGATTCTCGTGAAGTTCTCTCCGATCGTCGAAATGGTTTCGATCGATGAAGCTTATCTCGATCTAGCGGGAACAGATCGACTGCACGGGCCGCCCTTGGCAGCAGCGGACAAACTTCTTCGCACCATCACGCGCACCACGGGTCTTCCCTGCTCTGCCGGTTTGGCTACAACTAGGCTCGTCGCCAAAGTTGCCTCGGATCAAGCCAAGCCGCGCGGGCTCGTATGGGTTGCGCCCGGACAGGAGGCGCGATTTCTTGCGCCGCTTCCTGCGCGGAAGATTCCGGGCATCGGCGAAGTCACTGAACGAGCGCTGCGTGCACTCGGCATCGAAACCGTGGATCAGCTCGCGGCAGTGGCGCCGGAAAAACTCGAAAAAATCTTTGGCCAATGGGGCGATGCGCTCTATCGCAAAGCGCGGGGCGGCGATTCCTACGAATTCGTCATCGATGCCGAACCGAAATCCATTTCGCACAATCACACGTTTGGTGAGGATACGAACGATACGGAAGCGCTACACGCCATGCTCAGCCACCTCTCGCAAAAAGCGTGCAAACGCCTTCGCGAAGCGGGACTGGCGACACGCACGCTGACGTTGACCATCCGCTATGCCGGCTTCGACACATACACGCGCGCGAAAACTCTTTCCGAGCCCACGCAGCTCGACGCCGACATCTTTCGCGTGTTTCAAAAACTTTTTGCTGAGCACCGCGACATGAAACGCGAAATCCGTTTGCTTGGCGTGAGCCTCGGCGGACTGACACACGGCGGCGAGCAGCTCGATCTGCTGGATGCCGAACGGCGCGAACGTCTTGAAAAATTGACGCGCGCCACGGACAAGCTGCGCGACCGGTTTGGATTTGGCAAAGTGCAGTTCGGCGGCTCGCTGCGCGCAGACAGCTCCAGCAACGACCGCGACGAACCGGGACTGTCTACCTTAGGAAGGGCAAACCTCAAGAAGTCGAGTGAGTCGTGAGGCCAGTCAAGACGAATCGGAGTGGATGCCCTATACTTCTCGCATGAGTCCAGTATCTCCTCCTTCTGGAACCGCGGATCGCATGCGTGGCGGCAAACTTTCCGGATTCTGGCAACGCATCAGCGAAGGCCGCCGGATTGACGAGTTGTGGTCGCAGTTCACGGCAGACGCGCGCTCCAGCTATGGGTTTTACATGACGGATGCCGTCGCCGAAGACATGGTGAACCGTCGAGGGCGGCCTCGATTCTGGCGCATTGCCAAGACTCTGTTCTGGTCGCTGGTGATGAAGCTGACGCCGGCGCGACGCATGCTTCTGATTCTCGCCTTCGTGCTGCTGGTGTTCTCGGGCTTCCATTTTGAGTTCAGCAACGATGTGAAAGGTGATTTCAATTTCACTTTTATCACTGTGATGCTGCTTCTGCTGTTGCTTGCGCTGGAGCTCGCCGACAAGGTAACGATGAAGCGCGATTTGGAGATTGCGCGGGAAATTCAGACTTGGCTTGTGCCATCCCATCCGCCGCAAGTGGCTGGCGCGGAGATTGCGTTTGCTTCGCGACCGCAGAATTCCGTTGCCGGCGATTATTACGACGCCTTCTATCCCACTTTGAGTGCGGAACAAAATGGAAAGCTGATGCTGGTGATTGCAGATGTGGCGGGAAAGAGTATTCCTGCCGCGCTGCTAATGGCCACGCTTCAAGCCAGTTTGCGCACGATTGCCGGGGAAGGTGCTCCACTGGACGAGCTCGTCGTGCGGCTAAATCGCTACGCTTCCGCGCACAGCCTTGATGGCCGGCGCTTCACGACGGCCGTGCTTGCTGAATACGAACCGGCAACACGGCGGCTGGTTTATGTGAACGCAGGCCACAATCCTCCGATTTTGCGCCGCTCCGGGGGTGAGACCGAGAAATTGGAGGTCGGAGGTTTGCCGCTTGGGATCGACGGCGCCGCAGTTTACGATACAGCAGCCATCGAATTAAAATCAGGTGACGCGTTGATTTTCTACACGGATGGGGTCATCGAAGCGTTCGACGAAAAAGGCCAGGAGTTCGGCAATGCCCGCTGGATTGAGGTCATCCGCGCGCTGCCGGATTGGGGCGCTGCAGAATCGCTGCAATTTTTGATGAAGCGCGTGGACGATTTTGTGGGCTTGACGCGGCAGTCCGACGACATTACCTGCCTGGTGTTTCGCACTAAATAATAATTTGCAGAAACTAAGGTCTATGCGGGATTCGCGTTGGCGGCCCGAAAGTCGCATAATCGCGGTGTGACGCCTCGCGAACTCGCCAACTCGATCTGCGACACGTTACAGCAAAACGGCCATCAGGCGCTGCTCGTAGGCGGTTGTGTGCGCGACTTGTTGCTCGGCCGCGAACCTGCCGACTACGACGTCACGACCGATGCTACTCCCGAGCGCGTTATGGAATTGCTTCCAGAAAGCATTGCAGTAGGCGCGCAGTTCGGCGTGGTGCTAGTGCCTCGCGATGGTTTGAAAGTGGAAGTCGCAACGTTTCGTTCCGACGTGGGTTACTCCGATGGACGGCATCCGGACCGCGTGGTCTATTCGAAAACGCCACAGGAAGATGTGCAGCGGCGCGATTTCACGATTAACGGTTTGCTGATGCGGCATGACACCGACGAAGTTCTTGATTTTGTGGATGGCCAAGCCGACTTGAAGGCTGGAGTGATTCGCGCGATCGGCGAGCCAGACCGGCGCTTTGCGGAAGACAAATTGCGCATGATGCGCGCCATCCGGTTCGCGGCGCGATTTGGCTTCGAAATCGAACACAAAACGTTTGCGGCGATTCGCCACCATGCCGGCGCGGTGACTGATGTTTCGGCAGAGCGGATTCGCGAGGAAGTCACAAAATTTCTGACGGAAGGCTCGGCGCGGACCGGTTTCGAATTGCTTGAAAAATCCTGGCTGCTCTCGGCCGTGCTTCCGGAAATTGCCGCGATGAAAGGTGTCCCGCAGCCGCCGCAATTTCATCCTGAAGGCGACGTGTGGACTCACACATTGCTGATGATCGAAGAACTCCCTGCAGGAGCTTCTCCGACGCTTGCATGGGGTGTGCTGTTGCACGACGTTGGCAAGCCGCCAACATTCAAACCGGCTTCGCAAACCGGCGGCCGCATCCGGTTTGATCACCACGTCGACGTGGGCGTTCGAATGGCGGAGGCGATTTGCCGGAAGTACCGGTTTTCAAACGAAGAGACGGAGCAGATCGTCGCGCTGGTCGCCAACCACATGCGATTCATGGAGGTGGGGCGGATGCGGACCTCGACGCTGAAGCGATTCGTGCGGCTTCCTCATTTTGAAGAGCATCTGGAACTGCACAGGCTGGATTGTCTCTCAAGCCATCGAAAACTGGATTCGTATGGCTTTGTGCAGCAATTTCTAGCAGAAACGCCTGCGGAGGAGGTTCGTCCACAGCGTGTCCTAACGGGTACTGATTTGAGCGAAATGGGCTATATCCCTGGACCACTATTTAGCGAAATACTGAGAGCCGTGGAAGACGCGCAGCTCGAGGGACAGATTACAACAAGGCTAGAAGCTGAGGAATTGGTGCGGAAGAAGTTTGCTTTGAACAAAGCAAAGGCTTGATATAGAAAGATCCCAGGCGGTGGGCGAAAGCAAGGTGGAGAAGGAAGCGATCTGGCAGAATTCCACGTATATATATGATAAAAAAGCTCTTACTACTAGAATTGCAAGGCAATAGATCAAAGCTTAAAATATGAGCATATCATGCTAAGATTTCATGCTACCTGTATTCTCATCTCGTCGCACCTTTTGGCTTTGGCCAGCATCTAACCTTTTTAAGCGCGGGACACTGTTCGCCGCGCTCGGATTTAGGGGACACTCACTATGGCTGAGAAAAAGTATACGGTGCCAGAGATTCTCGCGATCCTGCCGGTTCGGGATACGGTCCTGTTTCCAGGGGCTGTTTTGCCTTTGACGGTAGGGCGGGAAAGCTCATTGGCCCTAGTTAACTCGCTGGAAGGCGAGGAGAAATTATTGGGGGTCGTGGCGCAGCTGGACCCCCGGATCGAAGATCCTGCCGCTGCGGACCTCCACAAGGTTGGTACGCTGGCGAAGGTTCATAAGACCGTCAAAATGCCCAACGGGAACGTGGTTATCTTCCTGGAAGGCTTGCAGCGCGTAAACGTCCTGGAATTGATCGGCTTGCGGCCGTTCCTGCGCGCACGTGTGGAATCGCAACCCGAAATTACGGGGGATGTGGATGCGGAGCTCGAAGCTTTGCAGCGCAATGCGCAAGACCTGTTTCGCGACGTGGTAAGCCACTCACCGCAACTCTCGGACGACTTACAATCCGTGGCATTGAACATTGACGACCCAGGCCGCCTGGCGGACTTTATCGCCGGTACGCTGCCGTCACTTTCGACGCTTTTGCGCCAGGAGCTGATCGAAACACCTAGCGTGCGGAAGCGGCTCGAGATGCTGATCCGCGAACTCTCGAAAGAGCTAGAAGTGCTGGAACTGCGCTCCAAGATTCACGAACAGGTGCAGGAGCAGGTGGGCCAAAACCAGCGTGAATATTTGTTGCGCGAACAGATGAAGGCCATCCAGAAGGAACTCGGCGAATCCGACGATTCGACGCAGGAGATCGACGAGCTCCGCAAAAAGATGGATGAGGCCGGGATGTCAACGGAAGCAAAGAAAGAGTGCGACCGCGAATTGAAGCGTCTCGCAAAGATGACGCCGGCGTCCGCGGAATACATGGTTTCGCGCACGTACCTGGAGTGGATGACTTCTTTGCCGTGGGCAAAGTCTTCAGGTGTGAGCGAGATCGACATCGCCAAGGGGAAGCAGATACTTGACGAAGACCACTATGACCTCGCAAAGGTCAAGGAGCGGATTCTGGATTACCTGGCGGTGAAGAAACTGCAGCCGGGGATGAAGGGGCCGATCCTGTGCTTCGTTGGACCTCCTGGCGTGGGCAAGACTTCGCTTGGGAAGTCCATTGCGAGGTCGCTGGGCCGCAAATTCGTGCGCATCGCTCTAGGCGGCATGCACGACGAAGCGGAAATCCGCGGCCACCGGCGCACCTATATTGGCGCGCTACCGGGACAGATTATTCAAGGACTGAAGCGAGCGGAATCGAACGATCCAGTGATGATGCTCGACGAAGTCGACAAACTGGGCCGCGATTTCCGAGGCGATCCGTCTTCGGCGTTGATGGAAGTGCTCGATCCGGAGCAGAACAATGCGTTCCGCGATCACTACCTTGACGTGCCGTTTGACCTCTCGAAAGTGCTGTTTATCGCCACGGCGAACTGGATGGATCCCATACCGGAACCGTTGCGAGATCGCATGGAGATCATCGAACTGGCCGGATACACCGGCGAAGAAAAGGTTCATATCGCGCACAAATATCTGATTCCCAAGCAAGCCCAGGAACATGGGTTGAAGGTGGGAGAGCAGATTGAATTCTCGGACGACGCGCTGCGGGAAATTATCCACAGCTTCACACGGGAAGCCGGCGTGAGAAACCTCGAGCGGGAGATCGCGACGATCACACGTAAACAAGCGCGGAAGATCGCCGAAGGCAGTCTGGAGAAGATGGAAGTTACGCCGGAAATTGTTCGCGAATATCTTGGAGTGCCCAAGTTCCGAGCAGAAAAAGAGGTCGTGGAGCGCGTCAAGCAACCTGGCGTGGCTGTTGGCCTGGTGTGGACGCCTGTGGGCGGAGACATCGTGTTCATCGAAGCCAGCCGCATGCGCGGAGGGAAGCAGTTCACGATGACCGGGCACCTGGGCGAGGTCATGCAAGAGTCGATGACCGCGGCGCTGACATGGACGCGTGCGAATGCGGAGCGGTACGGAATCGATCCGGACTTCTTCCGCAAGCATGACATCCACATCCACGTGCCATCAGGCGGCGTGCCGAAAGATGGCCCGTCAGCGGGAGCGGCGATGGTGACGGCGCTAATCAGTTTGCTCACGGGGCGGCCCCTGCGCGACAGGCTGGCGATGACTGGTGAGATGACGCTCTCCGGTGTTGTGCTGCCAATCGGCGGCGTAAAAGAGAAAGTCCTCGGCGCAAAGCGCGCGGGGATTACGGAAGTGCTGTTGCCGGCAGACAACGAGCCAAACGCGGTAGCGGATCTTCCGCCGGATATTCTCGGCGACATGAAGATCACTTACGTGCGGAATCTCGATGAGGTGCTGGAGCATGCGCTGTCCAAGGAAGCGGTGGTACCCCCTATCGTGCCGCAGCCAGAACCGAAGCCGAAGCGCGTTGGCGGGGAAAGCCCGCGGGCGATTCATTGATTGGGAAGTAGTGGAACGCGCATGGCGGATGACGCCGTGCTGAAGTTAAACTAAGAGAAGCCCAGCGAAGTGACGTTCGCTGGGCTTTTGTTTTGGGCGGGGCGCGCGGAGTAGAAAGCAACTCCTGCTAACATGGTTTTCGACGACACAGGGGCGCGATGTAGCGCGCCCCTACAAGAATGGACGATGGCTCGCGAAAAACAAATCACGACCGACGTGCCTGCTGAGTTGGCGCAGCGGTTGACGGAAGGGTTGCAGCGCGAACGAATTGTTCCGCGGTTTGTGGATTCGTATGTTGTGGAGCACGGACGGCACGCTTTGCAGGTTCACGCTTCGCTATACCGCGACCTACTCGAGTTGCTGCGGCGTGAGGCCCTGCTTGCGGTGACGGCAAGGGCGTTGGAAATTACGTACGCTGAACCGCTCCCTGCGGGGAGAGCGAAGCCGAGGCCAATGTTGCGAAAAGATGGCGTTGCATTTCGCAGGAAATTTCTGGCGGCGCTGACGCGGCAGCAAAAATGGAGCGCGGGAGATGCGCTCGACTTTCAAACGGACTTGCAGGTGTATGAAGATTTGCTCGCTCGGAACACTTCGACGCGTCGAAACCGTAAACCGTTCGAAGCGGCGAATCATCCGTTCGTGGACCGGTGCGCATTTTTGCTGGATTCTTCGTTTCTGGAGAAGGCGCGAATGGCGGCGAGCCGCACGCTGAATGACCTCGAAAATCTCGCAGCCCAGGCTGCGGGCTCCGTTCTTCATGCGCAGGAAACAGCGAAGGCGCGCCGCCGCTAACGAAGGCGTTCCCCGCTAAGTCTACTGCTCGAACGCCTTCATCGAAAAGACCGGCTGTCCCGCCAGCGCTGTCCGGAACCCATAGATCGTCAACGCCGCGATCGCCGTCATTCCCACTAGCGAAGGCACCGCATACCACCGCGACAAGTGAATCGTCGCCGGGAAAATCAGCAGCACCTGCTGCACCACCAGACCCACCACCAGTGTCAACAGGCCAAACCGTTTTAGCACCAGCAGAAACGAAAGATACAAAACCACCAGGAAAACCGCGTTGATCCACGGATATTCGCTGCTGTTGTTGCCCAGCGAAAGCAGCGTCCCCGCAACCGCTACCACAATGGCGGCGATCCACGCGCTCCGCAAGATCCTCTGCAGCACGAATAGCATAAAGAAAATCCCCAGCGAATCGATCGTCTGGCCCAAAACGTATAGCAGCACTTGCGCCAGCGCGTGCCGCAACCCCAGCAGCGATTCCGTCGAAACTCCTCCCGGAATCGGTGGTAGCTTCCCAAACAGCGGCAACAGAAAATTGTCGCTCGCCTCCACCACAAATAGCACCACACCATATACCGCTCCAATCAGCAGGTCTCGCCCCACCAGCGGATCACGCAGATTCCCCGCCAGCAGCCGCGTCCACGAAATCAGGGTTTGCGGTTCCCTCCGCCGCACGAACGGCTCCAGCGCCACGTAGAGCACCATCGCAAAAAAGGTGCGTAGCGTCGCTGAGGCCACCGCCACGAGAAAGCTGATACCTTCCAGAAAATTCGGCAAGTGATGCGTGCTCAGAATCCACAACACCAGGAACGTCACAAACACGAACGCTCCCAGTCGCGCGGCTCCCTTCATATCTGCGCGATTCGCTTTAATATTCCACCGCGCCAGCGCCACACCGCCGACAAACACCGTCAGAATCAGCAATACGAGGAGAACCGAGGCAATCTTTTGCGTCCGCGTTTGGTCCGTCTCGGTGTCTCGGCCCGCCGTCGTCCACGGATAGACAATGCGGTAGTACACCGGCTCGCCATGAAACGCTGCTGCTTCCACGCGAATCGGCATGTCTGGCCGCGCCGGCAGCGTTCCCGTCCACGCCGCTCGCGCATCCGTCGCCGCCAGTGGCGCCCATTCCGGCTCGGCTCCCCGAAACTCACTCATATTCAAGCCGCTCGCCGCAAAAAATCCCGGCCAATCCGGGGTCTTTGCATTCTGCACCGGCGCGCTCTTCTCCGGCGGTACCACCTCGAACCGCAACAGCCGCCCCGTCGTGTCCAACACCACCAGCGCCATCGCTGTCGTGTCCATCGGCGGATCCCAGCGCGCAACCTGCCCTCCGCCCACCGCACTCGGCCCAAAAAACGCCTGCGCAAAGAGCGGGTTCGGACTTTGCCGGTACCAGAACGTCATCGCCGGCGCGTCATCTTTCGCAAGCGCATCCCAGCGCGCCGGGCTTTTGCCGTGTGCCTGAATGTAACTCAAGTACCCGCCGTTAATCTCGAAACCGTAGGCCGAGTCCGCTGCCTTCCCCGCCAACCCCAATCGCCCAATTACCTCGCGCGCCCGCGTCGCCAAAACTTCCGGAGGACTATCGAGCGTCACCCGATTTACCAATTGCGTCGACTCGGCGATGAGCAGCGACGCCACCAGCCCCAGCGCCACAATCGCGAGCAGCAACAGCGCAACTCGAGGCCGCATCCCTTCCTTCGCTCCCGCTGCTGCCACCATTTCCGGGGACGGCGTTTCGCCTGCAGCCAGAGCGGCTGCGAGAGGATCGCCTCCGGGAAGTGCGGCGGCAACTTGCAGGGCCGATACAGGGCGTTTAGCGGGGTCAATTTCCAAGCAGCGGAGGATGACGCGTTCGATGAGCGGATCAAGATCGCGCACGAGAGTGGAAGGATTGGTGATTGTGCCTTGCTCGCGAAGCTTGATGAGCTCGGGCAGAGTGGAAGCTTCAAAGGCGCGTTTGCCTGTGAGAATTTCGTAGAGGATCAGACCGAGCGAATAGATGTCACTCTTGGTGGTGACTTCTTTTCCTGCAAGCTGTTCCGGAGCCATATAAGCTGGCGTGCCGGCGCGAATATCCGCGCCTTGGATGCTTGCGGCGATTCCGGCGAGACCGAAATCAGTGATGCGAATTTTTCCGGCGCCATCGAGCATGACGTTGGCGGGTTTGAGGTCGCGATGAACAACGCCGCGCTCGTGTGCCGCGGCCAGTCCAGCGCATATTTGGCGCGCGACTTCCGTGGCTTTGTCGGGAGAAAGCCTGCCGATGCGGCGCACGACGGAGGCGAGATCTTCGCCGTCGACGTACTCCATGGAGAGGTAGGGCGTGCCGCTCGCGTCGCCGATATCGAAAACGCGGCAGACATTTGGATGTGAAACTTGGCGTGCGATGCGAACTTCGGAGTGAAAACGCGCCAGGGTGGCAGCATCTTGCGAGAGACTCTCGGGAAGGAACTTGATGGCGACGACTTGGCCGAGCGTAAGATCTTCGGCGCGATAGACCTCACCCATTCCGCCGCGGCCAGCCATGGCTACGACGCGATAGCGCTCGGCAATCATCTGTCCCGGCGTGAACCGGCCACCACCGATGGGGTCGGAACTTGTCAGTTTCACGCCGGCGCCGCCAGTGGAAGGCGTACGCGGAGGGCGCGTGGGAGTTGGAGCGGAGGAAGGTTTGCGAGGCGTCACGGCCGTTCCGGGCGGCGCAATCGTGTCCTGCTCGGCACTCAGATCATTTGAATCGATGGTCGGCGCGACGTTGAGATCGAGTGCTCCGCCGCAAGAGGAGCAGAACCGCCCGGTGGAAGAAACTTGCGCGCCGCAGGAAGAGCAGTACATGGGAGGCGAGATTCTA
>Ga0210409_10004935_pt1 | contig 14139 bp, 12 predicted proteins | sample IncBWH17MmetaG_FD_161649 | JGI IMG/M metagenome (GOLD analysis project Ga0210409, IMG submission 161649) | Forest soil microbial communities from Barre Woods Harvard Forest LTER site, Petersham, Massachusetts, United States - Inc-BW-H-17-M | ecosystem: Environmental > Terrestrial > Soil >... | reverse complement strand
TGGGTTTCGCAACCGTTGATCGGCGTATCCTCGAACTTGGGCCACCTGATTCGCGCTTACGCCGTTTTCCTGTATCAGCCTGCGCGTTGCATTGGCGCGATCGACCGAAAGCTCCCAGTTTCCATAGCTCCCATCTCCTGCGTACGGTCGCGCGTCGGTATGTCCCTCGATTGAGATCTTGTTCGGAAGCCTTCCCAATTCATGCGCTAGAGCAATCAGCCCAGGCTTACGGGAAGACCGGGCGCGGCGAACAACTCCTTCTGGCCGCGTAAGTAGGACGTCATCAACTCGCGATTAGGGAGTTCCGTCGCCTCGTCCAGGCAGCCGTGTTTGCCTAAAATGTCTTCCCGTCGTTCCGACTGCGGCACCAGGCGGCGCTCTTCAAAGATCTCCGCCGCTCCAACGATCGCTCGCGCTTCATCTCGCACGGGCACGGCGCGCGCATGCACCGGTAGGCGGTGCCCCGCCCGATGACGCAAGTAGACCGTCGCCTCCCGTGCCCGGCCGTCACGCATACAATCAGCCAGCGGACAGTCTGTGCCGCAAAGCACGGCGTCGTTCTCATCGGAATGCACCAGGATGTCGTCGCGGCAGAAACGACCAGTCACATCATGCCGTAGATACCCTGAAATTCGTTCCGCGCCACGGTTCCAGTAGACAATTTTGCGGTGACGGTCGACGAGATAGACGCCCACATCCAAAGAGTCCACGGCAGTTTCGAACACACGAGGATTATTCAAATCCATACGGATACTCCGCTCCTTCTTTCATCGGCCAAAGCAAAGACGCACATCAGCCGTTGAGCCGCACGATGAGTTCCGATTTGGAACCGCGCTGGAACCTCCGGTCGCGCCCTATCCAGAAAGTGCTACATTAAAAGATTCATGTCCGCCCCCAACTCTCGCTTTGTTCGTGCCTGCAAGGCTCAACCTGTGGATCGCACTCCGGTCTGGTTCATGCGCCAGGCTGGCCGCTACATGGCGGAATACCGCGCCGTTCGAAAACAGCACTCTCTGATTGAAATCTGCAAAAAACCGGAGTTGGCCGCCGATGTCACCATTACCGCCGCCGAGGCTCTTGGCGTGGATGCGGCCATCATCTTCGCTGATCTACTGCTGCCCCTCGAAGTGATGGGACTCCCCTTCCGCTTTGAGGCCGGGGAAGGCCCCGTGATTGAAAAACCTCTGCGCGATCACGCCGACATCAGCCGGCTCCGTACCGACCGCGCTGCCGAATTAGGCTACGTTTCCGATGCCATCCGGCTCGTCTGCAAGCATTTCGGCGACCGGCTGCCCATGATCGGATTTTGCGGCGCCCCGTTCACTCTCGCCAGCTACATGATCGAGGGTGGCGGATCTCGAAATTATGTCCATACCAAGAAAATGATGTATTCCTCCACGGCGGCTTGGAATGAGCTGATGCAGAAACTCGTCAGCGTCACCAGCGAGTACGCAGCCGAACAGGTTCGCGCCGGCGCCGATACCATACAAATCTTTGATAGCTGGGTCGGATGCCTGAGCGTGGAAGACTATCGCCGCTATGTGCTCGATCATGTCACGAGCCTGGTGAAGAAGCTCCAGGCCACCGGCGTCCCCATCATTTATTTCGGTACCGACAGCGCCACGCTCTTGTCGACCATGAAGCAAACAGGCGCCGAGGTGATTGGCCTCGATTGGCGCATTCCCCTTGATGAAGGCTGGCGCCTGCTGAACTTCCAGGGTGCGGTGCAGGGGAATCTCGATCCTGTGCTGCTGTTCGCGGACTGGAAAGAAATCCAGTCGCAGGCACAAAACATTCTGACGCTCGCCGCAAATCGTCCGGGCCATATCTTTAATTTAGGGCACGGAATTTTGCCGGAGACTCCCGTCGAAAACGTGAAGCGCCTCTGTCAGTTTGTCCAGGAGCACTGGGCTCGATGACTCGCGGTTGTCGGGGTTTGCGGCACCGGCATCTTGCGGCCGCGGGCCATTTCGGCAAGTATGTGCAGCGCATTTATAGCGCCGGCGTCTCGCCGGGTGTCGCGAGGGCGTCTCGCCCTCGCAATTATCATTGGCTAGAAAAATGACTCCGACCTCCTCACCCCGCCGCGCCGTCCTCCTCCTCGCTCATGGCACCGCTGACTCTCTCGACGACATCCCGGAATTTCTCCGCCACGTTACCGGCGGCCGCCCGGTTCCCCCACAAGTCATCGACGAGGTCCGCCATCGCTACTCGCTGATCGGCCATTCCCCGATGAACGAAATCACGGCTCATCAAGGGAAACTTCTAGCTCGTGAACTCGGGACGCCGGTGTACGTCGGAATGCGTAACTGGAAGCCCTTCATTCCGGACGTCGTGAGGACCATGGCTTCCGACGGAGTTGAGCAGGCGATTGCGATCTGTCTCGCTCCCCAGAACTCAAGAACCAGTGTCGGTCTCTACCGCAAGGCGGTCGAAGGAGAATCGGGTCCGGCTTTCGCCCTCGATTTTGTCGAGTCCTGGCACAACCATCCTCTTCTGATCCAAGCGTTCGCCGAAAAACTTCGTGCCGGATGGGCTGCCGCCTGCCGCGACGCTAACACGACCGTGCCGATCATCTTCACTGCCCACAGCGTTCCGCAGCGGACCATCACCGAAGGGGACCCGTACGAGAGCCAAACTCGGGAGACCGCGGAACTCGTCGCGCAAGCCAGCAACTTGCCCGGAAAAGTCTGGTCGTTCGCCTTTCAGAGTCAGGGTATGTCCGGTGGAGCATGGCTCGGACCGACCGTAGAAGATACGATCAGAGGCCTGAAGTGCGCCGGCCAAGGCGCCGTTTTCATTCAGCCGATCGGTTTCCTATGCGATCACGTCGAAGTGCTTTACGATATTGATATCGGCTTTCAGCAATTCGCTCGCGATCAAGGCATGCGCCTGTGGCGCGCCGAGTCCCTCAACGACTCGCCGTCACTGATCCAGGCGCTGGCGGACATTGTCCGCTCCCGGTCCATGAGTTCGTGACGAACTCGCCGTTCCGTGCTCGCTGAAAGCTAAGGGCTAAGAATTGAAAGAGCTGAAGAACTGACGGCTGAAAGCTGTTCTTATGAAACGAATCGCCATCGTCGGGGGCGGAATCTCTGGGCTTTCGGCGGCCTTTGCGCTCGAAAAGAGCCGCCGCAACGGTGTCGAAGTCGAGTATGCCCTCTACGAATCCGGTCAGCGACTCGGCGGCGTACTGGTCACGGACCGGGTGAACGGGTGCATCGTAGAAGCGGGACCCGATTCTTTCCTCACGGAAAAGCCCTGGGCCAGCGATCTCTGCACTGAACTCGGCCTCGCCGACCAACTCATCGGCTCCAACGACCCCGATCGCAAGACCTACATCCTGGTTCGCGGCAAGCTTATTGAGATGCCCGACGGCTTGATGTTCATGGTCCCGACCAAGATCCTTCCTACGGTCTTTTCCCCGCTGTTCTCGCTCAGGACGAAATTGCGAATGGCGCAGGAGTGGTTCCATCCGCCCCACAAGGCGAATGGTGATGAAACCGTCGCATCGCTGATTGAGCGTCATTACGGGCCTGAGATGGTCGACCTGCTGGCCGATCCTCTTCTCTCCGGGGTTTATGGAGGAGAGGCCTCGCAACTGAGTGTTCGTGCCGTGTTGGCGCGCTTCGCCGACATGGAAGCCAAACATGGCAGTCTCGGACGCGCCATGTTGGCGGCGCGACGAAACGCGCCCAAGCCGCGAAACGGTAGCCCGCGACCGCTCTTCACTTCACTCAAAGAAGGCATGCAGCAAATGGTGGATGCGCTCATCGCTCAATTGCCTTCTGCCTCGCTCAATACCGGCGCAGCCGTTCAAGCCATCTCGCCCGAAGGAGGCAGCTGGATCGTCTCCGCCGGGCTAAACACCGACCAGTTTGATGGCGTGATCCTGGCCTTGCCCACACAGGCCGCCGCGAATCTTGTGGGCCGCTCGCAGGCGGACCTCGCTTCGGAACTTCGCGGGGTGATCTACAGTTCCTCGGTTACAGTTGCGCTGGGCTACGACAAAAGGGTCCGGGACTCCCTGCCGCCTGGCTTCGGATTCCTGATTCCCCGCAGCGCAGGCAAGCGCATGCTCGCTGCCACCTTCGTGCACAACAAATTTCCGCATCGGGCGCCCGACGATCGCGCTCTTCTGCGCTGCTTCCTCGGCGGCGCGCGCGACGAACAGATCCTCTCCTTGCCCGACGAGGAAATCCTTCGCATCGTCCGCGAAGAGTTGGCTCAAATCGTCAAGGTGACAGCGGAGCCCTTGTTCACTCGGGTTTTCAAGTGGAGAGGCGCCATGGCGCAGTATGGAGTAGGACACCTCGAACGCCTCCAGCGCATCGAATCTTTGCGCCAGAAGCATTCCGGACTGGCACTGGCTGGAAATGGTTACAGCGGAATCGGCGTACCCGATTGCGTCCGCTCGGGAACCGAAGCCGTCAAGACGGTTCTGCAGTCCCTGGGAGTCGGCGAATCCCAATCGCTTCCCACGACATAAGAAATCCTGGCGGACCGTCTGCTCGAAAACGAAACTTTCTAGTTCTTAACCGCTTCTTCGATCGATGCGCGCAGCTGAACCACCGCCCATGCGATTTGCTCGGCCGTGATCACCGCGGGGGGCGCGATCAGGAGATGGTCTCCACTGATCCCGTCCACGCTACCCTGCATCGGATACACCATCAGCCCGCGCTTAGCCGCGGCCTGGCCCACGCGAGCTGCGAAATTCTTTTCGGGCGCGAACGGCTTCTTACTCTTCTTATCCGCAACGAACTCGACCCCCAGCAACAGCCCAATCCCGCGCACATCGCCAACCACAGGCAAATCGAGTATCCCGTCCAGATATCGCCGCAGCTTTGGCGCTGCTGTTCCATCCCGCTGCGAATCCGCAGCCGCAATCAGATCTTTAGCCTGCATGTATTTCAGTACGGCGCGCCCCGCAGCGAGCGAGATCGGGTGCGCATTGTAGGTAAACCCGTGCAGAAACGCTCCTGAACCACTCGCAATCGTATCCACAATTTTCTTGTTCACAATCACCGCGCCTAATGGCGCGTATCCGCTCGAAAGCCCCTTCGCCGCCACCAGTATGTCGGGCGCAACCTTCCCGCGATCGACGGCAAGATGATTGACAGCAAAATGATCGACCGCGAAATTGCGCCCCGTCCGCCCCATCCCGGTCATGACTTCGTCGGCAATCAGCAGGACGCCTTGCACTCGGCAAATCTCCGCCACCCTCTCGAGATAGCCCGGCGGTGGCACGACGGCACCCAACGTTGCGCCGCTGACCGGCTCAAAAATGAAGGCAGCCGCCTGTCCGTCCGTCGCCGCGATCGCCGCCTCCACCTCTCCGGCATACTGCTGCCCGCAGTTAAAACAACTATCCGTGCAGTCGAATGCGCAGCGATAGCAGTACGGGATGCCGACGTGCGCGAACTCCTTCACCATCGGCAGGTACATTTCCCGGCGCTTTCTGTTTCCGGATACCGACAGAGCTCCCAACGTCGACCCGTGATAGCTCTGTTGCCGGCTGATGATTTGGAAGCGCTTGGTCTCGCCGATCTCCACCTGATATTGCCGCGCGAGCTTCAACGCAGTTTCGATCGACTCCGATCCCCCGCACGTGAAGTAGACACAACCGCCGCGAAAGTTCTCCCCGGCAAACGCCAGCAGCTCTTCGGCATACTCTTCTGCAACCGGTGTGGTGAACTGACTGGTGTGAACAAACTCCAGTTTCGCCACCTGCTCTGCCATCGCCGCCGAAATTTCTGGCACGCCATGACCAATAAAATTCACCGCCGCCGATCCCGAGAAGTCGAGATATCGTTTGCCTTCACTGTCCCAGAGGTAGACACCCTCGCCTCGCACGGCCGAAGCAAACTCCCTTCGGAAAGAACGGTGCAGAACGGCAGATTCGCGCAACACGGTAGTCAAGTTTGAATTCACAGTGGTCCCGCCTGAATTATAGATGCGCCAAAAAACTATAGGCTTCGCGTACGAACCCAGATCATCGAATCGAGTCGTGACAAACCTTGCCCGCGAGGTCCTTTGCGGATGATTACTAAGGCACTCGTCCCTTGGCTTGCCGGAAAAAGGACAAATCCTCTCTCGCATACGTTAATCTGCGACTGACCCATGTTTTCCCGGATCCTGCGAATTCTGCGCCCGTCCCATCAGCACTCCCCGTTCTCCGCGACCGTGCTGCTGATGACGACGGTCATGCTCTCGCGCGTCATCGGCTACGTTCGCGAAGCGTATATCGCCTACGCTTTCGGAGCGGGTGGCCAGACCGACGCCTACGTCGCCGCTTTCACGCTGCCCGACTGGCTCAACTACATCCTGGCCGGCGGCACCGCATCGATCACGTTTATCTCGATCTACACCCGCTTTCTCGCCGAGAAACGCGAGGCGGACGCGCAAAAAACTTTTTCCGTGATCATCACCGTCATGACGACGGTTTTTTTAATCGGGATCCTCGCCGCAGAAGTCTTTACGCCGCAATTTGTCGGATGGATGTTCCACGGCTTCTCCGCAGACCAGATGAGGCTGTGCGTTTCGCTGACGCGCATTCTCTTGCCCGCGCAAATCTTCTTTTATGTCGGTGGCGTCGTGGGCGCGGTGCTTCTCTCGCACCGCATGTTTTTGTTCCCCAGCTTCGGTCCTCTCCTCTACAACGTCTTCATCATTTTGGGAGGCGTAGTCGCCGGCAGACGATTCGGCATTGCCTCGCTCGCTTATGGCGCGCTCGCCGGAGCCGTGATCGGTCCGTTTCTGGTGAATGCCATCGGCGCCGCGCGCATTGGAACTGGCTACCGGCCATCTTTCGACACAAAGAATCCAGCTTTCCGCGAATGGGTGCGCCTCTCGATCCCGCTCATGCTCGGCGTCTCGCTTGTCACCGCCGACGATTGGATCCTCCGCTACTTCGCTTCGAGCGGCGTCGGCGACATTGCACGCCTCAATTATGCAAAGCGCCTCTTCGCCGTGCCCATCGCAGTTTTGGGTCAAGCGACCGGCCAGGCGTCGCTCCCATTCTTTGCCAAGCTTTTCGGCGAGAAGAAATGGAAGGAATTCGGCGAAACCGTGAATGCTTCCGTTTACCGGATCTCCGCGCTCTCCGTCCTCACCTCCGCGCTGATGATGGTTGCCGCTCTTCCGCTCATCGACCTCGTCTACCGCCGCGGACATTTCCTCTTCCCGGATTCTCAAGAAACGGCGATCTATTTCTTCTGGTTCTCCCTGTCCCTCGCCTTCTGGGCTGCGCAGGGACTCTATGCCCGGGCCTTCTATGCCGCCGGCGACACCTTAACTCCGATGGTCGCCAGCACCGTCATCACGGTTGCTTCCATCGCGGTGTATCGCGCTCTCTTCCACGCACTGTCGGTCACCGGACTCGCCATCGCATCCGACCTCGGCATCGTCGCCAACACCGTCGCTGCCGCCGTCCTCCTTCACCGCCGCAAACTCGTCTCGCTGGCAGAATTCCCCTGGAAAGAATTCTCGAAAACCGTTCTCGTCGCCGCCATCGCCGGTGGTTTGAGTTGGGCCGTTGTCCGGACCATCGCCCTTCGCGGAAGCCGGACCTCCGATCTGGAATCGCTCGCTCTCAGCACCCTCACCTGGGCGGCAGCCTGCGCGGCAGGCCTTTGGCTCCTACGCTCGGACCTTCCCCAAGCGCTGCGCCGTCGAAAAACCAACCTCCCCGTTTCAGAACCCCCAAAACCGGTGGCCGATGTCGCCCAGATGGAATCTTAGGCGCCGCTTACCTCCGACTACATCTCGCTGATTTAACGCAACTTATTTGATGACCATGACTTGAGGGCGGTTTGAGGCTGCGTGCATTGGCCGCTCTACTCGGCCATCCGAAACTGTTCCTGTCATCAGGAGGTCTGCATGGCCAGTCCCATGGTTGATTTCTGCGAACAGGCGAATCCGAGCGTGTTGTCGGAGATCCGGCGCATCGGGGGCGCTTTTGGTAGCGCCCGGCGAATTCAAGCCAGTTTTCTCGCCGAGGTGGAAAAGAAAGCGCTGGTCTGGTTGGCCGAGCGGACACCCGCCTCGATCAACTCTGACCACCTCACTGCCTTCGGCTTTATCGGCCAAGTAATGGCTGGGGCCTTTTACGCTTTCTCGCGTTGGAACAAGAACTACCTGCTGGCAGTCATCCTCTGTCTCGGGGTGAACTGGCTCGGCGATAGCCTGGACGGAACCCTTGCCCGCGTGCGGCAGCAGCAGCGACCCCGTTATGGGTTCTACGTCGATCACATGGTCGACACTTTTGGCGCCGTCGCCATGATGGGGGGCTTAGCTTTCTCCGGCTTTATGCATCCGTGGATCGCCATCGGTTTGCTGATCGCCTTCTTGGCTCTGTCGATTCAGTCTTATCTCGCAACCTACACGATGGGGGAATTTCGCTTGTCCTTCTGGAGCTTCGGTCCTACCGAACTGCGCCTGCTTCTTTGTATTGGCAACCTTGCCCTGCTCCGCTGGCCCATCGTGCTCCACCATCAATACCGCCTGTTCGACGTCGGTGGTCTCATTGGACTCATCGGCATGGCATTCATGCTCGTCGCCTTCACTCTGAAGAATGGATATCGCCTATATCAGGAAGAGCGCATTCAGTGACCACGGTCAGGAAGGTGGTCAGCAAGGCTCCCGCGAAAAACCAGGCCAGCTCCACCCTTCGCTGGCTGAAGTTCAACGCTGTCGGCGCGGGTGGCATCGTGGTCCAGCTGGCGACTCTGACGATCCTGAAGTCAGGTTTGAAGATTGACTATCTTCTCGCCACCGCCGTCGCTGTCGAACTGGCGATCGTGCACAACTACTTCTGGCACCAGCGGTTCACCTGGTCGGACCGCTCCTCGAGCAGCTCTTGCCTGCGCTTCGTAAAGTTCAACCTGACCACCGGGGTCTTTTCGATCTTGGGAAATGTCGTGCTCATGCACGCATTCGTAGGCGGCGCGCACTTCAATTACTTTCTGGCCAACATTCTCACTATCGCCACATGCTCTATCGTGAACTTTCTTCTCAGCGACCGCTTCGTCTTCCAGGAGTCGTAGGCACAGACCAGCGGGGCCACGCATTCGTCCGTTTCGTGACATCACCCGATTCGGGGAGCTTTGGTTTCACCTCTCCTCTGTGCCCTCTGTGATGGATGTCGCGGCTTTCCGCAAGTTCATCGACGAACCGCGTTCTTTCAAATAAGCGGCCCTCCCCGACCGGACTCATTTTCCCGGAACTGGACGTTACCTTTGCCCGTACCTGTTGGTGTCCAAAGGGATGTAGTGCCCGCGCGCCTTCCAGCATATGATCACGGCGCCGCACCTCACGAAAGGCAGGACTGCCCATCCGTGATTGAACTCATCGGTCTTCGCAAAGAATATGACGATCTGGTCGCCGTTCACGATCTCACTCTCACCATTCCCCAGGGCGAGATCTTCGGCTTGATCGGCCCGAACGGCGCCGGCAAAACAACCACCATCCGGATGGCTTGCGGCCTGCTCGCTCCTACCATCGGAAAGGCTCTCGTCAACAACATCGACGTTGCTCACGAGCCCGAAAAGGCCCAGCGCTCGATCGGCTACCTCTCCGACTTCTTCGCCGTGTACGAAGACCTCAAAGTTTGGGAGTACCTCGACTACTTCGCTCACGCTTACAAGGTCGCCGAATCCGAAATCCCCGGTCGCGTCACGGAAGTGATCGCTCAAGTCTCTCTGGAAGTGAAGCGCGACTCGATGATCCGCGGTCTTTCCCGCGGCATGAAACAGCGTCTCGGGATCGCGCGGGCTATCATCCACCAACCGAAGGTTCTGCTGCTCGACGAACCGGCCTCCGGGCTGGATCCAAAGGCCCGGCTCGAGCTGCGGAATTTGCTGCGATCCTTGCGCGATCAGGGCAGCACGATCCTGATTTCCTCGCACATCCTCACCGAGCTCGAAGGCTTTTGCACCTCCATTGGGATCATGGAAAAAGGGCAGATGGTCCGCAGCGGTCGCATCGACGAAGTCACCGCCGCCGCCAATCTCGCGCGCGACATACGACTCACCTGGCTGGGGGACAATACCGACAGCCTCCGCGCCGCGCTCTCCGGCAATCCCCAAATTTCCGCTCTTCAGCTCAACGGACTCAGCGGCACCTTTCAATTCACCGGCTCCGACGACGATCTCGCCGCTTTGCTCGCCAAGCTCGTCAGCTCTGGTGTACGGGTGAAGTCGTTCTCGGAGATCAAGCAAACCGTCGAAGACCTCTACATGAAACTGTCCAAACACGAGGTGATGTAGTGCTCAAGCTCTGGCGAAATCCCGAGTTTGTTCGTCATCTGCGGGCCGAGCTGCGACCCGCGCGTGTCATCACCGTCGCCTTTGTTGTCTTCTTCCTTTGCGCGCTGATTGGCTTGGCCTGTTGGGCCGCACAGCAGGAAGTCCTGGACAACGCTCTGCACTCCGCCCAACAGTTCGATGGCAAGTGGACCACCTACGCCGAACGCCTGCAGCGCGATAACGCCCGTCTTACCTGGCTCGTTTTAGCCAAATGGCTTCTCGGATTGCAGGGCGGCCTGCTCACCTTCTGGTCGCTCTTTTCATGCGCGCAATCGGTGACCGGCGAGCGCGATCGCAAGACTTGGGACTTCCAACGTACGACCAGCCTTACGCCCGCTGAGCTCCTCCTCGGGAAGCTTCTTGGCGAACCCGTTCTCGGTTATTTCGCCGCGATTTGCGTGCTGCCGGTCGCGCTCGTGGCAGGCTTCCTCGGTGGCCTGACGGTCCGAAGTTTGGCCGCCGCCTATCTTTCCATCCTCGCAACCGCTTTATTCCTCGGCCTCGGAGGCCTTTGGATTTCGACCCTGCTCGAAACTCGCAGTCGCGGAGTCGGCCTGATCGGCGCTCTTGTGTTTTACGGGTTTGTTCTCGGGACCTTTGGCTTCGCCACGTCGTGGTTCCCCGGCATCGCCGCCTTCAGTCCGCTCACCGGGCTGCACTCCATCTTCGAAATGCGCTTCGAGAACGGACGCGACGTCACTGCCGCGCTCTTCGGACACGAGATCCCATGGTTGTTAATGACCTTGTTGCTCTGCGGCTCCTTCGGTGCTTGGTTTGTGCTCATGCTGGTCCGCAATCTCAAGCGCGACTACGAAGACATTCGCCTGCTCTCGCGGTGGCAAGCGGTCGGCTGTGCAGCATTTCTGAATTTCGTCTTTTACGCACTGCTCCGTCCGGCTCACGCTGTGGGCGATGCCGGTTCTGATATCAATTCTCGAGTCTTGGCCACCTTCATGGTCTGCATCAACGGGCTGATCCTGTTCGCCATAGGACTGGCTACCCTCACGCCCCACGAGCGCTTGAAAATCTGGTGGCGCCAACGAGCGGCGGGCGCCGCTGGGTTGTTCTCGGAAGACGGCTTGCCTTGGCCTTGGCTCGCGCTCTCCGCGCTGGTGGCTTACGGACTGATGGTCTGGGGCCTTGTGGCCTGGCGGCTCTCGCTCGACTTCCACGTCCGCTCGCTCGGCATGGCCGCAGTCCAGCTCTTGATCGTGCTGGTCTTCATCACCCGCGACGTGTTGTTCATTCAGTGGTGCACGCTGACTCGGCTTCGCCAGCCGATTGTGAAGGGAGTTCTGTTCCTGAGTCTCTATTACGGCGCTGCCGGTGTGTTCACCGCGATCGCGGCAACGTCCTCGGAGAACGCCGCTCGCATCGTCATGAGCCTTCTGACGCCCATTGGTGTATTCGATCCAAGCATGGAATGGCCCCACGTTCCCGCCAGCATCTACGGAGGACTCGCGGTCCAGATAGGGTTGATCGCGGTGGTCATCGTAATGATCGCCAATCGCCTCGCTCGCCCGGCCCTGACTCCAATCACGTCGGGCGACTAAAATGTATCGAAGATCAGTTCAGCACGAGGAGCGCGGAAAGACTTTTTGGCCGCAGATTTACGCAGACAATCGCAGATTGGGTTTTGTTCGTTGCGAATCCTCTTTGCGGTAAATACTTTTCCCGCAGCGCCCGATAGCCCTCGCCTGCCCTGATACCTGAAACCTGTCACCTGACCCCTAGTTCCCGCGACCACGATCGTGGTCGTGATCGACCGCCCAAATCGCGGCCTCGCTCTTCTCCATCGGATACACGTGCACCATCCAGTTGAAGACGATCGGTTTGAATGTTCCGCCGTTCGCCTCACATTCGTCCTTGGTCGCAATCGAACCGTGAAATCCAAATTTGGAGTTCGGGGAGAACTGCTCCATTTTTTGTCCGGCCGGAGCAGCGCAGAAATTCACGTGTTCGTGCCACTGCGCTACCGACAGTGGAATCCGCTGGTCCAGATCATCCTCGGTAAGCCGCTTCGGAGCCGTGTACATCACCCCTACAAGCTTGTAGTCATCCCCGTGCTTCTCGTACAACAACGACGTTGGGTGTTCCGGATTAAAACTGAAAGCCGCCTCGAACGCGTAGCTGTAATTTGTGAAGTGGTAGGTCTTTTGCGGAACATTCGGCAGAAAAATCTGGAAGCCTTCATTCAAGGCGGTGTGATAGTCCTTGTATTTCTCGGCCACCCGGCGGGCTGCCTCCACGACCTTCTCCGCCTGTTCCTGGTCGCCGGGCTTCAAAGGCCGCAACGCCGTCATCTTCATGTGCGGTCCCATGTCCATGTGGTGGCCCTCCATCGAGTGCATCACATGCGTCTGGCTTTCGGCATCGGCGGTCTCGCCTTTGTCGCCTGATTGCATCTTGGACATGTCGTGTCCGGACATGTCCATCCCAGGCATCGACTGCGAATTCGGTGAGTTCTGTCCCCACACGACGCAACCTGCCAGCACGGCGACCGCAATGAAACCAGCCATCCTTGGAAGCATATGGACCCCCACGTTGTCTCAATTTTATAAACCCTGCCGGGCGATGGGAAGTTGCTGCCCGCAAGCTGCGCTGTGCGAGAAAACCTAGAGGCGACCACAAAACAAAAAACAGGCATCCTCCTCAGAGGATGCCTGCCGTTACCCAATACCCTTCGATCGCCACGAACGAGCTATGCGCTACGAGCCAATCGTTAGCAACTGGTTTTCTACGCCCTCGCCGCCACCGCCGGCTCCGCTGCCGCGCTCTTCGACTCTTCCTTTGTCGGCTGTCCGCCTTTGCGGATATCGATACCGCCCTTGAAGAAGGCGCCGTCCTCGATGGAGATGCGCGCCGCCACCACGTCGCCAGTCAGCGAGCCGTCGCTGCGGATATCGACGCGGTCGCTCGCCGTCAGATTTCCGCGAACCTTACCCAGCACCACAATCTCGCGCGCGTTAATGTTGGCCGCCACAACGCCGTTGCGGCCAACCGTCACGCGGTTGCCCGCCAGGTTAATCGAGCCTTCCACCCGGCCATCGATATAGAGGGACTCCGAACCTGTCACCTCGCCCTTGATCACCAGCGATTTTCCGATGGTCGCCTGGTCCGCCGTCGTCGCGGTAACCGGACGCGGTGCCGGCGTCGGCTCTGCCGCCGCGGGTGCCGTCGGTGTAGACATAGCTGGACGCTGCTCCGGTTCCGGAGCGCCCGGCCGTCCCGGGGTCGTAGGCTGATTCGTGGGCTTCCACATGTTCGAAAAAATCCTTTCCTCTGGTTGGATTAAGGGTCACTACGCCGCACTTCGGTGACCAAATCGCATTCTACTCCGCGAGTCCATCGCCCACCTGTGGAAATTAACACTTTGGTTGATGTCAAAGGGGATGCCCAACACCCCGTCCGTTCGTACAGTAGGGACTACAGGTGCCATGGTTACCCGCCTGACGCCGAAACCGGTAATTTCGGATGTTCTAACGGCACTTCTTATACCGGCGCAAGGCTCGATTATCGGGGGGTCGACGCTCAATCAGCGCCTAACTTCGCCTGCCGCTCCTGCAGAAACCGCCGTACCGAGGAATCCCTCTCCAGTCCAATCGCGCGTTCATAGGCACGCCGGGCCTCCTCGCGCACCCCGGCCCTCGCCAGCAATTCTGCCCGGGCCGCCCAGTACGGCTGGTATTCGCCAAGCCGCCCATCCTCCGCAACCTGGTTCAGTGCCGTCAATCCGGCAGTCGGGCCGTTGACCTCGGCAATCGCCAGCGCGCGATTAATCGCCACCACCGGCGACCCCGAGAGGGTCAATAACGCGTCGTAAAGTTGCACCACT
>Ga0210409_10004931_pt1 | contig 14146 bp, 11 predicted proteins | sample IncBWH17MmetaG_FD_161649 | JGI IMG/M metagenome (GOLD analysis project Ga0210409, IMG submission 161649) | Forest soil microbial communities from Barre Woods Harvard Forest LTER site, Petersham, Massachusetts, United States - Inc-BW-H-17-M | ecosystem: Environmental > Terrestrial > Soil >... | reverse complement strand
TAGTGGCTGGAGGGATAGATGGCCACCTGGGCCAGGCGCCCCAGGGCCTTCCCGGTCAGGGGATCGAAGGCGCTGATCTGCTCCACCTGGTCCCCGAAGAGCTCGATGCGGATGCCCGTCTCCTCGTAGGCAGGCACGATCTCCACCACGTCGCCCCGGACCCGGAAGGTCCCCCGCTTGAGCTCGTAGTCGTTGCGGTCGTAGCGCGCCTCCACCAGCTTGGCCAGGAGGTCGTGGCGGTCGAGCGTGTCCCCCTGGCGGACGAAGAGGAGCATGCCGTAGTAGGCCTCCGGCGAGCCCAGGCCATAAATGCAGGAAACCGAGGCCACGATCACGACATCGCGGCGCTCGAAGAGGCTCCGGGTGGCGGAGAGGCGCATGCGGTCGATCTCGTCGTTGATGGTGGCTTCCTTCTCGATGTAGGTGTCGGACTGGGGGACGTAGGCCTCGGGTTGGTAGTAGTCGTAGTAGGAGACGAAGTACTCGACCGCGTTCTGGGGGAAGAAGGCCTTGAACTCCTGGTAGAGCTGGGCGGCCAGGGTCTTGTTGTGGGCGAGCACGAGGGCGGGCCGGTTCACCCGGGCGAGGGCGGAGGCAATGGTGAAGGTCTTGCCGCTGCCGGTGACGCCGAGCAGGACCTGGTGCTTGTCCCCCCTCTCGATGCCCGCCACCAACTCCCCCACCGCTCGCGGCTGGTCACCCCCGGGCTCGAAGTCGCTCTTGAGCCCGAAGCGGGTGTCGGCAAGGGCGGGAGCGAGGCGTGGCTCCGGGGGCCGGCCGCGGTAGGTTCCCTCTCCGCGCCCGTGGACGGCCGGCTCCTCGGGACTCTCGGGGGAGGTCGCGTCGCGCTCGGGCGGCCGCGGACTGCGGGATCTCATGGGGCCTCCGGGTGGGGGCGCATCCCCCCATGATACACGGCCCCGCGCGGGCGCCTCCGCTTTGGGTCGGAAAGTGGTTTCCCCCTACAATTGGGCTTGGCCGGCGCGCCTAGGAGGGGCCATGGAAGGCAACAAGACCACGCTCATCGACGCCCAGGCCGACGTCGAGGGCAAGCTCAAGGGCAAGGATGCCCACATCCTGGGGCGCTTTCGCGGGGAGGTCGACGTCTCGGGCCGCCTGCTCCTGGGCGAGGGCTCCCGGGTGGATGCCAAGATCGCCGCCGACCTGGCCGAGGTCGCGGGGGAGTTCAAGGGTGAAATCGTGGCCCGCGTGGTCCTCCTGGACGAGAGGGCGCGGGTGCAGGGAAGCGTGAAGGCCCAGGTCCTGGTCGTGCGGGAAGGGGCACAGCTCAACGGGGCGGTCAGCGCGGGCCCGGCCAGCACGAGCCGGGGGATACCCACCCCCACTCAGGGGGTCCTGGCGGGGTGATCCTGCGGGAACTGGCGGCGCGCCTGGGCTGCACCCTCCGGGGCGACGGCGCGATCGACGTTCGGCGCGTGGCCGGGATCGAGGAGGCGGGACCCGGCGACCTGACCTTCGTGGCCAACCCGAAATACGCGGCCCGGCTGGCCGATACCGGGGCCACCGCCGTCATCATCTCCTCCGACCTCCAGACCCCCCTGCCCAGCCTCGTCTCCACCAACCCCTACCTGACCTTCGCGCGGGCGGCGGCCCTCCTCCATCCTCCCCTGCGCCCGGCCCCCGGGGTTCACGCCTCCGCCCAGGTCGACCCCACGGCCGTGCTGGGGGCGGGCGTCCACGTGGGGGCCCTGGCCGTGATCGGTCCCCGGGCGCGGGTGGGGGCGCGCACCGCCATCCATCCCCAGGTCGTGCTCTACCCGGACGTGGACATCGGGGAGGACTGCGTCCTCCACTCCGCGGTGCAGGTGCGGGAGGGCTGCCGGATCGGGCATCGGGTGGTGGTGCAGAACGGAGCGGTGATCGGGGGGGACGGTTTCGGCTTCGCCAAGGACCAGGAGGGCCGCTACGAGAAGATCCCCCAGCTGGGGATCGTGGTGGTGGAGGATGACGTGGAGATCGGGGCCCTCACCGCCATCGACCGCGCGGCCATGAGCGAGACCCGGATCGGCAGGGGCACCAAGATCGACAACCTGGTCCAAATCGGCCATTCCGTCACCGTTGGCGCCGACACCGTCCTCGCCGGGCAGGTGGGGGTGGCGGGTAGCACCAAGATCGGGAGCCGCGTGACCCTGGCCGGGCAGGTAGGGGTGGCCGGCCACCTCACCATCGCGGACGGGGTGATCGCCACCGCCCAGACCGGCATCCCGAGCTCCGTGGAGGCGGGGGCGACCGTCTCCGGCTACCCCGCCATCGACAACCGGGCCTGGCTCAAGTCCAGCGCCGTGTTCGCCAGGCTACCCGAGCTGCAGAAGCGCCTGCGGGAGCTGGAGAAGAAGGTGGGGGCCCTCCTCGAGCGCGGAGGGGCCTCTTAGGGCCGCGGCCCGTCTCCGGCCGCGTAGTAACCCGCGCGGTGGCGCACCCGGAAGGTCTCCTTGTTCCGGCTCACCTCCACCCTCAGCCGGCGGAACTTGCCGTCCTTGCGGGGATTGTCGGAGACGAAGCCCACCACGTACTGGCCCTTCAGCTCGTCCAGGATCCTGTCGTAGATCCCGGCCAGGTCTTTGGACGTCACGGGGTGGAAGACCTGGCCGCCGCTGACGTCCGCGAGCTGGTTGAGGCAGGCCTTGGAAGTTATGTAGCTCTTGCTGCCCATGCCGAAGCTGCCCAGGAAGGCGATGGGGTATATGGTGACGGAGCTGGAGCGAACGAGCTGGATCAGGTCGAAGAGGCTGATGGCGCTGGTGGTGTCCTCGCCGTCCGTGAACACGAGCAGCACCTTCCGGCCCGGGGAGTCCTGCACCCGGGAGATGTAGACGCTGATGGCGTCGTAGAGAGCGGTCGTGCCCGCCCCCTTCGCCTCCAGGATCCGCTCGAAGAGCCCCTGCTGGTTCTCGCTCGCGTAGCGAGAGACGCGGATGTCCTGGTCGAAGAAGATCATGATCAGGTCCCGCGCCCGCGGGATCGACTCCAGAAAGCGCACCGCCGACTCCTGGGTCAGGCGCATCTGCTCCTGCATGCTCTCGCTGGTGTCCAGGAGCATCCCCAGGTCCATGGCCAGGGCGTCCTCGTGGCCGGGCTCGGTGGCGCGGCTGAACAGCTGCACGAGCTGGGGCCGCCCGTCCTCCCGGACCAGGAAGTCCTGGGCGTCGAGGTCCGTGACCAGGCGCCCCTGGGCGTCCCGCACCGTGACCGTGATGTTGACCACATCGACCCCGGCCGGGAAGACGGGGGTTTTCTGATCCGCGCCCGAGGCCCAGGGGAGCGCGATGAGGAGCGGAACCGCGATCCAAGGACGTGACAAGAGTGATCCTCTTGCGGTGCCTAGTGGAGGACCTCGACCACCCTGACCGCGAGCTCGACCTTGTTGAAGGGGGGCATGACGTAGACCCCCTGGGCCAGTTCGCGGGCGGCCCGGGTGGCCTCCCGGGCGATGCTCACCCCTTCCGCCTGGGCCTTCTCCCCCGAGCCCGCCTTGCGCATGCGCTCCCGGATGTCGTCGGGGATGGTCATGCCCGGCACCTCGTTGTGCAGGAACTCGGCGTTGCGGTGGGAGTAGAGGGGCAGCACGCCCACCAGGATGGGGATCTGGATGTGCTTGATCAACGCCAGGAAAGTCTCCAGGGACCGGGGGTCGTAGACGGGCTGGGTCATGATGTACTCGGCTCCCGCTCCCACCTTCTGCTCCAGCCTGCGGACTTCCTTCTCGCGGTCGGGCTTGCTCGGGTCCGCCCCGCACCCGATGTGGATGCCGAGGGCGGGGCCGATCAGGTTCCCGGCCAGGTCGCAGCCGTGGTTCAGGTGATCCATGATGCGGATGAGCCCGATGGAGTCCACGTCGTAGACGGCGGTGGCGTCCGGGTAGTCGCCGAGCTTGGGCGGGTCCCCGGTGATGGCCAGGATGTTGCGCAGACCCAGGGCGTAGGCCCCGAGCAGATCGGACTGGATGCCCAGGAGGTTCCGGTCCCGGCAGGTGTAGTGGAGGATGGTGTCCACCCCCACCTTGTTCTGTATGAGCACGCAGAGAGACTGCGCGCTCATGCGGGCGGAGGCCCGGGGACCGTCCGCCACGTTGATGGCGTCGACCTCGTTCTCCTTGCAGTACTGGGCCCGCTCCAGGATCAAGCCCGGGTCCGCCCCTTTGGGCGGGTCCAGCTCGACCGACACCACGAACTTCTTCCCGAGCTTGCGGGCGAGCGCGCTCTTCTCCTCGCGGGGGACGGGAGCGGGGGCCTCCTTGGGACGGGAGGGCGGGATGACCCCCACCTCCTCGCGGGAGGGCTGGACCATGCGCACCGATCGGACCAGGTTTCGGATGTGATCGGGCGTGGTTCCGCAGCAGCCGCCCACGATCGCCACCCCCGCGGCCAGGAAACGCCGCGCGTAGGACGCCATGTACTCGGGGGTGCACAGGTAGACGTAGCGCCCGTCCACGAGCGCGGGGGCCCCCGCGTTCGGCATGGCCGCCAACCGAGCCTTCGTCGCCACCGCGGCCATGCGCTTCACCGTCTCCAGCATGGCCTGCGGGCCCTGGCTGCAGTTCGCCCCGATGACGGGGACGCCCCACGACTCCAGGCTCCGCACCACGTCCTCCGGGGTCTCGCCGTAAAAGGTGGTGCCCTCCTCGTTGAAGGTGAGGGAGACGACCACGGGCAGAGAGGAGGCCGCGCGGACCGCCTCCAGGGCCGCCCGCGCCTGGTCGAGGGAGGGCATGGTCTCGATCATGAAGAGGTCGACCCCCCCCTCCCCCAGCCCTTCCGCCTGCTCGCGGTAGGCGGCCACCGCCTCCTCGAACGGGAGGTTGCCCAGCGGAGCGAGCGGCTTGCCGATCGGGCCCAGGGAGCCCGCTACCAGGCCGCGCCCCTCCGCCGCCTGGCGGGCGATCCGGGCCCCCTCCCGGTTGATCCGGCGGACTTGGGTCTCCAGGCCGTGGGGCCCCAGCTTGAAGCGGTGGGCGCCAAAGGTGTTGGTCTCGATGACGTCCGCCCCCGCATCCAGGTACTCTTCATGGATGGCGCGCACGAGCCCGGGGTTCGAGAGGTTCAGCTCGTCGAAGCAGCGGTTCAGGAACACGCCCCGCCCATAGAGCATCGTGCCCATGGCGCCGTCGCCGACCACGACACCCTCCCCGACCCGCTCCAGGAAGGGCTTGACGCCCGCGGCCGAGGCCTTCGCGCTGTCCATAAAAGATCAGTCTAGCCGGGGCGGGAGGGGACGGCAAATCGCGTTGCGGATCGCATCGGTGCGCCTCCTGGCTCCCCCTCCTCCGGTATGATCGGCGTCATACCCAAGCGAGCGGGTACCCAAGGGGAGGACCAGGCGAAACCGTGCCCGGACCGGGATCGCGGCGCCGCCATCCCCGCCGGTGCCAACGCTCCTCGGGCAACGCGGAGGGGACGCCATGATCGTCGGAGCGCACTCGATCATTTACAGTCGAAAGCCGGATGCCGACCGGGCCTTCCTGCGCGACGTGCTCCAGCTTCCCAGCGTGGACGTGGGAGAGGGCTGGCTTATCTTCGGCCTGCCGCCCGCGGAGGTGGCCGTCCATCCGTCGGACAAGAATGACGTGCACGAGTTCTATCTCATGTGCGACGACGTGGACGAGCTCGTGGCCACTCTCGAGAGGCGCAATGTTCCCCACGAGGCGGTCCAGAACCTGGGCTGGGGCTTGCTCACGCGCCTCACCCTCCCCGGCGGGGGCAAGCTCGGCGTCTATCAGCCGCGTCACGCGCGCCCGAAGCCGCTGAAGCAGGAGAAGAGGCCCCGCGCCCGCCGGAAGGGAGTGAAGAGGGCGGTGAAACGATGATCCCGCTCGGCAAAACAACCAAACACCGGCGGGCGGGGCACGGCGAGGCGGAGCCGCGCTTCTGGTCCCGATCGTGCGCGGACCAGGGCTTGGAGCCCGGCCCTCCCCTGAGTTAGCCTGGCCGTCCATCCGTCCGGGGGTCGCGCGATGCCGATGACGCTCTCGTTGCCGGAGGCCCGCCGCCTGGCCTTGGCTTCCCAAGGATTCGGTCCCCGGCCGGCCACGCCCTCCCTCGACCACCTCCGCAAGCTGGCCGCGCGGCTAAGCGCCTTCCAGATCGACTCCGTGAACGTGCTCGCGCGCGCCCACTACGTCCCGGCCTTCGCGCGCCTCGGCCCCTATCCGATGAAGGCGCTCGACGCGCTGGCCTACGGCAAGCGCGAGCTCTTCGAATACTGGGGGCACGCGGCTTGCCTGCTGCCGATCCCGCTCTTTCCGCTCCTGCGGTATCGCATGAACCGGCACATCGAGAGGACGCAGTCCTACATGCGGTCCAAGCGCGGCGCCTACATGGCCAGGGTCTACGAGGAGATCGCCGAGCGCGGACCCCTGGCCGCCGCCGAGCTCTCCAATCCCGGCCAGCGTTCGGGGAGCTGGTGGAACTGGGGCGCGGGGAAGGCCACCCTCGAGCACCTTTACGACTCCGGCCTCGTCGCCATCGCCGGACGCCGCGGGTTCGAGCGGCTCTACGACCTCACCGAGCGCGTCATCCCTCGCGCCGCGCTCAACGCGCCGGCACCGCCGCCCGAGGAGGCCATGAAGCAGCTGCTCTGCCTGGGCGCGAAGGCCTACGGGGTCGGGACCTTCGACGACATCGCCGGCTACTTCGAGATCGACGGGTGGCGCGATCGATTGCCGCCGGGACCGTGGTGGCTGCGTCCGAAGGGCCCCAAGGGCCGGCGGGCCAAGCCCATCGTCAAGCGGCTCCTGGCCGAGCTCGTCGAGGAGGGCCGGATCCTTCCCGCCCGCGTCCGCGGCTGGAAGGATCCGGCCTACGTGCATCCGGGGGCGCGCGTCCCCCGGACCCTCCACGCCCGCGGCATCGTGACCCCGTTCGACTCCCTGGTTTGGGACCGCGGACGCCTGGCCCGGCTGTTCGGGATGAAGTACACGATCGAGATGTACGTGCCGGCGCGGCGGCGGGTCCACGGCTACTACGTCTGCCCCTTCCTGCTCGGCGACACCTTGGTCGCCCGCTGCGACCTCAAAGCGGACCGCCACCGCAAGGTCCTGAGGGTCCAGAGCGCGTTCTTGGAGCCGGGAAAGGACGCGCGCCGCGTGGCCGCGGGGCTGGCCGGCGAGCTCCGGCAGCTGCAGGCGTGGCTCGAACTCAACGGGATCGAGGTCGCCGGGCGCGGGGACCTCGCGGCCACGCTCGGCCGCACCCTGAAGTAGGAGCGTCCGCGTAGGGGTCCTGGAGGTGCGGGTTGGGCGAGGGGGAGAGGGAGATCCGGGCACCGATGCCGCCTCTGGCATCGTCACGGCGGTGGGCGGTCATCCTCTCGCCCATCGGCGTCATCGCCCTGGGTTTCGCAGTTCAACGCCTGGCCGGGCTCGCGATGGGGGCGTGGGCCTGGATCCCGACCATGCTCGTCTTCTGGTGTGCGGTGGCCAGCCTGATCCGGTGGGGCAGCCGGGGGAACCCCGCGCGGCTCTGGCTCCGAAGACCGACGGGGTCAGGGCTGTGGTCGGTTCTCGCGCTCGGTGTGGGCCTCGTCTCCGTGCGCGAGCTCGTGCTGGGCTGGCATGTCCTGCGCTCTCCGACCCTGGTCGTTTTGTGGCTGGGGTTCGGCCTCCTCAACCCGTGGTTGGAGGAAGGCTATTGGCGCGGACTGCTGATCGATGCCACCCGCGACTGGCCCTGGGGGCTGGGGGTTGTCTACTCGACCGTGCTCTTTGCCCTCAGCCATCCGTTCATCTGGGGAGTGCATTCCGCCGCGCTTCGTCATCCGGCGGTGCTCATCGGTCTGGGCTTGGCGGGGGGCGTATGGGGTATGGCCTACTGGCGGACGGGTAGCCTTCGCTGGACTATCGCCGGCCACGCCTGCGCGAACCTGTTCGGGCTCTCCGTGCCGGTCCTTCTGAACCTGTACGTTCCCGGTGGCCTGAGGTGAGCTATCGATTCATGGCCCCGGCCGTTCCCCGGGGCCCACGCGCGCACGAGAGCCCTGGCCGGCAGAGGCGACGGCCAGGGCTCGTCGGAGACAGGGACTAGCGGTACTTCACCGAACAACCGTAGGGCTGGCTCGAGGTGGTGGTCACGGGCTTTCCCGCCATGGCCTCGTCCAGGGCCGCCTGCACGTAGTTGCGGGCGGTGGCGATGTCGGCCTTGTCCGTCGAGGGCCGGTCGTCGATGGCACCGTTATAGATCAGCTTCCCGCTGGGGTCGATGATGAACATGTGGGGCGTCGTCTTCGCGCCGTAGGCCTGGCCCACCGCTCCTTCGGAGTCGAGGAGGAAGGCCGTGGGGGCGGCGCCCTTCTCCTTGACGAGGGCGCTCGCCTTGGTTGCATCCAGTGCCCCCTGCTTGCCCCCGGCCGAGGAGTTGATCGACAGCCAGACCACGCCCTTGCCGGTGTAGGTCTTCTGCAGCTTCTGCATGTTCCCGCTGCCGTAGTGCTTCCCCACGAAGGGGCAGTCGAAGTTCACCCATTCCAGGACCACGTACTTGCCCTTGAAGGACGACAGCGCCTCCTGCCCGCCGTTCGCATCGGGAAGATTGAAAGCGGGAGCGGGCTGGCCCACGACCGCCCCCGCGGAGGCGGTGGCGGGATGGGCGAGAGGCAGGGCGCAAAAGGCGGCGGCAAACAACGCGTGTCTCATCATCTTCATAGCGGGTTCTCCTTGCTCACTCATGGATTATTGAGGGGACGTGATATCGCTCGTCAAGCCCCGCGCCGTGCGCGCATCGCCCAGCGCCTCATCGAGGGCGCCCAGCACGATCCCCGGGGTGATCACCTCGGGCAGGACACGCGGGGGCCGGCCGGGGTCGCGCGCGTAGACAACGTAGAGAGGCACCCCCTGCCGGCCGTAGGAGGCCAGGGCGGCGGTGATGTCTTGGTCGTTCTGGGTCCAATCCGCTCGCAGGGCCACTACCCCCTCGCGCCGGAAACGATCCTGGACCTCGCTCGAGGCCAGGGCCACCCGCTCGTTGACCTGGCAGGTGAGGCACCAGGCGGCGGTGAAGTCGATGAAGACCGGCTTCCCCTGGGCGCGCAGGCTGGCCAGCGTCTCCGGCGAGTAGACCTCCCAGTTGAGCCCGCTCTCACCCCCGACCGGCCTCCCGCCCCCATCCGCCTGGCGCACACCCACGACGAGGCCCAAGGCCAGCAGCAGGGCCGCCGCCGCCGGAGCCAGAAGGCGCGCGCGCGGGCCAAGCCCGGATGAGGGGGCCCGCCCGTAGAGCCAGGCCGCGAGGCCGAGGGCGAGCAGGGCGAGAAGCACGCGGGTCATGCCCTCCGCGCCCGCCTCCCGGCCGAGAAGCCAAAGCAAAGCCACCACCGTGGCCATCAGGAGGAAGCCCAGGAACTGCTGGAAGCCCTCCATCCACGCTCCCGGCCTCGGCACGAGCCGAAGCAGGCGGGGGTTGAGCGAGAGCAGGAGGTAGGGGGCAGCCATGCCCAGGGCGAGGGCGGTGAAGACGAGCAGGGACACCGCCCCCGGCTGGGTGAGGCCGTAGCCGAGCGCGGAGCCCATGAAGGGGGCCGTGCAGGGCGTGGCCACGATGGTGGCGAGCGCGCCGCTCCCGAAGGAAGACGCGAGGCCCGTCCGCTCGTGGTTCAGGTTCGCGGCCGCGATCAGCGATTCGCCCAGGGAGAAGACGCCGAACAGGTTCAACCCCAGGACGAAGAAGAGAGCGGCCAGAAACGCCACGAAGGCAGGGGACTGGAGCTGGAATCCCCAGCCCACGCTCCTCCCCCCCGCGCGCAGCGCGAGCATCAGGCCGGCCAGGAGCCAGAACGAAAGAAGGACCCCGGCGGTGAAGGCGACCCCGTGCCGCCAGGCCCGGCTGGACTCCTGGCCCGACTGGCGGACGAAGCTCATCACCTTTAAGGAAAGCACGGGCAGGACACAGGGCATCAGGTTGAGGGCGAGGCCGCCCAGGAACGCGAGCGCGAGGACCACCCCCAGACCCCGGCCGGCCAGGGGCAGGACGCTCCCCGCCCCCGGCGGGGCCGCCAATTGCGAGACGGGTACATCCACCTCCACCGCGAGGGGGGCCGCTCCCTCGATCAGAAGCACACCCGTGAGGCGAGAGGGGGTAGGGCCGTTGGCCGCCCGCGTGATGTCGAGGCGGTGGCGGCCCGACACCCGGTGCAGCGTCTGCGGGCTCGGATAGTCCACCACCAGGGGCTGGTCGGAGAAGAAGTAGGCCCCGGAGGGCGCCTGGGGCGCGCGGAAGGTGAGGGCCACGACGCCGGGCGCGGCCGCCGCCTTCAGGTCCCAGCCCCGGGCGGGCACCGGCAGAAGGCCGCGCGTTGCGTGGAAGAGGGTGGCGGTGGCGGGTGCGGGCCGCGGCGCCTCCGCGCGCACGGGCAGCACCAGCTCCAGCTCCGCCCGCCCGGGAATGCACGCCTCCTGACACTCTAGCCAGTCCACCCGCCCCGCGAGCCGGACCTCGCTCCCCGGCGACACGGTCTGAGGAGGGGTGATGACGACCGGCAGCAGCACCTCGCCCTCGTACCCGTAGCTCATCAGGGGTGGGGCCGCGAGGCGCCTGGGAACGGGCCATTGCAGCGGCCCCGCCTGGAAGCCCTCGGGCAACCGCCAGGTCATCCGGGTGGGCAGCCCCGAATCCGCGGGGTTCCGCCAATAGGTGTGCCAGCCCTCGGCCATCTGGAGGCGGATGCCCACCGAGAAGGGATGCCCGGGCTGGAGGGACTCGACCTCGGCCAGCAAGCTGGCCTGAACGTGCTTGCTCGCGGGCGGCCCCGCCACTGCGGGCGCGGCCAAAGCGAGAAGGGCCAGCACCCAGCCGGTTGTCGGTGTCTCTTTCCTCATGGCCTCCAGTTTTCGACCTCCCTGCTCCATACGAAACCATACCCCGAAGCGGGCGAGCGCGTTCGTGAAGCCGCGTAAAACGTTGTCACCGGAGGCTTCCCGGGTGGGTGCCGCCCGCGGGGCGACCCCTTAGGTCGCGGCCAGATACTGGATATCGTTCAGAATGCCGGCAGCTGTGACTTCCGCCCCCGCTCCGGGGCCGGTGATCACCAGGGGCTCGTCGCGGTACCGACGGGTCGTGAACGAGATGAGGTTCCGCGTCCCGCGCAGGGCGCCGACGGGCGAGGAGGCGGGCACGGCCGCCAGGCGGACGGAGACCTTGCCCGCGGTGGCGGTCACCACGTAGCGGAGCGTCCGCTCCCGTCGGGCCGCGCGCGCCACGCGCTCCCGCCAAGCCGCGTCCAGCGAGGGCAGGCGCTTCATGAACTCCGACCGCGAGAGCCGCCGGAAGGGCAGTGGGACGAGGTCCTCCGGGGCGGGAGGGAGCCCGCGGTAGCCCAGGAGTCGGGCCAGGATCAGCCCCTTGCGCGCCGCGTCGCGGCCCGACAGATCCTCGCGGGGATCGGGCTCCGCGTAGCCGCGCGCCACCGCCTCCGCCACCGCCTCCGAGAAGGGCCGGCCCTCCCCCACCGCGGAGAGCACGAACCCCAGGGTGCCGCTCACGCATCCCTCGATGCGCAGGACGCGGTCGCCGCTCTCCACCAGCTTGCGGTGGGTGTCGATGATGGGCAGCCCCGCCCCCACCGTGGCCTCGTAGCGGAGCCGCCGTCCCGCCTCCTCCGCCGCCGCGAGCAGGCGGGAGTACGCCTCGGGGGAGCCGGCCAGCGGCTTCTTGTTGGCGAGCACGAGGTCGAAGCCCTGGCCGAGGGCGGTGCGCAGCAGGTCGCCCGTCTCCTCCGCGGTGACGTCCACCAGCACGGGCCGGGAGACCGCGTGGCTGGCGATGAAGGAGAGCGCGGCCGCCGCCCCCGCCCGCTCTCCCCCCAGAGCGGCCAAGAGCTCGCCCCGGTCCTTGCCCCGGGCCAGGCGCAGGAGGCGGACCCTCGAGAGGCCGCGGGGGTCGAAGAGGTAGCCCGAGCGGTCGAGGAGGCCGACCAGGCGCACCCGGGAACCGCCGTTGCGGGCCGCCACCTGGTCGGCGAGCGCGCGCCCCACCCGGCCGAAGCCGAGCAGGACGACGTCGGTGCGGGGCGCCCCCGGGGGGCGGCCGCCCCCGATCTTGGAGAGTTGGAAGGCGGCGTGGACCCGCCGCGTCGCCTCCGCGGCCTCCGGCCCCGCCACCACGAACGAGATGTTCAGCTCCGACGAGCCCTGGGCGATGGCGATGACGTTCACGCCCCCCGCGGCCAGGGCGGAGAAGACTCGGGCCGCGATTCCCGGCGTCCCCGCCATGCCCCTTCCCACCACCGCGATCACGGCCACCCCGCTGCGGGCGACCACCCCGTCGATGAGGCCCGTGGCCAGCTCTTCCCGGAACACGCGGCGCAGGGCCTGGACCGCGCGGGCCGCCTCCCCCTCCGGGAGGGTGAAGCCGATCGAGCTCTCCGAGGAGGCCTGGAAGATCGTGGAGACGGAGAGCCCCTCCGCGTGGACGGCGGTGAACGTGCGGGCGGCGATGCCGGGCACGCCCATCATCCCCTTCCCCGCGACCGTGACCAGGGCCTGTCCCTGGATGGTGGCCAGGGCCTTGACGGGGTAGGCCTCCAGGGTGTGCCGCCCCGAGACCTCGGTCCCCGGCCGCTCGGGGTCGTGGAAGGAGCGGACGTGGAGCGAGATCCGGCTCCCGTCCAGGGGAATGAGGGCCCGGGGATGGAGCACCTTGGCCCCGAAGTAGGCCACCTCCGCCGCCTCCCGGTGGTGGAGCTGGGGGATGAGGCGGGCGTCGGGAACCTGGCGGGGATCGGCGGTGAGGATGCCGGCCACGTCCTTCCAAAGGACCACCCGCTCGGCCCGGAGGGCCCTCCCGAGCAGGGTGGCCGTCAGGTCCGATCCGCCCCGCCCGAGGGTGGCGACGCCCCCATCCGGGGCGGAGCCGATGAAGCCCGGGACGACCACCGTGACCCCGCGGCGCAGCAGGGGCGGGAGCAGGCGCCGGGCGCGCCGGCGGGTTTCGGCCAGGTGGGGCGCGGCCGCCCCGTGACGACCGTCCGTCGACACCAGCCGGACCGCGTCCACGCATTCCGCGCGGCGGCCCGCGGCGCGCAGCGCCTCTGAGAGGATCGCGGCGGCCGCCCGCTCGCCCCGGGCAATGAGGGTGTCGCTGGCCCGCGGGGAGAGCTCGGCCAGGGCCGCCCCCGCCCGCGCGATCTCCCGGTAATCCCGGGCGGCGGCGTCGAGGGCGGCCAGGAGGCGGCGCCGCGCCCCTCCCGGCCGCAACAGGCCGAGCGTGATGTCGCGGTGGAGGCGCAGGAACGCGGCCGCCACCTCGCTTCCCGCTCCCCCTTCCCCCCCCGCCGACCGGCGCGCGCCCAGAAGGAGCGCGTCCGTGACTCCGGCCACGGCCGAGGCCACCACCACCAGGGGGCCGCGGTGCCCCCGGATGAGCGCCACCGCCCGGCGAAACGCGGCCGCGTCGGCCAGGGAGGCGCCCCCGAACTTCCACACTTCCAGGGGGGGATGACCCGCCATCAACGCTTCCCTTCCCCGCGCCGGAAGCTCGCGAAGTTGAGGCGGACCTCGCCTTCGGGGCCGGTGATGGAGATGCGCATGAGCTTGGAGGGGGGAGCGTCCCGACAGGCCCGGAACAGCTCCGCCAAGGTCCGGACCCGCACCTCCGTGTCGACGGTATCCCAGCCCCGGCCTGTGCTCAGGGTGACCACGGCATCCGTCTTCGACCGCCGGAAGAGGCTCACAACCCCAGGATCCCCTGGTCCACGTTCACGACGTGGGCGCGGACCTTCTCCTCCAGGACCTTGCGCACCGCTCCGTAGTCCTCCCGGGGCACGGGCAGGCGGAAGGAGCCGGAGCGGCCGCGGGGGAGAAGGACGAGGATCACCTCCCGGCCCTCGGGGGCCTCGCGGAAGGCCATGCGGGCGATGTTTCCGTAGGGGAGGAAGCCGGTGTCGGCCCAGACCCCGTCCCGGTACAGCCCCAGGTGGATCCGCGCGGAGAGCGGCACCATAAGGATGAAGTAGACCGCCATCACGGCCTGGCTATAGACGTGGTGGAAGGGGAGGGCCAGCCAGCCGTGGATCACGGTCAGGGCCGCGCTCACAACCCCCAGCCCGAGCAGGAGCGGGAAGTGGCGGGGCCGGCGAACGGGCCAGGTCAGGACCGCGGTGGGGCGCACGCGGCGGAAGCGGAGGTAGCCGGCGAAGCCGC
>Ga0210409_10004929_pt1 | contig 14154 bp, 8 predicted proteins | sample IncBWH17MmetaG_FD_161649 | JGI IMG/M metagenome (GOLD analysis project Ga0210409, IMG submission 161649) | Forest soil microbial communities from Barre Woods Harvard Forest LTER site, Petersham, Massachusetts, United States - Inc-BW-H-17-M | ecosystem: Environmental > Terrestrial > Soil >... | reverse complement strand
TCGAACACCTGGCTGCACAGCCGCAGTCGATCCCAGAAGTGACAGGAGAAGTCCAATGAACTGGAAAGGCGTCACGCCAGCAATCACAACTCCTTTCAACGAGAATCTCAGCGTTGATCATGGATTCCTGGCCGAGCATTCCCGCTGGCTGCTGGAGAACGGCTGCGCCGGGGTGGTCGCCTTGGGCTCGCTGGGCGAGGGCGCGACTCTGTCGTTCGACGAGAAGAAGAGGATTCTTCACACGCTGGGAAAAGCACTCAATGGTGGCGGTACCTTGGTCGCCTCGATCTCGTCGCTCACGACTTCGGAGTCGGTGTCGATGGCGAAAGCTGCGAGCGATCTGGGCTGTTCCGGGCTGATGGTGTTGCCGCCGTATGTATATCTCGGTGACTGGCGTGAGATAAAAGCTCACGTTGCGGCTATCTTCCGCGCAACGCCTCTTTCCTGCATGCTCTACAACAATCCGGTGGCGTATGGAACCGATTTCCTGCCGGAGCAGATCCAGGAACTCGCGTCGGAATTCGAGAACTTCAGAGCGGTCAAGGAGTCGAGTACCGACGCCAGGCGTGTGTCGGCGATTCGTGCGCTGGTCGATGACAGGATCGAAATTTCGGTGGGCGTGGACGACGCGGTGCTGGAAGCGATCGGCGTGGGAGCGACAGGATGGGTTGCCGGCCTGGCGAACGCCTTGCCGCACGAATCCGTAGACCTGTTCAACCACGGAATCCAGGGAGAAGATCGAAAAGCGTTTGAATTGTATCGTTGGTTTCTGCCACTGCTGAGAATGGATACGGTGCCAAAGTTCGTTCAACTCATCAAAGTAGTGCAAGCTGAAGTCGGAATGGGAGGCACCCGTGTCAGGCCGCCGCGACTGGAGTTGCTAGGGAATGAACTCGAGCAGGCGAAGAAAATCATCCGTGAAGCATTACGAACGAGGCCGGAATCGGTCAATTCGTATGCCTTACCGAATAGGAAGTGACTTTATGTTGGGCGAGATGGCAAAACTATCAGGGCGCTCGCTGATCGGCTTTCGCGAGGGCGCCGGTTCTTCAGATCCCCTGTATGCGCACGACCCCACCACGGGTCAGCGATTCCAACCGGGTTTTGTTCCGGCAACGCCCGAGGAAGTGGACCGCGCGGTAAAGCTCGCGGCCAATGCATTCAAGAGCTACAGCCACACATCGGGCCGTGAGCGTGGCGCGTTCCTGCGGAAGATTGCAGACAAAATTGAGTTCATCACCGGCGACATTGTCGAAAGAGCGGTGCAGGAGACGGCGCTGCCAGTTGCACGGCTGCAAGGCGAGACGGCACGTACTTGTCAACAGCTTCGCTTGTTTGCGCAGGTGGCGGAAGAAGGCTCGTGGGTGAACGCAAGAATCGACCACGCTGATCCCGAACGCACGCCGCTTCCGAAGCCAGACATCCGCTCCCTAATGCGGCCGCTGGGCCCCGTGGTGGTGTTCGGGGCGAGCAACTTCCCTCTGGCGTTCTCCGTGGCCGGAGGGGACACCGCCTCGGCTCTAGCGGGCGGAAACACGGTGATCGTGAAGGCCCATGCAGCTCATCCCGGCACCAGCGAATTGGTTGGGCGGGCACTCCAGGAAAGCGTTCGCGAATGCGGTATGCCGGAGGGCGTTTTTTCTCTGTTGTTCGGACACGGTTCGCAGGTTGGAACCGCTCTGATGCAACATCCCCTGGTGCGAGCGGGCGGTTTCACCGGATCACGCACGGCCGGGCGAATTTTGATGGACGTGGCGGCGTCTCGCCCGGAGCCGATTCCTTTCTATGCCGAGATGAGCAGCACGAATCCGGTCTTTATCTTGCCGGGAGCGTTGCGCGAGCGCCCTGAAAACATTGCGTCCGGTCTGCACGCCTCCTTCACGCTGGGAGCAGGACAATTCTGTACCAAGCCGGGGATGGTATTTCTTGGTAAAGGCCCCGATGCCGACAAATTCGCGGGCAAGTTATCAGAGTTAGTGGCCGGCTCTGCGCATTTCCATCTTCTGACTGAAGCCATCCATTCCTCCTACGATTCGGCTATTGCGAAGCGGAAGGCTGATCCGGCGGTGACGGTCCTTGCGGAAAAGCAGAAGTCCGGCGCGGCGGGATTTTGTGTGCACTCCGCTGTATTCGAGGCCAACGCCGATGCGTTTCTAGGTTCCGACCTGGAGTCTGAGATCTTCGGGCCCACCACGCTGCTCGTGCGCCACTCCAGCCGCGAACAGATTTTGGAGATCGCGCGCTCTCTCGAAGGCCACCTGACCGCAACCATTCACGGGACAGAACAAGACTTGCGCGACTTTGCGGACCTCATCCAGATTTTAGAGACGAAAGTCGGTCGGCTGGTCTTTAACGGGTTTCCCACTGGTGTTGAAGTCACGCATGCGATGGTGCACGGCGGTCCGTATCCCTCGACCTCCGACGGGCGATCAACCTCCGTGGGCACTCAGGCGATCTTCCGTTTCACACGCCTGGTCTGCTACCAGGGATTCCCCGATAACGCTGTGCCCGATGAACTGAAAGAGGCCAATCCGCTAGGGATTTGGCGAATGATCGACGGCAATCTGCGCAAGTAAAAAAGGTATCCGCCGAAAATGGAAGTGGCATGGATTCATAAGAAAACGTTTGCTCAGATTGGCACGAGGTGCCGCAATGTCGAAAGCTCTGCTCTACGTTTCAAGAAGTCGCGTGATGAGGAATCTGCTTTGGGTTTGTTTATCAGCCTGCTTAGTCCTGCCATTGCGGGCTGCGGCCAGAAATGAAAATCCTGCGCAATTGGCGGAGAGCAAGACGGTCAAGCTGAATCCGCTCCCGCTGAATCATGTGAGGCTGACAGGAGGCCCCCTCAAAGCAGCCCAGGAGGCCGATGCAAAGTATCTGCTCGAACTCCGGCCCGACCGCATGCTTGCCTTCCTGCGCCAGCGTGCCGGGTTGAAACCGAAGGCCGACGGCTACGGCGGATGGGATGGGCCAAAGCGCAATCTGACGGGACACATCGCGGGACACTATCTATCAGCGGTGAGCTTGATGTGGGCCGCCACCGGCGATGCCCGATTCAAAGAGCGCGCCAACTACATTGTGGACCAACTGAAAGAGATTCAGGACGCGCAAGGAGATGGATATATCGGAGCGCTCGAGGATGGTCAGGGCGTCGATGGAAAACAGCGCTTCGTCGATCTGAGCAACGGGGTCATTAAATCCGGAGGCTTCGATCTGAACGGTCTGTGGTCGCCGTGGTACGTCGAGCACAAACTCTTTGCCGGACTCAGAGATGCTTACAGGTACACGGGCAACGAAGCCGCTCTGCAGGTCGAGATCAAGTTTGCGGGCTGGGTCGAAAAGATTCTGTCCAAGTTAGACGACGATCAACTGCAACGCATGCTGGGCACTGAATTTGGCGGGATGAACGAGGTTCTCGCCGAGTTGTACGCCGACACGGCAGACCCGCGCTGGCTCATCCTCGCCGACAAGTTCCACCAGAAGGCGATGATCGATCCGCTCTCCGAAGACAAAGATGTCATTTCTCACACCCACGGAAATACGCAGGTCCCGAAACTCTATGGCGTGCTGATGCGGTACGTCTACACCGGCAATGCCGCTGACGAGGAGGCTGCGAAATTTTTCTGGGATCGCGTGGTCTATCACTACAGCTTTGCCACTGGTGGCCATGGCAAGAACGAGTACTTCGGAGAACCGGACAAGCTAAATGACATGGTGGACGGCCGTACGGCCGAAACGTGCAACGTCTATAACATGTTGAAGATGACGCGCACGCTTTTCTCCATCGAGCCCGATATTCGCTATGCCGACTTTCACGAGCGCGCTCTCTTCAATCACATTCTCGCGTCGCAGGATCCGAAGGACGGAACTGTAACTTACATGCTGCCCGTCGGCCGCGGAGTGCAGCACGAATACCAGCGCATGTTTGAGGATTTCACCTGCTGCGTCGGCACAAGCATGGAAAGTCACGCACTGCACGGCGCGGGAATCTACTATTACAAAGGTTCCGAGGAGTTCTGGGTCGGCCTGTACGCACCGTCGATCGCAAAGTGGGATTCGGCTGGCGTCGAGGTGGAAACGGTGACCGACTTTCCACTCGGTTCTTCTGCTTCGGTGAAAATTCGGACCAAGGCTCCCAAACAATTTACGCTCGCACTGCGCAGGCCGTATTGGGCCGGGGACGGCTTCAGCGTGAAGGTGAATGGTCAACTGGTGAAAGATCTTCCACCGGCGGATTCCTACGTCAAAATCAACCGAGCCTGGCGGCAAGGCGACACGGTTGAACTCAATCTCCCGAAGGTGTTGCGTAGCGAACCGCTGCCCGACAATTCTGGCCGGATGGCATTTCTGTGGGGGCCGCTGGTGCTGGCGGGAGATCTTGGGCCCGACTTTCGTCAGGAGGACGAAGAGAACATGCCGGCTCCGTCGGCACCGGCGCTGGTCGTTGCGAAAAAGCCAGTCGAGCAGTTCCTCAAGCCGGAAACCGGAAAGCCCGGATGGTTTAAGACGAGCGACGTCGGCCTGAGCCAGGACATCGAGTTTGCGCCTTTCTATGAACTTCCGCGACGGAAATACGCCGTGTACTGGGATGTCTTCACCCCGGAAGCGTGGGACAAGCGTTCGGCCGAGTACAAAGCCGAGCAGGAGAAACAGCAGAAGCTTCAGGATGCGACGATCGCTCTTGCCCAACCGGGCGAGATGCAGTCGGAGCGCGACTTCAATGAACAAGGTGAAGATTCGGCTCCACTGTTGTGGCGAGGCCGACACGGGAGAGGAGGCAAGGGATGGTTCTCATTCGACATGCCGGTTGAGAATTCGCGGCCAATCGCATTGTGGGTGACCTTCGGCGGCGACAGATGGCGAAAGAGCACGCTCGACATCGTGGTCGAAGGCAAGAAGATTGCCGATCACGCAGAACCGCACCTCAGCCCCGATCAGGAAAAGCAATTCGTGGATGCCAGTTATGTCATCCCGCCGGAGCTTATGGCGGGTAAGAGCAAAGTGACGGTCCGCTTCCAGGCCACGGATGGAAATGATATCGGGGCCATCTTTGGTGTGCGAACCGTTCGAGCGGATCAAACACCTTAGCTCGTTCTCTTTACATCTTTATGGATACTCGGGAGTAGCTCACTGATGGAGCTTCAAGGCTGCTGTGCAGTCCTTCTTATGTCGGTGAGCTTCAGTACCTGTGCGATCTCTGCAGAGTCGGCGACGATTACGGCCGATCTGAAAAAACAAGGCGCGCCGGTGTCCAGCCGCCTGTATGGAATCTTCTTTGAGGAAATCAATCACGCCGGAGATGGCGGCTTGTATGCGGAACTCGTAAGGAATCGCGGTTTCGAGGATGCCAATCTTCCGCCAGCCTGCCGTCGAGAGGGAGACTTTCTTATCCCACCGCGAACGCCGCACTTCTGGAAGAAGCTGGAAGCCAGTGACTGGAAGATGGAGTGGCACGTTGACAGCGAGTGGCCCGGCTGGTCGACGGAAGTGACAGGCGGCAACGACGCGGAGTTCAAACTGGTCGAAGATCGTCCGCTGAATGCGGCGACTCCGCATTCCTTGCAAGTTACGGTTCGAACGGTGAGCCCGGCAGGCCGGGTTGCGGTCATCAACGATGGCTACTGGGGCATGGCGATCCGAAGTGGAGAGAACTATAAGCTGTCGTTCTTTCTGCGAGGGAGTGGGAATCCCGTCCCGATCGTCGCAACTCTGGAGAGCGTAAACGGCGCGGTATTGGCGAACTCCAGAGTGCAAGCGAATGGCGGTGTTGAATGGAAGAAATATGAGACCGTCCTCCACGCGGCGGCCACCGACGCAAAGGCGCGACTCGTGTTGTCTTTCTCCGCTGAGGGCCAGACGTGGCTCGACTTCGTCTCTCTGTTCCCGGAGAAAACATTTCATAACCGACCCAATGGGCTTCGGCCCGACCTAGCCCAGATGATCGCCGACCTAAAGCCCGGCTTTATTCGATTTCCTGGTGGATGTTTTGTTGAGGGCATCACCATCGAAGATCGCCCGCAGTGGAAGCGCACGCTTGGCCCGTTAGAAGGCCGCGCTGGCACCTACAGCCCATGGGGATACTGGAGCACCGACGGGCTTGGCTATCACGAGTTTCTGCAGTTTGCCGAAGACATTGGAGCGGACGCGCTCTACGTGGCGAACGCGGGAATCTCGTGCGCGTTTCGCAGCGGCACGTTCATTCCCGACGATCAACTGCAACCGTTGATCGACGATACTCTGGACGCGATCGAATATGCGATCGGTCCCGCGCACTCGAAATGGGGCGCGCGCCGCGTCGCGAACGGTCATCCCGCACCATTCCCGCTCCAATACATCGAAGTCGGAAATGAGGACCAAGGTCCGCGTTACGGCGGGCGTGTGGCGTTGTTCGAGAAGGCAATCAAGGCAAAGTATCCCCCAATCAAAGTTGTTTTGAGTTCGTGGATTTCGGGGATCGACGAGCGTGCGATCCGCGCTGCCGGACACGTGGATCTCGTGGATGAGCATGCCTACCGGCCTTTGTATTGGCCGGTCGAGCACTTCGACAGTTTTGCTTCGTATCCGCGCAAGGACTGGGATCTATACATCGGCGAGTTTGCCACCAACGGAGGAGTTGGTAAGGGCAATCTGCTGGCCGCGCTCAATGACGCGGCCTACATGATGAGCATCGAGAAGAATTCTGATCTGGTGAAGATGGGCAGCTATGCTCCTTTGCTTGAAAACGTGAATCATCCCGATTGGGAAGTGAACATGATTCACTTTGACAGCAGCCGAGTGTTTGGGCGTGCCACCTACTACGTGAACAAACTCTTCGCAGAGAATCTCCCGACATACAACCTTCATACGAAGGTCGACTTCATCCCGGCGCCAAGTCCCATTCACTTTCAACTCGGGTTTGGAACGTACGACACCGCCGCGGAATTCAAGGACGTGTATGTTGAGCGCGACGGCAAGGTGATGTATCGAGCGGACTTCAATGATGTTTCGAATTGGAAGTCTTCAACTGGACAGTGGACCGCCGATCACGGCGTCTATCGTCAGTCCAAAGAAGCAGTCAGCTGGACTTATCTCGACCAGGACGCACTCCCAGGAGCAACCAGCTCCCACACCGTGGTGCATGCTAAGGCGCGAAAGCTTCACGGCAAAGAAGGATTCGCAATCACTGTAGGCAGTGCGCAGGGGCGCCGCGTGCAGTGGAATCTCGGAGGCTGGGGGAACTACCAGCACGCGGTCGAGACGGACGACTCGATCGTCGGTACTCCGGTCGTCGCGAAGATCGAGGCAGATCGTTGGTATGACGTCATGATCGAGGTCGACGGCCGCAGGCTGCGCTGCTACCTCGATGGAACGCTGATCTCGGACGTGACCGTGCCCTCTCCCGAGACGGTACTCGCCATCGGAGGAAGAGATGAGAAATCGAGTGATGTCATCCTCAAGATTCTCAACACGACCGGTGGAGTTGTTGAGACCAGTGTCCGGCTCGATGGCACAACCCATCTAGCGCCAGAGGGTGAGTTCACAGTTCTGACCTCCAAGAGCGCCGACGACGAGAACTCATTCGAGGAGCCTACCAAAATCGCTCCGGTCTCACGCACGGTGAAGATCGGCGAGCCTTCAATGCTTTCGCTCGCGCCCTATTCCTTCAATGTTCTGCGACTTCACACCAAGGACAATACGCAATGATGAGCCAAGCACGTCCGCTGTTGCGTCTGCTCGCATTGAAGTGCTGTGCCGGAATTTTCCTTACCGCGAGCATTGGTGCGCTCGCACAGGAACCGAAAGGGCCCCCTCCGCAGCCGGGGCCGATGCTCGCCGATGGCCTCGAGAACTTTGAAACACCAGACTTTCAGTTGTCGCTGGTACGTTCTTCGCAGACGGTAGCGGCCCTTCATCCCAAGACCGACGCGCAATTTGATTTCACGCCGGGGGATCGCCTTGGGGAACGTTCGCACGACGGCTACTACCATCTGGGCGACATCGACGTTCGCCTTAGAGTCGAGAAAGGCCAGTGGAAAGACTACTCAACAGCTCTTCGCCGGACTCCCGTAAGGAATATGCCACACGAGGGCGGCGTCCTTGGGGCGGCGGATCTGACCAGCGCATTTTCGGACCCCATTCCGCTCCAGGTAATTCGCGCCTGGGGCGTCATCGACGGCAAGCTCACTCTGCGTTTCACCCTTGCGAATCACACGAGCGCTCCGATCGAGATCGGTGGCCTTGGCGTCCCCATGGTCTTCAACAACGACATGAACGAGCGCACTCTGGAGCAAGCACATGCCATCTGCTCGTTCTCCGATCCCTACATCGGGCAGCAGGGAGGCTATCTTCAAATCACCAGGTTGAACGGCCACGGGCCTGCTTTGCTGGTAATCCCAGAAGGCAAGACCTCGTTTGAAGCCTACAAGCCGATTCTGAGTCCGCGCTGGAGTGAACATCAGAAGCCAAAGCCAGAAATCTACATGGACTTAACCCCTCGCGGAATAACATTCGAGGGCTTCTACGACTGGATGGTTGTCAGTCAAGCCTTCGCTGAGAAGGAATGGAAAAAAGCGCGACCATGGAATCCGCCCACATCGAAAACCCTCGCGCCCAACGAAAGCTGGACCATAGGCTTCCAGTTCGTGGTTGTCAGTTCCATCCAGAACATTGAATCTGCTCTTGTGGAGAACCATCGCCCCGTCGCAGTCGGTATCCCGGGCTACGTGCTTCCGAAAGATATTCATGCTCAACTCTTCTTGCGCTACTTGGAACCAGTGAAATCGATCGAAGCGGAGCCAGTCGGCGCGATCGACATTCAGAAAAAAGGCGAAGCGGAGAACCGCGCATTCACCCAATACGTGCTGACTGGCAAGCAATGGGGACGAGCGCGAGTGACCGTAACCTATGCAGACGGACTCACACAGTCGATCCATTATTTCGTCATGAAGGCGCAGGCCGAGGCCGTCGCCGATATGGGTCGTTTTCTCACGCATGAACAATGGTTCGACGATCCCAAGGATCCATTTCACCGCGCACCCTCAGTGATGACCTATGACCGGGAAGAGAACCACATCGTGACCCAGGACAGTCGTGTCTGGATCGCCGGTTTAAGCGATGAGGGTGGAGCAGGATCATGGCTCGCCTTCGCCATGAAGGAATTTGTGGAGCCACAACCGGATGAAGTCGCCAAACTGGAGCAGTTTGTGGATGACGTGGTTTGGGGCGGCATACAGTTCAAAGATGGACCGAAGAAGTATGGGGTGAGGAAAAGTCTCTTCTACTATCAGCCTGATGAATTCCCGGCGAACTACTATCGCTCTGATCTCGATTGGAAGAGTTGGACGAGTTGGAACAAGCAAGCTTCAGAGGCCATTGATAGATCGTTCAATTATCCGCACGTGGCGGCCGCGTATTGGGTCCTTTACCGCCTCGCACGCAATCATCCGAACTTAGTAAAGCATCATCCGTGGGATTGGTATCTCGATCAGGCGTATCAAACATCAATGGCAATGCCGCATTTCGCAGAAGGTCTGGCGCAATTCGGTCAAATGGAAGGCGACATCTTCGTGGCAATCCTGACTGACCTCAAGGGGGAAGGAAAAAACGAACAAGCCTCCCAACTTGAAGCTGCGATGAAAGCGCGAGCCGACCATTGGAAGACAGAGGCTTATCCTTTCGGAAGCGAGATGCCTTGGGACTCGACCGGGCAGGAAGAGGTCTACGCCTGGAGCAAATACTTCGGATATAACGACAAGGCAGAAGTCACGGTGAATGCAATCATCGGATACATGCCGACGGTCCCGCATTGGGGATACAACGGGAGCGCGCGCCGTTACTGGGATTTCATCTACGCTGCAAAATATAGCCGCATCGAGCGCCAGCTTCATCATTATGGATCGGGCATCAATGCGATTCCTATGCTCGCTGAATATCGCGAGCATCCTGAAGATTTTCACCTGCTCCGCGCAGGTTACGGCGGCGTGATGGGCACCCTTACGGATATCGACGAGCAGGGCTTTGACGCGCCCGCCTTCCATTCCTTTCCCGATATGCTGCGCTTCGATCCTTTATCTGGGGACAACGGGCCGAACTTTTTTGGGCACGCGTGGAATACCGCGACTTACGTTGCGAACCATCCAGATTTCGGATGGATCTGTTTCGGTGGGAACATCTCGGTTTCTGGCGATGAGGTTACGGTGGAACCCAAAGACGCTTCGCGCACCAGGTTCTATCTCGCCCCTGCCGCCCTCTGGCTCACGTTGGACTCCGGTCAATTCGAGCGCCTGGTTTGGAATGAAAAGAGCGGAAAACTGCGAATCGCACTTGCGCCAAAGGACGGGTTTACGCCTCAGGCGCGCATGCGGATCGAGCAACCGGCGCATCTTGCCGGAGTGGGTTCTTTTCACGTGAGTGGTTCGCCGGCATTGGATCGTGGAGCTTACGTCATTCCACTCTCGTCCTCCCAGACTTGGGTGGAACTGGCCAGATAAGCGCGTAAGGCACGATTGTGGCCGCGGGGCAGATCAACGCGTTAGAGTAAATGTGCCCTGCAGTTGAATCTTGTCGGAGGAACCTCCGATCAGGATATTGAACAACCCCGGTTCTGCATTCCAGTCTTTCTTCCCGACGTCGTAGAAGGAAAACGCCAGCCGATCGAGATGGATCCTCACTCGCGTACTCCTCTCCCGGCTTCAGGCTTACTTTCGCAAAACCTTTGAGCTCTTTGACGGGGCGGGGAATACTCGCTTGCGGATCGCCGACGTACACTTCCGCCACTTCCGCTCCTTCCCCGCGGCCAGTCTTCTTCACCTCGAAAGAGACCGTCACCGGTTGATCGAGGCTTCCGGAAGCAGGAGTCACCGACACATTGCTATAGGTCAAGGTTGTGTAGGATAGCCCAAATCCAAAGGGAAAGAGTGGCTTAGTTTCTGACCGATCGTAGTGGCGGTATCCGACGAATTCGCCCTCGGAATATTGAACTCGCGACTCACCCTTCGCGGGATAGTAACTGTGGAAGACTGGGTTATCCTCCCACCGGTGCTCAAACACATCAGCAAGCATAGCAACGTGCTGTTGCGGTTTCTGTTGGTGGAAGCCGCGCAGGTCACCGTGCGTCTGGTGTGAAAAAATGGTTGGCCGCAAGTGGAGAGCTTGCAGCCAACCTCTTCTATGCTTTCATTCAGTGGTGGTTTGCGGAGCTAAATACAGATTCCCCCAGTCGCGTTCCGCGAAGACGTACCATCCCACACTTCGACCATCCCACGCGGTGTAGCTGTCTGTATGCGGAGCAGGTTCGGTACGCAAATAGCTGAGACCACCATTGTCATCGTCTCCGACCGCCACGTTGAAGCCGATGATGTCGCCTGGTTGCGGACGCCGGAAGCCGGAGCCCGGAAACAAGCTGCTAAACCAGCTTGTATCGATTGTGTTGATTGAATCAAGCGGTACCCGAAACTCCACCACAAAACCGTGCGGGCGCAGTCCCGCTCTCGATTGCCAGACAATACTTGGATTGTTCGACGGGTCGGTCAAACTCTGGTTGCACACTGAAGTCGTGAGCTTAAAGCCCTCGTTGTTCACGACTGGATTTGGACAGTTCGGGTTGCTGGGTCCACACAGGAGTGCCATGTGGATGTCGCCAGGCTGGCGGTCGCCATCGATCATGATCTCAGCGTCATCATCGAGGTAAGGGACGGGACCGTCACATATTACGATGTCGTCGGTTACATCAACAGCCACGTAAAGGTTGTTATCGTCATATAGAGTGTAGATCGTGAAACTGGAGTCCGCCGGGCTGTCAGGGGGGAACAAATATCGGAGGCCGATATTCGGGACAACTCCCGGCGCAGTCGCAGGGGTACTCCCATCAACATAAACCGGTACAGCTCTCTGCCATTCTCCTGGACTAAAGACGCCATCGATGACCGGAGGCGTGTTGGTGTATCTTGCAACCATAAATTGCTTGCCCGGTATTGTGGTCTTACCTTTTTCTTGGGCAAGAGCACCGGTGGATACCACTAACGTCCCTACCACCATTAGAGATGCAATTCGACACAGCCATTTCGGTGATGTCATGAGCTCTCCTTACCTGCACGGAAGCCCTTAGGCTCCGGCGGAGCGGGATTGTACAACGATTTGGGCTTTTCGACGACTCTCTTGTGAAGTAGGCAGGACGCGGGGATCTAAGCGTAGGTCCGCGATACATAATTTGTTGGCTGTTGAAAACTGCGTTTGCGCTCATTGAAGGGTTTTGAGCGGAATGGGATGGTACAAGAGCTATCCCACTTCCGCGCCAGTTGGGAAAAGCCGCAAGCCGTCGTCAGCAGGTTCATTTGTCTTGACATGGGTTCTTTCAGGGCGCATTGTTGCAGCCGCGTTATGCGGAGCACCACCTAGCCAATCTCTCCTCTGTCCCAGGGCCTGGCTTTCGGAGCCGTCGCGCGAATACAAGTTCAGTAATCAGCGTCGCCATCGGCGCATAGCTTGACAGTCCTGTCAGTCCCACGCTGCGCCCTCGACCTCACCAGGCCAAATTGCGCAGCCACGGAACAGGGGAGTATCGAGTGGTGAACAAGCATTTTCGAAAAGGCTGGGAGGAAGTGCTTATGGGAAAAAGTTTGCTGCTGATTTGCGTCGTTGGATTATCTTGCGTCTCGTGGGCCCGAACCAATCGGGCATCCTGGGCTAATTTAACCGGCCCCCAGGCGGGGCAGAAGATTGAAATCGTCGACATGAAGTCGAAGAAACATTTCGGAACGTTCGTGAATGTCACCGACACTGCGATCTCGTACGAGGACGGCGCAGGCGATCCGACCATTCAGAAGGAAGACGTTCGCAGTGTGAAACTGATGAAGAATAAACACCGGTTGCGCAACACCCTCATCGGCGGCGCGGTGGGCGCCGCCGCGGGAGCGGGGATCGGTGCAGCGACAAACCACCCATGCTCATTGCAAGGCTTGTGTGTTCAGCCTATTGGTAAAGGCGGAGCGGCCGGGATCGGCGCGGTTGTCGGTTTCCTGGGGGGCGCAGTCGTCGGAGTTTTGTTGCCCAGTCACGAAATGATTTACAGCGTGAACTCGCAATAGCATGCTTCGGATCGCTAACTCGTCACGAAGCTGATTACGGCTCGCAATCATGGCGATGGCCAGAATAGCGAGCTACTCTCCCGGAGTAACTATTTATAACAACGATTACACTCACCGACCCGTGGTAAGAGGTCCTCAACTGGCAGTGATTCTCAAAATGATCCAGAGAGCGTAAGGGACACGCTTCCAAGTGATTGAAAGTCCGCTCGTCTTCTCTGCCCGTTCTGTCACACCGGCGTCACAACTCGGAAGTTCGAGGAAGTAAGTAGCAGAAAACAAACTATATTAAGGCAGCCGGACCTGTAAGCCGAATTTTGTCCGCAACATTGCTGCCGCGGGACGACCATTCCTCTGGGCCGTGCATTGCTGCCCGGCTCTAGCGACCTACCCGAAGGTTTGACGCACCGAGCCGGCACGTGCTCGCGACCAAAGCCGCGGGCTTCCTTCCTATTTGGTCTTGCTCCGTGTGGGGTTTGCCCTGCCCGCGACATTACTGCCGCGGCGGTGCGCTCTTACCGCACCTTTTCACCCTTACCCCGTTTCCGGGGCGGTATATTTTCTGTGGCACTTTCCGTCCATCAGGCTTGAACCTGACGTCCCGGACGTTATCCGGCACACTGCTCTGCGGAGTTCGGACTTTCCTCTCCTCGCGTCCGAAGACGCGGGAAGCGGCCGTCCGGTCCGGCTGCCTACATAACAATTATACGATGCAGGTCCAAAGCCTAGACTTTAGACCGGCATGCAAATCGGTGCGAGAGCAGACAATTCGCTGTAAACTGATATTGCGCCGCCAGCGTTCTCCGCCCCCGAAGTCCCAGGTCGGTGTGAGTCCGGGGCGTGAAGGCTGAGGTCCGACGCCTGAGGTCCGATTTCAATCAGTGAATTACATTGAAGCCATCCGCGTGGCCTTGCAATCGCTGTGGGCGAATAAGCTGCGCTCCGTCCTGACGCTGCTCGGTGTCATGATCGGTGTCGGCGCAGTCATCGCGGTCGTGACCTTCGTCTCCGGAATCAACGACTACGTTGCCAAAAAGATATTCAATCTCGGCGCAGATGTGTTCATCGTCGCGAAAATGTCAGCGGTGGAAAC
>Ga0210409_10004928_pt1 | contig 14155 bp, 12 predicted proteins | sample IncBWH17MmetaG_FD_161649 | JGI IMG/M metagenome (GOLD analysis project Ga0210409, IMG submission 161649) | Forest soil microbial communities from Barre Woods Harvard Forest LTER site, Petersham, Massachusetts, United States - Inc-BW-H-17-M | ecosystem: Environmental > Terrestrial > Soil >... | reverse complement strand
TCCGCACGAACGCCACATCCGTAATCTTCGGCCGTCCCTCCTCCTTCGCCACAGCCCCCCGCAAACAAATCATCCCAGCCAGAACCGCCATCGCTCCCAACCTCCGTGCCGCCCGCCTTCTACTCGCCCCGTGTGGGGGCCGCCCGCCAGACCCAACCAACCCCGTGCATTCATCCATTTCTTGTCCCTCTCCAATTCTCCGCTGATTCCGTGCCTCGCCTTCTCTTCAGCTCTTCGCTTTTGGGCTTTGGCTCTTAACTTTCTTCCTCCGTGCTCTCCGTTCCTCTGTGGTGAATGTTTCCGAATCTCTCAACTCCCCGCCGCCTTTCTCTTCATCTTCGCAATCTCGTCCATCCTCGCTCTTAACCGGGCCTCAAATCCCTGGTCACTCGGTTGGTAGTATGTCCTCCCTGAAAGGTTGTCCGGCAGACACGTCATGTCCGTCACTTTCTCCTCAAAATTGTGCGCGTATTTATATCCCTCTCCGTACCCGATGTTCTTCATCAATCCCGTCACCGCATTCCGCAGATGCAACGGCACCGGATCCGCCTCAGTCTTCCGCACATCTTCCAGCACGTTTCCGTATCCCACATACAACGCATTCGATTTCGGCGCCAGCGACAAGTACACCGCCGCCTGGGCCAGCGCGAGGTGTCCCTCCGGCGCTCCCAGGAAATCGAATGCTTCCTTCGCCGCCAGGGTGACCGCCAACGCTCCCGGCTCCGCCAATCCAATATCTTCGCTCGCCATGCGCACCATGCGCCGCGCCAGGTATAACGCATCCTCGCCGCTCTCAATCATCCGTGCTAACCAATACAGCGCCGCATCCGGATCCGAATTCCTCACCGACTTATGCAGCGCCGAAATCAGATTGTAGTGTTCCTCCCCAGCCTTGTCGTACCGCAGCATCTTCCGCTGCAGCACATCCTCCAGCAATTCCGCCGTAATCCTCTTCACCGCGGGTGCCCCAGGTGCCGGTTTTGCACCAGGGTTCTCCATGCTCTCCTCCTTCGCGCTCCGAACGCACAATTCCAACGTGTTATACGCCGCCCGAGCATCCCCATTCGCAAACGAAGCCATCCGGAACAACACTTCCTCACTGACCTCAATCTTCTCGTTCCCCAAACCGTACTCTTTATCCCCCAGCGCCCTCTGCAGCAATTCCACAATCTGCGGCGTCGTCAACGACTCCAGCACATACACTTTTGTTCGCGACAGCAGCGGCGAAATTACCTCGAACGATGGATTCTCCGTCGTCGCCCCAATAAACAAGATGTGCCCCGCCTCCACATGCGGCAAAAACGCATCCTGCTGCGCCTTGTTGAATCGGTGCACTTCATCAACAAATACGATCGTCCGGTGTCCCGATCGCGATCGCCTCTCCGCTTCTGCCATCACTTCTTTAATCTCTTTAATCCCGCTCAGCACCGCGCTGAAGGACACAAACTCGCTCCGCGTCAGCCGCGCAATCACCCTCGCCAGGGTCGTCTTCCCACACCCCGGTGGTCCCCAGAACAGCATTGAGCTCAAATGGTCCGATTCGATTTGGACCCGCAGTGGCTTGCCCGGTCCCAGCAGTTTTTCCTGTCCGATAAACTCATCCAACGTCCGCGGCCGCATTCGTTCCGCCAACGGCTGCAGCGCCGCCGGCGTTTCCCCGCTCATCTCGGGCATCGTCGGAAACAGGCTCATAACCCTACGAGTGTAGAGCCTTTCGCCCGCAATTTCGAATCCGTCCTTCCAACGCGGTCCAACGCGGGCCAACCCATCACCTTACCGCAACGCGTCTTCTCTTCAATTTTCAACTTTTGACTTTTGACTCTGAACTTTTTCTCTCCGAATCTTTCTCTCCGAATCTTTCTCTGTGCTCTCCGTGTCCTCTATGGTGATCATCCTTCACTGCTTCTGCTTCTCTCTCTGTCGGTATCCCTCATAAAACAACACCGCCGCGGCCGCCGACGCATTCAAACTCTCCACTCCTCTGGCCATCGGTATATGCACCCGCGCATCCGCCCCACGCACAATGTCTTCCGGCAGTCCCGCTCCTTCATTCCCCACCAGCAGCGCGAGTGGCTGGCACCAATCCACTTCCCACGGCGACAACGACGCACTCCCTCCCTTCGTCTCATCCTGTACGCACGACGCCAGCGTGTGAATCCCTTCCACCTTCAGTTGCGTCAGCAAAATCGTCAGTGACATTCCCGCAAGCACCGGCAGATGCAGCGCCGCCCCCGCTGAAGCCCTCAGCGCCTTCGGTGAAAACGGGCTCGCTGTCCCCCCCTGCGCGGTCGCCGACGTCGCCGCTCCCGTCGCGCCAAACGCCGCCGCTGTCCTCAGGATCGTTCCCACATTTCCCGGATCCTGCACCCCCGCCAGCACCGCCAGCAGCGGCGAACAAGTCCCTTCCGGCGTCGCTAGCAAATCCGCAACTTCCACTTTCCGCGGTTCCACCAGCGCCGCCACTCCCTGCGGATGCTCCGTATCCGCAATTCCTTCGAACAATCGATCCGTCGTCTTCAAAACAGGGAAGGCCATTTCCCGTCGCCCAATCAACGGAGCCAATCTCTCACGATGCCTTTCTCCGCTTTCGCTGAAAAGCACCGCCTCCACGCGACATCCGCCTCCCAGCGCCTCTTCCACCAGCCGCACGCCTTCCACTCCCACGCATCCTTTCTCCGTCGCCAATCCCCCGCGCAGCGCCACGCGAAACTCCTTCAGCCACCGGTTGTCCCGGCTCGTGATCAGGTCCGTTGCTTCCGCTGTTTTTCGAGATCGTTCCATTCTTCCTTACCCATCTCCCGCGAGCCTATCAAACTCCCCTGACTCATTTCCATTCCTGCCCAGCCGCCAAACATTGTCATCCCGACCGAAGAGCCTCGCCTGTTGCGGCTCGCAGTGGAGGGATCGTGGCAACATCATTCCTTCGTCCTCTCCATTGCGCCACCCTCTCCCCATGTGATAATTTCCACTCCAGAGCGGTTCCCGCGCTCAGGGACGCCGGTTCAACTACGTCCGGGGGCGATAGTGTCGGCAGAAGTCCTAAAGCTCAGCGCGGATTCTCCTGATCCTCGCTTCATCCGTTACGCGGCTGGTTGGCTCAATCGCGGCTCTGTGGTCGCGATTCCCACCGACACGCTCTACGCTCTTGCGGCCGATCCCGTCAACCTCTCCGCCGTCGACGAAATCTTCCGCGTCAAAGGACGCCCCGAATCCAAAGCTCTTCCTCTGCTCATCAACTCCATTCACCACGCGCACATTCTCGCTCGCGATCTTCCCGACAATTTCTATCGTCTCGCCGACGCTCTCTGGCCCGGGCCGCTCACCATCGTTCTCGACGCTTCCATGCGTCTTCCTCTGAAAGTTACCGGCAACACTCGCCGCATCGCCCTGCGTTGGCCCGCTTGTGAAATCGTCAGTCGACTCATCCAGGAAATCGGCGTCCCTCTCACCGGCACCAGCGCCAACATTTCTGGCTCTCCCACCTGCGCCAGTGGCGACGAAGTCTTTCGCCAGCTCGGCGATCGCGTCCCGCTCATCCTCGACGCGGGAGAAACTCAGGCCCTCATGCCCTCCACCATAGTCGAACTTCGCGGCGACCATTGGTGCATTGGCCGCGAGGGCGCCATCCCCGCCGAAATCATCCAAGCCACCCTCCACCCCAACGGCCATTCCCCGTCCGACGACGACCCCGCCGTCCCCGCCTAATTCTTCCGCATGTTTTTTGTTTGGTTCCTTGTTTGTTTTTTGTAGTGGCCGACCTCCAGGTCGGTTCCTGTCAAATCCTGCGCCCCCCCAAATCTGTCATCCCGAGCGAAGCGAGGGATCTCTCTTGGGTTTGCTTCAGTAGACGTCGGTGGCCGGCCCACACGCCGCATTTGCGTGTGGGTTCTTGGGTTGCTGAAATCTACCGCCCCTTCGCCACAATCAACGTAATATCGTCTTTCTGCTCGTGCGGGCTAAACCGCCGCACCTCCTCAACAATCGCGCTCAACAACTCCTGCGAACACAATCCCCGATGTTTCCTTAGCGCCTCGCTCAATCTCTCCTCGCCAAATTCATCTCCCGCGTGGTCGAACGCCTCCGTGATCCCATCCGTGTACAGCGCCAGAGTATCTCCCGTATTCACGCGGCATTCCTCGATCGCGCAATCCCAATCAGGAAACACGCCCAGCACCGTCGCCGTTGAATCCAGCCGCTCCATCGTGTTGTTGCTGCGCAGCAGCAGCGCGCACAGGTGCCCGCAATTCGCGTAGCGCAAGCGCCTCTCCACGTCGTCATACTCCGCAAAAAACAGCGTCGCAAACGATCCGTCCGGCGTATTCTCCCGAAACAGTTGATTCACCGATCGTAGCAGTCGCTGCGGCTGATCCAGCGCAATCGCGCATTGGCTCCGCAGATTCGCCTGCAGGTTGGCCATCAACAGCGCCGCCGCGATTCCTTTTCCCGCGATATCCCCGATCACCAGTCCCAGCCGCCCTCCTCCAAGATTCAGGAAGTCGTAGTAATCGCCGCCAACTTTCCGAGCCTGAATGCAGATGCCGGCATATTCCAAACTTTTTACCGGCGGCAGTGTTTGCGGAAACAACCGCGACTGCACCTGCTTCGCAATTTCCAACTCCTGCGCGGCGCGCCGCTCGGTTTCCAGTTTTTCCGCCGTCGCTCGTCGCTGTTCCTCCAGTGCTTGCGTCACTTCATCAAAACTCACCAGCGAAAATGAATTGCCGTCAACATCCTTGAATCGCGCAAACACTTCGCCCCAAATTGGCGTTCGCTCGCCCAGCAGCATCGACGACGCTCCACTCGCAGGCGCAGCCTGTGCCTTCGAGACAAACTTGATTCGTCTCAGCCGCGGCGTCAGCAAAAAGTTCACTCCGCGCGCCGACCATTCCCTGAATTTCGCGGTCACATCCTCGGTGACAAACGAAATCTGCGTCGCTCGCCCGATCAGTTTATATTCGCGCGAGTCCGGCTTCGGCGCCACCAGCACCAGAATCGCCTCGCCATTCGGCGGCGCCACTGCCACCCAGCGGTCTCCCGACTGCATGCGCGCATCAAACGCCAGGTGGAATCCCAGCTGATTCAGATAGAACCGCAAGCTGCGTTCCTGATCCCGCACAAAAATGTTTACGCAGTGCAGCCGAAGATACTTTTCCTCCCGCCCCGACAAAGGACCTGCTCCGTTCCCGCCATCCATAAAAGGTGTGCCACCCATGCGCGCAATTATAGTTCGACTAGCCCATCTTATGTAGGGGCACGATACATCGTGCCCTCCGGGGTTGGTTTGTTGTAGTGGCCACCTTGCAGGTCGGTTCTTTCGCACGAATTCCCGCGTGTCATCCTGAGCGAAGCGAAGGACCTCAAGTCAAACCTTAGGTCTTCTCCGCCTTTGTAGCGGCCGCCTTCTGAGGCCGTGCGCCGCCACATATGCCTGCCTCAACGCGACCCAACTCCAATCCGCCTGGTAGCGGCGGCTTTACGCCGCCATCCGGTTCTGGCTTTCCCTCCCTCGCCGCGTTACCGCCCCCACCGCCCGCGCATCGAACCACCAGTCCGTTCCGCGGACACGCAACTATCCCAACGAGGTGTCCATATGAACTGTTACGGTGGAAAAGATCTGGCCGCTGCCTTTCGTACGGTACGCAAAAACACCATTCAGGTCGCCGAAGACATTCCAGAATCCAAATACGACTTCGTCGCCGCACCCGATTGTCGCTCTGTCGGTCAGATGCTCACGCACATCGCCATTGCCACTCGCATCTGGGAAGAAGTCCACAAAAACCAGCGCGTTAGCACTCTCGTGGGCTTCAACTTCTTCGGCATCGTCGACCAGTTCAAAGCCGAAGAAAACAAGCCCCGCTCCAAAGCCGAAATCGTCGACCTCCTGCGCAACGAAGGCGAACGATTTGCTTCCTGGCTTGAGACTCTCACCCCCGAATTCCTGGCAGAAAACGTCACCGAGCCCGACGGAAAAACCGACAAGTCCCGCTTCGAGCGTTTCCTCGGCGCTAAGGAACACGAAATGCACCATCGCGCTCAACTGATGCTCATCGAGCGTCAACTCGGTATCGTTCCCCACCTCACGCGCCAATTCAACGAACGAGTCGCTCAACTGCGCGCCGCCACCGCCAAAGCCTGAGCCCTTTTGGAGTGCAGCAGCTAGCCGCTGCTTTCTGCACCCAAGCCATAGCCAACGCATTGGTGGTCGGACCTTTAGGTCCGACATTGCGCCATACAAAGAAAACTCGGGCCTCAGACCCTGGGGACGCCGCTGTGTGGGCCTCGAACGCCCCCATCTCTCTCGTCCTCCGTGTCCTCTGTAGTGAATTCTCCCCACCCGGAACATTCCCGCCATCCCTCTCGTACTTCCACACCAGGAGAACTCCCCTTGAACCTTGCATCTTGGCGGCAACCCCTAACCCACTCCCTCCGGCATCTTTCCAAATCACCCGGCTTCGTCCTCTCCGTCGTACTCTCCATTGGCCTCGGCATTGCCGCCAACGCCACCATTTTTTCCGTGGTGAGCCGCTTTGTCCTCAGGCCCGCCCCCGTCGGCGATCCCTCCACGCTGCTCAGCCTCCACACCACACACGATGGAGACCAGTGCTGCAACAATTTCCCCTATCCGGTCTTCACCGACGTCCGCGACAACGCCAAGTCCTTCTCCGGCGTTGCGGCCTACTACGAACTCGTTCCCGCCTCCATTGGTGGCACCGGCGAACCCGAGCGCGTCTGGGGACAAGCCACCACCACCAACTATTTCGATGTCGCCCGCCTGGGCATGACTCTCGGCCGAGGTTTCACTGCTGATGAGGAGCATCTCCCCGTCATCATCCTCGGGCACCGCCTCTGGCAGCATCGCTTTGCCTCCGATCCCTCCATCCTCGGCAAATCCGTCACTCTTTCCGGCAAGCCCTACGCCGTTGTCGGCGTCGCGCCCCGCGGTTTCCATGGACTCGACCTCATTCTCGATCCACAATTCTGGGTTCCGCTCGGCAACGTTGAGCAGCTCGCACCCAGCATTCCCAGCCGCGATGCCCGTGACGCCAACTGGCTTGCCGTCATTGCCCGCCTCAATCCCGGCGTCTCTCGCGCGCAAGCCGCCGCCGACCTCAAGACTCTCGCGCAGCGTTTCGCCACCGCCTACCCGAAAACCGACAAAGGAGGAGGCTTGCTCTTCGATCAAGCTGGCTCACTCCCTCCTCGCGACCGCTCCACCGTCTTGCTCTTCCTCGGCGCACTCAGCGTTGTCGTGCTCCTGGTCCTCTGCATCGCCGGCGCCAACGTCGCCAATCTCCTTCTGGCGCAAGCCGCCAGCCGTCACCGCGAAATGGCCGTACGCATTGCCCTTGGCGCCACTCGAGGACACCTGCGGCGCCTCATGCTTCTCGAAAGTGTTTTGCTTGCCCTGGTTGGCGGCCTAGTCGGTTTCGTACTCTCACTCTTCGCCACGCAAGCCCTCTCCGCCTTTCGTCTTCCCGCGCCTGTCCCTCTCGATCTCAGCGTCCCCGTCGATTGGCGCGTTCTGCTCTACACCTTCGCGCTCAGCATCGCCTCCGGCATTTTGTTTGGATTGCCTCCCGCCTGGGCCGCCTCGCGCCCCATTCTCTCCAGCGCCTTGAAAGGGGAGGACGCTCTCGCCCGTCCAGGACGCCGCTTCACTGTTCGCAACATTCTCATCGTCTCGCAAATCGCCATATCGCTGGTCCTGCTTTCCGCTACCAGCCTCTTCCTCCGCAGCATGCAGAATGCCTCCAACATCAATATCGGTTTCCGCTCGCGCGGTGTCCTCATGCTTTCCGTCGATCCACGCGTCCACGGCTACTCTCCTGAGCGCACCAACCAATTCCTTACCGAGCTTCGCCAGCGTGTCTCCACTCTTCCCGGTGTCCTCTCCGCGGTCTGCACCGATTCCGTCCCTCTCTCCGGAGGTCACCGTAGCGACGGCTTCCAGGTCGCAGGCTCAACCTCACCGAACTACGACATCACCGACCTCTACATGATCACCTCCGGCTATTTCGAAACCATGGGCATTCCCCGCATCTCCGGCCGCGACTTCGCCGCCGAACCCGCCAACGGCCCGAAAGTCGCTATCGTCAACCAGACCTTCGTCGAACGCGTTTTCTCCGGGCAGGATCCTCTTGGCCGTCGCGTCAACGGCGGTGGCGTCACTTACGAAGTCATCGGCGTCGTCAAAAACATCAAGTCCCGCACACTCGGTGAAGAAACCCGCCCCGTGCTCTTCCGCTCTCTCGAACAAAGCACCGGCAGCGATCCCGCTTTCCTCGGCTATTCGCTACTGGTCCGCACCGCCGGCGATTACGCCAGCATGGAGCGCGCCGTCCGTCAGGAAATCCACGTCCTCGATCCCTCCATGGCCATCTTCAATGAAGCCACTATGGAGGAGCATCTCTGCGATGCGCTCTTCCTCCCGCGCCTGGCTGGTACACTGTTCGGTATCTTTGGTTTTGTGGGATTGTTGCTCGCCGCTGTCGGCCTCTATGGTGTGATGAGCTACTCGGTCAGCCGCCGCACTCGCGAAATCGGTATCCGCATAGCATTAGGCTCGCAAATCGCCGAAGTTCAGCGCCTAATCATCCGTCAGGGCATGCTGTTAGCCACAATCGCCGTCGCACTTGGCCTGGCGGCCGCGCTAGCGGTGGCTAAACTCTTCAACGCCTTCCTCTACGGCGTCCAACCTCACGACCTTCTAACCTTCACCGTCGTGCCCTTATTCCTAATCGCCGTAACCTTCGTAGCCTGCTGGCTCCCATCCCTGCGCGCCGCAAAGGTCGACCCGCTAAAAGCCCTCCACTACGACTAACAAGATCGAGTAGCACAGGCTTCAGCCTGTGGCTTTCGTTTGTATTTTGCGGGTTAGCTTTTGCAGCGGCCGCCTTCCGATCCGAGGTTGGTTTGGAGTGCGGCGGCTCGCCGCCGCACTCCGTTGTCGCGCCAAGCCCTCTCGTATCTTCACAGCCCGGCAAAAAAAACTGCTACGTTTCAGCCCGTGCGCCTTTGTATTGCATTTGGCCTTGGCGGCCTTACGCCGCCTGCTTCGGCTTTTCTTTTGTAGTGGCCGGTCTTCAGACCGGTGCTTTTTCCTGTCATCCCGACCGGAGCGCCGGCGCTTTTCAGTTGGTGCGCAGTGGAGGGATCATGAAAGCCACCTAACTCCATCTCGAATCATCCTTCCGATGCCGCCGTCTCCACCGCCAATCGTTCCTTCCTTCTTTCTTACTCTGTGTCCTCCGTGTCCTCGGTGGTGAATCCCCTCCTACCGTCCCACCAAAAACTCATAATCCCCGGTCGGCGTCAACGCAATGTCTCCCAGACTCTTCCGATGCACGCTCACCACATCCGTGTACCACAACGGAATATACGGCAAATCTTCCGCCACAATCTTCTGCACTTCGCTGCACAATTCCTTCCTCTTCTCTCGGTTCATCTCCGTCCGTATCCCGTCCGTCAACGCATCCACCTGCGCATTCCTGTATCGACCCCGGTTCGGCCCGTCGGGCGGAATCCTCTTCGAATTGAACACCAACTCAAACACATCGGGATCGTTGTTCGCTCCCACCCACCGCAAATAGCTGATCTGGAATTGTCCTTTTCCCAAATCCGCAAATAGCGTGGCAATCTCTTCCGGATGCACCTCCAACTTAACGCCAATCTTTCTCCACTGTTCCTGCAGAGCGGCGCCCAACGTCCGCGCTTGCTCTTCCGTTGACACCTTCAGCGTCACCTGGAATCGCACGCCATCGCTCTTCCGTGGAAATCCCGCGGCATCCAGCAACTTCTCCGCCTTCTCCGGATCGTACCCATACTTCTGCACATCCGGCTCATACGCCCAGTGATTCGGGGGCAACAAACCGCTCGCGAGCTTGGCTTCATCGCGCAGCAAATATTTGATCAACGTCTCCCGATCCGTGGCGTACGCCAGCGCCTGTCGCACTTCGCGATGCTTCAGGATCGCGTCCTCCATGTTGATTCCCAGGTAGGCGAAATTCGTTCCGGGCCGCTCCGAGACTTCCAGCGTGGCCTGTTTCGCCAGCACCGGAATCATGTCCGGCGAAAGGGAACTCATCTCCACGTCCGCCGAGCCCTTGCGCAACTCCAGCGCCCGCACAATCGCATCGGGCACAATCCGAAACGTCACGCGCTCACTCGCGACTCGCCGCTCGTCACTGGCGGATTCGTGTTCGCCAGTCCTCTCCAACACGACCGCATCATCCTGAGTCTGACTCACAAAGCGAAACGGCCCGCTGCCAATCGGATGCCGCGCAAAATTCGTCCCCGCATCGGCCGGAGCAATCCCCACCGCCGACCGTTCCAAGTTCCACAAGAGCGAGGCCGCTGGCTCCTTCAAATGAAAGATCACGGTGTACGCGTCGGGCGCTTCAATCGACCCGATCATTCTGAACGCGCCGCGCTTCGGCGAGCGATTCGCGGCATTCATCATGAATTCAATCGTGGCCTTCACGTCCTTCGAAGTGACTTCGCGTCCATCATGAAATTTCACGCCCTTGCGCAAGTGAAACACGTACGTCAGCGCATCCGGCGTCTCCCAGCTCTCTGCTAAGTCTCCATGCACATTCATCTGGTCATCGCGTTTCACTAATCCGCTGAACAGCAAGGTCCCAATTCTCTGCGACTGCCCATCCACCGCATATCGTGGATCGAGGTTCGCGGGATTTGACTCAATCAAAAACACCACCTCTCCCGATTTCCTGTCCACTTTTTGCCGGCACCCCGCCGGCAAAATCGCCACCACAAAACACGCAACCACCGTAGCGAGCCCATTTTTCCATGGTGCCGTTTTCTTCAATCTGGCTTTCATGCCGGCCGCTCCGAATTCGCAGGATGCAACGCCATAGTCATCCGATCACCGAGCCTTTTCACTACCTCATTTTTCCCAAACTGATCTTTCCCAGCACCGCTTCTCTCTCCGCGCCCGTCGCGCTCGGCAAATTTCCGGCCCTTCGATGCCACGTCTCATACGCCAGGATCGCAAAGGCGTAAGCCTCCTTGGCCTCCTCGGGAACGCCCAGCTTCGACGAGGTCAGCACCTCGATCGGCGTCAGCAATGCCGTCAGTTGCGCCAAAATCAGCGGATTCCGCGCACCTCCACCCGACACAATCAATTGTTGCACCTTCGTCTTCCGCAGCACGAATCGCTTCAGGGCATCCACTACCGAAGCCACCGTAAATTCCGTGGTCGTGCGGATCAAATCGTTTGGTCCCGCGCGATGTTTCTTCCCTAAACGCAACAATTCCTGAAAATACGCACGCCCGTAATATTCCCGCCCCGTCGATTTTGGCGGACCCAGCTTCAGATACGGATCGCGCAGCAATTCCTTCAACAGCCGTTCATTCACTTGACCCTGCCGCGCCAGCCGCGCCCCGCGATCGTATTTCTGTTTTTTTCGCGTGAAGTGCGACACCAGCGCATCCATCAACATGTTTCCCGGCCCAGTATCGAACGCCACTACTTGTCCCGGCTTCGCGCCCGCGGGAAGCACCGTCACGTTTCCGATTCCACCCAAATTCAGCGAGACGCGCCCGATCTTTTCGTCGCGGTACAGCAAATAGTCCGCGTACGGCACCAGCGGCGCGCCTTGGCCTTCGACCGCCATATCCGCAACGCGAAAATCTCCAACCGTCGTCACGCCAGTCCGCGCGGCAACCACGGCCGGTTCCCCGATCTGCAAGGTCGAGGCGGTGGCCCGCCCCAAAAATGGCACCGGCCGCCCTTGATGAAAAATCGTTTGTCCGTGGCTTCCGATCAATTTCACCCGCGAAAGTGCCACGCGAAATTCCCGGCACGCACTGACTGCGGCGTCGGCGAACGCCATGCCCAGGCGGAAATTCAGCTGGCTGATTTCTCCCGCGGTGCACCCCGCGCCTTCGGCGATCCGCAATACTTCCGTTCGCAGAATGCCTGGCATGCGCCGCGACGTATGCCGCAACAGCTTGCAGCGCAATCGCGGCGGCGCTCCTTTCACTTCCGCCAACGCCACGTCAATTCCATCCGCCGACGTCCCGCTCATCATGCCCATCACCAGCATTCTGTCTTGTCTCCCCATCCGCAATCTCTCGAATGACGTGTCATCCTGAGCGCGAACGCGCAATTTAACCTTGATTACTGCCGCGCGAAGCATCTCAACTTACGCGCAACAACTTTCCTTCCGCCACCCTCGCTCGCTCCGTTCTAACACACCTCTCCCCACTCCTCCATTTCGTCTTCACTGAATGTTCCTCCTAACGGATATTGGCGCTTCAGATTCCTTGGTGAGCCAGGTTATGGTTTTGCAGAGCGCAGAAACTTATGCCAGATGATGCAGTGCAGGAAGGGCCACGGACGTGCGACAGCACGAAGAGCGTGTAGCGATCGTAACCGGGGGTGGGCGCGGGATTGGACGATCCATAGTGCTCGGAGTAGTGCGAGCCGGAGTCCATGTGATTGCGACCGGGGGCGCGAACGCAGCGAGATCGAAGCAGTTGGCCGAGAAGCAGAAGCGCACAACGCTCAAGCGAGCGTGCCTCCCCTGGTTACCGATGTTACCATGGCGAGTGACTGCGAAATCAACGTGGATACGGCGGTGGAGCGCTTTGGCCGCCTGGATATTCTGGTGAACAACGCCGGCCGTGGCATGAAGTATGTCAGCGATTCGTTTATGGCCGAGCCAAGCCGGTTCCTGGAGATTTCGCTCGAGACCTGGCGGTCAACATCTCCGTGAGCCGCGAGATCATGCGCCGCCGCGGATTTTCGCCCTATGGTCCGTCAAAGGCTGCGCTTGAATCGGAAAGTCTGGTCGCAAGAACTGAAGGGCACCGCGTGACCGTCAACGCGCTTCTGCCCGGCGGCGCCACCCGCACCGGAATGGTCCCGGATTCTGTGTCCGACGAGGTGCGGTCGAAGTTCCTGGACCGGACATCATGGTTCCGCCACTGCTCTGGCTGATTTCGCACCACGCTGATGAAGTCACGGGCAAGACATTTGTGGCCGCGAAATGGACCCGGCAGAGAAGCAGCCGAAGCTGCGGCCGAAACCGCCGGCTGGTAGTAAAACCTGCCCATCAGAACTTCGGCGCCCTCTTTTTCTCCCTCACTCCTTCCTGTAATCTTCTTCCATGTCTCGCGAAACCGAAATCAAGCTCAAGATCGACAACCCTAAAGCCTTTCTCCGTCGTCTCTCCAAGCTTGGCGCCAAGCCCTCCATCCCTCGCACTCATGAACTCAATCTCATCTTCGACACCCCCGATGGCGGCCTCGCCAAGCACGGCCAACTCCTCCGCATCCGCACCGAGACACCCGTGGCCGCCAGCAAAAAATCTCCTCCCCGCACACTTCTCACCTTCAAATCGCCGCCCGACCAGCTCGCCATCGGCGCGCCCGCCACTCCCGCCGACCGCCACCACAAAGTCCGCGAAGAAATCGAACTCGTCCTCACCGACCCCGCGGCTCTCCAGAAAATCTTTGAAGGCCTCGGCCTCCGCGGCTGGTTCCGCTACGAAAAATTCCGCACCACCTATAAGCTGCCCGCCCGCCATTCCTGGGCCAAAGATCTCCTCATCGAATTCGACGAGACTCCCGTCGGCTCCTTCGTCGAACTCGAAGGTCCCGGCGAAGCCATCGACCGCGCCGCCCGCGAACTAGGCTACTCCGTCAAAGACTTCATCCTAAAGAATTACCTCGTCCTCTACCTCGACGACTGCCGCCGCCACAACCTCCCTCCCGGCGACATGCTCTTCCCCAAAAAGAAGTAGCACAGGCTTCAGCCTGTGTCCCTGCCTTTGCCCGTCCTCCGCCTGCGGGGGCGCTTTACGCCGCCACCGCTTTGCAACTGCATGACTCGCGCACAAGCCCGCCGCAGCAGGGAGTCGCCCGCATTTCTCTTCAATGTAGCGCTGACTTTCATGTCAGCCTTAATTGTCCTGTGGCTCACCGCTTCATGAAGGGTGAGGCTGTTGCCTTTGTAGGACAGCCTTCCAAGGCCGTCCGCCAACCCAACCCAACGCAATGCGCCACGAACCCGTCCCGCGCCATCACGGCCACCATGTCATCCTGCGCACCGCGTCCTTTGCTGCGAAGGCTCTCAACCTCCCCTCCACCATTCATCACCGTGCGCCGATTTTTTTCCAAAATTCTCCTCTTT
>Ga0210409_10004927_pt1 | contig 14156 bp, 14 predicted proteins | sample IncBWH17MmetaG_FD_161649 | JGI IMG/M metagenome (GOLD analysis project Ga0210409, IMG submission 161649) | Forest soil microbial communities from Barre Woods Harvard Forest LTER site, Petersham, Massachusetts, United States - Inc-BW-H-17-M | ecosystem: Environmental > Terrestrial > Soil >... | reverse complement strand
TTTGGAAAAGCGGCGCCGGGCATGGCTGGTCGTTCACGAGCACCTTTCCGTCCCCGTGGGCCCGACGCCTGCGGCAAGCTAGTTCAATCCCTTCAAATAAACCCCTGGGCGCGATCGTGGCGAAGACTTGCGGCGATCTGTGGGCTTGGGGGGCACCGTTGCACGAGAACGTCATCCCGTGGTGCCGCTTCGCTCACAAATGGACGTGGCAAAGCGCCAAAAAGCCAGTTTCCGAGAACGCGACTTCACAGGACTTGGCGAGGACTCCGTTGCGATGACTTGAGTGGGAGTCCCCCTGTAACCACTATTCCCACGAACACCAAAACGACTAGGAAAACCAATGGTCTGTGGAACGCCTGCCACCAGAAGATTGTCAAAAGGCCAAACTCCAGACCTTGGAAGCCATAAAACAGGACGTCAGCGTAGGAAAGTTTGATGTTGTCGGCCATTCTTCTACGGATAGTCCACATACACCTCAACCCACCAAAGACGATAACTGCAACTGCAACCTCAATCCATTTCGCGGCGGACCACATTTGAACCTCCCAGCGTACCAACGGCAAAATACCATACAGAACGCAAGGCAACCCAGGACCTTCAATCGGAGGCCGACACCTGTCCATGCAGTGGTCTGGATTTTGAAGGCCAAGTCCCGTGAAACGGTGCCGGTTCAATCGGTCGATGCAACACCCTATAACCAGTTGATCTGTCAATGCTTCTCATCAAGAATCAATCAGTACGGCAGTATTCAATCAGAACCTAAACAGGGCTTTTGTTTTGCTTGATATTGACGCCGGCTTACAAAATCAGCTTCCTAGCCGCCTGCTAGAAGACTTTGAGCAGGTGTTGCAACGACCCATTGAGACCACCGGGATTATCGGAAACTGGCCTTTTACCGAAATTCTTTTAGTATCGTACGTGTACGCGGCCGGAAGCTAACCGTGGCTGCCGCCGCCGGAGAGTTCGCGGACTATGGAGCCCACGAAGCTCTTGGCGTCGCCGAAGAGCATCAGGGTTTTGTCGAGGTAGTAGAGCGGGTTATCGATTCCGGCGAAGCCGGCGGCCATGCTGCGCTTGATGACCATCACGGTGTGAGCCTTATCCACGTCGAGAATGGGCATGCCGAATATGGGGCTCGAGGAATCGGTGCGCGCGGCGGGATTGGTGACGTCATTCGCGCCGATGATCAGGGCCACGTCGGTCTGCGGGAATTCACCGTTGATCTCGTCCATGTCCAGCAGCTTGTCGTAGGGGATATCCGCTTCGGCGAGCAGCACGTTCATGTGGCCGGGCATGCGGCCCGCGACTGGGTGAATCGCGAACTTCACGTCGATGCCGCGCTTGGTCAGGTTGTCGTAGAGTTCGCGGACTTTGTGTTGGGCCTGCGCCACGGCCATGCCGTAGCCGGGCACGATGACCACTTTGCTGGCCACGGCCAGAATTTCGGCCGCTTCTTCGGGCGAAGCGCTGCGAACCGGCCGCGCTTCCTTGCCGCCCTTCGCGCTCGTTTGCTCCTGCCCGAAACCGCCGAAAAGCACGTTCGAGAACGAGCGGTTCATCGCCTTCGACATATTCACGGAAAGGATCAAGCCGGAAGCGCCGTCCAATGCGCCCGCGACGATCAGCAATTTGCTGTCCAGCACAAATCCCATCGCGGAAGCGGAAAGCCCGGCGTAGGCGTTGAGCAGCGAAATCACCGTGGGCATGTCCGCGCCGCCGATCGGGATAATCATCATCACGCCAAACAGCAACGGGATCGCCAGGAGCGCCGGGAATAAGTAGGTGTGATCCGGATGAAACACCAGATAGACCGCCAAGCCTATGGCCACGAGCAGCATGCCAAGATTCACGAAGTTCTGGCCCTTGAAGGTGATCGGGCGCTGCGGCAGGATTTCCTGGAGCTTTCCTGCGGCCATCAGGCTGCCTGTAAATGTGAGCGAGCCGAGAATCACTTCCATCGACAAAACGGACATCATGAACCTGGGCACCGCGGGCGCGCGCAGATAAAATTCGGCCGTGCCGACCAGCGTGACGCAACAGGCTCCAAAGGCGTGGCTGAGCGCTGTCCGTTGCGGGACAGCGGTCATCTGCACTTTGCCGAGAGGAACGCCAATGATTGTCCCCAGCAGCAGCGCGATGGCAACCCACTTGTAGTCCACGATGCTGCGGTTGAGCAATGTTCCCACGATCGCGAGGAGCATGCCGAGCTCGCCCGCCCAGACGCCGTGGCGCGCCGTGGTGGGCGAACTCATCCACTTGAGAGACATCACGAACAGAGCCGTGGCAATGAGGTAGGTCAGTTCGATGATCGTGTCAGTTCCGGGGAAAGGAGTCATGGTTTCGGGCTGCGGCTCGCTTTGAACATTTTGAGCATGCGGTCGGTGATGAAGAATCCGCCCACGACATTGCTGGTCGCGGCGACAATGGCGATGGTGCCGAGCACGGTGGAGAGCGTGGTTTTATGTTCGCCGGCGAGCAGGATCGCTCCGACCACGGCGATGGCGTCGAGCGCGTTCGTGAGCGACATCAGCGGCGTGTGCAGCAGCGGCGACACGCGGCGAATCACTTCCAGGCCGACAATGGCGGCCAACATAAACACGTAGAGGCTGGTTATCAAATCCATTTTCATCGTCAGGCGGTCTCCTTCTGCTGGGCCACGAGAGGCAGAAGAGAGAAAAATTCGCGCACGCGGGGATGAACGATTTCCCCGCCCATCGTCAGCAGCGTGCTCTGAATAATGTCATCCTGCAGGTTGAGCTGAAGCTTACCGTCCTTCACCAGCAAGTTGAGGAACGCCGCGATGTTGCGCGCGTACATCTGGCTGGCGTGGTGCGGCACGGTCGAAGCGAAGTTGAAATATCCAATGATCGTGACGCCGTTAGCGACGATTTTCTCGCCGGCCTTGGAGAGCTCGCAGTTCCCTCCCCGCTCTGCGGCCAGGTCTACAATCACCGAGCCCCGCGCCATGCCCTTGACCATGTCCGCGGTCACCAGCACCGGAGATTTCTTTCCCGGAACGACGGCGGCGGTGATGACAATGTCGCTCTCGGCAACCACCTTGCCAAGCAATTCGCGCTGCCGGCGGTAAAATTCCTCATCCTGGGCCTTGGCATATCCGCTGGCGTCCTGCGCGTCTTTGGCTTCGAGGGGAAGCTCCACAAAACGCGCCCCCAGGCTTTGCACCTGCTCCTTGGCCGCGGGACGCAAATCGTAGGCGGAGACCACCGCTCCCAGCCTGCGCGCCGTGGCGATGGCCTGCAAACCGGCCACGCCCGCGCCGATCACCAGGACGCGCGCGGGAGTGATCGTGCCCGCGGCCGTGGTCAGCATCGGGAGAATTTTCGGAAGCGTGTCCGCGGCGATCAGCACGGCCTTGTAGCCGCAAATCGTGCCCATGGAGGAAAGCGCGTCCATGCTTTGCGCCCGCGTCGATCTGGGAATCAATTCCACAGAAAAAGAAGTTACTCCGGCCTCCGCGATCTCTTGGACCGTAACGAGAGACCCGATTGGGCGCAGGAATCCGATCAGAACCTGGTTGCGGCGAAGCAGCGGCAAATCGGCGCGGCCTGTCTGGTCGTTCGAGCCGTAGCAAAGCATCTGGATAATGATGTCCGCCGCCGCGAACAACTGGGCTCGATCCGCGATGATCTTCGCGCCCTTGGCGGCGTACTCGGCGTCAGGAAAACCCGCGGCGGCGCCCGCGCCGGCTTCGACGAGAATCTCCATGCCGGCCTTCACCAGATTGGGAATGACGATGGGCACGAGCGCCACGCGCCGCTCTCCAGGATACGTTTCTCGCGGAACACCAACAATCATTCAGCCTCCTCCTTCTTGTCCCCATTGCATGACACACGCAGTATCGGCCATCTGAGACAAACGGTCTATCCTGCCCAAGCCAAAATCGAGAATTTTCTTCGAGAGGGCCACGCCAGGAAATGAATGGCTTCCATGTAGCGGGCGACGTGGGTCCCAAGCCGGAGGCGCTGGGCGCTATCGTGACGCAACCATTCACTCTGCATCTTGCAGAAACACACGCCAAAGAATTGATTTTACATGCGAATTTGCGAAAGTCCAATCGAAGATCACAGTGCGCCGATTCGGTTGGCACATCACAAAACTGTAAACGGCGTGCTGGGCTTTTCCGGTACAATTTACCGGGTCTGCGCTGAGGGCGCGCAATGTGGCATGAGCAACCCCTACATGCAAGAAGCGATTCAGCGTGCCGTGGAGAACGTACGCTCGGGCCGGGGCGGGCCATTCGGCGCGATCGTGGTCAAGGACGGGCGCGTCATCGCGACCGGCACAAATTTGGTTACTTCCGCAAACGACCCCACGGCGCACGCGGAAGTGACCGCCATTCGCGAAGCCTGCCGCGCGCTGGGCACGTTTCAGCTGACTGGCTGTGAGATCTACACGAGTTGCGAGCCCTGTCCAATGTGCCTGGGCGCCATTTATTGGGCGCGGCCGGACCGGGTCTATTTTGCGGCCACCGCGAGCGATGCCGCAGAAGCCGGATTCGATGACTCCTTCATCTACGATGAATTGAACCTCCCGCACGGCGAACGTAAAATTCCGTTCGAGCCCATGATGCGGGAAGCCGGGCTCGAGCCTTTTCGCGAATGGGCGCGAAAAAGCGACCGCAAGCAGTATTGAAAATCGGGATCGCCCGGCTGGCGCGAAATTTTATTTGCAGGATCTGGGAGACTTTGTAGCGCCCGCCTTTAGGCGGACAACAGCTTGAGTTTACCCTGCCCGCCTGAAGGCGGGCGCTACACAAGCGCGGGAAAAAATGGAAGAGAAATTCTTTGGACACTCCGTCCTCCGAAAAGAGGGGCGCGAAAAAGTGACGGGCCGCGCCCGGTACGTGGACGACCTCGCCTTTCCGGAGATGCTCCACGGCGTGACCGTGCGCAGCAGCGTCGCGCGAGGGCGCATCCGCGGCATCCGCTTCGGCGACGGCATTCCGTGGAGCGAATTCACTGTCGTCACCGCCGCCGATATTCCGGGCAAAAACGAAATTGCATTGATCGAGCACGATCAGCCCTGCCTCGCCGCCGAAGTGATCAATCATCCGGAAGAGGCGGTCGTGCTGCTGGCGCATGCGGACCGGTATTTGCTCGAGGAGGCGCGCCGCGCGGTGCAAATCGACGTCGAGCCGCTGCCTGCGATTTTTTCGATCGAAGATTCCATCGCGAAACGCGCCGTAATTTTTGGAGAGGACAACGTCTTCAAATCGTATCGCGTGGAAAAAGGCGACGTCGATGCCGCGTGGGCGCAGGCGGACATTATTGTCGAGCGCGAATATCGCACCGGGGCGCAGGAACAGCTCTACATCGAAAACCAGGGCATGATCGCGACGGCCAATCCTACTGACGGAGTAACGATCTGGGGATCGCTGCAGTGTCCTTATTACGTGCACAAGGCGCTGATTATCTTGTTCGGCCTGCCCGCGGAAAAAATTCGCGTGATTCAAGCGGAGACGGGCGGCGGCTTCGGCGGCAAGGAAGAATATCCTTCCATGATCGCGGGGCACGCGGCGCTTCTGGCGTGGAAGTCCGGGAAGCGCGTGAAAATCATCTATGACCGCGCGGAGGACATGGCGTCAACCACCAAGCGCCATCCTTCGCGCACGCGGCATCGCACCGGCGTCACGCGCGACGGCAAGCTGGTAGCGATGGACATCGATTTCGTGATTGATGGCGGCGCGTACGCGACGCTTTCTTCCGTGGTGCTCTCGCGCGGCACGATTCATTCGGCCGGGCCCTACTTCTGCCCCAATGTGCGCGTCCAATCGCGGGCCGTCGCGACCAACGCCCCGCCACACGGCGCATTTCGCGGCTTCGGTGCGCCGCAAAGTATTTTCGCGCTGGAGCGGCACATGGATCAGGTGGCCCGCGCCTTGAATTTGACTTCTGAAGAATTCCGGCGGCGAAATTTTATTCGCAAAGGCCAGACGACCGCCACAGGACAACTGATTCGGGAGGAAGTAAATTTCAATGGCTTGCTCGAACGCGCCTTCCGGGAAAGCGACTACCACGCCAAGCGCGAACGTTTCGCGCGGGAAAATCCCGGCGCGACGGTCAAACGTGGCATCGGCTTCTCTTCTTTCATGCACGGAGCGGGATTTACCGGCTCGGGAGAGGTGTATCTGGCATCTGTCGTGGAACTCGAAGCGACGCGGGAAGGAATCGTTCGCGTTCTTGCCGCCAGCACCGAGATCGGCCAGGGGACAAACACAATCTTTTCGCAAATTGCCGCGGACGCGCTGGGCATCAGTTACGATCGCATCGAAATCGCGCAGCCGGATACAAGCGCCGTGCCGAACAGCGGCCCGACCGTTGCCTCGCGCACCGCGATGGTTGTCGGCAACCTGGTGGAGTCCGCGGCGCGCGGATTAAAACGAACATTGGTGGACAGCGGTTTGCTCTGCGATGCCTGCACCGAGGACGAATTTGTCCGAGCCTGCCGCCGCTACATCGAAACGCGCGGACCGCTGCGTTCGCGGAGCCAGTACGAGCCTCCTCCCGGCCTGCTCTGGGACGACGCAACATACAAGGGAGATGCTTACGGCACTTACGCGTGGGCCGTGTACGTGGCCGAAGTCGCGGTGGATACGGTGACATTTGAAGCGCGCGTTACCGACTTTGTCGCCGTGCAGGAAGTTGGCAAGGTCATTCATCCCGTGCTCGCGGCGGGACAGATCGAGGGCGGCGTGGCGCAGGCCATCGGCATGGCGCTCTACGAAAACGTCGTCTGGCGCGAAGGGCGCATGGCCAATGGTCAGATGACCAACTACATCATGCCAACCGCCGCGGATATTCCTCCCATTCGAGTGTTTTTTGAGGAGCAGCCGTATCCCTTCGGGCCGCACGGGGCAAAAGGCATCGGCGAGCTACCGATGGATGGGCCGGCGCCGGCGATTGTAAACGCGATCGAAGACGCGACGGGAATTTGCGTGCGCGAAACTCCCGCCACGCCGGAAGTGTTGATGGAAGCCATGACGGAAGAGGTGGGGATTTTTGACTGAAACGTTCAACCGCATCGCCATTGCGTGCGACGTGAACGGCGAGCAGCGCCGCGTTCAAGCATTTCCCATGGAGCGCCTGCTGGATGTTCTGCGCGACGAAATGCGCCTGACCGGAACGAAAGAGGGCTGCGGCGAAGGCGAATGTGGCGCGTGCGCGGTGCTCATGAACGGAGCCATCGTCAATAGTTGCCTCGTCCCCGCCATCGAGGCGGACGGAGCGGACATCCGCACCATCGAAGGAATGGCCCGCGGCGATCAATTGAATGCCGTGCAGGAAGCGTTTTTGGAATGCGGCGGCGCGCAATGCGGTATCTGCACTCCCGGCATGGTCATCGCGTCCGTCGCGCTGCTCGAGCGCCATCCTCATCCGAGCGATGCGCAAATTCGCGAAGGGCTGGCGGGAAATCTTTGCCGCTGCACCGGCTATCAGAAAATTTTCGCCGCGGTGGTGCGCGCATGTGAATCGTCTCGTGACATAAAGCCGGTAAAACGATGAGAGCTTACATTCCCGCTTACGATTTGCGTGTCCCGGGAAGTCTCACGGAAACGCTCGGTCTGCTCTCTCGCGAACCGGGAGTATGGCAGCCGTTCGCGGGCGGCACCGACCTCATGGTACTGCTCGAGGCCGGAAAACTTTCCCACAAGCGATACTTGAGCCTGGCGAAATTGGAGGATTTGCGCGGCATCGACGTGACGACGGCTGACGTGACTTTAGGCGCGCTGACGACTTATTCTGAAATCCAGAAACATCGCGTGCTTCAAAAGGAATTTCCGCTGCTTTGCGCGGCGGCGCGCGAAACCGGCAGCATCGCCACGCAGAATCGCGGCACGATTGGCGGAAATATCGTGAATGCTTCCCCGGCGGCCGATTCTCCGCCCGCGCTGCTGGTCTACGACGCCGAAGTCGAGCTTGTTTCCGCGCGCGGAGTGCGCTGGCTGCCGTATCACGGCTTTCACACCGGCTACAAACAACTGCAGCTTGCGTCTGACGAATTGCTGCGCGCCGTGCGGCTGCCTCGCCGCGTGAAAAAGTGGCGGCAGTATTACCGGAAAGTGGGCACGCGCAAGGCGCAGGCGATTTCCAAGGTGTGCTTTGCCGGCGCGGCGCTCGTTGAAAACGGCGCGATTCGCGATGTGCGCATTGCGCTGGGAAGCGTTGCTCCGATCGTCTTGCGCGCCGTAAAAACAGAGGACGCGCTGTGCGGAAGCAAGCCCACGCCCACGGTAATCGCCGCGGCAACGGAAACGCTCGCGCGAGAAATCGCGCCCATTGACGATATTCGCTCTACCGCGCGCTATCGCTTGCGCGTCGCGCAAAACCTGCTCGAAGAATTTCTCTCGCAGCTCGCGAAATGACCACCATCCACGCGATCCGCAGTAAACGCGTCGTGACGCCGGAAGGAATTCGGGCGGCGACCGTGCACGTTCGCAACGGAGTGATCCAGGCAATCGCCGGTTACAACGATCTTCCTTCGGGAAAACATATTTACGACGCCAGAGAATCCGTCGTGATGCCCGGGCTGGTGGACACGCACGTCCATATCAACGAACCGGGACGCACCGACTGGGAGGGATTCGAGACGGCGACTCGCGCGGCCGCGGCCGGCGGAGTGACCACGCTCATCGACATGCCGCTCAACAGCAGTCCCGCGACGACTACTGCATCGGCGCTCGAAATCAAACGCACCGCAGCGCGAAAGAAGTGCTGGGTAAACGTGGGCTTTTGGGGCGGCGTGGTGCCGGGCAATGCGGGCGAGTTGCGCGCCCTGCATCGCGCGGGCGCATTCGGCTTCAAGTGTTTTCTGGCGCCCTCGGGCGTGCCGGAATTTGCGCACGTGAACGAAAACGACCTCCGGGCCGCATTGCCGGAACTCGCCGCGCTGGATGCTCCGCTGCTGGTTCATGCCGAACTCCCGGATCGAATTGAGGAAGAAACCGCAAAACTTGCAAAGGCCGACCCGAAGAAGTACAGAACGTGGCTCTGGTCGCGGCCCCCGAGCGCAGAAACCACCGCAGTCGGGATGATGATCCGCCTCGCGCGTGAATTCAAAGCTCGAGTCCATATCGTTCATCTTTCTTCTGAGCTTTCGGTGCCGCTCATTCGGCGTGCAAAAAAGGAAGGTGTGCGGATCACCGCGGAAACTTGCCCGCATTACCTGTTTTTCTCTTCGGGCTCCATCTACAGCGGGCGGACGGAATTCAAATGCGCGCCGCCCATTCGGGATTCGCGAAACAAGAAACGGCTCTGGGCTGCGCTTTCCAATCGTGTAATCGATTTCGTTGTGTCCGATCATTCGCCGTCCCCGCCGGCCATGAAATGTCTTGATACGGGTGACTTTTTCAAAGCCTGGGGCGGGATCAGCTCTTTGCAACTTGGTCTCGCGGCGACGTGGACAAAATCGCGAGGACGCAATCACTCCTTCCAGGATTTAGCGCGCTGGCTGAGTGGCGGACCGGCGCAACTTGCGGGTCTCGAAAAGCGCAAAGGCGCAACCGCCGTGGGATATGATGCCGACATGGTGGTCTGGAACCCCGAAAGACGTTTCGTGGTGAACAGCAAGATGCTGCAGCACCGTCACAAATTGACGCCTTATCTGAACCAACATTTGCGCGGCGTGGTGGAGGCAACTTTCCTGGGCAGCGAAATGATCTATGATCGCGGACGCTTCCTCGGCGGGCCGCGCGGAGCGCTCTTGCGGCGAGGCGAACGCTGATGGATTTCACCGAATACGTCGATCTTGCCGCGGAGCGGCTGGGCGGGCGAGTGCTCGCGGCCAACGATGAATTTTTTGCGCCTAAGGAAAATCTGCTGAAGGTTTCCTCCCCCGTCTGGATCGAGGACAAATACACCGACGTTGGCAAGTGGATGGACGGCTGGGAAACGCGGCGCCGCAGAACTCCAGGCTACGACTGGTGCATCGTGAAATTGGGGCTTCCCGGCGTCATTCACGGCGTCGTGGCGGATACCTCCCACTTCAAAGGGAATTTTCCGGAACACTGCGAACTCGAGTCGTGCGCGGTGGAGGGCGATCCCGGCCTCGCTCAACTCGAGGACCACACCACGAAATGGAACACCATGTTGAAGAAGTCCCCGCTTGCGGGCGACACTCGAAATCCGTTTCCGCTCACGCCCTCGAGCAGGGTCACTCACCTGCGTTTCAAAATTTATCCGGATGGCGGCGTGGCGCGCCTACGCGTCCACGGCGAAGCCGTCCCGGACTGGCCGGCGCTCGGCCGCGCGGGAGGCGAGATCGACCTCGCCGCCGTCAAGCACGGCGGCTGGGTGATCGTTTCGAGCGACATGTTCTTCGGCTCGCGCAACAACCTGATCCTGCCGGGCCGCTCGACCGGAATGCATGACGGCTGGGAAACGCGCCGCCGCCGCGGGCCCGGACACGACTGGTGCGTCTTGCGCCTGGGCGCGCCGGGGAAAATCAGCCGCATCGAAGTGGATACCTCCCACTTCAAAGGAAATTTCCCGGAAAGTTGCTCGCTCGAAGTTTGCGCCGCGCCGCGCGACCTCGTCGATCCGGGCGCGCTGGACGCCCTTCCCTGGAAAGAAATATTGGCGAGGACGAAACTTCAGGCGGATTCCCTGCACCTCTACGAAAAAGAACTGCTGCATGAGGGAGAAGTGACGCACGCGCGCTTTCACATTTATCCCGACGGCGGCGTGGCCCGGCTGCGTATCTTTGGAACTTTGGCGAAGAAGGTTTTGTGAAATGACGCTCGCCGAATTCAACGCGCTGCCCTCGGCTCAAGCGGAATCGCTGCTGATGGATTGTTGCGGCTCGGCGAGATGGGCCGCAAGTGTCGCCGCGCGGAGGCCGTATGCAACCGTGGAAGCGCTCCACAAATCCGCCGACGCAATCTGGTGGAACCTCGACCGCGCCGACTGGCTGGAAGCCTTCAGCCATCATCCACAGATTGGCGACAAACCCGCGGGCGGCTCAGAGTCCGCTCGCCGGTGGGCCGAGGGTGAACAAACCGGCGCGCGCGCAGCCACCGAAGACGTGAAGGCGCGCCTCGCCAGGGCCAATCGCGCCTATTTTGAAAAATTCGGCTACATTTACATCGTGTGCGCCACCGGCAAAACCGCGGAAGGAATGCTTGCGATTCTGAATCAACGCCTCCAGAATGATCTGCCAAGCGAACTCTCGATTGCGGCGGAACAGCAACGGTTGATCACGCGCCTTCGCCTGGAAAAACTTCTGGCCGGCGAGCTACGAACACCATGAGCACGATTACAACCCACGTCCTTGACACTTCACGCGGCCGCCCGGCCGCGGACGTGAAGGTTGAACTGCACAAGAAATCAGGAGAGGACTGGAAGTCCATCGGCGCCGGCGTGACCGATACGAATGGCCGCTGTAATGCTTTGCTGGGAGACTCCCCGTTGGCGGTAGGAACATACCGGCTTACCTTCCACGCAGGGTCTTACTTTCACGCGCTGCATGTGGAATCGTTCTATTCGGACATTCCCATAATTTTTGAAGTGCGTGACGCGAGAACGCATTACCACGTGCCGCTTCTGCTCAGCCCGTTTGGTTACTCCACGTATCGCGGCAGTTGAAGCGACAGCCCGGGTGTTTCACAGGGAATTCAGAATATTGGGGACGCCATGTTGAGCGACGATGGTGTGCCGTAGCCCCGGCGTCACAAAAATCCGCTTTCCTACTTTGTGCGATTTTTCAGGATTTTGAGGAACGACCCGGAATGTAACTCTTCAACTGTAACTCCCGTCAGGCGTTCCGCCTCTTCCTCGCTGATCGCTCCGCAATTGATCGCGCGCAGGAAAAAATTCAGCAAGCCCTGGCCGGTGGCGGCGTCGTCGAACACGTCGCCGATGAGCGTGGCCTTCGCCGCCTTCTCGACAAAATTCTTGAGGCGCGCGGCGGACGCATCGAGCCCTTCGAGAAAAAACGAAAACACCGCCGCGTAGCGCGTGGGCAGCTGCGCCGGATGCAGGTCCCAGCCCTGGTAGTACGCGGAAACGAGCGAGTGTTGGATGTGTCCGTAGTGAAGCCGCCACGCGCGATGGACGGCTTCGCGATTTTCTTCCTGCTGGGCGCGCGTAAGCCGCTTGCCCTTTTCCGCGCGGTGCGGCGGCGCCGGGAGGACATTCGTCGCCCCATCGGAAAGCCAGATGCCCGTGCCGGCAAACGCGACTTGCATCATGTGCTTGGCGAAGTCGCAGGCGGGATGGTCCATCACTTGATACGCAGCCGTGATGCTGCAGCTTGCTGTGTAGTCATACGTTCCAAAATGCGCGGCGATGCAGCGCCCGCTCGCCGCCTCCAGCAGACGCGGCAAACTCGATTCCCCGCGTTCGTTGAGGATCGCCTGCGTCGTTTCGACCATCATCTCGAATCGCAGCGCGCCTTTTTCGAGGCCCAGCGCGGGCTCCATGGCATCGAGCAGGCGCGCGAGCGCGGCCATCTGCTCCGGGATCGTAACTTTCGGCAAGGTGACCACAAAGTTTGCGGGAAGGCGTCCGCGCGTGGCTTCGCACATCGCGCTCAAGAATAGATCGAGCGTGCGGATGCTGCGCTCGCGCAATTCCGGAGAAAACGGTTTGAGGCGGATGCCGATAAATGGCGGCAGCGAGCCTTCTTTGAAGCCCTTGGCCACTTCCTCGGCGGCGAGCTTGGCGTGCTGATCTTCTTCCGCGTCGGGCCGGTTCCCATAGCCGTCCTCGAAGTCAATACGGAAGTCCTCGACCGGCTCTCGCTGTAATTTTTCCAGTACACGGCTGTAAACCGTCTGCGCCATCCAGGCGGACCGGTTTCCGATCCGCAGTTTTTCAGGCGATTTGGAGAATTGCCGCTCGATCGCGGCGGCTTGCTTGCCGGATTTTGGAAGCGCCCCCGCTCCCGGCAATCCGATCGCGCGCGCAAAGGTAAACGCATCCGGCGCGAATTCTCCCATGGTCGCGAGGGCCACGTCGCCCAGCCGCCTGGAAATGCCCGCACGGAACAAATGCGCTCCGCCGTACACGACGTGGACCGGCTGGCGCCGCCCCGTTTCGCCGGGATAGCGATTCGCGAACGCGGCCGATGGCCCTTCCAGGATCCGCAACGCCGATTGAACAGCCGAGGCCGGCAACGAAGTTTTCATTTTCACAATCTTTCCGGAATTTATCGCGCGCCGCTTGTAGATTAGCCAAAACCCGCCGCGCACACGCCGCCCATATTAAACGCGCGGTGCGCAAGATTCAATTTGGAAGCAAGCAAGGAGAAATTCGAAGGTAGTAGCACAGGGTTTAGCCTGTGGGGTTTCGTCCTTGCAAAGACCAAAACCACAGGCTGAAGCATGTGCCACTGATTTCTCATACGCATCAGCGATTAGGAATTGCCGCGATACATCGCGTGCGCCCATCCAATTTACTTTCTGGATTACCGGCACGCGGAATTTAATTTACGCAGGCGGAATCAAGGCGCGGAGGAGGACCCGGACAATCCGACTGTGACACAAGGGAGAAACTCGCAGTGCCGCCACATCTGGCGGCGCGAAGCAACCGCAATTCCCTCCCCCGAGCTATGCCGGAGAACTCATCGACCGCCGCTGCTGGAAACATTCGCGGCAGAACACGGGCCGGCCCTGCGTCGGGCGGAAAGGAACTGTGGTTTCCTTTCCGCACTGCGAGCAAGTCGTTTTGCTTTCCGCCCGTTGGAAGTTGTTGGTGCCCGGACCCGGGCTCTGAGAGCGCTTGGCTTTGCAGTCCTTGCACCGCTTGGGCTCGTTCTTGAAGCCCTTGTCGGCGAAAAACATCTGTTCGCCGGCGGTGAAGACAAACTCCTGACTGCATTCCGCGCACTTCAGGACCTTATCGTGATATTCCATACGCTGCTCCGAGGCTCCACGCTGGTTGGAGAGCCCACGGCACCCCGGCACGCGTCAGATTATGCTGGGATACGCCGGGGAAGAACGTGGGTCCCAATTCCGACTGGTCCGAGGGTGCTTTGGAAAATCCCGGGTCGTCTTGCCCGCCTGGGGGAGCTTAGTCTTGCTCCCGCCGCTGCTTCTTGCGCAGCCGCTTGCGCGATAACGCTTGTTTCGCGCGGCGCTTTTCTCCAGGCTTCATGTAATAACTGTGTTTCTTGATTTCCTTGATGATGTCTTCCTGTTG
>Ga0210409_10004926_pt1 | contig 14156 bp, 10 predicted proteins | sample IncBWH17MmetaG_FD_161649 | JGI IMG/M metagenome (GOLD analysis project Ga0210409, IMG submission 161649) | Forest soil microbial communities from Barre Woods Harvard Forest LTER site, Petersham, Massachusetts, United States - Inc-BW-H-17-M | ecosystem: Environmental > Terrestrial > Soil >... | reverse complement strand
GGTCCGGCCGATTTTTCACACTTCAGCTCCGACAGGGCCCCCGACCAGAAGTGCCAAAAACCCGCCGTACCTCTGCGCTCAGCCCTGTTTTTAAGCTTGGACTGATTCCACTAGAGCCAAACTCCAGGCCCAGCCCAACGGGCTGGGGATAACGGCGGCAAAACGATTTGCGGCCTGAAGGGCCGCGATACTCGGGCGGACTATGACGGGCGTTATACTCCTGCTCCCGATGCCGCTCGCCGTGCAGATAGAGCCACCCCTACTCGGCGTTTTCGCATTTCCGAGAAAGACAAGGCTGCCCTGAAGCGACACCTCGTCCAAAACTGCTCAAAGGATTTCTCACCCGGAATTGTCCAATGGATCGAATGCTGTTTGCTGCGAAAATAAACCCGTTTACATTTGTTTCAAAGCCCTCAGTAACGAGATGAGCAAGAGAGTTCTCCAGACAGCCTGCTTGGTGCTGGTGGGTGGAGCAATTGCCATCGGGCTGCTCCGCTGGTGGTCCGGTTCCAATAATGATAGCGCCGACGTGACAGATCAGGACCTTCTGAAGGCGGGTTTGAAACTCCACCGCCAGGCGCCGGCTCAACAGGCAACTCTGCCACCGTTGGACTTGGCGCGACCTGTGCGGCTTGCCGTCGGCAGCCTCGGCCTGTCCGAAGAAAATCGGGACCAGGCGTTAGGTGATTTGGTGACCGCCCAACTGAGCGGTTCGCCCGGTCTGGAATTAGTCGAACGCCAATCCTTGGAAGCGGTCTTGCAAGAGTTGAACATGAGCTTTGCCGGGCTGGTGCGGGCCAGGGACGCCGTAGCAGTCGGAAAACTGCTGCGGGCGGATTGGTTCCTGCTCGGCACCGAGGTCAAGCTCGGCTCGACCAATTCAATCGTGCTCCGCTTGGTGGACGCGCGAACTGGAGTCCTGCGCGACGCGGGAGTAGTGCGCGCTGCTGATTCTCTGCCGCAGGTTGCCTCGAGTATTGCTGGATTTGTCACGCAGAGCAGGCAGGCTGCAGCAACGGCCACCCCGCGCGTTTATCTGGCCATCGGCGCTTTTGAAGATTTGAGCCTCAATAATCGGCTGGCCGGTTTTCCGACCCAGTTGCGCGGTTCTCTGATAGCTGCTTACCAAAACAGCAAAGTGATTCTGTTGGAACGGGAATATGTAGATACCCTCCTCCGGGAAGTCCGGCTCGACCTGGCGGGCCTGACCGCTCAAGCCGCGAACGCCTCGCCGCCCATGCAATCAGCCTTTTGGTTGGTTACTGGCCAGTACCGGTCCTACGAGACGACCAATTTGCAGGTTGAACTATTGCTCGATATCCGGCGTATGTTCGGTACCAACGAGCATCTCAAATTGGGCGCAATGCCCGCCGATCTGGTAAGCGGGGACGTCAGGAAAGCCATTGACCAGGTCGTGAATCGCAGCTCAGCAATCATCGCTCCCACGCGGGTCAGCGAGGCACGTGCGCAGATGGCAATGGGTAGAGAACTCGAAGACAGGCTTATCCGTGGACGTGAGTTTGGGCTAATCTTCAACGATTTTGGGTCCACCCTGCAGGAGGCCGAAGCGCTCCAGCGCACGGACGCGTCCGTTATCAAACGTAAGCGAAACCTCGAAGAGGCCATCCGAGCCTTTGAAACCGTGCTGCTTCTCGATCCGGGGAGTCGCGAGGCTGAGATATACTTGGCGGCCTGTTTGCGCGATCCGGTGATCCATCGTTTGGACGAAGCGCGCAACTACTATCGCGAAATCATCGAAAATGCAGTTCAGGATCAGTGGTCAGCAATTGCCCAGAAAGCTCTGGTAGCTTCCTTCGATAGGCATGCTCCGGCCGAAGCGGCTAAGTGGTTCGAATCCGCCGCAGGACACACGGCGAACTCCGGCGTGGCTGACTTTTACCGCCGGCAAGCTGAGGCTGCACAAGGTACCGGAGCCATCGAACGCGGTGGCGATCTCAAAGCGGAGCAATTGGCTGAGCGGCGACTTTTTGAGGGCATCCAGGCCTTCAAGGATTATGACTTGCTCGAGAAACCTGCTACCAACTCCGTATTCGGTGATTCTTACGGTTACCGCATGGGCATGTTCGATTACGCGAAAGCCTTCGGCACGGACCGAGACACCGCAGCGCAACGGCTCGCGTCGCTTCTGCCGAAAATGAGAAGCCAGGCGCCGGAACTTGACCCCTATCTCCTCGCCACAGTCGTTTCCTTTCAAATCGATACAAATGCGCCCGTAATCGGAGAATTTGAGCGAGCCCTCGCTCTCTGCATTGAACATCCGGAACGGGTCTTCAAAACACGGAAGTTCTGGGAGTACATACGATGGTCGGTGGGTGACTGGTGTTTTGAAAATACCAATTACGGGCTGGCCGTGAAGGTGATGGAAGGTGAGCGCCGCGCAGCAGGAGAGGGCCATGTGGAGTTCAATGACCAGGAGAAACTAAAACTGGCATACGCTTACTTGGGGACCAGGCGTTGGCAAGAGGCGCTCGAAGTGTTCGAGACTTTTTCCAACCAACCGATCAAAGCACCGGCCAGCGACGGCCCGTGGGGAAGGGCTTGGACGATGGTTCGAACCGATAAAATGGCGGCCTATTCTCGTGATAAACTCGGAATTGGGTTGGCCCATGACCCGCGGCAGTTCGAGATGGGCCCCAATTGCGTGTGTATGCATACGTCCTCAACATTTGCCGTTGACGAGGAGGGCCTCTGGCTTGCTATCGCTGGGCGGTTAATCCGTCTCGACATTGACCTCAAGACTAATCTCAGCCAGTCGCTCCCGGTTGGGGCGGACATCCCCATCACCTGTGTTTGCGTCAGCCACGAAAAGGTCTGGCTCGGCACCGGCGGCGCTGGATTGCTCGAATATGATAAAGCCAACCACTTTTGCCGCCGCCTCACTGAAGCCGACGGATTGTTAATGGACTATTTGTCGGGCCTTTGCGAATCCGAGGATGCTCTATGGATAGGCTATGGCGGCGCGACCGGCGGCGGGCTTGGCCGGCTTGATCTACGTTCGCGGAAGCTGACATCGTTCATGACTAGCCTTATCGCAAGCCGCGATCAGTCGCCACCCCAGGGACCCGTCACAGGCATTACTAGGTGCGATAATGGTGACCTGTTTATGTATGCGGCTGCCACAGTTCGACAGCTTCACATCAGCCACAGTTCTTGGGATACGGCGCCTCGGAAATCTGGCGAACTTCTCTATTGTTTCGCTGCCGATCAGGCTCGGTTGGTGGAAGGCGTTGAAATCGTTCAGACCGATGTCGAAATCGAAGACCAAACGAACTCGGGGCTAGGCACAAACCAAAACCGCAGGACCAAACTCGTCCTTTCGCAGGATGAGTTGTCCCGCCTGCAAGCAGATATTAAAACCAACGCAGGTGGTCGAAGAATCACCGGAATCAGCATCGGAACGGCGAAACCCAAGGCAGCCGTGGAAATCCATCGTTTTAGCGACGCCCGATGGCAGACCATTGTTGACTCAGATGCCATGCCTAACGTGCCAAGGGCGTTGACGCTCAAGGGTGATGAGTTGTGGGCCGGGGGCGAAGGCTTTATCGCCCGGTTGGATTTGCGGCAAAATAAGGTCAGAAACTTCTGTCGGATCTCCGCAGACTCCGTCGTCGGCATTCAAATTGGCGGCGGCTACGTTTGGGCTGAGTACGATCGGCATTTGCACCGGGTCCCCATCAGCAGCTTGCCGTAGTTAACAAGTCCATGCGGAGGGTTCATGCGGAGCGGTCAGCCATTAGTGTGGTTCCGCGCCCACGGTTCCGCTTCGCGGCCTGATGTCTCGACTTCTCCCATCAGTGGCCACACGCCTCCGCCGGTGCTTAAGAATCCGTTCCTATTTTTGCGCCCTTTTGTGCCTTCTCGCGGCCAATCCTCTCCCCTCCCATCACTCAGTTTCCTGCCGCGTAGCGTCAGGAAAGATAGTAGCCCCGGGTAAGGCCGCGAAGCGGCCGCCACCAGGGGTTTAAGGTGGAGTGTGGATTTCCCCCCTCCCATGCGCTCTGGTGGCCGTCCGCCAGGACCGCATGGTAGGCGGGAAGGGTCCAACCTGACTATCCCACGCATGATACTTCGGGACGCTTGGGACGCCTTGGGACGCTGCCACCCCGTCCCCGTCCCTTGACGCTCTGACGGCCCCTCGATAAGTCTGGGACCGCTGCGGTACGACCCTGGGACGGCACCTGGGACGGCCCAAAAATCGCCAAAATCCCTCGGTAAATACGGCCTTGGGACGCTGGGACGGCTAAAACCACACCCCCCATGCGCGCACAACACCTTTCACCCCTTCTTGCCACTCTTGTGGACCTTGGACTCGAGACTTGTCACGCTGTCACACCCTGTCACGCCTTGTCACGGGCAGCCGGCTATTCTCCACCTTCCCTCCCTCCCTTTCCGCGTGTTCCGTGTATTCCGCGGTTCATTGACGCCCTTGTCACGGGTCTGTCACGCTTTTGTCGCAGGTTTGTCACGGGTCAAAAATCGCTAAAATTTCCCAGTGAATACAGCTTTGTCACGCTGTCACGGGTTAAATCACCCCCCCCGCGCGCACACTACTACTGCCCTCCCCCGATGCTCGTCCTCCCGTCATCCGCGCTTGCCTTTCCACCAGGTTCACCAACCCACTTGTCACACCTTGTCACACCTTGTCACACGCCACCCGTGTGACCTGGCTTTTTACCCTTTATCCTTGAGCCTTGAATAACTCCCGGTAGCTCATGCTCGCCCAAAACCGTGGTCCCGATAGCTCACGATAGCTCCCGCCCACCTCTGTCCGTAGTGGGACCTATCGGGACCTATCGTGAGCTATCGTGAGCTATCGGGAGCAAAATTGAAATTCCGCGCGGATCATCCCCTCTTTGTGCCTTTTCCTGCCTCTTTGTGGCCACAGTCCCCACCCCTGTCCATCTGCGCCATCCGCGGTCCAAAAATCAAAGCTCCCATCGCACCCCAGTCATTCTACGCCGTTCCGACCTGATCCAAAGCAATCCGAACATTAAAACAGTTTTTTCCTGTAGTCCGGTGGTCCAGTAGTCCGGTGGTCCAGTAGTCCACAGAAATTGCAGCTAATTTCATCCAATTTCGCCAAATTTCAGCTAATGTCGCCAAATTACAGTTCGAGGGTTCTTTTCGCCCGTTCGCGCCAATTCACGAAATTCGCGGCCTCGGCTCACGTTTCACGTTTCACGCGCCACTTCTCCTATCTGCAACCACCTGCACCCATCTGCAGGTATCTGCACCCTGTTCCCGTCCTGCGCACTGCCGTTCCGCCCCGCGACCTCTGATTTCCAGGATGTGGCTCGTGGACGGTGGCTTTGGGCCTTGAGACTTCAGACTTGTCACGCTGTCACGCTGTCACACCTTGTCACACTCCGCCCATGTGTCGGACTCAAACTTCACAGTTCCAGCTTCAAGGTTCTTCCCTTCCAGCGTTCGCACGCTAATTTCTGCGTTATCTCCGTTTCTTGTTCAATTCCGGGTGAATGGTTACGGCCGAGGCACATCAACCCCACGAAGTTCACCCATCACTCCTCCCTCCCGTTTTCTCATTCGCGAGAAAGACCAGGCTGCGCTGCATCCCCGCGAACACGCCAAACCGACCCCGGTTACTGCCCCCAATCACTGTTCAGGCCGTATTTAATAGTCGCCATAAGGCGCTTTGAAGCATCTCCCGCCGAGCCCCGCCTGAAGGGGATCGCCTTCGGCCCTCTGGCACAATTTGAGCTATCGTAAACTCTCAAATCGACGAAAAGACATGAGATTGAGAGACGGAATCGCACTCAAAGCATTCAGAATATTGATTCTGGTTTGCATGGCGGCTTTCAACTTCACCGCCTATGCCATCGTTGATGCCAGTTCGCCCGCCAATACCAACGCTCCGCCCGACGGGGCCCCTTGGGCGAACGTTGGATTCATCAACGGCGCCGCCAGCGGCGTTTACATCGGCAACGGCTGGGTCCTGACGGCCGCACATGTCGGCCCGGGCAGCATCGAACTCAACAGCGTCATTTACGATTTCGACGGTAATTGGCAGCGGCTGACCAACTCGGATGGAACACTTACCGACCTGGACGTGTTTCACCTGAGCCAGTTCCCTTTTCTGCCCAGCCTGGTCTTAACCACCACCACTCCCTCGCCGTTGTCGGTCGTGGACATGATCGGTTGCGGGCATATCGCCGGTTCGCCGCAGACGAACATTTTCCCCTACACCGGGTTTTACTGGTCGGCGCAAGCATTTAAGAGTTGGGGAAATTGCAAGGTGAGTTCTGGGGGTGTGGTGGTTTATAATGCCGGCCTTGGAAACGTTACACTGATCAGCACCGACTTCTCCCAGCCCGGCAGCCCGGGCGCGACCTCGGACGAAGCTGAAGCCTCAGCCGGGGACTCCGGCGGCGGCGTGTTTCAGCACAAGGCCTCGGGCTGGCAACTCGTCGGGATCACGGACCTGATTACTACGATGCCGGGCCAGACGAACAACACCGCCGTGTACGGGCAAACCACGCTTTCAGCGGATATCGCGACCTACGGGCCGCAGGTTGCAGCTTGGCGGGCCTCCACGCCTCCGCCCATGACGATTACAAAATCCGGCACCAACGCCATGGTCTGCTGGCCCGATATTGGAGTCGCCTACAACCTTCAGGCCACCGCCAGCCTGGCGCCGCCGAGTTGGACGACTATCACGCCCAGCGAGTCCTCGACCAACGGGCAGATTTGCGCAGTCTTGCCCGCCTCAGGTGCAGAGCGCTTCTTCCGGCTGCAAAAGCCCTGAGTAAGCTATTGGAGCAGGCGGGCTCGGTAATCTGCGGCTGGCGTCACAGGCAGATTGGTTCCGGTGAACTGCGCTTGGCTGGTTTGATTGATCAGGTAGGCCGCTGTGTGCGGGATCTCACCGACTTTGAATTGCCCATTGGAAATCCCCTTCTCTCCCTCTATTCTCCCCCGCGATGAATATCGTGGAAGAGCTCCAATGGCGCGGGCTGGTTGCAGATTGCACCGACCTGCCGGAGCTCGTGAAACGCGTCAACGCCGGCCCGCTGACGGTCTATGCCGGCTTTGACCCCAGTGCGGACAGCCTCCACATCGGCAACCTCGTGCCGCTGCTCGGCTTGCGCCGCTTCCAGTTGTTCGGCCACCACCCGATCCCGCTGGCCGGCGGCGCGACCGGCTCCATTGGCGATCCCAGTGGCAAGGCCCAGGAGCGCCAGTTGCTCACCTGCGAAACGCTGACGGCCAACATCGTCAAACTCAAGGCGCAGCTTTGCCGCCTGCTCGATTTCGACACATCTGCCAATCCCGCCCGCCTGCTCGATAACGCCACCTGGACCGCGCCGGTCAGTTATCTCGATTTCCTCCGCGACATCGGCAAGCACTTCTCCGTTAATCAAATGGTCGCCAAAGAAAGCGTCCGGGCCCGCATGGAAGACCGCGAGGCCGGAATCAGCTACACCGAGTTCAGCTACATGTTGCTCCAGGCCTTCGATTTCTATGTGCTCTGCCGCGATCACAATTGCGAGTTGCAGATTGGCGGCAGCGACCAATGGGGCAATATCACCGCCGGCATCGATTTAACCCGCCGCAAACTCGCCCGGACCGTTTTCGGCCTGACCCAGCCCCTCATCACCAACGCCGACGGCAGCAAATTCGGCAAGACAGTTTCAGGCGCCATCTGGCTCGACCCTGCACGGACCAGTGTTTACAAGTTCTACCAGTACTGGGTCCGTACCGATGACCGCGACGTTATCCGCTACCTCAAGTTTTTCACATTTCTCACCCAGGAAGAAATCGCAGCCCTTGAAAGGCAGCATGCTGAAAACCCTGGCGCTCGCGTCGCACACAAAGCGCTTGCGAAAGCAGTCACCGACCTCGTCCACGGCCCGGGTGCGACCTCCGAGGCCATCCGCGCCAGCGATATCCTGTTCGGCGGCGAACTGGCCGGCGTCTCCGAAACAACCTTCAATGAAATCGTCGGCGAGGTTCCTACCAAGGAACTCGAAAAGAACCAGCTCGACGGTACTGGCAAGGCGCTGGTCGAAGTACTGGTTCACAGCGGCCTGTCGCTATCGAAAGGCCAGGCGCGCAAGGACATCGAAGGTGGCGGCGTGTATCTCAACAACGTCCGCGAACCTGGCTTCCAGCGGACGGTTACCGCCAAGGATTTGCTTTTCGGCAAACACCTGCTGCTGCGCAAAGGCAAGAAAAACTACGTCGTCGTCACCGCCAGGTAACGCCCATGGAAGTTTTTCTGCTCGTCACGGCGGCCTGGGTTTTCTCGGTGTGCCTCCATGAATTCGGTCATGCCCTGGTCGCCTATTACGGCGGCGATCACACGGTCAAGGAAAAGGGCTACCTGACCCTCAACCCCGTTCACTACAGCCATCCGGTTTATAGTTTGGTGATGCCGCTGGTCTTTTTGTTCCTTGGCGGCATCGGACTTCCCGGCGGCGCGGTCTATATCAATGACCACCTGCTGCGCTCGCGTGGCTGGCGCACCGCCGTGTCGCTGGCCGGCCCGCTCATGAATGCCCTCCTGGTCCTTCTCCTTTGTGCGCCTTTTTGGCTTGGGCTCATTGACGAGCGGTTCGGCCCGGCGTTGGCATTCCTCATCCAGTTGCAACTCTCGGCCATCCTTTTCAACCTGGTGCCCATCCCGCCTTTGGACGGTTTTCAGGCATTGGCACCGTGGATGCCTCGGGAGTTCAGCGAAAAGCTGCTGGCGAATGCCAATGTGTTCATGTGGTCCTTTATCCTCATCCTCTGGTACGTACCTCCGGCGAACCAGGCGTTCTGGACTATCGTCTACACTGTGTCCGACCGCCTTGGCATCGATCACGAGCTCGCCCTCACCGGCTGGTGGCAGTTCCAGTTCTGGCGACGCTAGCCGCGTCCAGGTGCAAGAGGCCGTTTGGAAATCCGCGTTCTTTGTAGGAGACGACGTAAGGAGTCTCTGTTCTCTGGCGGGGTCATGGTTTGCACTGAAGATTTGAGACTCCTTAAGTCGTCTCCTACAATGCTAAGACACGCTCTAGGGTATATCACCTCTACGAGGAGTTTGGAGGCTGCTCGTCAGGCTCCAGGAAGGTAAGCTTTACCCCACCCGGTTTCGGAGCGCTAAAGCCGTCCAGCAGGGTTGGCGCGCTCGCCGGGCCCGCCGGCTGCGCCGGCTTTCCATCTGCCGCGCCCGGCTCCAGCGCCGACCTGAGCGCGCCTTCCACGAGCTGGGCGCAATGAATCTTCATCGGAGGCAACGGCCCGAGCTCGCCGGCCAGCTCCTCCGTCTTCAACGCCAGCGCCTCTTCGGCGGTTTTCCCTCGAATCAACTCGGTCGCCAGGCTGGCCACCGCGATCGCCGTCTCGCAGCCGAACGATTGAAATGTCGCGCGGTCGATCACTTTCTTCCCGTTTTGTTCCTTGAACTTCACCCACATCCGCAGCATCTCGCCGCAATCGGAATTACCGACCGTCCCAACCGCATCCGCGCCCGGCAGCTCTCCCAGGTTCTGTGGATTCCGCATCGCCTCCGCAATTCGCTTCTGCAAATCCTCGCTCATGTTCTTGCTTTCCGATCCTTCTAACGTTTCAACGATGTCTCACCTCAACCGACCTGATACCTCCGCATCCGCGGCTCCACCGCCCTGGCCCAGGCATCGATGCCGCCGCGCAGGCAGCGCACATTTTGCAACCCATGCCCGAGGAAATAAGCGGCTGCGTCCAAGCCCTGTCGGCCTTGGTGGTCAATGACGACCAGCGGCCTCGTGTTGGTGCCGTCCGCCATAATCTCCCGCATGACGGGTTGGGACAACAGCACTGAGCCTTCGATATGCACCGCTTCGAATTCTTCCCGCGAGCGCACATCTACCAATCGCAGGGACGGCTCTTGCGCGCGCCACTCGGCGAGCGCGTTCGGCTCGATGAAAATCTGCTCGTCCTGTTCGTGACTCGTTTTGAGGTGTGCCAGAACCGCATCCACGCTTAGACCGCCATTGCGCTGGCAGACCTGTTCGAGCGTTTCGTCCGGCTGAAACGCGCAATTGCTGCAGCCGCCGATATGATACCGGCGAAACAGAGCCCGTTGCGCCCCCGGGTACGCTTGGAGCACCTCGCGCATCGTCGAGCGCGGCCTGACAGAGTCCTGGGTCAGCATGCGGCGAAGAACTTCTGGATGTCGCCCAGCACTTCCACGAACCGGTCGATTTCCGCCGTCGTATTGTAGAAATAAAAACTCGCGCGCGCGGTGGATTCCACACCGAGCTTGTGCATGAGCGGCTGGTTGCAGTGATGCCCGCCCCGCAGGGCGACCCCTCGCTGGTCGGCCACAGTCACCAAGTCGTGCGCATGCACATCCTTCAACAGGAAACTCGCCAGCCCGGCCCGGCCGATGTGCGGGCCAAACAGCCGGATGCCGCCGTTGAACCCTGACAGCTTTTCATAGGCATACGCGCCCAACTCCTGGTCGTGCGCCGCGATGCGCTCGCGGCCGATCTTGTCCAGGTAGTCCATCGCCGCATGCAACCCGACTGCGCCCGAAATGTCCGGTGTGCCGGCCTCAAACTTGTGCGGAGCGTGTTTCCACGTGCTCTTTTGGAATTCGACGCTGAGAATCATCTCGCCTCCGCCCTGGTAAGGCGGTGTGGCATCGAGCACCTCCTGGCGGCCATAAAGGACGCCGATGCCGGTCGGCCCGCACATTTTGTGGCCTGAGAACGCCAGGAAATCACAGCCGATGTCCTGCACGTCCAAGGGCCGATGGCCCGCGCTCTGGGCCGCATCCACCAGTGTCGTGATGCCCAGCTTGCGCGCCCGCGCGCACAGTTCGGCGACGGGGTTGATCGTGCCCAGCGAATTCGAAATGTGCGTCATCGCGAACAGCTTCACCTCTTTGGTGAGCCACTCGTCAAGCTGGCTCAAATCCAGCAGCCCGATATCGCCGGTTACGGGAAGGAAGAGCAGTTTCGCCCCCGTGCGTTCCGCCAGCAATTGCCACGGCACGATGTTGCTATGATGCTCCATCTCCGTAAGCAGGATCTTGTCCCCGGCCTTGATGTATTTCGAGCCCCAGGCCTGCGCTACCAGGTTGATGCCCTCGGTCGTTCCGCGCGTGAAAACGATTTCGTCGGCGCTGCGCGCGTTGATGAATTGGGCCGCCCTGCCTCGCGCCGCCTCGAAAGCCGCGGTCGCCCGATTACTCAACTCGTGGATACCCCGATGCACGTTGGCGTTGTCGCGCTCGTAATAACGGCGCAGCGCCTCGAGCATCGCCCGCGGCTTTTGCGTCGTCGCGGCGTTGTCAAAATAGATCAGCGGCTGGCCGTGGACCTTTTGGTCGAGCACCGGGAAATCAGCGCGCAAGGCCGACCAGTTCATTTTGTCCGGTTCAGGAATGGCGGTTTGAACAGGCATTTTTCCTCACAACAACCCCAGTTGCAACTTGGCCGCTTCCGTCATCATTGCCTGGTTCCACGGCGGGTCCCAGACCAGCTCGACGGCGACGTCATCGACCCCTTCCAGTCCCAGCAGCTTGCCTTGCACATCCTGCGCCAGCATCGGGCCCATGCCGCAGCCGGGGGCGGTCAGCGTCATCTTGACATCCACCTTGTAGCTCGACGGGCTCAGCGGCGCGAGATGGCAATCATAAATCAGCCCAAGGTCCACGATGTTCACCGGGATCTCCGGGTCGTAACACGAGCGCAACTGGTTCCAGATTTCCTTCTCGAGATGCTCCTGCCCCACTGGCGCGCCGCTGCTGGCGGGTTTGGCCGCCAGCTCCAGCCCCAGCGCATCCGCATCTTTTCCCTCTACTCGGAACATGTTGCCGTTCACAACGACGGTATAGCTGCCGCCCAGCGATTGGGTAACATAGGCCTGCTCGCCTTTCTGGAGCGTAACCTTTTCGCCGACCGGGATAACGGCCACCTCGACGTCGCGTGTAAGAGTAATCGGGTCGCTGCTGTTCATAATTTTAAAAGGTAATATAGCCGATCTTGCTCCTTGCGTCTTTGCCTCTTTGCGCCCCTGCGTACCGCTGTCAGACGGTTCACATATCCTCCGTCTCGGTTGTTATCGCCTTGCCGCCTTCGCCCTTGAGCGCGGACATCAATGCGTGCCACGACAGGATCGCGCATTTGACCCGCGTCGGAAATTTGTGGACACCGGCAAACACCGCCAGTTTGCCCACCTCTCCCGCCACCCGTCCCGTGGTGACCATCTCGTGGACTTGGCCGAACATTTTTTGCACCTCTCCCTTCGTCTTGCCCTTCACGCTCTCGGTCAGCAGTGACGCCGAGGCCTTGGAAATGCAGCAGCCGGAGCCCAGGAAACTGACGTCCTGGATCCGTTCTCCCTCCATCGCCAGGAATAGCTTCAACTGGTCGCCGCATAGCGGATTGTGCCCTTGGGCCGAGCAGCTCGCCCCGGGCAGCTCATGGAAATTGCGCGGGTGTTTGCAATGGTCCAGGATGACCTCCTGATAGAGCTCGCTAAGATCGTCGAACACAGCCGCATTTAACCACGGAATCCACCAAAGACGCGAGAATTGGAGCGCGTGGCCTTCGTGTGCTCGGCGCCTTTCGTGCGTGCCTTCATTCTTTAATCTCTACGACATGCGGGTTGGCCTCGAGCCTCTCCCACACCAGCCGGTCCAGTTCCTCCCGGGCAGGCAGGTAGCGGATGCGCTCGATGATCTCGCCCGCGAACGCATGGATCAACATCTGTCGCGCCGTATCCTTTCCGATCCCGCGCGCGCGCAAGTAGAAGATGGATTCCTCATTCAATTGCCCAATCGTCGCACCGTGCGTGCACTTGACGTCGTCGGCATAAATCTCCAACTGCGGCTTGGTATCAATCGTCGCGTCCTCGGACAGCAGGAGGTTCTTGTTGGTCTGCTTGGCGTCGGTTTTCTGCGCCGGCTGGCGGACCAGGATGCGACCGTGGAAAACGCCTTTCGAGCGGCCATCAAGGATGCCATTGTAATACTCGTGGCTGTTGCAATGCGGTTGCGCGTGCTCAACCACCATGTGATGGTCCGCCAATTGATCGCCTCGCGTCAGATACAACCCATTGAGCACGCATTCGACCCCTTCGCCTGCCAGCGCGGTGCGGATATTGTTGCGCGAAAGCTTCGCGCCGGTCGCAATCGAATGCGAAATCAAGTCGGAGCTGCGGCCCAGGTGTGCATGGATGGCCGCGATGTGAAATGCGCTCCGGCTCTCGTCCTGGAATTTGCAGTGCTCGAGCGCCGCTCCCTCTTCCAGCACGAGCTCCGTCACCGCGTTGGTGAAATACGCGCCGTCGGCGACGCTCACATAGCTTTCCAGCACCGTCGCCCGGCTCCCTCTTTCGGCGATGACCAGGTTGCGCGGATGCGTCGTCGCCCCCGTTTCCTTCGCCGTCGAGACAAACAGCAGGTGAATGGGCGTCTCGACCTTTTTCCCGGCCGCGACATGGATAAAGGCCCCGTCCTGGAAAAACGCAGTGTTCAGCGACATGAACGCGTCCGTGCCGCCGGGCGATTGCCGCGCCAAATGCTTTTCGACAAGCGCTGAATCCAGGGTCAACGCAGCTGCCAGGCTTTTAGCCGTCGCGCCTTCAGCCTGTGGTGTTGTGCTGGAAAGGTCGGCAGCGAAATGCCCGTCCACAAAAACCAGACGGGTCGCTGGCAGCGCGCCGAAAATAAATTGAGAGATGGTTTCCCGCGTCAACCCGTCGCGGGAGAACTGGAAGACCGGTTTGAACGGGAGCTTGACGAGCGGTGCGACGTTCGTAAAGCGCCAGTCCTCGTCCTGCAGCGTCGGGAAGCCGCTCTCGGCGAAACGCGCGATGCCGGCCTTGCGGAGGGGAAATACCCACGCCGGCTGCTTCGACTCTCTTTCGAATCGCTCGAACCGTTCCAGGTGCTGCTCGTTTTGCTCTAACGCTGCTTTTTCCATCGTCTGGACCATAATTCCACCGTTGTCTTGCTGGTCTCGCTCGTCAAATAGAGCCCGTAAGTGTTCCACGGCTCCAGGGTTCGCGCAAGGCTAAGAGAAGGACCAGGGACGGCGGGAGCGCATCTTGACACTACCACCATAATCGAGGCGTGAAACGGTTCCTCATCCGGAAACATGAACCTTAACCCGTAGAAAGGAATATGAATTCGGATAAACCAG
>Ga0210409_10004922_pt1 | contig 14161 bp, 10 predicted proteins | sample IncBWH17MmetaG_FD_161649 | JGI IMG/M metagenome (GOLD analysis project Ga0210409, IMG submission 161649) | Forest soil microbial communities from Barre Woods Harvard Forest LTER site, Petersham, Massachusetts, United States - Inc-BW-H-17-M | ecosystem: Environmental > Terrestrial > Soil >... | reverse complement strand
GCCCGTTCTAGTGCGATTGCGCCTAGCACCAGACGCAGGGGCATGTTGTCGGATTCCAGCGCCTTGATGATCGCCTCGCCGGCGCGAATCGGATCGCCAACCTGCTTACCGCTTCCGCCCTCAATACGCTCGCGGAAGGCGCCGGCCGTTTCGGCATATTCGGGGATTTGCCGGCTGCTCCTCTTGAGAGAACGCCCGGCCCAGTCGGTCCGGAACGGGCCCGGCTCCACCACCAGCACTTTGATGCCGAGCGGCGCGACTTCTTTGGAGAGCGATTCGGAAAGGCCTTCCACGGCAAATTTGGTTGCGCAGTAATAGCCTACGCCCGGGAATCCGACGAGGCCTCCGATCGACGAAATATTCACGATGCTGCCCCGCCGGCGTCGCCGCATGCCCGGGAGCACTTCGTGGATCATGCGGGCCAGGCCGAAAAAGTTTGTTTCGACCATGGCACGGATTTCGGCCTCTTCGCTTTCCTCGAGCGCGCCCACGTAACCGAATCCGGCGTTGTTCACCAGCACGTCAACGCTGCCGAAAACTGCTTCGGCCTGTCGCACGGTCGCGGCGACTTCCGCCTTCTCCGTAACGTCCAGTTTCAGGGCCAGCGCGCGGCCCTCGTGGCCGGCGGTCAGGTCCTGAATTTTGCCGGGATCGCGCGCCGTGATGACGGCGCGATAGCCGCGATCGAGCACGAGTTTCGCCAGTTCCCGGCCGAAGCCGGTCGAACAGCCGGTGATGAACCATACATCCGAGTTTTGGAGTGACATTGCCGTGGCTCCTGTTTTCTGCGGCCCCACGCCCGTGAATCCGCTCATCTCTTCAGAAATACTTTGTGCACACGGATTATGCTTCCGGGCAGGGCAAATGGAAAGGTTGGAGGAGGCCTTCCGAGTTGCCGTGAAATTGGCTTCCCGATGCCAGTCCCGGGCGCTGATTACTCTTCGGACATACTAATCGGACGTACTATCGCCAAGGGCAGTCGTTCCCTGGATTCTGAACAAATTAATAAGGAGGCGTCTTTCTTATGTTCAGAAGCTCAAAAATGTGCCGGTTTGGGGCAATGGCTCTAGTCCTGTCCCTGCCCGGTACAGCCCTGGCGGGCCAAAAACACCCAGGCTATGCGCGCACCATGGATGATCTGCGTTTAGCCCGTGCGTTGTTGCAACGGACGAACGAGGCGCAAGCGGTCAATGGTTCGCAGGATGAAGTCAGCTTGACGATTGACAATATTGACGCTTCCATGGAAGAGATTAATCAAGAGATTGGCGCGCAGGACAAGAAGCCCCACAGCCTGCCCCGAATTGACGCGCGCATGCCGTGGGCGGAACGCCTCGCGAAGAGTCTTAAATTGCTGGAATTGGCCAAGCAAGATTGCAGCACTGAAAAGGACAATGCGGGCGACAGTGGATTGCGGGCGCGGGTTTTAGACCAATTGGATCACGCGCACACGCGCATCACGGTGGCGATTGAGACGAAGAATTTCGACTACAACGCTCGAAATATGCTGACTCGAAATGACTAGGGGTGGTTTCGGTTGTACCTGCCCGTTGCAAACAGGATTGGAACGTAATTGGCCATTTCTGCTTCTTGAAAATTCCTCATACCGGTTGTTCTCTGCTAAACTGTGTGCCGCTCCGTGAACTCTGTGTTGCGCTTTTCGGATTTCATCATGGCGGGGAGAGCATTCCGTCACAGCGCGCGCGGGTGATTTTCTGCATGTGGCGGCTTGTCTGGTGCACCGGGAAATCCGCCGGTCGAAGGAGATTCCTTCCCGCTGGGTGGTAATCCGGAGCACTTCAGAGCCGATCGTCGTCAATCTGCCTGAGGGTGCGTGGGAATAGGCGCGCGACGCATCCCACGACAGTAAATACCTAAACGCTTAGGATATATGGTAGAATGTCCTGGTGCCGACAGTTCACCGATTTAATGGACTGCGCGTGGTCATCTATCCGAACGATCACCGACCCGCACACGTCCACGTCATCGGAAGGGGTCATGAGGCGGTGTTCCATCTGAATTGTTCGGCTTGGCCCGTTGAGATTCGCGAGAATTACGGGTTTTCGAGGCGCGAAATTTCAAAGATCGAAACTGAGTTGACGGAACGCGCGGATGCGCTTTGCTGGGCTTGGGAGGAAATTCATGGAATTGCATGACGGATTCAATCTCGCAAACAAGCGAGCAAAGAACCTTCAAGCTTCCTTTCCCAGGGCTGTCTCTGCCCACTACGACCGGGAAAATGGACGCGTGGTGATTCGACTCAGCTCAAATCTGGATATGAGTTTCTCGCCAGACGATGCGCAAGGTCTGGAAAAGGCGACGCCGTCACAGCTGGATGAAATTGAGATCAGCCCCTCCGGTTTGGGCATTCATTTTCCGAAGCTGGACGCGGACCTCTATCTGCCGGCGATTTTGCAAGGCTTCCTCGGGTCTCGGAAGTGGATGGCATCCAGGCTTGGTCAAGCGGGCGGTAAATCGAGAAGCGTCGCCAAGCAAAAAGCTTCGAGAGCCAATGGAAAATTGGGGGGAAGGCCAAGAAAAGTGAGTCGAGGCGGACTCTAATCAGGGCGGAAAACTCAACGCGAATCTTTCAATATTTGTGAAGAGTTCAGTTAAGAGCCGCTCGGCTACTTCTCCCAGTCTTTTATCAACTTGGTGAATTCCACCTCGTACCATTCCTTCTTCCATTCTTGAAGATACTTAATATCTGTAGAGGACGGCTCGGGGTATGATCGAGCAATCTGGACCAGTGAGGGCATCACAACCGCATCCCCAATAAGGATAGCCTCGCCTGATTCGAGGGTCGGCAAAGCGTCCGTAAGAGGGCCAAGCGTGTCCGGGAGTAGGCGCTTGACATAGTTTTGGTCGGCCGGATTTGTCAACCTCATCGCGATGAAATTATTGCATTGTGAGAAAATTGTTTCCGATATCTCCGAAGGGCGCTGCGTCACGAGTGCTAGCGTCACTCCGTACTTTCGACCCTCCTTAGCAATACGTTCAATCGCCAGGCGTGACGCCGTGTACCTTGCGCCCGGGAGATTTGGGACGTACTTATGAGCCTCTTCATAAACGAGCAATAAAGGTGTTCGCCGGGAGTCTTCGCTAAAGTTCCGCTTATAGTGATACCCGTAATCGAACAATATTCGAGATATGAGTGACACGGAAATGCTGAGAACTTCAAATGGGATACCGCTCAAATCCACTAAAGTAACGTTTGCTTTATCCTTTTCGCGGTAGCCAAGGATTTGCCGGATAGTCGCCTCGAAGCCCATTTCCTCCGCTTTTGGACCAAGTAAGAAGCTTAGGCGCTCGTCGGCAAGCTTCCATCGAATTCGAGAGATGAACTTGTCGAGAGAACCGTCATTGTACGCACCCTTGCTGAAAGATTGCGATTTCGGTTCCTCGAACTGATGTTCCTTAGCAAAGTAGTGGTCAAACCTGGCCTCGTCCGACTGGAAATCTTTGAGCCCTGTCTTAAGCGCATATTCGTCGGGATTTTTGTAGTTACGGGTCTCGCGACCAAGGTTCACGATGCAATTGAGAACCTCGTTCAGCGAGAAGCGGACCGGCGAATCAAACATCACCTTGGGGTTCTTGTTGTACTTCTGCTTATTACGCGTCACGATCCTACGCAGAAGGCTAGCCTGGTTGTATGCTTGATTTTCTCCGGATTCAATCAAAAGTTCTTCAAGTTCTTCACCGTTCATGAGCCAGTATGGAAGAATTAGATTGTTGATCGAAAGATGGTTAGCCAGTGGAAAGGCGTCAGAATATTCTCCGTGCAAATCGAAGATTATGATGTGTGAGTTATTCAGTCCTTTGTACGTGCCCTCTTTCGCTTCAGTGGCTTTCCGAAGAACGGTTGCAACAGAGCAAGACTTGCCGCAACCTGTGGAACCAACGATCGCGATATGCTTGTTAAAAAACCGATCTCCGTCAAGAGGGACCCGGATGCTGGGATCCTGGGCTAACGATGAAAACTCAAAAGATTTAGCCAATTCAACCCACGCGTATATTTTCTGGATTGTGCTTCGCGAGGCAGGTTCTACACCAATTGGTGGAATTGCGATCTTGTTACCGCCTCGTGAAAACTTGCCTTCGGCATCGATGAATCCGATTGGAGTGCCATCGATTACGTACCTACGCTCTTCGTCCTCTACACCCTTCTGGATGGAGAAACTTTGCACAACGGCAATGATTGCGCACTCTTGTGAGTCAGATATCCTCAAGTAGGCACCTACCGAAAGCTTTTCTCCTGCGACTTTGAAACTTTCAATGTCTAAGACCTCGATGTTGATCTTGTCGGGATATACGCCAGTGACGACGGCGTTGATTCCATTCTTGGATTCTTTCATCGAATTCTCCTCAAGTAATCATTCGAAGGATCTGCGCGGTCTTTTTGACCTGTATGCGCCGATGCTCTCGGTGGCCGTCTATCTGAATAGGGTCGCCAAGGTAGAACTGAAACACTTCCTTCATGTGGATCCTCTCTACAACCTTCGTTAGATTCTCTTCTTGCACAACTTTGAGGGTGTACTCCCGATTTGTTAGGGGTTTTACGGCTAATTCTTCAAGTCGAAATCGATCGCCATCAAAGTGCGTGCCGTCGAAAAAATGGATTCCGCCATCGAGCAACATCCGTTTTAGCTCAGCAACTCGGGGCCCTGAGAGTTTCCTAAAAACAATGAAAGGTTGGGGCGACTTTCCTCTTCTGTAGAACCTTTTTGACAATTGGGCAGCGATTTTGATGAGATCCGACAGACCAACTATAGGGTCGCATTCCACGAGAAATAGCCGCTCAAAGTTTTCTATGTTTGGAGTAGCGAGGGTAAAAAACATTTTCTTCATTAGTTTTACGTATTTTTCTTCGTTTACGTATTTCGAGTACGCGACTTCGAATATTCTGACCTCGGCATCATCCAGATAGCCTTTAAGCTCCTCGAACCTCACCTTTCGATTAGATTTCGGTCCAAGGCTCAACTTCATAAGCCTCGATTGAAAAATGCAGTGGTGAATAACGGCAGATTCTATAGATGGAAGTGAGAACGACGACCTAATTAAATCAAGAGTCTTCTTAAATTGACTATCGTAGTCTTCCGAAAATCGCACCATGAATCTGGCAATAAATTGCCTCCTGATCTGGCGCGAAAAGCGTTTCTTTCCATTTTTCCCAATCAGCGAGTCAAGGTCTATGAGCGTGGGGATCCAGTCTTGTGGAGTCTTGTCTTTAAAATGACAGTAGAGACACAATTTCTTTGCTGGGTCGCGTACAAAAAGCGCCATCAGTTGCAATACGGCTTTTCGGATTTTGTTGGGGGCAAACTCCTGCGTTTCTCTATGTTTTATTTGCAAGACAAAATCTTCGTAATCAACATCTTGTTGGTTTTCAAATCTTACGGTTGTGTCTGGGTTATCCAGGACTTCAATAAGAGTTTTATCGAACTGGTAAAGAAATCCCTTAATTGCATAATAGCCGCCGTCATCTCGGTTTTGGGGTAAGGTCTTGTTCATCGCTCTCTGTATCGCTCGCGCGACTTTTAATAAATTCTGGGTTACGTACCCGTATAGTATAAGCGAATTGGATTCCGCATAAATCTTTTCACCCTCGTTGACGCGAGGAACTAAACTATGGTACGAGGCATTGGACTTCACTTGAGCGGAGGAACTTCATGAACAGGATTTTTCTATGGGTTGTGGCGATCTTGCTGGCTGTGTCGACGCTCGGTGCGGCGCAGGAGGCGAAGCTGGGGAATTTGGAGAACACGCTTTGGGATGTGGATCAGCAGTGGCTTTGCGACGGGGCTTATCAGAAGCCGTATGCGGAGTGCGTGAAGTTCAGGAGCCAGTATTGGGTGGACGGATTTTTTGAGGTGCAGTCGGGAGGGACGCTGCGCAACAAGGAGGAGATGGTGGCCACGCAGTCCGCGGCGACTCCGGTGACCGGCGTGCGGCCTTTTCCCGCGGATTTCAAGCTGGTGGTGGTTTATGGAGACATTGCGCTGGGGACCGATCACACCGATTTTAAGACGGCGCGGCCGGACGGGACGATTCCCTTCACTTCGGACAGCCATTGTTTGCGCGTGTTTGTGCGGCAGAACGGGGTGTGGCGGCCGGCGGCGGCGGCGCTGGTTCCGGTGATTCCGCCAAGCGAGGCGAATTTCAAGACCTCCGGCGCGGTGAACACGAAGAGTCCCGACGAAAAATTGGAGAAGCAGCTTGGGGAAATGGATCAGAAGTGGATGGAAGCGGTGCGAGCCGGGAAGACCGAATATTTGAAGGAGAACTATGCGGACAAGTGGTTTGAGATTCTCGGGTGGCTGCCTACCGTGGTGTTGTCCAAGCCCATGGCGATGGTGCGCGTCGCGCATCTCAATTTCAAGCCGGGCGAAGGGATCTTTGTGGATCAGTTCCGGCTGATGGCGGTGTATGGGGATGTGGCGCTGGCGACGGATCGCAGGATCAGGAAAATCGCGGACGCAAATGGGAAGATCGTGAGCACGCCGCACCGGGCGCTTCTGGTTTTTGTGAAGGAAAATGGGCAGTGGAAAATTGCAGCGGACGCGGCGGTGCCGATGATGGGGACGGAGTAAGTGCCGTCGCATAAACTGGCAGCGAATCTAGTTGGACAGAACTTCAGGGGCTGAAGCCCATGCTTCTTTAGCCTTTTTTTATCGCGGCTGAAGCCGCGACCCACAAAGCTTCTTGAGTCTTTACACAGATATTTCAGAATGAATCGCCGTTTCGAGTGGCGATGCGAAGGTTTTAGTAGCACAGACTTCAATCTGTGGGGTTCCGTTTGATCTTGGCTACCGCGATCGGCCTGGGCTGTGGAACGGACCCTCACAGACTTAAGTCTGTGCCACTGTAGTTGCTTGTTAGAAAATGGGATTGGATGTATGTTGCCTACCAGCGCAAAACGCTAAACGGAAAACTTTTATGAAAAATATTGCTATGAAAATTCGATGCTTGATGGTCCTGATCACGGCGGCGTTTGCGGTGTTGCCCGCCTCCGCGCAACTCGCGCCTGCGAACAGCTCGGGCGTCACGATGGGGCACATCCATTTGTTCGTGAAAGATGTGGAAGCGCAGAAGAAATTCTGGACGGCGACGATGGGCGGGACGGTGGTGCAAAACGGGCCGCTCATGTTGATCCAGTTTCCGGGCGTTTACATCATGCTGCGGCAGGCGGATCCCTCGGGGCCGCCGGCGGGGTCCATCGTGGATCACTTCGGATTCGCATGGAAAGATCTGCCCACGACGCTAGCTAAATGGAAAGCGGACGGCGTGGAGATCGAGCAGACCGGAAATCCGAACCAGGGCTACGTGCACGGGCCGGACGGCATTCGCGTGGAGTTCTTTGGCGATCCTTCCCTTGCGACGCCAGTGGCGATGAATCACATCCATTTCTATCCCGTGGATATTCCCGCGATGCAGGCCTGGTACGCGAAAATGTTTGGCGGCGTGCCGGGCAAGCGAGCGCGCCAATCTGCGCCGGGATGGATCGACAGCGACGATATCCCTGGCGCGAATCTTTCGTTTTCGCAGGGGAAAGCGGGACTGGTTCCCACGAAAGGGCGGTCGCTCGATCACATCGGCTTCGATGTGAAGGATCTGGAAGCGTTTACGAAGAAGCTTGAAGCGCAAGGGATCAAGCTCGACGAGGCCATTCGCCTGGCTCCGAACCAGACGACCAAGGTCGCTTATTTGACCGATCCGTGGGGCACGCGCATCGAGTTGACCGAGAAGCTTGCGCCGGCTGCGAATTGAGTAGGTCGGAATTCAACCTGTCGGTTTTTCATTCGCCTGGCTGGCATGCGCGAAATTTGAAGAAGGCCGGATCGCAATTCAGTTTTGAACGGGCCAGCGGCTAAAGCCGCATTCACTCCCCAAATTTAACGGCACGGCTGAAGCCGTGCCCCACAAAGATTAGGAACTTGCCGCACAGGCTCTGTAGCCTGCCGGGGTTCCCCTCGCAACGCAGCGGCAAGAGCGACAGGCTGAAGCCCGTCCTACTTGGCGGTCGGGGCGGGCTCGCCGGGGCCTGTGTACTTAAGGATAAATAACCCCCATTGTTTATTGGTGATGTATATGTTGCCGCGGGTGTCGACGAGGACGTCTTCGGTCTGGCTGACCAGCTTGTCGTACGGGGCCGGCATGCGGCGGACGGTGGGTGTGGGAGGGATGAACCATCCCGTCTCTTTTGGCAGGCGCGCGTCCTTGATATTATAGACGCGCAGGCCGGCGTTGAAGTAGGTGAGGTAGATGAGGTCGCCCTGCTTTTCCACGTCCGGGTTGTGCTGCAGGATGTTGGTGTTGTGAGGGCCGAAGCGACCTCCCTTTTCGCAAAAATCCGTGTACGGGGCATCCGCGGGAGGGACCGGCGTGGGAAATGTGGAGATGAGTTTCGGTTTGGCGGGGTCCTGGATATCGACTAACCCTACGAGAAACTCCGCTCCCTGGCAGGAAAGCGCACCTGTAGGGGAATCACCGCCACCGGTTCCCTCCGCATGCGCGAAAAGCAAATTCCTGCCGGGGATCGGCATCACGTCATGCACGGGAATGCCCGTGCCAAAGGGCGGGCTGACGGTGAGCTGGCCGATTAACTTTGGTTTTGAAATGTCGCTGATGTCGAGGATAACGACGGCGGGGCTGTACCCCAGGTAGGCGCGGTCTCCCTCAATCACGGCCGGGCCGTGAAAGCCGTAGATGGGAGCCGGCAGCGGCGGCTCGCCCTCCTTCTGGCCCGTCATCCACCAACGGCCTGCTTCCTTGGGATGGGAAGGATCGCTGACATCGAGGATCACCAGGATTTGGCCCTTGTAGCCGGGCATGCCCGCGGATAAGTACGCATATTTTCCGCCCGGATAGCCGTCGCGATGAGTGCCGGTCGCGCCCGTCTTCCACCAGGCCAGCTGCTCGGGACCCACAGGGTTGCTGATATCCCAGAGGAGGACGCCCTCGATGACCTTTTTATTCGGGTCGCCGCCATAGCCGGCTCGATCCTGGAGCGGCGTGATCATGAGATTATCGTGGAGATCGATCTGGCCGGCGGATGTGGGTGTTGGGCCAGGGATAAATTTGACCACCTTCGGATTTGCGGGGTCGGTCACATCGACGATGCTCCATCCATTGGCTACAAAGTGGCCCATGTAGAGATACCAGTGATCGCCCACATGCTTGATCGCCATCTTGAAGGCCTCATGGCCGCCCAAATCGCTGTAGCCGATCGGCTTCATATTGCTGGCTTCCCAGCCGGAGGGGATCTGGTCGGCGTAGGCGCGCTGCGTGGACGGATACAGAAGGCTGGCGAAAATGGCGGCGCAAATTGCGATTGGCCATTGAAACTTCGCGGTCGGTGCTTTCATTTTTTCTCCCGGGACAAGAATCAAAATTCGCTGTGGCTGCAATATCACGAGGCTGTGTCGTTGTAAAGCGAAGAACGCAGGAGTGGGACGGGCTTCAGCCTGTCTGGGTTTTGGATTGAAGATCGTGCTTGTAGCGCGTCTGTTGGCGCTGCAAAAGGAAAACCAGACAGGCAGAAGCGTGTCCTACTTTATATTGCGAAATTCAGGGAGCGGCGACTCCGAGGGCGCTCTTCGCGTTTACGGAGACTTGGGTGCGGCCCATTAGAAAGATGGCGGCGCTTCCGACAAGCGAGGGAACGGCTCCCGCCAAAAAGACAGTGGTCAGCGGCAAATGTAGAGAGAGCATGATGCCGCCAAAGATCGGGCCGACTATGGATCCGATGCGGCCAATTCCCAGCGCCCATCCGACTCCGGTCGAGCGGATGTAGGTCGGGTAGAAGGAGGCGGCCAGCGCGTTCGCTCCGGTCTGACCTCCGATCACGCCCACGCCGGCAAAAAAGGTACAGACCATGATGGCAGGGACGGAATGGGAGTAGCCGAGCAGGGCGACGCAAACCGCGCCGAGAAAATAGGTGGAGGTCAGGACACGATAGGCGCCGAACCGGTCCACGAAGCTGCCGAGGACCAGGGAGGCAACCACGCCTCCGCCTTGAAAAACCGCGGTGGCGATGACTGCAAGCGAGAGCGTAATTCCAGCGTTGTGAAATACCGTGGGCAGCCAACTCGTCAGCAAATAGATATCGATCAGACTCATGAAGAAGCCAATCCACAGAAGAATCGTGGGTAGGGCACGGCCTTGCCGGAACAGATGGACGACAGAGATGCCGGGGGCGCGCTCCTCGTGGACGACGAAATTTGTGTCGCTTCCGAACTTCAGTTGTGGGTTCATGCGCGCCAATAGTTTGCGCACGCGTTCAGGCTTAGCTCCGTGGATCACCAGGTGGCGAATGGATTCGGGCAACAGCAGGATCAGCACGGGAACGAGCAGCATGGGCATGACGCCCGCGAGAACAAAAACACCTCTCCAGCCGAAGACGGGAAGTATAGGCACGGCGGCAAAGCCTGCGATGGAAGCGCCGACGGGAAAACCGCAGAACATGATGGTGATCATGGTGCCGCGGCGGCGCTCGGGGGCATATTCTGCGGTCAGCGCGATGGCATTGGGCATCACGCCGCCAAATCCCAAGCCTGCGAGGAACCGCAGGATCGCAAGGTTCGTGCCAGAGTCCGCCTTCGCCGTTGCCAGGCAAATCAGGCCGTAGAAGAGCGTGCAGGCCACGATCACGGGCTTGCGGCCAACGCGGTCGGCAACCGGTCCAAAAATCAACGCGCCCAGCATCAAGCCCGCCAGGCCCCAGGCGAAAATTGGGGTGAGCGCGGCCGGGCTCAAGTGCATTTCCCGCGCCACGGAAGGCGCCAAGTAGCCGATCATTTGCGCGGCGAAGCCGTCGAGCAACGCGGCCAGGGCGCACAGCACCATAATGCGAATTTGAAATAAGCTGACTTTCTGCTCGTCGATCAAATTGGGGACGTTCACGGTCGTTGCAGTGGTCATGGCGTCTCGGCCAGTGGCACAGGCTTCAGCCTGGGAGGTTTCGGTCTAGCAAAGGCTAAACCCCACAGGCTGAAGCCTGTGCCACTTGTAAATTAAAGTCACCTTGCATCGCGGCAAATTATTGCAAATTCTAATCAGATCTTGTTGAGAACGTCCGCGAATTTGGCGGCCACCCTGGCGCGCAGCTCCGGCGTTGCGCCCACGACCGGCGGAAAATCCTTGAGGCGCTCGAAGGGGCGGCAGGCGTCAATCAATCCGCGCGAACTGTAGTTCACGGGCGAGCCGTGAGGAATAATCGGATCGAGCGGGCCGCTCCACATGCGGCGGATGATCTCAATGTCAAGAGCGGGATCGCAGCGCGTGGACATGGCCCAGACAACATCGAACAAGTCCGTGGGATCCACGTCGTCGTCCACCACCACGACGAAGCGGCCGAGATAGGCGCCTGCCTGGCAGCCGGCGGCCACCAGGCCGACCTGCTTGGCGTGACCGGCATACGCCTGCTTGACGGAGATGACGTTGAACAGGCGCATCGCGCCGGCTTCGTGGCACCACACGCCTTGCACGCCGGAAATGCCCGCGCGTTCGATGGCGTCCCAGATCATGCCGGACTTGACGATGGATCTGCCGAATGACATGTCCGACGGAGGACGCATGGGCGTGGCCATGGTCAGAATGGGATCGTTGCGGTGATAGACGCGGCGAACGCGGATAACTCCCTGTTCGCTGGAGGGGCTGGCGTAATAGCCAGTGAACTCTCCGAACGGGCCTTCGGTGTGAACGTCGCCTTCCGTGACTTCGCCCTCCAAAATAATCTCCGCGTGAGCGGGCATGGGAAGGCCGTGAATCTCACTGGGGATCACTTCAAATGCCTCGCCACGATGTCCGCCGGCGTAATCAAATTCCGAAACGCCAAATTTTATTTCATTCGCCGCGGCGAGAAACAGCAAAGGGTCGTGGCCGCAACATACTAGGAGGGGACACGGTTTTCCTTGCTTGAAATATTTGTCGCGGATTTGACGGCCGTGCTTGCCGGGTGACATCCACAGGCCGGTGCTGTTCTTGGAGTGAATCTGCACACGGTAGGTGGCCGCGTTCACCCAACCCTCGTCGGGATCGCGCATGATCACCAGGTCTTCCGTGCCGATGTAGCGGCCACCGTCCCTTTCGTGCACGCGCGGCGCAGGAAATTTATAAAGGTCGACATTTTCATCGCGATCTACATTTTCCAGGATGGGGCCATGTTTTACAGTGGCCGGGGGAATCGGTTTGTGCTGCTTCATGCGATCGCGATAGGCCTGCACGACATCAATGGCCGTTTTTGGCATGGGGAAGCCGAGCATCAGCGCCATGCGTTTGGATGAGTTTCCCGAACCGGAAAGAACGCGAAAGCCTTTGGGGTAGCCGGTAATATCCTCGAATAACAGCGCAGGGGCTTCCGATCGCTTGTGATTGACGATTTCGGCGAGAGCGCCGAGCTCCAGGTCCCAATTGGCGCCCTTCACACGAGTTATCTCGCCGATGCTTTCCGCGCGTTCGAGGAATTCGCGCAAATCGCGGTGCGGGTGGTCATAAAGACCCAGCCATTTACGATCGGTCCCTTTCGATTCAATCGTCTGCGGCATTTGCAATTTTCTCCGAGTCGGTCGTAACTCCGCATTAAAACTTATATCACGTCCTGTCAGGATCGGAGTTGTCCGGGTTCTTGTAGGACAGCCACTCCCGGCTGTCCCTGGCAATCCAGCGCATACTTAGCCTTCTAAAAGCGGACAGCCAAGAGCGGCTGTCCTACTATCCATTCAGAAAAGTGGCGCGATTGAAGTAAGATGGGCGCGCTTCTCTGGTCGTTCTTCAAAAGGAAAATTTACGATGGCGCTATGTCACATGTGAATCGCAACATCACCGCGCTTGGGATTGTTTTCGCCCTTTTGGCCGGAATATCTGGCGAGAAGACATCTGCGCAGGCCGATCCCAATTCCGCGCCGAATCCGTATCGCACCGTGGAGAACTGGGCGAAGCTGCCCAAGGGGCGTTCGTGGGGACAGGTGATCAGCGCGGACATCGATCGCGACGGCAAGAGCATATGGGTGGTCGAAAGGTGCGGCGGAACTTCTTGCGCCAAATCGGATCTGGCGCCGGTTCTGAAATTCGATGCGTCGGGCAATCTGGTGAAAAGTTTCGGCGCGGGGATGATCGTGCGGCCTCATGGCCTATTTATAGATAAGAGCAACAACATTTGGGTGACCGACGGGGACGCCGAAAATGGGAAGGGCGACCAGGTCTTCGAGTTCAGCCAGGATGGAAAAGTATTGCTGACGCTTGGCAAGGCGGGAGTCGCCGGGGACAGTCCGGACACGTTCAACAAGCCGAGCGATGTGCTCGTCGCCCCGAGCGGCGACATTTTTGTCGCAGACGGACATGGGCCGGGCTCGAACGCGCGGATCGTGAAATTTTCAGCGGACGGAAAATTCATGAAGGCGTGGGGCAAGGAGGGGAGCGGGCCGGGCGAGTTCAACAATCCGCACTCGCTGGCCATGGATTCCAAAGGGAGGTTGTTCGTGGCCGACCGCGGGAACAGCCGAGTGCAAATTTTCGATCAGGACGGAAAATTTCTGGAGGAATGGCGGCAATTCGGACGGCCGAGCGGCGTTTTCATCGACAAGCACGACATTCTCTACGTCGCGGACTCGGAATCGAACACGGCGCGCAATCCCGGTTTCCGGCGCGGGATCCGGGTCGGGAGCGCCAAGGACGGCAAAGTCACGGCCTTCATTCCCGATCCAGTGCTGAACCCTGGCCAGGGATTGGAGCCGGGGAATGGAACCGCGGCGGAAGGCGTCGCGGCGGATGACGCGGGCAACGTGTACGGGGCGGAAGTCGGTCCGCGGAATTTCAAGAGATATGAAAAGAAGCAGGCAAAATGATGAGGCTGGCCAGCGCGGTCCAGGTACGCAAGGACAAGCCACGTAGCGTTGGATTGCAGAACCAGATTTGAAATCTGAAATTTGAGATTTGAAATTCCGTTTGAGGGAGGAAAGTTATGAAGCGTAGAACATTTTTGCGTAATGCGGCTGCAAGTGGATTGGCTGCAGCGGTCGCGCCCGGCGTGGCTGGCGGGGCCGACAATAAGCCTGCGCCCTCGGGCGCGAAGCTTCGCGCGATTTCGACGGATCGGGCGCCAAAACCTGTCGGGCCGTTCTCGCAGGCGATCATGGCGAATGGATTCGTTTTCGTGGCGGGGATT
>Ga0210409_10004919_pt1 | contig 14168 bp, 10 predicted proteins | sample IncBWH17MmetaG_FD_161649 | JGI IMG/M metagenome (GOLD analysis project Ga0210409, IMG submission 161649) | Forest soil microbial communities from Barre Woods Harvard Forest LTER site, Petersham, Massachusetts, United States - Inc-BW-H-17-M | ecosystem: Environmental > Terrestrial > Soil >... | reverse complement strand
ATCTACTCTCGCGGTCCACGGGCCTTTATCCCAATTCATCCAAATACGCTGCCATTCGTGCCCAAACCGTCTAGAGAGCCGCACGCTGCCTGGTGTTATCATTAGTTTAGGCCGGAGCCGGAGCGCAACCACCCGCCTTGAAAACCGTTAGACCCGAAAGGGTCTCGGGCGTTCGAAACCCTCCTCCTCCGCCACAATTCAAAACTTTCGGATGGCGCTCTTAGGTAGTTGTGCCCGGAGTTCGTTTATCTTTAGGCCAAGCCGGAATGATTGCCCCGACGCGCCCCAGCCCTGCGCGCCTAAACTAGGAACACTGAGATTATGTTTTCTTCCCGTAGAGTCGTCTGGATAGTGGGGGTTAGTATTTTTATCCTCCTCTTCTACTCCGTCGTGTCGCTGTCACTGAGACGCGGCTCGGATTCGCTGAACACATTCGGCAACCTGGTGCAGTGTCTTGTTCCGCTCTTCGCCAATGCGGGCCTGCTTCTGAATGCGGGAACACCCCACTGGAGGAGAAACATTTTCTGGATGTTGCTGGCCATGAGCTGCACGCTTTGGATGATCGGTCAGTTTGAGTGGACCTACTATGAGGTCTACCTCCATCAGTCTCTTCCCGAGATGTACGGCGGAGATATCCTGTTTTTCCTGCGGGGAATTCCGATCATGGCTGCGGTGGCCTTGCGCCCCCACCTCAAACGCGGGGAAATTCATTTACGCTTTGGCTATCTGGATTTTGTGCTGCTTTTGATCTGGTGGACATTCCTCTATGCATTTGTGGTCTTGCCCTGGCTGTACGCAACGCCGGCTCTCGGCCAGTACAATCACACCTTCAACATCATCACCAACGTTCAGAACATGGTCATCGTCATCGGATGGGCCATTCTATGGCTGCAATCGAGCGGCACGTGGAGAATTGTCTACGCCAATCTCTTTGGCGCCTCGACCATCTACATGTTTTCCTCCTTGTCCATCAACGTTGCCATCGACAATCACAGTTACTACACCGGAAGTTTGTACGACCTCTTGCTGCTGTCCAGTTTTCTCTGGTTTGCCCTGGCCGGCGCCATTGCCCATCAGAATCAAGCCAAGCTGGATGCGCCGTCTGAGAACGCCTATGACTCGGACCCGGATTCGCCTTCGGACGAAAATGTCTGGCCGGCGCGGCTGGCGATGGCGGCGGTGATTTCGCTCCCCGTGTTTGCAATCTATACGCTGCGGTTCAGCCATGATGGTCTCGAAGTCCGTGATTTCCGTCTGATGGCCACCTTGATCGCCTCCGTCCCGCTCGCGGTGCTGATCTTCCTGCGCACCCATCTGGCCGATCGCGACCGCTCGCGGCTTCTCGCCCAGTCGCAACAGTCCGTCGTGAACCTGAAGCGATTGCAGGCACAGATCGTGCAATCGGAAAAACTCGTTTCACTAGGTCAGCTTGCTGCTGGCGCGGCGCACGAAATTAACAATCCGCTCGCGGCGATCCTCGGTTTTTCCGACCTGCTCGCCGATGATCCCACGGTGCCGGATAAGGCTCGCGCGACCGCCTCAAAAATACGCGACCAGGCTCGACGCACAAAGACGCTGGTCGGCAATCTCCTGAGTTTCGCGCGTCAGGTACCCGCCGAACGCACGCTCCTCGATATCAACACGGTTGTCAACAACGCCGTGCAGCTTCGCGCTCTCGACTTGCGTTCCGGGACTACGCGGATAGAGTTGCAACTCGAGTCTGTCCTTCCTGGCGTTCGCGGCGACGGAAATCAGCTGATGCAAGTTTTCTTCAACGTCATCAGCAACGCTCTCGAAGCAATGGAAGCAGCCAGCGGCGGTACGCTGACCATCAAAACGATTCGCGACCGCGGTAATGTGGTCATCCTGTTCTCCGACACCGGCCCCGGCCTGAAAGATCCGCAGCGCGTTTTTGATCCTTTTTATACCACCAAGCCGGTCGGCAAGGGCACCGGGCTGGGCCTCAGCATCTGCTTCGGCATCATCCAGGAACATGGCGGCAAGATTCTTTCCTACAACCGGCAGGAAGGCGGGGCCGTCTTCCGCGTTGAACTTCCCGCAGTCTTGGCGGCGCTGCCGGCGAAAGAATTGCAGCTCAGCGCTTCTTCGACCGCGCCTCAGAAGCACTCCTGACCTCATTTCGTCTCCCGGACTTCCGGCAGCCCTTTCCCCGAAGATTTTCGCGACTCGTGCTAGAGTTTTGCATTCTGCTTTTGAAGTGACTGTGAGGCAGCCACAATGCCAGGGATCGCCATTCAGACGCAAAAGTTGACACGAAGATTCGGAAACCTCACGGCCGTCGACGGCATCGATCTCCAGGTGACAGCCGGACAATTCTTCGGGTTTCTCGGACCGAATGGCGCCGGAAAATCAACCACCATCAAGATCCTGACCGGCTTGCTGGCTCCGACCTCCGGCAGCATCCAACTTCTGGGCCTGGACTTCGCCACGAACCCCATTGAAATAAAACGCCAAATCGGCGTAGTCCCGGAAGGCATGGGACTGTTCGAGCGTCTGACGGGCTCCGAGTATCTGAATTTTGTTGGCCGTATGTACGGTCTGGACCGCACAACGACGCAGCGCCGCTCCGAGGAGTTGCTCGATTTCATGCAACTCGCCGATCGCCCCAAGACCATGGTCGCGGATTATTCCCACGGGATGCAGAAGAAACTTGCCCTGGCCGCCGCGGTAATTCACGGACCCCGCATCCTGTTTCTCGATGAACCCTTCGAGGGCGTCGATGCGCTCGCGGCCGGTGCTTTGAAGGCGCTGCTGGCGCGCATGACCGAACGCGGCACAACCATTTTCCTCACTTCCCACGTTCTGGAAATCGTAGAGCGACTGTGCAGTCATGTGGCCATTATTCATAAGGGGCGGCTTGTCGCGCAGGGATCGCTCGAGGAATTGCGTTCGGGGATTGCCGGTGAAGCAGGAGGCAAGACCACGCTCGAGCAGATTTTCCTTTCCATCGTCGGCCAGAATCGTTCGGATCGCCCGCAGCTCGAGGAGCTTTCATGGCTGATGTGACGCAGCCCGCGAGCGTCTTCGAGCAGGTACGCCTGGTTGCCGGACTTCGCTGGCGGATCATGCGGAACAGCCTGCGCAAGAAAAATAATCGCCTCGATCTGATTGGGCTCATCTTTGCCGGCCTATTCGGCGGTATCTTGGTGATTGGACTGAGTTTTGCTTTTTACGCGGGCGCCTATGCCTTTCTTTCCCGAGACCGCTTGGAGTGGATGGCCCTACTCTTCTGGGGGATCTTTCTTTTCTGGCAGGTTTTCCCGATCTTTGTGGCAGGTTTCGGCGCAAATTTCGAGTTCCGCGCACTGCTTCGGTTTCCGCTTAGCGTCCGCGCGTTCTACCTCATTGGGCTGGCGTACGGGTTCGCCGATTTCTCGGCGCTCTCCTCAGTCTGCTGGCTGCTCGCGATGACGGCAGGAGCCACAGCCGCTAAACCGGGCGTGCTGCCAGCCATGTTGCTGATCGTTGGGATCTTCGTACTGCTTAACGTCACGATCGAACGGCTCATTGGCTCCTGGCTGGAGCGATTGCTCGCCCGCCGCCGAACCCGGGAACTTTTCCTCGGTCTATTCATTCTCTCCATGATTTCCCTGAATTTTCTTACGCCTCTCGTCCAGCGTTATGGGGCGTCGGCGCAGCCCGCTCTCCTGCGTCTCTTGCCATACTTTCTATGGCTTCCGCCTTCGCTTGCAGGACATACCCTGGCCACGATCATTCGGCTTCAGCCGGCAGGGTTTCTACTAGGCTTTGCAGTTCTCCTCGTTTACCTGTTTCTGGTCAGCGCTCTTTTGTGGCGCCGCTTTGCCGCGCAATATCGCGGAGAAGAGCTCAGTGAGACCGCAGCGCCGGCCCATGCCGCCGTTCGTCCGGTCACAGCAAAAGACGATGATCCCGATAGGCTGAGTCTGCTTTCGCCCCAAGTGGCGGCCATCGTTCGCAAAGAGTTCCGCTATCTCACTCGCAACAGCTTTGCATATCTAACGCTGCTGATGCCGCCGCTCCTCATATTGATCTTCAGCATGAACTTTGCCGGGAGGCATCCAACCGTGGGTGGCAAGGGCGTCTCCGCGGATATATTCTTTCCGGGGATGATGGGCTATCTCATCCTGATTCTGATGGCGCCCGCCTACAACAGCTTTGCGTATGAGAGCCGGGGCATTCAGAACTATTTCACCGCCCCATTGCGCTTTCGCAACGTTTTCCTCGGCAAGAATCTGATGCTCGTCTCCGTGCTTTCGGTGGAAATCACGCTTTCTCTCGCGATGCTCGCGTGGCGCGTCGGCTTGCCCTCGGCACACATGCTGGTGGCTACGTGTGCCGCCATCGTCTTCACGATCGTGGGTCAGCTCACCATTGCCAACTGGTCCTCGATCACCTTTCCGCGAAAGATGGAATTCGGCCGGATGCAAGGTCAGCGCCAATCCGGCATGGCCGTCCTCGTCGCCTTTGGCTCGCAGATCCTGATGGGCGGCATTTCTGCCGTTATTCTCTTCTCAGGAAGGTGGACCGGCAATCCCTGGCTTCCCGCCGAAGGATTCGTCTTTCTCGCTGCCGCAGCCGTGGGAGGCTACTTTGCTTCGCTCGATGCGCTCACGGAGCTTGCGGAGAAGAGGAAAGAAACCCTGATTGAAACACTGTGCCGCTGATTCCAGGTCTCAAGGTTGACTCCTAGCCAGGCTGCTCTCCTTGTTTCTTTCTCCTCAAGAATTCAGCGTAGCGTGCAGCTATCGCGCGCCACGAAAAATATTGCCGCTGTGCCAGCAAGCTGCGCTGCGCTAGCGAAGTGCGGAAGTGTTCGTCCTCGAGAACGCGCAACAGCACGTCTCCCAGGTCGCCTTTTCTCTTTGGAGAAAAGAACGCCAACCCGGCCTCTGTGATCGGCGCCGCCGTCTCCGAGCCTTCGAAGGCGATCACCGGCAACCCGCAGGCGATCCCTGCAATCGCGCTGCCGCGCCGCGTGGAAATGGGCCCGCGCACAAACAGCAGAACGTCGGAAATGGAAAGGCTGCGCACCACGTCTTCTGCGGGTAAAACGCCCATCACATGGAGTTCCACCGCGCTGCCATCCAGTCGTTTCTTCAGTTCCGCTTCAACACTCTGCGCATTGCGGCCCAAAACGATCAGTCGAAGTTTGCCGGTGCGCGCGACAGCAAATCGCACAGCCTCGACGATATTTTCGATCTCCCATCGTCCCGATTCTCCGCCGGTTATCCCGAAGACCGCGACACTCAATTTTCCACCCGTCGAAATGCCTTTCCTCGAGTTGGCTTCACTGGACGTGGGCAAATTTGCTCCGACTGGAATGAAACACCCCTTGCTGTGTCCGTTTTTGATCCAAGAGATTCTTTCCATCGGAACCGTGAACACAGCCCCGTCGCAAAGCCGCAATGACTTGAGCATCACGTGCAATTGCGCGCGGCGGCGCACGCCGTCAATCACTCGTTTTCCGCTGTAAGGTTCTATGTCGTGAAAAACTACACCCACGCGGACACCAGCCGCTTTGAGAGTCTTGAGCACCCGGGGAAATCGCACTGGGAACCCACGCGCCGACCAGGCTAGCGCCGTGTATTGCACCAGCACCCACGCGCCGCGCCACCCTTTTGCCCGGCGTCGCAGCGCTCTGGCTGCTCGAGTCCAGCCGCTCTCGCGCCACGCGACGCGTTCGATCACTAATTCGAAATCTTCCGCCACCAGCGCTTTGCCAAGATAGCGGCAATACTCCTCGACCGCGTCCGTAGGCGCGTCGGGCCGTCCGAGGAGCGCGATGACGCGCTGGCCGCTCATCCCACGAGGCTCATTTTCGGGCGATGGAGCTTCCGATCACCAGCGTGCCCGTCCTGGAGCTCAAGAATGTGTCGAGAGCGAAAGATGTAGCGGATTTCGTTTCGTTGGTAGCTGTAGATCAAGGAACCAGACATTCTCCCCCGACTATGATAAACGCTTCAGAACGGCCTTTTTGCAATCGTTCAAAACAGTTATGTGCTTGATTATAGGTCGGTTAGTTGAGTTCGTTTCGCAATTCCAATATTGGGCTCCTTCGGATGAGCCTTTCCCTCGATGAGAGTACTGCTGTGCGCCGTTGCTAAGGGTTGTAGCATATCTTGATGCCGTCGGGAAGATTGGTGGCCAGCAGTATCTGATCGACTCCGAAAACCACAACAAGCCTTCATTCAACCGAGGCCGATGCCAGCAGTGTGATTAAATGGATAGCTACTGCGGTCAACCCAAGATTAAGAGACATTTTTTTGAGCTATTCGGCCGACCATGCATGCCGAGCAGAAAAAACCCGCTCTCCGAATTCACCACCGCCTTTGTCTCCCGAGGAACAATTGGGCGTGAAGCTTCTATTGTATTCTCACTACTTCGCGCCAAGCATCGGGGGAGTCGAGACCATCGTGCTCTCACTTGCCCGCGGTCTCGCAGAGGTAAGCACTCCTAGTGGTTCCCCAGAATTTGACCTCACTTTAGTAACTGAAACTCCTGCAGAAGACTTTGAGGATCGCTTGCTTCCGTTTCGTGTTCTTCGCAAACCAAGCCTTGTCCAGTTGATGCAGGCAATCCGTTCGTCCGACATAATCCACATTGCCGGTCCGGCTCTCTCTCCGCTTCTGCTGAGTTTGCTGACCCGTAAACCAGTTGCTGTTGAGCACCATGGTTTTCAAACGATCTGCCCTACGGGCCAGCTGCTGATTGAACCGAGCAGTGCACCTTGTCCCGGCCATTTTATGTCTGGACGTCACCGCGAGTGTTTGCATTGCCGCACGGATAACAACTGGATGAATTCTTGGAAGCTCTGGTTACTAACCTTTGCCCGGAGATTCCTATGCTCACGCGTAGCGACCAACATCATGCCAACGGAGTGGCTCAACGGGTTAGTTCACCTTCCGCATGCTCTAACAATTCCGCATGGCATCGAATCGACGATCCGCGTCTCAGCGCCCGTGCGATCTTCCGGACCTCCTCTGATCATCTTCCAAGGACGTTTAGTAACGACCAAGGGCTTGCCACTGCTCCTCGAAGCCGCAAGCATTCTTCGTTCACAGAATCATGCTTTCGAACTCACGGTGATCGGCGATGGCCCAGAACGATCCGCCATTGAAGAGCTCGCTAAGAAACTTCAACTTTCTTCCTGTGTTCGCTTTGTTGGACGTATTGGGGCAGCCGACCTCGACTCCGCGCTTGCGAAAGCCAGCATGGTCGTAGTGCCATCACTGGGGGGCGAGGTCTTTGGCTTGGTTCTCGCTGAGAATATGTCGCGGGGTCTTCCGATTGTTGCATCAGACGTCGGATGTTTTGCCGAGCTCCTGGGTGATGCAGGTCTTACGTTTCGCGTAGGAGATGCGAAGGATCTGGCCAAGCAGATAGCGCGCCTTCTTGATGATTCGGCGCTTGCGTTTGCATTTGGTAGCGGCGCTCGAAGCCGCATCTTAGAAAACTACCAGCGGAGCCAAATGATAGCAGCGCACGCGCAGCTTTATCGTCGATTGTCGGTTGCAGGATCACACTAGTTCTGGATTCTTATCGGCGAAGGTGAAATCGGGCGATTTGGCTCGGAGCTTGGCACTCGGTTGATAAGTCCAGTGTCGCCGCGTCAAGAGATCGCGCACCTGAAGCCGCTTTTCATGATTTGACATTTTTTCGCTGGGAGATTGAAGCCAGCGCTTCCGCTAAGTATAACCATGTCCAGTGCGAGTGTTTTCTGCGTCAACTTTTCCTAAGTGTGCGCCAATTGCCCACGTTGTGAGGCAATGATTTCTTCTAGAATCGTCTCCAAGCCCCGCGTTACTTGCCACTTCGGGTAGTGGCTCTGGAATTTCCCAAGATTCGAAATGTAACAGATGTGATCGCCCTTGCGAGCTTCATCCACGTAACGCCAATCCAGCTTGCGCCCGGTCAGGTGTTCGATCCGTTCGATCGCCTCCAGCATCGAAACGCTGTTCCCGCGCCCGCCGCCCAGGTTATACACCTCGCCCGGCCGCGGATTCGCGGCAAATTCCTCGATCGCGCGCACCACGTCATGGCTGTGAATATTGTCCCTTACCTGCTTGCCCTTATATCCAAAAACGGAATACTTCCCACCGCTCAGCGTCACCTTCACGAGGTATGACAAAAACCCGTGCAGCTCTACTCCAGAGTGCGACGGACCCGTCAGGCAACCGCCTCGAAAAACTCCCACCTTCATCTTAAAGTAGCGCCCGTACTCTTGCGCCACGAGATCCGCCGCCGCCTTCGAAGCCCCGAAGAGGGAATGCATTGTTTGATCGATCCGGCAGCCCTCTGTAACACCTGCAAAGTCTTCCGGCCTCGCGTAGTCGTACCGCTTCTCGAGTTCCTTCAGCGGAATCTCATTCGGCGCGTCGCCATAAACCTTGTTCGTGCTCAGAAATACAAACACCGCCTCGGGCGAATGCTGGCGCGTCGCTTCGAGCAGGTTCACCGTCCCCAGCGCATTCACCTCGAAATCCAACAGCGGGATATCTCGCGCCTTGTCGTGCGAAGGCTGCGCTGCGCAGTGAACGATCAAATCAAAGCGGTGCGTCTTAAAGAGTTCTTCGATTCCCGCCCGATCGCGGATATCTAGCGCCGCAGGAGTGAACCGCTTGGTCACGGCCTTCAGCCGCTCCAGATTCCAGAGCGTGTCGCCCGCCGGCCCAAAGAACACTTTCCGCATGTTGTTGTCCACGCCGACAACTTCATGCCCCTGCCGATCGAAATGCTCGACCGCTTCCGAACCAATCAGTCCACTGCTGCCGGTGATAAGTACTTTCATCTGTTCGAATCCGTTCCTCTCCCCTTGCCCCGCAAATCAAAGAACACGCGGTGAGATTGCCGCGAGATGCACTCCTCAAATGGCCGTCAGCAGGGACGAAATGGCTTGCTCCCTCTCTAGAAGAGTACCAGCAGTCGAGCGGTTTTCTGGCTGCCCACGGCCAGATTGACGCAGTCTTTACGACGTGCCGGCGATTTCAACCGGCACGCCCGCCACACAGAGCGGACACTCGGAGGGTATCCACAAGTTATTCGGCATTCGCTCCAGCAACTCGAGAGCGACGCGGCGCTCGGCCGCGAAATCGATGATGGCATCGCCTAGCGCAAGAAGCGCACCAATGGCAACGACTCCCGCGCCAAGGGCTTGCAAATCGGACAACGTTCCCCGCACAGCCGATCCCGCACTAATGACGTCGTTCACTATCGCGACGCGTTTCCCGCGTACGACGGGCTGTAATGCTCTCGGCAGACGGTACCGGACCGGAAATAACCCCTCGCGTGTTGTATCCGCAAATCGTTCGGCGTAAGTGAATTCGCACCCGAGCTCAAGAGAGACCAGCAACGCAATAAAGGCACCTTCGACGAGCGGACCGCATACCACTTCGACTCTGTATGGCAAGAGTTGTACTGCAAGTTGCGCAGCAAACGGTTGTATCTCACGAGAATGCGAGCACAATGTCTCAAGCTGGTACCACAGATCTCCATGGTGACCCGACTCCAGCAGGAAATGTCCTTGGTGTTCGCGGACAAGGGACAGCAAATGTTCTTTCATGTTATCCAGCCACTCCCGAATTCTGAGCTTGCGATCACAACCAGGCGTTCGGAAGATCATAAATCTTATACGAACTGGTCTTCTCCAGTCCGGTGACGTTTTCGGGAAACTCAAGCCCGCCGCCGCGATGAGGCAAGCTAATGAAGAGATGAACGTTATTGAGGAGCGGGTCGCCATTGCGCGTCCGTGCTTCGCTTGCCTCAGGCAGACGATGAGGGCAGAATCTAAAAAGGTGAGTAATCTTTTGCTAATACCCGGACATCGGGCTTTCCGGATTGTGTGGTGGAGCAGCAATGTCCTGCTGGCATTTGCCTTTGCGTTAGTGCTCCACTCTTGCCAACGGGAATATTCCCTGCGCTGGTATCTAGACGGGTTTTCGGACGCCGTCGTGCCAAACTCGGTGCCCGCGGAACAAAAAATGATCGCGATTTTAGACTGGATGCGCACCGAGCCCTCGCGCGCGACTGCAACCGATCCGGAAGCTCTCTCAAAGCGCGATCCGGAAATTACGCTCACCTATAGACAATTGCTGAACGTCTGCGGCACGGCGACGAACGCGTTCTTGAACCTGGCGCGCAGTTCGGACCTACGAGTGCGCCGCCTGCTGCTCTTGTCTCCCGATGGCACGACAAAGCATGTGGTTGCAGAAGTGCTGATCGGCGAACGTTGGGTCATCGTCGATCCAGCGTATCGGATCATTATGAAGGATGCGCAGGGCCGCTATCTGACGCGAAACGATTTGAAGGATCCTGCAGTTTTTTCCGCAGCCGTCAGCGTCGTCCCGAATTATCCACGCGTATACAACTACGACCAATTCGCGCATGTGCGACTGGCGCGTCTGCCGCTGGGAGGCTTGCACGTGCGGCGCTTGCTGGACTGGGTTTATCCCGGCTGGGATGAAGCGGTCGACTGGAGCCTGCTGCTGGAGCGCGAATCCTTCTTCTATCTGATGCTCTCCAGTTTTGCGACATTTTTCTTCCTCCTGGTGCGGGCGGTACTCGCCTGGTATGCGGACAGCCGCTTAAGAGTTCCTCGTTTCCATCTGCGGCAGAACTTGCTTCGTGCCGGCGTCGCGTTCTTTTCCGCGCCGGAGATCAAAGAATAGCGCGTGCGGAGTCTGTGGAGTCGCTTTCGTATCGCGTCGTGCTGACAGACTTCTATCCGGGGCATTTCCGCGGGACGATTGCGGCTACTTTAATGCGTTCCGAGAAAAGGAAGAGTATCGATGCGTGAGCTCGCGAACGTACCTTTGTAGCCGGGCATCCGAACAGAGGGAACCTCGCTCAACTGTTAAGCATTGAGAGGAATGGGGATAGAGGGAGAACGGAGAATCTCCGCCCTAACGAGAGTAGGGCATCCGCGGGATGAAATGAAGCCGTCCTTTTAGTGGGCGGGCTTGTGCGAGGCAGACTCCAGCTGGTGTCGAGAGTGGCGGAAATAGCGCTCGTAACAGACTCGGCACCGATACGGGTTGACGGAGAAGAGGCGGTGGAGGAGGAACTCGAGGAGGCCTTTTCTCTTGGACCGGCGGATAGACGTGGTTCCACAGCTTGGACAAACGGCGGACCTAACCAAAAACAACACCTTACTACCACTCTTTCTGGCCTGCCGGCTAAGTATACGCCGAGGAGGGAGAAAAAACAGTCGAAAATGGAGGAGCTGGAGGAGCAAGCCGGGTTGAAGCCAGCCTCTACCGGAGATGACGAGATAAACTCGCCGTTACAAAGAGGGGGAAGCGACTCGTAAGAGGTGATGCGTCCAGTAAACGGCTGGCCTTGCGGTTGTTGGCCGTAGCGAGGGGGCGCAATCAACCACGAGATTCAAATCGGTCTTTTAGATGCAGGAACGCAAACAGCGGGGCCAGACTCGACAAACAGAAAAAGCTTAGAAACAGGTATCTGCCATTCTGCGAAGGCATCAGCGTTGACACAAACAGCAATGCACAAAATGCCGAAAGAATAATCCCGTAACCCCCTTCGACCAGAAAAAACCGTAGTAAAAAAGCACGCTCAGGATCGCAATGCCGCGTATGGTATCGAGCTCCGGCATTTTCGGGCGGATGATCGGGGCTGCTTCCATCAATTCCTCTCTCGATTGCCGTGATCACGATCAATAATGCAAGGTATCGTGTCTAAAAGGAGCCAACCTACCGGCCGACTAAGAATGGCTTACCTTCGTTGCAGTTTCGTGCCGGATTTTGGGGACCGTGAATTGAGTGTATTCATGGGGCGACTCCGACTGCAAGGAGTGGCTGGTAAGTCTGCGTGGGGAAATAGTCAAAGCGCTGGTCGATCCGGCGTTGGTTGTCACGCTTACGAACTCCGGCAGCACGCATCGCAGTTCCTCGACGTTCTGGAACACTCACCACAGCAACGGCCCCTTCGGCGCACGAATGAAGCGCTCGACGCAGGCGTTGCATTCCGGCTAGTGGGATGACTCTGTACGCTCCTCGTGCTCGGTAGCCGCCTCGATCAGATACTTCGGGCGGTGGCGGGATTCGTCAAGGGTGCGCCATAAATACTCGCCCAACACGCCCATCATAAGCATCTGAATGCCACCAATCGCCAGGACCACAACCATCAAGGAGGTCCAACCTTGCGGAGGGTGGCCATGGATGGCGTTGAAGACGACGAGAGCCGCATAGAAAAAGCCGATCACAGCCACGAGGAAACCCAGATAGGACATGAGTCGGATCGGAACGTAAGTGAATGACGTGACGGAATCCACGACAAGCTTAAGCTTTTTTTCCAAGCTCCATCCCGAGCGTCCGTGAAGCCTTGCTTTCTTCACATAGGGAATCGCCTTCTGCCGGAAACCCATCCAGGTAATCAACGCAAAGAGGCTGGCATTCGTCTCGCTGAACTGGCATAGGGCATTCACCACGCGGCGGTCCATGAGGCAGAAATCCGCCCCGGTGGGGGGCATCTCGTTCATCCCAACTACGTGGCGCATGATCCAGTAGTACAAGCGAGAGAAGCCCAGAGTGCTTGCCTTTTCTCCCTCCCGACGAATGCGCACCGCCCAGATAACCTGATTGCCCGACTGCCACTCTCGAATCAGGTCGGGCAGCGTTTCGGGCGGATCCTGCAGGTCGGCCGCCATCAAGATCGCACAATGACCTTTCGCAAGATGCATTCCGCAGGCAATGGCACTGTGTGAACCGAAATTGCGAGCAAGACGGAATCCGCGAACCTGCAGATGTTTTTGCGAGAGCTCGGACAACACGCTAAAGGTGTCATCGGAAGAATGGTCGTCCACAACGATCCACTCCCAGTCCAGCTCCATGGACTTCATCACTGTAGAGAGCCGCTCGAAAAGCACGGGTAGATTCTGTGCCTCGTTGTAGGCAGGCGTAACAACTGACACGAACGGGCGTTCGTTTACCCCGGTCTCTTTTGGCTTAGTGGAATCAGCCTGAAGCATGGGTCCTGTTCACTTCTTGCGGGAGCGCAACGGCTGCGCGGAGGGCTTCGGTAATCCATTCCTGGTCCTCATGGGTCATCTGATGGAAGAGGGGCAGGATCAATGTGTGGTCCTGTGCACTCTCGCTCTCCGTGAGCGTCTGGCCTGTGTAGCCTTGATACGGCGGCTCGCGGTGGGAGCACATCACTCCGCGTCGTGTTGCGATACCTTGGTCCAGCAACTGCTGCATCACTTGGCGCTGGTTACATTCCTTAGGGAGGCGCACGCAGTAACTCTGCCAGTTACTGCGCGCCCAGGAGGGCTCAGAAGGCAGCGTCACTCCGGGTAGGCTCGCGAGCATCTCCCTGTATCGCCGAGCGAGGAACCGGCGTCGCGTGATGATCGCAGGAAGACGTTTGAGCTGCTCGCGGCCGACGGCCGCTTGCATATCCGTCATTCTGTAGTTGAAGCCAATAACAGGATAAGACTCAAAAACTACCTCCTTGGATCCGTGGCGTACCGTGTCTGTGACGCTCATACCGTGCTGTCGCCAAAGGCGGAATTGTCGGTCATACTCCGGATTGGAAGTTGTCAACATCCCTCCTTCCCCCGTAGTGATGAGCTTGCGGGGATGGAAGGAGAAACATGCGATGTCTCCGTGCGGTTTGCCTATTCTCTCCCAGCTTTCCTTCCAAAGAATCTCGCTGCCAATCGCGCAGGCCGCATCTTCGACGACTGGCAGGCGGTGGCGCCGACCGATCTCTAGAATCTCCGCGAGATTGCATGGCATCCCCACCTGGTGCACGCAGAGTATTGCGCGACTGCGTTCTGTGATCGCTGCTTGGATTCTTGAAGGGTCGATGTTGTACGTATCCGGCTCAATGTCAACGAAAACGGGAGTTGCGCCGCAATACCGGATAGCATTGGCTGTGGCGATAAAGGAGTGGCTGACAGTAATCACATCGTCGCCGCTGTGTACGCCCACGGCCAACAGGGCGAGATGCAAAGCGGCGGTGCCAGCGGAGACGGCACAGGCGTGTGGGGCTCCCACATATTCGGCAAATTCATGTTCCAATGCGACAACCTGCGGTCCCTGCGCTATCCATCCGGTGCGAATTGATCTGGAAACCGCGACTGACTCTTCAACCCCCAGAAGCGGTCTCGTAATCGGGATACTGGGGTGAGTCGAAAGAGACTCAGGTTT
>Ga0210409_10004918_pt1 | contig 14168 bp, 12 predicted proteins | sample IncBWH17MmetaG_FD_161649 | JGI IMG/M metagenome (GOLD analysis project Ga0210409, IMG submission 161649) | Forest soil microbial communities from Barre Woods Harvard Forest LTER site, Petersham, Massachusetts, United States - Inc-BW-H-17-M | ecosystem: Environmental > Terrestrial > Soil >... | reverse complement strand
GAGGAAGGCGGCAGTTGGCCGGTTGCGACGGACTCTGCGCCAGTACTAGATCTCCGTTCACTCGCTGCGGCGCGCGCGCGAAAACTTTCGTGAGTTCCTGGGTCGTTTCGGGTCACATGCAGGATTGGCAGCGTGGTGCTGCCGTATCACGATCACACTCGTGACTGCGGATGCTTTCATCATCTGTCGTGTGACTTCGGAGACGAAGGCGCGCGTGCGTGCGCTGGCGGAGCGCGAAGGGATCAACGAGTCGACGCTCGTGAAGCAGTTGCTCGATGTCGTACTTCGAACCTCAACGCTCAAGGAGCGGCCAGCACCGACGACGCCCGAGAACATGAGCCGCGACGCACGGGTCAACGTCCGCCTAACGCCGGAGGTTTGGAGGCTGCTCAGGGAACGGGCGCGGGCCAGGGGAATGCCCTCGGCCACCTACGTTTCGTCCTTGGTCCGGACCCATCTGCTGGGCGTCGCCCCGCTACCGAAGGCGGAGTACCTGGCGCTCAAGCAATCGGTGGTGGAGCTCACGACAATCGGCAGGAACCTGAATCAGGTCGCTCGGGCGATGAACCAAGGGGGCAAGCCGGCCTTACCGGGCCAGGCCGAGGTTGGCGCCATGCTGAAGGTCGCAGAGGGGTTGCGGGATCACTTCAGAGGACTGCTGAGCGCGAACGTGCGTTCATGGGAGATCGGCCATGCCGCGACACGTCATTGATACAGGTCCCCGGGCGTGGATCGACATCGGGAGCTATGCCCGACACGGCCCAGGCCGCCGCGATCGGCTGTCGCCGGCGCAGAGCGCGATGATCGCTCGCACTGTGCAGTGGACCCCTGAAGTCATGGTTAAGGTGCTTAACCGTGGAGGGACGGACCTCGGGGCTGTCCGTCGCCACATTAGCTACCTTGATCGGGGCGGGGAGCTTGAGATCGAGACCGATGAGGGTGAGCGACTGGAGGGCACGGGAGCTGCCAAGGTGCTCCTGGACGATTGGGATCTCGATTTGGACGAATGCCGGCCGACGGCGGATCTGAAGCCGTGGGGGAGAGGTAAGGCTCCTAAGCTGGTGCAGAAGCTTCTCTTCTCGATGCCGGCGGGGACGCCGCCGAAGAAGGTACTTACAGCGGTAAAGAACTTTGCCCGAGAAGAGTTTGGCGCCAAGCACCGTTACGCGATGGTCCTTCACACGGACGAGCCGCATCCGCATGTGCACATGGTGGTGAAGGCGATGGGCTATGACGGCAAGCGGCTGAATATCCGAAAGGCGACACTGCGGGAGTGGAGGAGGGAATTCGCGCGGCACTTGCGGGAGCAGGGTGTGGCGGCGAACGCCACCGAGCGCGCGATCAGGGGTGAGAGCAAGCCCCAGAAGACTGACGGCATTCACCGTGCGGCGTTGCGTGGCGCCTCGACACACTGGCGCCAGCGGGTGGAGGCAGTCGGTCGTGAGTTTGTCGCGGGTGGACTTAGGACTGAGCCGGGTAAGCATCGCCTGCTCGCCACTCGCCGTGAGGTCGTGCGGGGATGGAACGAGGTCGCAGACGATCTCGTTCTGCAGGGTCAGGTGGAGCTCGCCTTGGATGTGAGGCAGTTCGTCAAGCGACTGCCACCGGCACGCACGGAACGCGAATGGGTCCGCGACCAGCAATCGAGAACACGAGTCGATCAGGAGCGGCATCGCTGATCGGACGTCTGGCAAAAGAAAACGCGGCCGAACCCTCCAGCATCCCCTAGCAAGCCCGTTTGAAAGTCGACCCTTGGGACGACTTTTGCTCAACGACCGAGGGCCGATTGGTCGGCATCCGGTCCGGCAGATTGGGTAGGATTCGAAGTGCCACACTATGATATTGCACAACTGCAATCATAGGAGCAATATGTGAGCCATGAGCGAGTTCCTGAAACGCCTGCGCCGCAAGCCGACCGAGCCCCGGACCTACGTCAGCTACGACGATTTCATGAAGCTCCTGGACAAGGTGCGCCCAATCACCGTGCGCCTGCCGGTCAGCACCGTCGCGAAGCTCGACGAGCTACAGAAACAGTGTCCGTCGGTCTGGGGCTCGCGGCAGGAGCTGCTGTTCGAGATGATCGAATCCTGCGTGAAAGACTGGGTTGATGCTCAGCCAGCGACTAAGGATGCCGCTAAGGTCTTTGACGACGCGGCGAGGAAATCGCTCAGACGCACTGCTGATGAATAGAGATCACTGGCATGAGCTTGAGTCGTACCGCCCGGGATTGCCTGCCTATAACCCCGCACATAAATGTACCGGACGGTGCGTGAATTAGATGAAATCGCGGGTCATATCCAAGAAGCGAGTTACTGATCATGGAGAGGTACTAACCGGGTTGCGCGAAATCAACGCGATGCTCGGCCTCGTGCAGGGGGAGACAGAGCGCATTGATTCAAGGTTCTTAGAACCTGCGTGTGGCAATGGAAACTTCTTAGCGGAAATCCTCCAGCGCAAACTTTCCGTTGTCGAAAAGCGGTACAGCAAGTCGCAGCTCGAATACGAGCGAAATGCCGTGCTGGCGGTCTCGTCGCTCTATGGCATCGACATCCTGGAGGACAACGTCCATCAGTGTCGGCAGAGGCTGGTGGAGATTTTTGAAGCTCGCTATACGACCCTATTCAAAGGTTCTACGAATCCTAGGTGCCTCGATGCCGTGCGCGTCATCCTTGGGCGCAACATCATCTGGGGAGATGCCCTGACGCTCAGAACGGTCGGCGCGAAGCCCAGACACATCGTCTTTTCAGAGTGGTCGCCAGTCAACGGCAGCTTGCTCAAGCGGCGGGACTTCACCTTTCAGGGCCTCTTGGCGCATGAAGACACGCGGGAGTTGCCGCTCTTTTCTGACCTCGGAGATGACGTATTCATCCCGGAACCGCAGAAGGAATATGCCCCCGTCAATTTCCTGGATCTAACCGATGCTTAGTAAAGTCGATTACAACCCGGATGTGCTTTCCTGCATCGCCAACTTGAGCAGCGATGAGGTGTTCACGCCGCCTGATCTTGCGAACAAGATGCTGGACCTGTTGCCGTCGGAGATCTGGCGTGACAGGAATGCGACGTTTCTGGACCCGGGTTGTAAGTCCGGCGTATTCCTTCGTGAGATCGCCAAGCGCCTCGACGCCGGGCTGGAATCGCAGATTTCGGGCCGACAGCAGCGTCTGAACCACATTTTCAAGAACCAATTGTTTGCGATCGCCAATACCGAGCTTACCGCTCTGCTGTCCCGCCGTTCGGTGTACTGCTCAAAGGTTGCGAACAGCCGCTACTCTGTTTGCGATGACTTCGAGGATGCAGCGGGCAACATTCGCTTCGAACGCATCGATCACACCTGGGTAGAGGGGCACTGCCGCTACTGCAGGGCCAACCAGCAGGGCTACGACCGCGGCAGCGAGCTGGAATCCCATGCCTATGAGTTCATTCACCGGGACTCTCCCGAAGAGATCTTTTCTATGAAATTCGACGTCGTTATCGGCAACCCGCCCTATCAGTTGAGCGATGGGGGCTTCGGGTCCAGTGCCGCTCCGATCTACCAGAAGTTCGTGGAGAGCGCGATCGGCCTCAGCCCTCGTTATGTGGTGATGATCACGCCCTCCCGGTGGTTTGCTGGTGGCAAGGGCCTGGACGACTTCCGCGCTCGCATGCTCAAGGATTCGCGGCTTCGCAATCTCGTAGATTACCCGAAGCTCTATGACGGTTTTCCGGGGGTGAAGATCCGCGGGGGTGTCTCTTATTTCCTCTGGGATCGGGACTACAAGGGGCCTTGCACGGTACAGACCATGTGGGACGGTGAAACCCTCGGCCCGCCCGTGGCGCGCCGCCTGGACGCCTACGACGTGCTGGTCCGTCGCAACGAGGCGGTCTCCATTCTCGACAAAGTATTGGCTTACCGCGTTAATAATGCTCCCGAGCCAAACCTGTCCGCTCGCGTGTCTTCTTTAAGACCTTTCGGTCTGCGTACCTATTTTCACGGCAAGGAATCCCCGAAGGGCCTAAAGAACCCCGTGAAGTTGTACGGGTCACAGCGCATCTCTTATGTGGCGGGGGCGGACATTCCGCAAAACCAGAAGTGGATTGGCGAGTGGAAAGTCCTGATGAGCCGGGTGCAGGGTACCAGTGCACCCGTGGAGACCCAATTCCTGGGTAAGCCCATCATCGCTGGCCCCGGAGAGGCATGTACCGAGACCTACTTGGTTGCCGGGCGCTTCGAGACGGAACAGTCCGCCAAGCGCTTTGCGGCCTACCTTCGTACCCGGTTCGTGCGCTTCCTCGTGTCCCTTCGTAAGAACACCCACGAGGCGTACCGCCGCGTGTACACGTTCGTCCCGGATGTTCCGCTCAACACCACATGGACCGATGAGAAGCTCTACGAGCGCTATGGCCTTACAAAGGCTGAGGCGACATTCGTAGAGTCCATGGTGCGTTCCATGGAAGAGAGCGATGAGTAAGGAGTTCTTTCTTCCGCGCCCCGATGCGCGGCCGACAATTTACGCCTATGAGGAGCGAAATCCAGAACTCGTCGGACTCCTCAAGGTCGGGTTCACTGCTGTGGACGTCAAGAGCCGTGTCGCGCAGCAGTACCCGACGAAGCGGCCTGGTGATGCCCCTTACCGGATCGTGCTGCAAGAGTCCGCCATGCGCAGCGATGGCACGAGCTTTACCGACCACGATGTGCATCGGGCTCTACATGAAGGCGGCGCAAAGCGTGCAGCGGGCGAGTGGTTCAAATGCACGGTCAAGCAGGTTCAGGCCGCCATCTTGGCGGTGCGCAACCGTCAGCATGTCGAAATCAGCCGCTCTGAGGCTTTCGCTCTACGCCCTGAGCAGAAAGCAGCAGTCGCCAAGACCGCGGCCTACTTCGAGAGCTTCCGCACGGAGAAAGAGAACAAGGGCAAGGCCGCTCGCTTCCTATGGAACGCAAAGATGCGTTTCGGCAAGACCTTTACGGCGTATCAGCTTGCCCGCCGGATGGGATGGAAGAAGGTGTTGGTGCTGACCTTCAAGCCAGCCGTCCAGAACGCCTGGGACGAGGATTTGGCAAGCCATGTGGACTTCAAGAACTGGCAGTTCATCAAGCCCGGCGGCCTAACCTATGAAGAGGCTGACAAGAAGCGGCCCATCGTCTGCTTCGGGTCGTTCCAGGATTACCTGGGAAAGAACCGCAGCACCGGAGGCATCAAGACCAAGAACGAGTGGGTGCACACGACGCACTGGGATTGCGTCATCTTAGATGAGTACCATTACGGCGCCTGGCGCGAGAACGCCAAGGATCTGTTTGAGGCCGACGACGGGGAAGGCGAAGACCTTCAGGGCTTCGACCAAGACATCCTGCCCGTCACCTCCGATCATTACCTTTACCTGTCCGGAACGCCGTTCCGGGCCATCTCCTCCGGTGAGTTCATCGAAGAGCAGATCTTCAACTGGACCTACTCGGACGAGCAGCGCGCCAAGGAGACATGGACGGGGGCGAACAACCCGTACTTGTCGCTCCCTCGCATGGTGCTGCTCACCTACCAGCTTCCGGATGAGATCCGAGAAATCGCTCTAAAAGGGGAGTTCAACGAGTTCGACCTGAACACCTTTTTCGAGGCAACTGGGGAAGGCAAGAGCGCGAAGTTTGTGCTGGAGAACGACGTTCAGAAGTGGCTGAACCTGATCCGGGGCGCGTTCGCCGAAACGACCGTAGACAACCTCAAGCTCGGAGCGCAGAAACCTCCGATGCCCTTCTCCGACGCACGGCTGCTGGGGCTGCTGTCGCACACCTTCTGGTTCCTGCCGAGCGTTGCGGCCTGCTATGCCATGCGCAATCTGCTCGCCAAGCGCCAGAACAGCTTCTACCACGCGTACAAGGTGATCGTTGCGGCGGGCAGCGAGGCCGGGATAGGTGCCGCCGCGGTGCCGCCAGTGCAGGAGGCCATGGGCGACCCCTTAAAAACAAGGACAGTCACCCTATCGTGCGGCAAATTGACGACCGGCGTCACGATCAAGCCCTGGGCTGGCATTCTGATGCTGCGCAACTGCTCAAGCCCGGAGACTTACTTCCAGGCTGCCTTCCGCGTTCAATCCCCCTGGACGATCCGCAACCCGGACGGTAGCTCGCCCAATCATGAGGAGGTCATGAAGGACGAGTGCTATGTTTTCGACTTCGCTCCCGATCGTGCGCTGCGCCAAATCGCGGACTACAGCTGCCGCTTGACCGTCGGGGAAGACAGCGCGGAGAGGAAAGTGGCGGAGTTCATTAACTTCCTGCCTGTGCTGGCCTATGACGGTAGCTCCATGAGGCGGGTCGATGCCGCCGGTGTCCTGGACATGGCGCTGAGCGGCACGACGGCTACATTGCTCGCACGCCGCTGGGAAAGCGCTCTATTGGTCAATGTGGACAACGACACTCTGCGTCGCCTTATGACCGACAAGAAGGCCATGGATGCGTTGATGAACATTGAGGGGTTTCGAAACCTAAATCAGGAAATTGAGACCATCATCAATAAGTCCGATGCAGTGACGAAGACCAAGAAGGAAGCGAACGACAAGGAGCTTTCCCAGCGGGCAAAGAAGGAAATGACGGACGCAGAGAAGGAGTACAAGACCCTTCGCAAACAGATCCAGGAAAAGCTAATCAAGTTCGCCACACGCATTCCGGTGTTCATGTACCTGACGGATTTCCGGGAGCGCTCGCTGCGGGATGTGATCACCCAGCTGGAACCTGGGCTCTTTAAGAAGGTGACCGGCCTCGGGGTGAAAGACTTTGGGGCGCTGGTGAGTCTCGGGGTATTCAACAGCGCGTTGATGAACGACGCGGTATACAAGTTCAAGCGCTACGAGGATTCGAGCCTGACCTACACCGGCATCAACAAGCACGAGGGGGAAGCCGTCGGCCTCTATGACACCGTCTTGTCACGCGCAGAGGCGCAGAGCGTCTATGAAAACATTCGTCCTTAGTGATTCCTTAGCGGTGTCATTGCAATTAGTTGCACGGGAAACTGCGTGAAGCGTGCGGCGCACCGCCGATCCGTGGCCCGAGAGTGCTGCGGATGCCCGAAATTGGTTGTCGGCAAAAATAGAAAATAACGGATAGGCTGAGTAACTTGACGACGAACAGAATCACGATCTTCCGTCTCAGAAGGAAGTGCATGTGCAGATAGCAACTGGCGAGCGAAGTGCGGGTGCCGACCCGCTCGCACGCACCATCCTCGATAACCTTAGGGATTGGGAAGCCGATCTCGGCCTTCAGCGTGCACACGTATTCTTCGACTTTCCGTTGTACAGGGACGATGAGCGGTTGGTGCAGTGTCAGTTTCTTCTGGTATCGGAGAACTATGGAATTGTTCTTGCTGGCGTTACCGGCGCGCAGCGAGACTCCGCCTCGCAGATCAAAGCAGCTGAGACGGCGCTAGACGCTGCATACAGCCAGCTAATGTCCCGGCTCATTAAGAATCCGGCACTGCGGCAAGGGCGAGCTGCGCTGAAGGTCCCATTCGATGGTTTCTTGTTTGCACCGGACCTCGAACGCTCTGAAACGACCATGTTGGAGACGTTCAGCGTTATCCGGAGCACGCAGGAGCTTTACGATTTTTTCAGATCGGCTCGTGGGGATGCCATTCCAGAGCCTGTGGTCGCGGAAACCCTTGCGACGATCGAGGGCGCTAAAGGGCTGTTGCGCCCGAAGGAGCGCGAAGTAGCGACCTACGGCGAGAGGTCAAAAGCCGCTCTGGTTACTCGATTGGAGGAGGAAATCAATCGTTTCGACCGAGACCAGGTGGAGGGCTACCTCACGCGGCTAGACGGCGTACAACGGATTCGGGGGCTAGCAGGTTCTGGCAAGACGGTGGTGCTCGCAATGCGAGCTGCGCAACTTTTATTACGAGAGCCGGACGCCCGAATTGCCTTTACGTTTTACACGAAGAGCCTTTATCAACATGTCAGGAGGCTGATAACGCGCTTCTATCGACAATACGACGATCGGGATCCAGACTGGGAGAAGTTGAACGTGCTGCATGCTTGGGGCGGGCGTGCCAATCCGGGTGTTTACTTTAATGCCTGCCTCAACGCTGGCACTCCGCCTCTGACCTACACGCACGCGGCCTCGATCGCGGGAAATAAGAGTCCATTCGACGCTGCGTGTTCATTGCTGTTGAAGACATCCCGAATCACGCCAACCTATGACTACGTCCTCATGGACGAAGCGCAGGATTTTCCACCATCGTTCCTAAGGCTCTGCTACTCCCTGGCCAAGGAGGGGAGGCTGGTGTACGCGTACGATCAGTTGCAGACCATCTTTCAAGCAAGGCCACCCTCGGTCACCGACGTGTTCGGCACCGATGAGCACGGCGATCCGACCGTGGATCTCGAGGCTGATACAGTATTACATAGGTGTTACAGAAATCCGCTCGAAATCACTGTATGTGCCCACGCGATGGGGTTCGGAATATACGGCGATCGGATTGTTCAAATGTTGGAGAACGAAGAACATTGGAGAGATCTCGGGTATGAAGTGTTAACGGGTCCGTTGACACCCGGCGGCCTTACACGAATAAAGCGACTGCCGACTAGCTCGCCATCCAGTATCTCGGCGTTATCGAGCACCGAAGACATAGTCGCGGCAAGTGTCTACTCCAATCCCCAAGAGGAGATAGAACGCGTTGTCGAGAATGTCGAAGTATGTATCAAGCAACAGGGTCTAAGGCCGGACGATGTGCTTATCATTTGTGCTGATGACCTAAATGCCAGGATGTATTTGTCTGCCATAGCTTTGGGACTTGAGCAACGTGGAATAGCTACAAACAATCTTCAGGTGGACACCTATTCTCTGCAGGACTTTGTTCGTGAGAAGAGCGTTACCCTTTCGACGATTCATAAGGCAAAAGGCAACGAGGCCTATCAGGTCTTTATTGTCGGTATAGACGCTCTGTTCAGACCGATCACCGTGCGGAATCGCAATATGGTATTTACGGCCATGACTCGTGCTAAGGCCTGGCTGCATGTATCAGGCATGGGGCAATTTGCACAGGTGTTCAAGAGAGAGCTAGACGAGGCTCTACGACATCTGCCGAACCTCGAGTTTCGCTATCCGTCGGCGCAGGACCTACAGGTCATGCAGCGGGACCTCCGGGAGTCTGCTGAACAACGCGCAGACAAGCTATTACGTGAACTGCGTGAACTGATCCCGGAGGAAGACGTGCGGAGGCTTGTGCAGCAAAGACTCGACTTGCGGGAACGACCTCGCTCACGCGGGCGCGGTCCGCGCAGCGACGGAAAGAAATGACGCCGGGGCAACTCAAAACTTCTATTGAGAGATGTGAGCAGACGCTCCGCTCGTTAAAGCTGCTGTCGGACAGACACACAGAGCCAGATTACTCCACGCTGCTTCCGTCTGATGTCAGAAATACGCCGTATCCAAAGCTCTGGCGTAAGTGTCTGGAGCGCGGCTGGTATGACTTTCGTTTGAGAGACGAGTCCTTTTTTCAGTTTCGAATTCAAGAGGAATTTTCATTCTGTTTTTTTGAAACGCCGGTGGCCGCTGTCGGATTTGAGGATTTTGGATTCGAACGCTACGGCGAAGAATGGGTGGAAATTGCTACGGACTTACAGAGCGAATATGAGGAGTACGTTAGTTCGTTGTCGTGGGACTGGCCAGCAACCCCGGTGAGATTTGACTACAGCCCCTCCGCATATCGATCGCCCGGGCATCCTGCTGCCCATATCCATTTCGGCTACTCATCGGAAGTTAGGATTGCAACTCGCAGGCTAATGTCGCCAGAGGCGTTCGTGCTGTTCGTATTACGACAGTACTTTGCGGACTCGTGGATAACCCTCTTAGAGAAGAAGCCGCCGGTGCATCTGGCGAGAAGGTGTCGCGGAGCTTTGAAGCTGATTCCTGATTCTCTGTGGTCACCGATTGACGCGTGCGAGATGTATCTGGAGTAAGGCGGCGCGATCTCCCAGCGGCGTCACTGCAGCTAAATGCACGGGATACCCCTTGGAAGCGCTGAAGCTGACGCCCTTCAGGAATCCGAACGCGGCGGTCTGTTCATCTGGGCGCTTCTTGACCTTTCAGCGGGTTAAGTGGCCCGACGCAACCACTATGCCACAAGCGAGGGCCACGAGGATGACGAGGACTGAGTCCCTGCCTCCCATTTGGCTTCCGCTGCTTCAATATCAGCGGGAGCGCGGGCGAACGGGCCTGACCATTCCTTTTCTGATTGGCGCTGCCGAACCGTGGAATTGGCCCGGTGCAATGGAGGAGAGCGCCGCGTTCGCAGCGCTCTCCTCGCTCCTATTGTCCTTCAGGGATGCGACGCCTGACGGCCATTCAGTCGTGATCGCCGAATGCGTCGATCTTCATGCTTGCGGGAATCGGATTCCGGTGGTCGGTCACAACTCATAATGCCGGGGTCGAGAGTTCGAGTCCCTCCCTTTCCACCAATTAAATCAACAGGGTAGTGATCGACCGTTTGAATCACTGTCCGGCTGTAAGCGCACCGTAAGCGCAGCGAGTCGCTTTTCTGCCAGTTTCGCGACGGCCTCGCGCCTCTGATCGGGTGCCAGACGCGCGTATCGCAGTGACATCGCGACCGAACTGTGGCCGAGCAAACCGCAGACCACCGTGCGCTTATAAGCGCGAAAAGAAATTAGAGTGACTCCTATCGCAGTCGTGTCCCGTCATTGTGCCTTCGCTGAGAAGGCGATCCTTATGCGGCGGTGCGCAGCCGCAACGCGTTGACGATCACGGAGACGGACGAAAAACTCATAGCGAGCGCCGCGATGAGCGGGCTCAACAACCATCCCGTCACGGGATAGAGCACACCGGCAGCCAACGGAATACCCAACGCGTTGTAGCCAAAGGCGAACAGCAGATTCTGGCGAATGTTTCGCACCGTGGCCTCGCTCAAGGCTCGCGCGCGTACGATCCCGCGTAAGTCGCCCTTCACCAGCGTGACCTGCGCGCTCTCCATAGCGATGTCCGTGCCGGTGCCCATCGCAATGCCGACGTTGGCACGCGCCAGCGCGGGCGCATCGTTGATGCCATCGCCAGCCATGGCGATGCGATGGCCCCCCTCTTGCAACTTCGCGATAGCGATCGCTTTGTCCGTGGGGCGCACATCTGCAATAACCTCGTCGATCGGCAGGTCGGCCGCTACAGCGTTCGCTGTGGTGCGGTTGTCACCTGTGAGCATCACGAGGCGCAAGCCGCTGTCCTTCAAGGCCCGAAGGGCCCCCGGCGTGCTTTCCTTCAGTGGATCACCGACCGAGACGATACCGGCGAGCCGTGCATCGATCGCCAGAAACATGATCGTCTGCCCCGTACGACGCAGCTTCTCGCTCTCCTCTTGGGCGATCTCCACGCTAACGCTCTTGGCGCGCATCAGTTCGGCATTTCCCAACGCCACGGGCCGTCCCTCCCACGTCCCGGTGACACCCTGACCCGTCACGGAACCGAAGTCTGCGACCTCAACCGGTTTGATATCGCGCGCGAGTGCGCCCTCGACGATGGCGCGCGCGAGTGGATGCTCGCTCGCACGCTCGAGGCCTGCGGTACAGGCGAGCACGACACTCTGAGAAAAATCCCCGAAAGCGATCACCTGCCCCAGGGTCGGCCGTCCCAGCGTCAGGGTTCCGGTTTTGTCGAGCACTAGCGTGTCAACGCTGCGCAGGGTCTCAATCGCCTCCGCATTGCGAAACAGTACGCCCATTTGAGCGCCACGTCCGCTTGCCACCATGATGGAAATCGGAGTCGCCAATCCAAGCGCGCAGGGGCAGGCAATGATGAGCACGGCGACCCCATTGACGAGGGCGTAAGCGAGTCGCGGTTCGGGTCCGACGAACCACCACACGAAGAACGTCGCGATCGAGATGACGATGACGGCGGGTACAAACCAGGCTGCGACCCGATCGGCGAGCTTTTGCAGCGGCGCCCGCGAACGCTGCGCCTGACTGACGAGCGTCACGATTTGTGCGAGAAGACTGTCGGCGCCGACGTGCTCCGCTTCGATCACGAGCGCCCCGGTCTGATTGATCGTGGCGCCCACGACGTGATCGCCGACGCTCTTCTCGACTGGCAATGGCTCACCCGTGAGCATCGACTCATCGACACTCGACCCGCCGCTCAGGACCCGGCCGTCGACTGGGATTTTCTCTCCAGGTCGCACTCGCAGCCGATCGCCGACGACCAGAGACTCGAGCGGAACGTCCTCCTCCCCGCCAGCGGCGTCCAGGCGGTGCGCCGTCTTCGGGGATAGACCGAGAAGCTGGCGGATGGACGCGCTCGTGCGGCCCCGGGCATTGAGTTCCAGCCACTCACCCAGCAGCACCAACGCCACAATCACCGCGGCTACCTCGAAGTAGACCCCAACCATGCCATTGTGGTCGCGCATCGCGGGCGGGAAGCGATCGGGCAGCAGCGTGGCGATCAGGCTGTAAGTAAAGGCCACGATCACTCCCAGGCCGATCAGCGTGTACATGTTTGGCGTACCGTGTACGGCACCGAGCCAACCGCGGCGGTAATAGGGTGACGCCGCCCATAGCACCACCGGGGCACTCAACGTCAGCTCCGCCAGCCGAAATAGCCATGCGGTGCCGGGGGCCATTGTGGATCCCAGAACGTGGGGCAACATCGCGACTAACATCGCCGGCAGCGCCAACGCAAACGCAATCCAGAACCGTCGACGGACGCTGCGAATCTCGCTGTCATCCTCGGTCTGTGTCGGCATCAGGGGCTCGAGCGTCATTCCGCAAATTGGGCAATGCCCCGGTCCGACCTGCCGGATCTGAGGATGCATGGGGCACGTGTAGATCACCTCGGACGGCGCACTCGAGGGAATGCCGGAGTCCGCGCGCTTGGGTGCGGCGGAAACCGAGTGTGCGTCCGGACGTGAGGACTGAGGGCTTCCGGGCGTGCCGCCGGCCGATTCCCGTTCGCCTGGGTGTTCAGCGGAAGTCATGGGAGTGTCCCCTTGAAGCCGTTACGAGTTTTCCGATGCGTCGCCCGCTCGTTGTCCAAGCGGATCCGGTCACAGTGCCGGCGCGCATCAGTGATGGTGTTGATCATGGCTGTCGGCCTCATGTTCACCCTCGGGTGCATGAACGGACTCCGCATCGTGGTCATGGGCAGCGTGCGTGGAACCGTGACCCGAGGCTTCGTGTGCCGATTCAGACTCCTGGGTCATTTCGGCGTACTGCTCGGGCGTCAGGGTCGGCAGCTTCTGCAGAAACGCGACCATGGTCCAAATGGTGGCATCGTCGTGCGTTTTCCCCCACGCCGGCATTGCCGACATCTTGATGCCATGTTTGATGATCCAAAACTGCCGAGCCGCCGAGTGGTTCACCGTCAACGGATCCGCGTCGTTGCCGGAAACATGCCCCGAGAGGTTCGGTGGGTGCGGGTAGAGACCGGGACGTATTTCATTGTCTTCCATCCCGGGAGCCAGGTGACAGCCGGTGCACATTTCCGCGTACTCGCTCGCCCCCGCGGCGATTGCCTTGGGATCGGTGAGATCGGGAACATGGATGTCTTTGGCGCGCAGCGCAATCGAGCGTTCGCGCGCCGTCTTGGCCAGAAAGAACACCAGGCCGCTATGCGGCTGATCGGCGGCTGCATCGAACGCACCGCTGTAGAGGTATCCCAAGCCCACCAGAGTTCCGATTACAACCGTGGCAATCACTGTGACTAGGAACTTCAACGTAGTCTCCTTGCAGTTGTGCTTCGTGGTGCCGAGAACCGCGACACGGTACTCCAAGGGTGCTTGACTTATAGTGGAACATGGCAGAACTTAATTGACCCGGTATCGTCAATACGCAGGGGAATTTGGAGTTGTTGCGGATGCTTCGTCGACTAACGGCCGTTGTGGTGATCTGGATGAGCCTGCTCGGTGTGGCTTTCCCAGCACTCGCGTGCTCGTTGGCCGCATCGGCTGACTGCTGCGGTCAGCCGGGCACCTCGTCACCTTGCGCCGGTGGCGCGGGCTTTGTGCAGGTGCCGGATGTCACGACGGCGCCGTGCTGTGCCTCCGCACCCGCGGCGTTTCCGAGTGTCGCAACAGACTCAGGTCGTGCTTCGAATGAGCGCGACCAGCATCCGAGTTCCCCCGATCCGGTCGTCCTCATCGCGTGGTACGCGTCGTGGTCGGCACCGGCTCCAGAGCCTCTGATCACCCGTTCTCTGTCTCGATCAC
>Ga0210409_10004917_pt1 | contig 14169 bp, 9 predicted proteins | sample IncBWH17MmetaG_FD_161649 | JGI IMG/M metagenome (GOLD analysis project Ga0210409, IMG submission 161649) | Forest soil microbial communities from Barre Woods Harvard Forest LTER site, Petersham, Massachusetts, United States - Inc-BW-H-17-M | ecosystem: Environmental > Terrestrial > Soil >... | reverse complement strand
CGATCTCCACGTCGCCGGCCTCGAGCTTCCGGCGCCGGGCCACCACCGCGAGCGCGCCCTCGAAGCAGGCCGCATAGCCGACCGCGAAGAGCTGCTCGGGGTTGGTCCCGCCGCCCTCGCCGCCCATCTCAGTCGGGCTGCGCAGGTCGACCTCGAGCGCACCGTCGGAGCTGCGGCCGTGCCCGGCCAGGCGCCCGCCCGTGACGTGCGCCTCGGCTGTGTAGATCGCCTTCGCCACGGCGCCAGGGTACATCTCGACCGCCCCGGTCCCCGGCTCAGCTCCGCGCGGCGACGCCTTCGTGGCGAAAGTCCATCACGACTTCCTCCATCGTCGCGGCGTTGCACGGGACCATCTCCGGCCATGGCCTGACCGGCTGCTCGCTGAGCGTCTTCAAGCCGTTGCCGCTGACCACGACGACGACTGTGTCGTCGGGATCCAGGGCGCCCTGCTGGGCGAGCTTCATCGTCGCGGCGACCGTGGTGCCGCCGGCGGGCTCGGTCAGCACCCCCTCGGTGGCGGCGAGAAGCTCCATCGCCTCGATGATCTCCCCGTCGGCCGCGGCAGCCGCCGAGCCGCCGCGGCTGCGCACCGCGTCCACCACGAGCGGGCCGTCTCCCGGCGCTCCGATCGCCAGCGAGCGGGCCAGCGTCTCCGGCTCCTGGGGCACGATCTCCTCGCTGCCCTCGACGATCGCCTTCGCGATCGGGGAGCAGCCGACCGGCTGCCCGATGTGGAGCTTGGTCCGGGCGGTCTCCGCCAGGCCGACGAGCTCCAACTCGTTCAGGCCCTTGTGGACGCGGGAGGAGAGGGTTCCCCCGGCGGCCGGCATCACGATGTGGTCGGGCGAGCGCCAATCGAGCTGCTCGACGACCTCGAAGGCGAGCGTCTTCGCCCCCTCCGCGTAGAACGGGCGCAGGGTGATGTTGGCGAACTCGATGCCACTGGCGAGCGCGAGGTCGCGGCAGGCGCGGTTGGCTTCGTCGTAGTTGCCGTCGAGCTCGCAGACCTGGGCGCCGAGCGCGCGGCAGCTGCGGGCCTTGGCCCGCTCCAGGTTGGCGGGGTAGAAGACGTAGGGCTTGAGCCCCGCCTTCGCGGCGAGCGAGGCGGTGGCGGTGCCGACGTTGCCGGTCGAGACGCAGCCGATCTCGTCCTTGTCCAGCTCGAGCGCCCGGGCCACGGCTATCGCGACCACGCGGTCCTTGTAGGAGAGCGAGGGCCGGTTGGTCGAGTCGTCCTTGATGTAGAGGTTGCGCAGGCCCAGCTCGGCGCCGAGGCGCTCGGCGCGGATCAGCGGCGTGCAGCCGGAGAACTGGCCGACCCGCTCGGCGGCGGCGCGGCCGGCGATCGGCATCAGCTCCTCGAAGCGCCAGAGGTTGAGGGGCCTGTCGGCGAGCCCCACCTCCGAGACCCTGGCGGCGGCCAGCTCGTAGTCGTAGTCGATGTCGAGGCCCTTGCCGCAGCTCGGGCACCGGAAGGCCGCCTCGGCCAGCGGCAGGCGCTCCTCGCAGTCGCGGCAGACGAGCTCGGTCGCGCAGGAGCGGGTGCGCGGCAGGTCCCCGCCGCCTCCTCCCCAGTCCGACAATCCTCGCTGATTCATGCCCAGGCTCTCATTCGCCAGGCCCTAGGCTAGCGACCCGCGGCTCTTTCGTCTCGTTATTTCCGATTAACAGGACGTCTGTCGCATCCGGCCAGGGGCCGAGCAGATCGGGGCCGTCCTCGCGCCCTGAGGCGATCAGCAACTCCTCGGCGAGGTGCGGAGCGAGGGGGGCGAGGGCCCGCGCGAGCAGCGCCAGGGCCGCGACCAGAGCCTCGGCGTCGTCGCGGCTGAGCGCGCCGCGGCGCTCGAGCACCCGCTTCTCGAAGTCCTGGACACGCTCGAAGAGGCGGGTGACGTCGCGCACCGCCCTGTGCATCTGGAGGTCCTCGAGATCGGAGGTGATCCGGGCGATGCCGTTGGCGCACCATTTCCCCAGGCGCTCGCGCAGGAACTCGGTGTCGGCGGCCGCCTCGGCGTCAACCGGCGCCTCCTCTGCGGCAGCGAAGTGCTTCTGCGAGTAGTCCCAGAGGCCCAGCAGGAAGCGGCGGGCGAAGCGAATCGCGCCGTCGTTCCAGTTGAGGGTCTTCGCCGGCCCGGCGGCGTAGAGGACGGCGAGGCGCACCGTGTCGGCGCCGTGGCGCTCGACCAGCTCGTCGGGGTCGACGACGTTGCCGAGGTGCTTGCTCATCTTGCGCCCGCCGGCGATCACCATCTCGTGGAAGAGGCAGCCGGCGAAGGGCTCGCCGTCCTCGAGGAAGGAGAGAGGGCCGATGTCGCGCAGCGCCTTGGTGACGACGCGCTGGTCGAAGACGAAGCCGCCGCTGTCGGAGCCGGCGACGAGGCGCTCGGCCGGCAGCCAGCGGCGCAGGTCGGGGTGCTCGAACATCTTCTCGGCACGGTCCTCGGGAGGCACGGCGGCGGGGATCCACAGCCACAGCGCGTCGAAGTGACAGTCGAGGGTGTCGGTCTCGCGCCTGGCCGGCTCGCCGCACCTCGGGCAGGCGACGTCGACGAAGTCGGGGCGCTCGGCGAGCGGGTTCCCTTCGCCGGTCGGCTCGATGTCGCGCGGCAGGCGCACCGGCAGCTCCTCGAACGGCACCGGGACAGCGCCGCACCGCTCGCAGTGGACGATCGGGATCGGCGTCCCCCAGTAGCGCTGACGGGAGATCGAGAAGTCGGAGGCGCGGTAGCGCTTCGCCTCTCGGGGCTCGGCGCTTGACGATGGGGCCCGTGCCGGCGGCTCGTCGGGCGTGCGCGGCATCCGCCGCCCGATCGCCCCGTCGGCCTCGTCGGCGGTGGGGATGCCGAGCGCCGCGGTGGGGCCGTAGCGAGCATCGACGAGCGGCGAGACGAAGACGGGCAACTCGTCCCCGGCGGGGCCGGCCACCGACTCGCCGGTGTCGATCACCGGCACAGCCGCGGCGTCGCGGGCGCTGCGCTCCCAACCGCCCGAGCGCAGCTCGTCCAGCTCGGCCCTGGCGCCCGGCTCCGAGACCCACCGCTCGAGCGCCGGGTGGCGGGGCGAGAGCAGCACGAAGCGCGCCTCGCCGACCGAGCCACGGTGCGGGGTGAAGACGGTGAGGGTGCGGCCCTCGGGCCCGCTCAGGTCGAGCTCCACCCCGTCGGTACGACCGAGGATGTAGCGCTGGGTGGCGAGGGAGAGCTCGTCCCAATCCTCTAGCCCGTCGAGGTTGCGATCGTTCTCCTCGAGGTAGGGCGCGATGCGCAGGAACCAGGTCGGGCGGCGGATCAGGCGAACCTCGTTGTGGCAGCGCCAGCAGCGGCCGTCCTCGACCTGGAGCGCGGCCAGCGTCGTCTGGCAGTGGTCGCACCAGTCGACGGTGGCGTCGTCGCGGTAGATCAGGCCGGCCTCGAGCAGGGTGAGGAAGAGCCACTGCGACCAGCGGTACTGCCCCTCGTCGGAGCTGTAGAAGACGCGGTCGTAGTCGAAGGAGAAGCCGAGGCGCCTCATCTGGCCGAGCATCCGCTCGCCGCTGCGGCCGACCCACTCTGCGGGGGGCTCCCGACGCTCGATCGCGGCGAGCTCGGCGGGCAGGCCAAAGGCGTCGAAGCCGAAGCCGAAGAGGACGGCGTCGCCGCGGGCGCGGCGGAAGCGCGCGTAAGCGTCGCCTATCGCGTAGTCGCGCACGTGGCCCATGTGCAGGTTGCCCGAGGTGAACGGGCTGGAGGGCTTCACGTAGGCTCGGGGCTGCCCCTCGGCGGGCGCCGGCGCCTCGAAGTCACCCCGCCGCGACCACGCCTCCTGCCGGGCGGCCTCGACCGCACCGGCGTCATAGGTCGCTTTCTCGGTGGTCATCTCCTTCGCATGCGCCCGGTGGGAATCGAACCCACGACCTTCGGTTGGAAAGACCGATGCTCTTTGGCCCCCTTACGGAAGCCGTTGACCACTGAGCTACGGGCGCGGACGCGCCTCAGTTTACCCTCAGCGCCTCAGGCGAAGGTCCAGAGCTTGTTGCCGAGGAAGTTGAACGGCATCGCCACCGCGACGGCGATCGCCTGGGCGGAGAGGTCGCCCATCTCGGCGCCCGCGACCAGGGCCTCGAGGACGACGAGGTTGATCGCCAGCGAGGCGGCGCTGACCGCGAAAAAGCGAGCCGCCTGGAATGCCGGATGCGCTTCGCCCGGCCCAAAGGTCCAGTGGCGGTTCCAGAGGAAGTTGTTGGTGACGGCGACGCAGAAGGCGGCGACAGCGGCGACCGTGTGGTGGACGCCGAGGTTGCCGACCAGCAGGGCGAAGACGGCGAGGTTGATCAGGTAGCCGGAGCCGCCGACGATGCCGAACTTGAGCAGCTGCCACCAGTTGGCGGGCTGGCGCGCGGCGGCGCCGAGCCGGTATGCGAATTCGGAAGCGCTCATCGCAAAGCCTTGCGCTTCGCTCGCGACGCCTTGGCGGAGACCTGGACCCGGTGACGCGCGATCGCCGGCTGGAACGAGTGCAGCGGCCCGGCCTTCAACGCCACCCGCCCCGGCACATGTGCCTGAGAGGGCTCACCGTCGATCACCACCGCGTTGCGGGCGAAGCCGGTGGGGATGTCGCGCAGCACGTGGTAGGGGACTGGGTGGGGCCGCTTCGCCATGTAGCGCGTAAGACTAAGGCGATTGAACCTGAGGCGCTTCACGGCGTGGAAGGCCGGTGGCAGGTGCACCGGACGGGCCGCCGCCCGCGGCTTGGCGATCACGTCGACCTCGCGCACCGGCGCCCTGCCGCTGTAGATCGGTTGAGCTCCATCGTCCAGGTAGAACTCGACCGGGTCGGCCGCGAGTTTCCAGGTGACTATCGCCCGCGGGCGAACGGGCGGCCCCAGCTCCTGCGCGAGCTTGCGGAGGTCGGGGCGCTGCAGGTTGGGCGTCTGGGCCACGTGGATGTCGAACGCGACCCAGTACGCCACCAGCACGGTCGCCAGGACGAGCCCCACCCGGCGCGCCCCGGCGGTCGCGAACCCGACGCCCGCCGCGGCGGCGAGCGGGATCAGGGCGGGGAGCAGGTTGCGCTCCACGAGATAGTCCTTGCCGGCGAGCGCGGCGGCCGTGGAGAGCGCGACGAACCCCACCCCGACGATCAGGCCGATTCCGGCCGAGCGCTTCTCCTTCGGGGTGCCGCGGAGCGCCACCAGGGCGAGCGCGACGAAGACGAGGATCGCCGGGATGACCGCGTATTGATTTCGCGGCGGCTCGGCGATCACGTGGCCGGTCTCGCCGATCAGGAAGCTGGCGGCGGTTTCCCCGATGCGCCCGAGCAGTGGGCTGTGTTCGATCCAGCCGATGTGATGCGGGTTGACCTGCGCCGCCACCAGCGGGATCAGGGCCAACCCGACCACGGCGATGCCCCCGACCGCCACCGCAACCCGGCGCCAGGAAGCTCGCAGGGCAACCAGCAGCCAGACGGCCTCGATCGCCAGCGGGAACACGGCGAAGTAGTGGCTGGTCAGGGCACCGATCGACGCCAGCGACCAGAGGGCGAGATCGCGGTTGTCGCCGGTGCGCAGCGCGCGAAGGAAGAAGAGCAGGGAGACCGCTGCGAAGAAGGCCAGGAGCGAATAGGAGCGCGCCTCCTGCGAGTACCAGATCAGCATCGGGTTGACGGCGACGATCGCGGCGGTGATCAAGCCGGCGCGCCTCCCCGAGAGCTCCCGGCCGATGAAGTAGGCGACGGGAACGATGGCCGCCCCGAACAACGCCGAGAGGGAGCGCAGCCCCACCTCCCCGAAGCCGAACATCTTCGCCCACCCCCAGGCGATCACGTAGTAGAGGGGCGGATTGGACTCGCTGTGCTTGACCTCTCGAAGCATGTGGACGAAGCTCCCCGGCAGGACCCGGGCGGCGGTGATCACCTCGTCGTGGTGATAGCTCTGGAGGCCCAGGGTCGAGAAGCGGATCGCGACGCCGAGCGCGGTCAGCCCAGCGACCGCCCAAAGGACAGTCGAGTGAGCAGGCGCTGTGCGCTTGGTGTCCGTGCCGATTGCGGCAGCCGGAACGGTGGCTGCGGAGGTTTCCACGAGATTGGAGATTCGACGGAGTTGCTTAGGTGGCCTTCAAGGGCAGCTAAAGCGAGGATAAAGCGCTCGGAGGTCGCATTCAGGGCGTGCAGGAATTTTTCGGCATTCGCCGGTGCGGGCCGAACGAGGGCGGAACGGCAGTGGAGGAGGCTCCCCACTTGGGGTTGGGTTGAGGGCCGAGCTGGAAGGCGATGCTGCCGCCGCGGGCCAGGGCGCAGTAGGTGGTCCAGGGTTTGCCATAGGCGTGGCCATTGAACTGCATCCCGCGTATGTATGGAGCGCTCGCCGGGCTGAGGGCGACTTTGCGCGGCTTCGGCGGCTTGCCGTGCTTCTTGCCCTTCGGCGGCTTCGGCTTCGTGAACGTGTAGCCGGTGGCGGTGATCAGCGTCTGCCGGTGGTGCGGCATGCTGATCACGGCGCGCCCGAACAGCGGGCTGCCGACCGCAAGCAGCCCGACGCCGGGAACCTCCGGATAGAGGCCGAGCGCCCCGAACACGTACCAGGCGGACATCGTGCCGAGGTCGTCGTTGCCGGGGTAGCCGTCAGGTGCGGTGCTGTAGAGGGCGAGTCCGCGGCGGACCGCCTCCTGCGTGCGGTAGGGGCGCTGCGCCCAGTCGTAGAGCCAGGGTGTCTGCAGGGTGGGCTCGTTGCCGAGCAGCGCGTGGTCGGTGTGGGTGCCGCCGACGCTCCCGTTCAGCTGGCGCAGGAAGTAGTCGAGCCTCGAGGCCGCCTTGGCCTGCCCGCCCATCTTGCGGAAGAGGCCGCCGGGGTCCTGGGGCACCATCCACGTGTACTGGTAGGAGTTGCCCTCGACGAACCCGCCCCCTTCGAGGTTGTTGTAGGGGTTGGGGAATTCGCCGCTTGCATAGCGGGGCTCGATCAGGCCGCTGCTCGGGTCGTACAGCCGGCGCCAGGTGGCGGAGCGGTTCATGAAGGTGCTGTAGGTGGAGCTGTCGCCCCGGGCGCGGGCGGCGAACTGGGCGATCGCGAAGTCGTCGACCGCGTACTCGAGCGTCGTCGCGGCCGACCCCCAGACGCTTTCCGGGCTGCTGTAAATCGAGTTCGCGTTGCGGGCGTTGGTGTCGACGTCGAAGGGGATGTAACCCAGCGACTCGTAGTCGCTCAGTCCCTGGCGCTCCAGGTAGCTGCCGTTGGCGCTCTGACACGGCTGGGTCGCCCCCTTGACCATCGCCGCCAGCGCCGCGGCGCTGTCGAAGCCCCCCGCCCCGAAGGCGGCGGCCGAGGCGATGATCGGGTCGGCCGAGTCGCCGACCATCGTCATGCTCTGCCCGTTGGCGTAGGGCCAGCGAGGCAGGCAGCCGCTCTGGGCGGCGTCGGCGAGCAGCGAGCGGATCATGTCGGCGGCGCGCTTCGGTTCGAGCATCGAGAGCAGCTGGATCTCGCTGCGGTAGATGTCCCAACCGGAGAAGTCCGCGTACTGGGTGCGCCCGCCGGCGTTGTGGATGCTCCCGTCCATCCCGGGGTAGTCGCCGTTGACGTCGTTGAAGGTCCGCGGCGCGACGAAGGCGTGGTAGAGCGCCGTGTAGAAGGTGTCGAGGAGGGGGGACGGGCCGCCGCTGACCCGGATCCGCCCCAGCGCCGCGTTCCAGCTTCGCTGAGCGCGGGTCGCGATCGTCCCGAAGGCGAGGCCGGGATCTTCCGCCGCCAGGTTGGCGCGCGCGTTTTCGATGCTGACGAAAGAGACGCCGACCCGAGCCAGCACGACCCTGTTCTTGGTCGTGTCGAAGGTCGCGTAGGCGCCGGCGGCGGCGCTCGTCGCCGGATTGGACGCCGGCGTCTGGCTGTCGCTGGCCGAGGTCGAGCCGGGGCTGAGCACGTTGCGCTGCCAGGTGCCGTAGGCGCCGAAGGGGCGGCTGAAGACCGCGGCGAAGTAGACCTTGTAGCGGGGGCGCTGGGCGCAGAAGAGGCCGCTGGAGGCGGAGCCGTCGATTTCGTTCCCGCCGGGGTTGATCTGCACGCTTGCGAAGTCGTTCGGCTGGGCGCTGCCGCCGGCATCGATCAGGACGCTCGAGTGCAGGTTCGAGGGGAAGGTGAAGCGGGCCATGCCGGTCCGAGTCGTCGCCGTCAGCTCGGTGTCGATCCCCGCCCCGCGCGCCGGGCTGAGGCGCATCGAGTAGTAGCCTGGCCGGGCGCGCTCGCCGCCGTGGGAGAAGCCCGGCTGAAATTCCCCGTTGAGGGAGGAGCTGGCCGAGGCCGGCGAGGTTTCGAGCGGCTGGGTCGTCGGCAGGAAGGGGAAGTCGCCGTAGAGGGAGCAGCCGGCGCCGCTGAGGTGGGTGAGGCTGAACCCTTTGAGGTGATTGTCTCGGTAGTCGTAGCCACCGGAGCCGCTCATGTCGGCGGGGGTGGTGTCGGGGCTCCATTGCACCATCCCGAAGGGGACGGTGGCGCCGGGGAAGTTGTGACCGCCGCCGAAGGTCCCCGGGCCCGGTCGGGTGCCGGCGAAGGGATTGACGTGATCGGCCAGGCCGGAGGCGCCCGCCGAGGGCGCCGCGCCGGCGAAAAGGAACGCGAAACACGCGCCCAACATGGGGATTTTCGTCTTGACGATCGTCGACCTGCTCTTCCGGATGAAGCCCGCTGCCCCTGGATGAAGCCCCTACACGTTAGTCGGCGCCTCTGAGGTCAACACGGGGGCTCGCGTAAGAGAGCGGCCGGGCGCGTAATGTTCCCGCCTCAATGCGGGGCAGAATCGCCATCCTCGCGGCCGCACTGGTGGTGGTCGCCACGCTCGTCGTCGTCCTCACGTCCGGCGGTGGGGGGGGCAACAACGCCCTCCAGCGACTCGAACAGAAGCGCCCCCTGCACAAACTCCCCCCGATCCCCGGCGCCCCCGGGGTCGACGTGATCTCACCCCGCAACGGCGCCCGCCAGACCAGCGGCGCGGTCGTCGTTCGGGTGACGGTCCACAACTTCCACCTCTCCCCCCGGCAGTTCGGCCGGGAACCTGTGCTGGGCGAAGGCTACATCCGCTTCCAGCTGCACCGGGTCCCCGACTGCATCGCGCCGAAACGACTTCGCCAGGCGCTCCAAAACCCGCTCAGCAGCGGCAGGCTGCTCGGGGCCTCCTTCGACTACCCGCAGTACTCGGGGCCGAACGGGGTCCTCGCCGAGCGGCTCGGCGCCACCGGCAGCTACTCGCCCGCGACACGGCCGGTGATCTTCTACCACGACCTGCCGCCGGGCTTCTACCACATCGTCGTCAACCTGGCCAACAACAGCGGGACGATGACGCCCTTCCACGGCGTCACCAACTTCCAGATCGTACCCCCGCCGGGTCACGGCGGGCCCGGTCATTGCAAGAAGGGAAAGATCCCCAGCGCCAGAGCCGCGGCAACGCTCGAATAGGGTCACGCGCCGCTCCTGAAGAATCAATTAGCGAACGTCACGATCTGATTCTCCGTGAGCGGCGCCGATGTGGCGATTGCCACCGCCCCCGGACGCGAAGCGGAGGAGGCGGTGGTTTATTCCGCCCAATACTTCACTTTGTATAGTCAGGTCGATGCGGACCTACCGCCGCCTGATGGGATTCCTGCGCCCCTACCGCCGCCAGCTCTGGGGCTCGCTGGCCTTCGCCTGGCTGGCGATGGGGATGACGGTGCTGATCCCATGGCTGGTCGGGCGCGCCGTCAACGCGATCGAGAGCGGCAACAAGCCCGACCTCCTCCCCCTCGCCCTGGCGATCGTCGGGGCGAGCATCCTCAGGCTGGGCCTGACCGTGGTCAGGCGGCTGGTCGCCGGCAAAGTCTCCCTCGCGGTCGAATTCGACCTGCGCCAGGTCTTCTACGCCCACCTCCAGAAGCTCGACCTGGGCTTCTTCGACTCCCAGCAGACCGGCCAGCTGATGTCGCGGGCTACGGTCGACCTGCAGGCGATCCGCTTCTTCCTCGGCTACGGCCTCGTCTTCATCACCCAGAACCTGCTGACGATCGTGCTGGCGAGCGCGGTGATGATCGCGATCAACCCGCTGCTGGCGCTGATCGCGCTGGCGCCGGCGCCCTTCGTCGTCTACACCGCCTCGCGCTACAACCGCATCTCCCGCCCGGCGCTGCAGGAGGTCCAGCAGCGAATCGCCGAGCTGACCGCGGAGGCCGAGGAGAACGTCTCCGGGATCCGCATCGTCAAGGCCTTCGCCCGCGAGGAACACCAGCTGCACCGCTTTCAGCGCGCGGTCGCCCGGGTCTTCGCCCAAAGCATCTACTCGACCCGCCTGCAGGCGTTCTTCTCCCCGCTGATCGGGCTGCTGCCGCAGATCGGGATCGCCCTGGTGCTGCTGATCGGCGGCCGCCAGGTGATCGCCGGCAACCTCAGCCTGGGCAACTTCACCGCCTTCTACACCTACCTGGTGATGCTCGCCGGGCCGATGCGGATGCTCGGCGTGACGATGGGGATGGCGCAGCGGGCGGTGGCTTCGGGCAACCGGATGTTCGAGATCATCGATCGCGAACCCGCGATCCAGAGCCCGCCCGGCGCCCCCGCCCTGCCCGCGGGCGGCGGCGAGGTCGAGTTGCGCGGCGTGACGCTGCGCTACGACGACTCCGCGCCCGCCCTTACCGCCGTCGACCTCCACATCGAGGCGGGCAGGACCGTGGCCCTGGTGGGTCCGTCGGGCTCGGGCAAGACCAGCATGGTCGGGCTGATCGCACGGCTCTATGACCCCAGCGAGGGGACGGTGCTGGTCGACGGTGCCGACATCCGCGAGGTCGACGTCGGCTCGCTGCGCTCCGAGGTCGCCTTCGTCGCCGACGACAGCTTCCTCTTCACCGCCAGCGTCGCCGAGAACATCGCCTACGCCCGCCAGGAGGCGAGCTTGGGGGAGATTGAAGCCGCGGCGCGGCGCGCCCAGGCCGACGGCTTCATCCGAGAGCTGCCCGATGGCTATGAGACCAGGGTCGGCGAGCGCGGGTTGACCCTCTCCGGCGGCCAGCGCCAGCGCATCGCGATCGCCCGTGCCCTGCTCGCCGACCCGCGCATCCTGATCCTCGACGACGCGACCTCCTCCGTCGACGCGACCACCGAGGAGGCGATCAAGTCCGGCCTGCAGGAGGCGATGGCCGGGCGGACGACCTTCATCATCGCCCACCGGCTCTCGACCGTTTCGCTGGCCGACGAGGTGGTCGTGATGGACGCCGGCCGGATCGTCGACCGCGGGACCCACAAGGAGCTGCTGGAGGGCTGTGGCTTCTACCGCGAGATCGCCGAGCACGGGCTCGCCGACTCGGTCTTCCTGCAACGCGACCTCGAGAGTCGCGAGGAGATGGCGCGGCTGTGAGCGAGCGCGAGCCCGACACCAACCGGCTCCGGAACATCTTCCTGCTCTTCGGGGCGCTCTGGCGTCTGGTCCGCGGTCAGGATCAGCGGGCGCGCAAGGTGCGCTGGATGATCGGATTGCTGCGCCCCTACCGCGGCCGCATGGCGCTGATGTTCGTGGCGCTGCTGATCGAGACCGGCGCCGGTCTCGCGCCTCCCTACCTGGCCGGCCGGGCGATAGACGCCGGGATCAAGACCGGTGACCTCAGCGCCCTCGACCTGACCGTCGTCGCCTTCGTCGTCGCCGCCCTGCTCTACGCCGCCGGCACCTACGCGGAGACCTACCTGGTCGGATGGGTCGGCACTCGCGCCCTCCAGGACCTCCGCGAGCGGCTCTTCTCCCACATCCAGTCGATGTCGATCGGCTTCTTCACGCGGCGCAGCCCCGGCGTGCTGATCTCGCGGATGACCAACGACGTCGAGGCGCTCAACCAGCTCGTCACCAGCGGCGTCGTGACGATGTTCTCGAGCACGCTGACCCTGGTCGGCGTCGTCGTGATCCTGCTGGTGCTCGACGTCCAGCTGGCCCTGGTCACCTTCCTGACCCTCCCCCTGCTGGCGGTTGCCAGCGTCGTCTTCCGGATCGTCTCCGCCGGCACCTACAGAGCGACCCGGGAGCGGATCGCGGCCGTCACCGCCTACCTGCAGGAGACGCTGAGCGGCGTGCGGGTGGTGCGCAGCTTCGGTCAGGAGCCCCGGCACGAGGCGGTGATGACAGACCTCAACGAGCAGAACCGCGCCGTGAACATGAAGACGGTCTACCTCAACGCCTCCTACTTCCCGGCGGTCGAACTGCTGGCGGCGATCGGCACCGCGGTGATCCTGCTTTACGGCGGCAGCCAGGCGATTGAAGGCGCGATCCAGATCGGCGTCGTCGTCTCCTTCGTCGGCTACCTGGCGACTTTCTTCGAACCGATCCAGGAACTCTCCCAGCTCTATACGACCTACCAGCAGGGGATGGCGGCGCTGGACAAGATCTTCGACCTGCTCGACACCAAGCCGGACATGGTCGACGCCTCAGGCGCAATCGACCCCGGAATGCTGAAGGGCGAGATCGACATGGAGGGCGTCTGGTTCTCCTACAGCGAAGACGCCCCTTCCCCACCCGTCGGGGCGCAGCCGTCGGACGATGTCTGGGCCCTGCGAGACGTCGACCTCCACGTGCCACCCGGCCAGACGCTGGCGCTGGTCGGGGCGACCGGGGCCGGCAAGTCGACCTTCGCCAAGCTGGTCGCGCGCTTCTACGACCCCCAGGCCGGGCGGGTGCTGGTCGACGGCCACGACCTGCGCGGGGTGCGGCAGCGAGCGCTGCGCCGCCAGCTCGGGATCGTCCCCCAGGAGGGGTTCCTCTTCTCCGGCAGCGTGCGGGAGAACATCGCCTTCGGGCGGCCGGAGGCGACGCTGGAGGAGATCGAGGACGCGGTCGCGGCGGTCGGGGCGACGGAGTTCGTCGAGGCGCTGTCCGAAGGAATCGAGACCCAGGTCGGCGAGCGCGGTGTCCAGCTCTCGGCGGGGCAGCGCCAGCTCGTCGCCTTCGCCCGGGCGCTGCTGGCCGAGCCGCGCATCCTGATCCTCGACGAGGCGACCTCCAATGTCGACGTGAGGACCGAGAAGACGATCGAGAAGGGCCTGGAGCGGCTGCTTCGGGGCCGCACCGCGATCGTCATCGCCCACCGGCTCTCGACCATCCGCCGCGCCGGCAAGATCGTCGTCCTCGAAGGCGGCCGGATCGCCGAGCAAGGCACCCACGACGAGCTGATCGAGGCGGCCGGCCCCTACTCGCGCCTCTACGGCGCCTGGGCGGAGTCCTCGGCCGCTTAACTAGCCGGGCCCGATGCCGCCGGACCCGGTGCCGCCCCCGCCACCGCCGGCGGTTCCGCCCCCGGTGGCGGGCGCTGCGGGCGCCGTTTCGGCCGTCCCGCCGGCGCCGCCGGTATTCGGAGCGGGAGCCGCTTCGGCTTCCGGAGCTTCGGTCGGGGCCGCCGGGGTCGTGGTGCTCGGCGTCGTGGACGACGAGGATGGCGTCGTCGTGCTCGGGCCGGTGGAAGGCGCGTGCGGCCCTTCGCTGCATTCCTTGAAGCCGAAGGCCTGCGCCGCCGACTGGAAGGAGACGATGGCCGAGGTCGCGCTGGACTCGGCGGAGCTGAGAGCGCTGCTGTTCCCGCGTTGGTCGGCGAGTTTGGCTTCGCCCTCGGCTTTGGAGAGGGCTTCGGCGGCGGAGACGAATTCGGAGTCGCCGCCGCCTTTGGGCGTCCCCAGTCCCTTGAGGCTTTTGACCATCCCCGTATAGATGTCCGCCACCTGGCCGACCTGGCTGGAGGACCCCGAGCGCGAGGAGCCGGTGGCGCCGACCGCCACGTTCACCTCGGCGCAGATCGCGTCGCCCTGTTTGACGTATTCGGCCTTGCTGAGCGAGGCGGTCGCCGGCGCCGTCGCCACCGTCGACGTCGACGCGGTCGAGCTACCACCGCCCCCGCAGCCGGCGATCGACAGGGCGGCGAGCGGCAGCGCGATCAGGAAGCTTCGGGGTCTCATCAAGTGCGCGACGGTAGCAGAGCGATTAGACACCCGGTGCAGGGGCTTTGGAACTGCGCCCCAGGGACTCGAACCCCAAATTCCAGTTCCAGAGACTGGCGTGTTGCCAATTACACCAGGGCGCAACGATCGCCTTGAGGATATCCAGCGGCCACGCGCGACGGGGCGAGGGAGCTCGAGCGCTAGGAAATCTCGCCCAGGTCGCTGTCGGGGTCGGCGATCTCGTCTCTGGCGGCCGAGACGTCGACACG